>Ga0153918_1000342_pt1 | contig 24535 bp, 18 predicted proteins | sample TSFL002MetaG_FD_104687 | JGI IMG/M metagenome (GOLD analysis project Ga0153918, IMG submission 104687) | Attine ant fungus gardens microbial communities from Florida, USA - TSFL002 MetaG | ecosystem: Host-associated > Fungi > Mycelium > Unclassified | place: USA: Florida, Paynes Creek Historic... | reverse complement strand
TGCGGAACAGCTCGGCGACCGCGCCCATGGTCCGGCTCGGCGTGCGCGCCGGGTCGTAGGCCGGCAGACCGTCGCGGATCGCGGGCCACCACTGCTTCGGCACGGAGGGATCGGCCAGGAAAGCGGGATCGCACAGCTGCCACGACTGGGTCGGCATGACGAGGGTTCCCTCGTCGCCCACGGCGCGGCGCAGCGCTTCGAGCACGGCCTGCCCGCCGCCGGCGACGTAGCCGAGCGCGCTGAGGGAGGTGTGCACCATGAGGATGTCGCCCGTTCGGACGCCCAGGCGAGCGAGGTCGGCGGCGAGCGATTCGGCGGTTGCGGGCCGCGGCTCGGCAGCACGTGTCGTGCGCATCGGAAGGCCTCCATGTCTTCGTGCGGCGGGGTGGCAGACGACGTATGGGTTCCGCTTCCTCGTATGCCATACGAAGGAGCAGAACCCATACGAAGAGCGCCGCGTGGCAGGGTCAGGCCGGGACGGGCCGGTCGATGACGGCGGGAGCGATGCGCGGCGCGCCCGCGACCGGCGCGGCCCAGCGCACGCCGTTGGCGAGTACGCGGCGCACCTGCGGGTGGAAGTACACCGGGTACTCCTGGTCGCCGGGGGAGAAGTAGAAGATCTTCCCGCGGCCGCGCGTGAACGTCACGCCCGAGCGGAACACCTCGCCGCCCGTGAACGAGCTGATGAAGACGACGTCGTCGGGCTTGGGGATGTCGAAGAACTCGCCGTACATCTCCTGCTGCTCGATGACGATCGGCTGCTCGACGCCCTCGGCGATCGGGTGCGTCGGGTCGACGGTCCACACGAGCTCGCGCTCGCCGCCCTCGGGATTGCGCCAGCGCAGCGAGCACGTCGTGCCCAGCATCCGGATGAGGATCTTCGAGAAGTGCCCCGAGTGCAGCACGAGCAGGCCCATGCCGGCGAGCACGCGCTCGCGCACCCGGTCGACGACGGCGTCGTCGACCCGGTCGTGCGCGATGTGGCCCCACCAGAGCAGCACGTCGGTCTCGTCGAGCACGGCGTCCGAGAGCCCGTGCTCGGGCTCGGCGAGCGTCGCCGTGCGCACGACGACCTCCTCGCCGAGGAGCTCGCGCAGGCCCTCGGCGATGGCGCCGTGGATGCCCTCCGGGTAGATCGCGGCGATCTCGGGCTGCGTCGTCTCGTGCACGCCCTCGTTCCAGACGGTGACGCGCAGGGGAGCGGTTCGGTTCGCGGTCATGATCAGGCTCCTTCGGCGACGATCTCGGCGGCGGGCTGCGAGACGGCCTGCGCCTCGACCGGCTCGAGGCGCACCTCGGCGCCGAGGCGGGCCGACTCGTACGCGGCGTCGATGATGCGAGCGCGGGTGAGCCCCTCGGTGCCGTCGTGCAGGTGCCAGTTCGCCTCGTCGGCGACGTGCGCGAGGAACTCCTCGACCACGGCGAGGTGCTCGCCGTGGGGGCCCGGAGCGATCTGCTCGGTGCGCGCCTCGGCGCCGTCCCCCGTGTAGATGGTGAGCTCGGCGGGGTCGGCGTAGTCGACGACGCGCAGGTCGGCGCCGCCCTCGGTACCGTAGACGGTCACGCCGAACTCGTCGCCCGCGGGGCGGTACGCGGCCCAGCTGGTCTCGAGCAGGACCGATCCGCCGCCCTCGAGGCGCAGCAGCAGCGTCGCGAAGTCCTCGACCTCGTACGCCGAGCCGACGAGCTGCTTGCCCGCCTGGCCCGCGCTCTCCGCGGCCGCGGAGCCGCCGCGGCCGCGCACGCCGAGCTCCGAGTGGGTGACCGCCGAGACGGTCGTGACCCGCGGCTCGCCGAGCAGGTGCAGCGTGTAGTCGAGGATGTGCACGCCGATGTCGATGAGCGGGCCGCCGCCGGCCATCTCCCGGTTGGTGAACCAGGAGCCGAGCGAGGGGATGCCCTCGCGACGCAGCCACAGGGTGCGGGCGTGGTAGAGGCGGCCGAGCGTGCCGGCGTCGACGGCGGCCTTGAGCGCCTCGATCTCGCCCCGGCGGCGCCGGTTGAAGGCGACCTCGAGCACGCGGCCGGCCTGGCGCGCGGCATCCACCATGTCCTGCGCCTCGGCGGCGTGGCGGGCCATGGGCTTCTCGCTCAGCACGTGGACGCCGGCCTCGAGCGCGCCGATGGAGATGGGGGCGTGCAGGAAGGTGGGCGTGGCGACGCTGACGACGTCGAGGTCGCCGGCGGCGATCATGTCCTTCCAGTCGCGGTAGTCGCGCGGGACGCCGTACTTCTCGACGAGCTCGGCGCGGGGGCCGTCCTCGAGGCCGGCGATGGCGACGAGCTCGACGCCGGGCAGGGCGGCGTAGGCGTCCATGTGCTGCTGGCCGGCCCAGCCGAGGCCGATGACGCCGGCGCGGAGGGGAGCGGATGCGGTGGTCATAAGACTTCCTCGAATGCTTCCGTGGTGTGGGGTGCGAATGCGGGGCGGAGTGCTCGATGGAGGCGGCCCGTCGATCGTCCCGGGCGGGTTGGCACAGGCGGCATCGACTGCGCTGATCTCCTCGCGGAGGTGGGCGAAGGGATTTATTCAGCACCTCAATTATCCGCTTCTGCCGATTTCAGTCAAAACGAGCCGCCGGTAGGGGCAGGATCGTGCAGCCCGGGCGTGTCGGGATGCGTCGGGAGTCGAGCGACGCTCGTCTCCTCGCACGCCGAAGGGCCCGGCGATCGCGGAGTGATTCCACGATCGCCGGGCCCTGGGACGCCGGTGGGGCGGTGCGCCGACTACACGCCGTACGAGAGCTCGTACTCGTAGGGGTGCGGGCGCTGCGCGAGGGCCTGCACCTCGGTCACGGTCTTGTACTCGATCCAGGTCTGGATGAGCTCCTCGTCGAACACGTTGCCCTGGGTGAGGAACTCGTGGTCGGCCTCGAGCGCGTCGAGGGCGCTCTGCAGCGAGGTGGCGAGCTGCGGGATGCTCTTCGCCTCCTCGGGGGGGAGCTCGTAGAGGTCCTTGTCGATCGGGTCGAGCGGCTCGATGCGGTTCTGGATGCCGTCGAGGCCCGCCATCAGCTGCGCGGCGAACGCCAGGTAGGGGTTCGAGGAGGCGTCGGGGACGCGGAACTCGATGCGCTTGGCCTTCGGGTTCGTGCCCGTGATCGGGATGCGCACCGCGGCCGAGCGGTTGCCCGCCGAGTAGACGAGGTTGATCGGGGCCTCGAAGCCCTTCACCAGGCGGTGGTACGAGTTCGCCGAGGGGTTCGTGAAGGCGGCGAGCGCGTTGGCGTGCTTGAGGATGCCGCCGATGTACCAGCGGGCCGTGTCCGACAGCGAGCCGTAGCCGGCCTCGTCGTAGAACAGCGGCGAGCCGTCCTTCCACAGCGACTGGTGGGTGTGCATGCCCGAGCCGTTGTCGCCGAAGAGGGGCTTCGGCATGAACGTGGCCGACTTGCCGTAGGCGTCGGCGACGTTCTTGACGATGTACTTGAACTTCAGGATGTCGTCGCCGGCGTGTACGAGCGTGTCGAACTTGTAGTTGATCTCGCCCTGGCCGCCCGTGCCGACCTCGTGGTGCGAGCGCTCGACCTGCAGGCCCGCCTTGATCAGCTCGACGCAGATGGCGTCGCGCAGGTCGGCGTGCTTGTCGACGGGGGAGACGGGGAAGTAGCCGCCCTTGAAGGGCGTCTTGTTGCCGAGGTTGCCGCCCTCCTCCTTGCGCCCGGTGTTCCACGCGCCCTCTTCGGCGTCCACGTGGTAGAAGCTGTGGTTCGCCGTCACGTCGTAGCGGACGTCGTCGAAGATGTAGAACTCGGCCTCGGAGGCGAAGAACGCCGTGTCGGCGATGCCCGTCGAGGCGAGGTACTTCTCGGCCTTCTTGGCGACCTGGCGGGGGTCGCGGCCGTAGATCTCGCCCGTGCGCGGGCTGTAGATGTCGAAGACCATGACGAGCGTCGGCTCGGCCCGGAAGGGGTCGAGGTAGGCCGTCGTCGGGTCGGGGATGAGCTGCATGTCCGACTCGTGGATCGACGCGAAGCCGCGGATCGACGAGCCGTCGAAGAGCTGACCGACCGAGAAGAACTCCTCGTCGACCGTCGACGCGGGGATGTTGAAGTGCTGCTGCACACCCGGCAGGTCGGTGAAGCGGATGTCGAGGAACTTGATGTCGTTCTCCTCGATGAAGGAGAGGACTTCCTGGGCGTCTTTGAACATGTGTTCTCCGGTCGGATCGAGCGGGCGAGGAGGGCTCGGGGCCCTACGACGGACACGCTACGGGGCGGCTGTTGCCCGCCGATAACTGGCGTGTTTCCTCGATGTTACGGGGCTGTGGGGGCGTCGCGGCTCAGGCGCGGCGAGGCGGCGCAGTCGTCCGGACCTCCGCACGGGCTCTCGTCCCGGGTCCCCGTCGCCCGGTCTCGGCGTGCGGGGCCGTCCGCCGGGACCGGCGATCTAGAATCGTCCGGATGTCGAAATCCACCGTCCCCGACTTTGCCAAGCCCCAGAACAACCGGTATCCGGGCTACCGGCTCGGCTATCCCGAGGACGGCCGCGGATCGATCGGCAGCATCTGGCGCCGCATCGGCGGCGTGGCCGTCGACTGGGGCATCGCCTACGGACTCGGGTACCTCTTCTTCGAGGGACGCCCCGTCGAGATGTCGGCGACCTTCCTCGTGCTCACGACGCTCTCGATCATGCTCATGAACGGCTCGATCGGGCATCTGCTCTTCGGGCTCACACTCACCCGGCTCGACGGCTCGAATCCCGGCGTCTGGCGACCGGCGCTGCGTCAGCTGCTGCTGTGCCTCGTCATCCCGGCGCTCGTGTGGGACACCGATCACCGCGGCGGCCACGACATCCTGACCGGGCTCGCGCTGCGTCGCCGCAGCTAGCCCGTCCCGCACTCCTGGCCCAGGCCTCGCGCTCGCCGAACTCTGGCGATCCGGCGGGTGCGCACCCCTATGCGGCCTGATGGGCGGGAATCGCCAGAGTTGGACGGCGCTCGCCCGGCCGGCGTGCGGCCCGCCTGCGTCGGCGGAACGGAGCAGCCCCCTCGACCGAGGTCGAGGGGGCTGCTCCGTTCCGCGGCTCGGCGCGTCAGCGCAGACGCGAGCGCGAGGGGCGCATCTTCGTCGGGTCGATGCCCTTCGGGATGGGCAGCGGGTTGTGGTTCATCGACTGCAGGCGGTTGGCCACGGCCTGGATCTCGGGCTTCGTGAGCTTGTTCGGCAGCTTGCGCAGCGCCGAGCGGAGCTTGAAGATCTCCACGTCGCCGTTCTCCTTGCCGACGTGGACATGGGTCACGGCCACGCCCGGGACGATGCGGGCGACCTTGCGCTGCTCGTCGCGGAAGAGGCGCTCGCCGGCGGCGCGCGATCCTTCGGAGACGAGCACGATGCCGGGCTTGCCGATCGTGCGGTAGAGGGCCTCCTGCGTCTTCGCGTTGAAGGCGACGGGCATCTCGCTGGTCTGCCACGCACCGCGGAGCATCGAGACGAGCGCCTGGCCGGCGGCGCCGGGGCGCCCCTCGATCTGCCCGAGGGCGACGCGCTCGGCGCGCCAGTTGAGCGTGTACATGAACGCGAGGAGGCCGAGCATCGCGCCGAGCACCACGAACATGACCCACATGATCGGGTTCGTGGCGACGAAGACGCACACGAGGACCGCGACGACGATGGGCAGCACGAACGCGCCGATGAACAGCCACAGTGACGTCTTGTCGTACTTGACCGTCATCTGGACGACCTGCCAGATCTGCTTGATCCGGCCCGGCTCCTTGGCCGCGGTGGGGGAAGTCTTCGCCATAGTGCATCCAGGATACCCGTCGCGACACCACTTATTCACATGCCGTTGACCGTCCGATCCATCCACAGGGGCGGCGTTCGATTCGCGTCCCGGCGGCGACCGCGCGAGGCTCGGTCGCTGTGAGCGGAAGAAGCGGGAGCGCGCGGCGGAGGATGCCGGGAGGCCGAGCGGACAGGAGCGCGGCGCCGGTCGTCGCAGCGGCTGCGCTGGGGCGGATCGACGTCGACGCCGTCGAGCGCGCGAGCGGCTGGCGCATCGTGCGGCAGTGGGACGAGCTGGCCGGATGCGCCCGGTTCCTCGCTCGTCCGAGCGCGCCGCGCTCGCTCTGGTCGACGGCGGGCGAGACGGCCGTGGTCGGGGACGGGGTCGAGACCGGCGTCGGGTTCGGTCCGGGCGCTGACGGAGCCGTCGCGACGCCGCCCGGGGACGGCGAGCCCGCAGCGCCCCTCGTGCCGTCGCCGCGCCTCGGCCTGCTCGTCACGGGGCTGTGCGACGGCTGGCTGGAGTCGGCGGCCGACCTCCTGCTCGAGCTCGACGCCCCCGCGAGCCCGGGCGTCGCGGATGCCGGGGTCGTCGACGATCGCGAGCTCAGCCTGCTCGCGCGGGAGGGCGTCGAGCACCGTCGGTTCCTGCTCGTGCACGCCTCGGCGCCGGTCGTGACGCTCGCGACCCTCGTCGGCGGGGCGGCGAGGATGCGCGCGGGCGAGGCCGTCACGGTGCTCGCGCCCATCGCCCAGACGATCGCGGCGACGCACCGACTCGGCCGCTCGATCGGAGGCATCGCGCTCGCGAGCACCGCGCTCGACGACACCGGCCGGCCGCTGCTGCTCGACTGGAGTCGGATCGGGGCGCTGCCCGGGCGTGCGCCGGGGCGCGTCCCCGACGCCGTGCGGGAGGACTGGCTCGCCTTCGCGAGAGTCGCGGATGCCGTGCTCTCGGTCGTCGACTCGGGCGAGGCCGCGCGGCTCGCCGAGCGGATCGGCGCGTCCGCCGAGCGCGTGCGCGACGAGGCCGCGATCGCCGAGGGGATCGTGGACGCGCTCTTCTCGTTCGCCGAGCCCGAGGCGGTGGGAGACGACGCGCTGCGCGGGCGCGGGGCGCGAGCGAGGCCGTTCCGGGGGATCGCCGGCAGGCCTGCCGTGGCAGCGGGGGAGTCGCATCGGCGGTCGTGGCGGTCGTCCCCGGGGTCGTCGACCCCGTGGCGGTCGTCCCGCGGGTCGCGATCGCCGGCGTCGTTCGGCCGCACGCTGCTGGGGGCCGCGGCCGTGGCCTGTCTGGCCTCCTCCACGATCCTCGTGGCCGGACGCCTCGGAGCCGCCGACGGCTCGAACGGCGCGTCGACGAACCTCCCCGCGACGGCCTCCCCGGCCGACACGTCGGGGTCGGCGGTGCAGCCGTCCTCCGGCATCGGCGGCACTGCAGGAGCCGACCCCGCGGCTGCGGCCGATGCGACCGCGGGTGGACGGACCGGAGGGGCGCCGAGCGGGGCGGCGGCCGTGCCCTCGGCGTCCGGCGTCGTCGATCGCGCCGAGGCGGAGGAGCGGGTGCGCTCGGCGGCCGGGCCCGGCGCGCGCGTCGAGGACGCGGCGCCGGCGCTGCTCGCTCTGCGCGCCGCCTGCCTGCGGGAGCGCGACGCGGCGTGCCTCGCGGGCGTCTACCAGGCGGGCGCGCCCGGTCTGGCCCGCGACGGCGAGGTCGTCGAGGCCGGCAGCGAACGCGAGCTCTCGTCCGCCGCGGTGCCGGTGCCTCCGGGCGCCTCCGTGCGCGTGCGCGACGAGTACGGCGGCCTCGTCGCCGTGGAGCTCATGGACGCCGGCGCGGCGCTCCCGACCTCGCTCACCCTCGTCCGCGTCGACGCGGGCTGGCGACTGCGGGACGTGGTGCTGCCGGCGTGACGCCGTCCGCTAGCGTCGGCCCGGCGGAACCGGCTCGCGCCGCGCGGGCGGGAGCGGGCTCGAGGCGACGGCTACTTGTCCCAGGCGCTCGCCGCGGGCATTCCGCGCGCGGCGCGCTCCTCGTTCACCAGCTCTTCGACGAGCGCACGTTTCGCCGCCGTGTACTCGCGCCCGTCGTCGAGGAGGGCGAGGGACTCCTTCAACCGGCCGTACCTCCGACGCGCCGACGGGTCGTGCAGCAGCTTGTCGCGGAACAGACGCTGATGGCAGTGCATCCACTGGTCCGCAGTGAAGACGTGAAGGATGTGAGTGCGGCGATCTTGTCGCGTGCGGACGTACACGGCGTGGTTCTTCGGTCCCGTCCGGTGCGGGCGGTAGTCGATCTCCGAGAGCGGGGCGTCGAGCGCGAAGGGGTCCGCATCGGACGCGGCTCGCGCCGCCAGGTCGATGATCGGCTTCGCCACGAGCCCCGGCACCGCCGTGCTGCCGATGTGCTCGATCACGTCGACGCGGGCGCCCAGCGCTCGCGCGACGCGCTTCGCTTCGCGCCGGAACTCGTCCGCCCAGGACGTCTGATGCTGCTGCAGTTCGATCATCGACGCGAGCCTACGAGATGACGTCGGCCGGCGGCTGCGGGACGTGGTGCCGCCGGCGTGACGCCGTCCGCTTGCGTCGGCCCGTCGGCCCGTCGGCCCGGCGGAACCGGCCCGCGCCGCGCGGGCGGTGCACGGGGCGGAGACGCGGATCGCCCCTCCGCGCGGTGCGCGGAGGGGCGATCCCGTTGCTCGGCGACGCCGATGGCGACTAGATGCCGAGGTTGCCCTCGAACGCGCCCTCCTCGAGGCGCTTCTTGACGTGCGTCAGGAAGCGGGCGGCGTCGGCGCCGTCGACGATGCGGTGGTCGTAGCTCAGCGCGAGGTACACGAGCGAGCGGACCGCGATCGACTCCGTGCCGTCGGCCGTCTTGACGACCGCGGGACGCTTCGCGACCGTGCCGGTGCCGAGGATGGCCGACTGCGGCAGGAACACGAGCGGCGTGTCGAAGAGCGCGCCGCGCGAACCCGTGTTCGTCACCGTGAACGTGCCGCCGGAGAGCTCATCGGGCTTGACCTTGTTGTCGCGCGTGCGACCGGCGAGGTCGGCGATGGCGGCGGTCAGGCCGTTGATGTCGAGGTCCGACGCGTTCTTGATGACCGGCGTGAGCAGGCCGCGCTCCGTGTCGACCGCCATCGAGATGTTCTCGACCGCGGGGTAGACGATCTCGTCGCCCTCGACCGTCGCGTTGATGATCGGGTAGGCCTGGAGGGCCTCCGCCGCCGCGAGGGTGAAGAACGGGAGGAAGGAGAGCTTGTTGCCCGTCTTCGCGAAGAAGTCGCCCTTCACCCGGTCGCGCAGCAGCGCGACGCGTGTGACGTCGACCTCGACGACCGTCGTGAGCTGAGCCGTGGAGACCATCGACTCGACGGCGCGCGTGGCGACGACCTTGCGCAGACGCGACATCTTGGCGCGCGTGCCGCGCAGGGGCGACACCTCGACGGCCGCCGGAGCGGCGGCTGCGGCGGGAGCGGCCGCGGCCGGAGCGGCGGGCTTCGCCGCGGCGAGCACGTCCTCCTTGCGGATGCGGCCGCCGACCCCCGTGCCCGTGACCGTCGCGAGGTCGACGCCGTTCTCGGCGGCGATCTTGCGGACCAGAGGCGTGACGTAGCGCGCGTTGGAGCCGGCGGGAGCCGCGGGGGCAGCAGGTGCCGCCGGCGCTGCGGGAGCGGCCGGAGCCGCGGGCGCCGCAGGAGCCGCGGGCGCCGCAGGAGCGGCGGCGGGAGCAGCAGGTGCCGCAGGAGCGGCGGGGGCCGCCGGAGCCGCAGGCGCGGCGGGAGCGGCCGGCGCGGGAGCGGCGGCGGGTGCCGGGGCCGGGGCGGCCGCCGGCGCAGGCGAGCCCGAGCCGATGCGGGCGAGCACCGAGCCGACCTCGGCCGTCTCGTCCTCGGCCACCAGGATCTCGAGGACCGTGCCCGCGACGGGCGAGGGGACCTCGGTGTCGACCTTGTCGGTCGAGACCTCGAGCAGGGGCTCGTCGACCTCGATCGTGTCGCCGACGGCCTTGAGCCAGCGGGTGACGGTGCCCTCCGTGACGCTCTCGCCGAGCGCGGGGAGCGTGACGTCCTGCGCGTCCGACGAGGCGGCCGGGGCCGGCTCGGCGGCGGGAGCCGCGGGGGCGGGCTCGGGCTCTGCGGCCGCCGGAGCGGGCGCGGCCGCGGGCGCCGCGGCGCCGTCGCCGATGCGCGCGAGCACGGCGCCGACCTCGGCCGTCTCGTCCTCCTGGACCAGGATCTCCTGCAGGACGCCCGCGACGGGCGAGGGGACCTCGGTGTCGACCTTGTCGGTCGAGACCTCGAGCAGCGGCTCGTCGATCGCGACCGTCTCTCCCACTGCCTTCAGCCAGCGGGTGACCGTTCCTTCGGTGACACTCTCTCCGAGTGCCGGGAGCGTGACATCGCTCATGGTTTCTCTCCTTGGATGAGCCGATGACCCGGCTCGTCGTATTGGAAGCTAGCTGTGGGGGTCTTAGATGGCGTGGAGCGGCTTGCCGGCGAGCTTGAGCGCCGCCTCGCCGATCGTCTCGCCCTGCGTGGGGTGGGCGTGGATGAGCTGCGCGACGTCCTCCGGGTAGGCCTCCCAGTTGACGATGAGCTGCGCCTCGCTCACGAGCTCGCCCACGCGCGCGCCGATCATGTGCACGCCGACGATGGGGCCGTCGTTGCGGCGGACGACCTTGACCGAGCCGGCCGTGCCGAGGATCGAGCTCTTCGCGTTGCCCGCGAGGTTGTACTCGTAGGACGTGATCTGGTCGTCGCCGAACTCGGCCTTGGCCTTCGCCTCGGTGTAGCCGACCGACGCCATCTCGGGGTCGCAGTAGGTGATCTTGGGGACGTTCACGTCGGCCACGGCGACGGGCGAGAGGCCCGCGATGTGCTCGGCGACGAAGATGCCGTGCTGGTAGCTGCGGTGCGCGAGCTGCAGGCCGGGCGTGATGTCGCCGATGGCGTAGAGGCCCGGGATGTTCGTCTGCAGCGTCTCGTCGACGAGGACGAAGCCGCGGTCGGTCGTGACGCCGACCTCCTCGAGGCCGATGCCGGCCGTCGAGGGGCCGCGGCCGACGGCCACGAGCAGCAGGTCGGCGTCGATCTGCTCGCCCGACTCGAGCGAGACGTGGACGCCCGTGGCATCCTGCGTGACGCCGGAGAAGCGCACGCCCACCTTGAAGTCGATGCCGCGCTTCTTGAAGGCGCGCTCGAGCTGGATCGAGACCGACTCCTCCTCGTTGGGCGCGAGGTGGGCGAGGCCCTCGATGATCGTCACCTCGGCGCCGAAGGAGCGCCAGACCGAGGCGAACTCGAGGCCGATGACGCCGCCGCCGAGGATGGCGACGCGCGTGGGCAGCCAGTCGAGCTGGAGCGCCTGCTCGCTCGTGATGACGTTGCCGGTGATCTCGAGGCCCGGGAGCGAGCGCGAGTACGAGCCCGTGGCGAGCACGACGTTCTTGCCCGTGTACGTGTCGTCGCCGACCTGCACCGCGGTCGGGGAGACGAGCTTGCCCTCGCCCTGGACGACCGTGATGCCCTTGGCCTTGAGCAGGCCGCCGAGGCCCTTGAACTTGCTCGCGACGATGCCGTCGCGGAACGCGCCGACCTTCGCCACGTCGATGCCCTTGAGCTCGACGTTCACGCCGATGTGCGACGCCTCGTTGGCGTTGTCGGCGAGCTCGGCGGCGTGGAGCATGGCCTTCGTGGGCACGCAGCCGCGGTGGAGGCAGGTGCCCCCGAGCTTGTCCTTCTCGATGAGCACGACGCTGGATCCGAGCTGCTTCGCGCGGATCGCCGCGGCGTATCCGGCGCTGCCGCCGCCGAGAACGACGAGGTCGAAATTGTGTTCTGACACCCGATAACTCCTTCAGTGAGTCGGTGAAGGGTTGGCATCCGTGCGGATGCCGGAAGAAGGGCCCATGGCCCAGGTCCAACCCTACTACTCGGGCGGGGCGCGACCGGTGCCGCCGGGACGGCGAGGCGCGGTCGCCGACGGGCCGGTTCCCCGCCGACGACCGCGCCTCCGATCGAACGCGCCGGAGCGCGTTCGAGCGCGCGCTACACGTCCGTCGCGGGCTGCTCGGAGGACGCGGCGACGCGCTCCAGGGCCTCGACGAGGGTGCGGACCATGACGCCCGTCGCGCCCTTCGGGGTGAAGCCGTAGGGCGAGGCGCTGTTGAACGAGGGGCCCGCGATGTCGAGGTGCACCCACGGCGTCGGCTCGGCGGCCTTCGCGCCGCGTCCGTCGCCGTCGGCGGGCCGGGCTCCCGCGTCCGCCTCCTCCGCGCCCCCGGGCGCGCCATCGGCGTCCGCCTCGTCGACTGCCTCCGCCGCGGGCTCGTCGAGGGCGCCCGGCGTGACGTAGCGGCTCAGGAACGCGGCCGCCACGAGCATGCCGGCGGCGCGGCTGCCGGGGCGCGAGTTGAGCACGTCGGCGACGGGCGAGGAGAGGATCGCCGGCACCTCCTCGGGGATGGGCATGTGCCAGGCGGCCTCGTCGACCGCGCGCGACGCGGCGACGACGCGGTCGATCCACTCGTCGTCGTTGCCCATGACGCCCGTGGTGCGGTCGCCGAGGGCGATGATCTGCGCGCCCGTGAGGGTGGCGACGTCGATGACCGCGTCGGGGCGCTCGGCGACGGCCGAGACGAGGCCGTCGGCGAGCACGAGGCGGCCCTCGGCGTCCGTGTTCGTGACCTCGACGGTCGTGCCGTCGCGCATCGTGATGATGTCGTCGGGGCGGGTGGCGGTGCCCGAGGGCAGGTTCTCGGCGAGGCACAGCCAGCCGGTCACGGCGATCGGCGCCTCGAGCGCGGCGAGCGCGGTCACGACGCCGAGCACGGTCGCGGCGCCCGCCATGTCGGTCTTCATCGACACCATGGAGCCCGCGGGCTTGATCGACAGGCCGCCCGAGTCGAACGTGATGCCCTTGCCGACGAGGGCGACGTGCCGCGCCGCGCCGCGGGGGCGGTGGCGGATGCGCACGACGCGGGGCGGGCGGGCCGAGCCCTGGCCGACGGCGAGCACGCCGCCGAAGCCGTCGGCGCGCAGCTCGTCCTCCTCCCACACGCGCGACTCGAGGCCGAGCCGCTCGGCCGTGGCCGCTGCGAGCTCGGCGAACGACGCGGGGGAGAGGTCGTTCGGCGGCGTGTTGACGAGGTCGCGTACGAGGAGCACGGCGGAGGCGATCGCGTGCACGCGCGAGATGGCGCGCTCGGCCGCCTCGGCCGCCTCGATGCCGGGCGCGACCACGACGCTCGCGCGCCGGGGAGCGGCATCCCGCTCGTCGCGGTCGGCGGTGCGGTAGGCGTCGAAACGGTACGCGCCGAGCGCGAACCCCGTCAGCAGGGCCTCCAGTGCGGCCTCGTCGAGCCGCGGCACGGCGAAGGACAGCGCGCGCGATCCGTCGGCGGCGCGTCCGACCCGCCCGCCCGCGCGGCGCAGCGTCTTCGCGTCGAGCTCGGCCGAGCCGATGCCGACGAGCGCCACGGCCGCGTCGGCGCCCCCGCGGCGGATCGCCACGACGCGGTGGTCGTCGGCCTTCCCGGCGAAGCCGATGAGATCGAGGGTCGAGGACAGCGAGGCGCGCGTCTCGTCGTCGAGGAGGTCGTCGGCGCCGACGACGAACGGCGCGTCGTCGCGGCGGCCCACGAGGAGCACGGTGAGGGCGTCGGCGGGGAACGGTTTCGCGATGGGCTCGAAGCTCGGCAGGATCATGGCCCCGAGCATAGAGACCGGGCGCCTGCCCCGAGCCGGATGCGGCAGCGGACCGGCGAGCCCTCGCGGGCGCCTCGGGGGCGCCTCCGAGGCGCCTCCGCGCGCGTTCGGGGCGTCCACATGATTACGGCGAGCACTGCGATTGGCCGGAGGCGCCTCCGCGCGCGTTCGGGGCGTCCCCCTACGATGAACGGATGGACCCCGCAGATCGCCTCTACGACGACCTCGTCGACTTCGACTCCGTGCCGCGGGGACTGCCGCTCATCGTCGCCCTCACCGGCTACCGGGACGCCGGCCAGGTCGTCGCGCAGGTCACCCAGCAGCTGCTCGAGGCCGAGGGCGCGGAGACGATCGCGTCCTTCGACGCCGACTCCCTCTTCGACTTCCGCGCGCGGCGTCCGCTGGCCCTCATCGAGGGCACCCGGGTGACCGCCGTGCTGCATCCGCGCCTCGACGTCCGCCTGCTGCGCGACGCGCTGGGCGAGCAGTTCCTCTTCCTCTCCGGGTACGAGCCCGACTACCGCTGGCACTCCTTCGTCGACGACGTCGTCGACCTGGTCTCGCGGCTCGAGGTGTCGACGACGACGTGGTTCCACGGCATCCCTATGCCGGTGCCGCACACCCGCCCGATCCGGCTCTCGGCCACGGGAACCCGCGACGAGGTCGCCGAGGCGATCTCGGTGTGGAACCCGAGCGCCGAGGTGCCCGCGCACGTGCTGCACGCGCTCGAGTTCGAGCTGGGGCAGCGCGAGCACCCCGTGCTGGGGCTCGTCGCGCTCGTGCCGCACTACGTCGCCGACGCGCCCGTGCCCGGCGCCGCGCTCGCCGTCATCGAGGGCCTGGCGACCGCCACCGGCATCCAGCTCGAGACCGCGGACCTGCTCGACTCGGAGCGGGAGTGGCGCGACGAGGTCGACGGGCAGGTGTCGGCGAACCCCGAGGTGCAGCGGCTCATCGCGGCGCTCGAGGCGCAGCACGACGCCTATCTCGCCGGCCTGCACCGGGACGGCGGCCTGGTCGACGCCGACGGCTCGCTGCCGTCGGCGGACGAGATCGCCGCAGAGATCGAGCGCTACCTCGCGACGAAGCCCGACCCCGACGGGCAGTAGCCCAGCGGCGGGAGGACGCCGCGCCCGGGCGCCGCGGCTCAGCGCGCCGCCGGGCCGGGCCGCCCGACGTCGCGCGCACCTGGCATGATCCCGGGTGATGAAACGAATCGCGCCGGGTCTCGTCTACGCCGTGACGGCGTTCGCCTATCTCGTGGCCGTCTGCCAACGCTCCTCGCTCGGCGTCGCCGGAGTCATCGCGGCCGAGCGGTTCGAGGCCTCAGCGGCCGCGCTCTCGATGCTCGCCGTCGCCCAGGTCGCCGTCTACGCGGGCATGCAGATCCCGGTGGGGATGCTCCTCGACCGCTTCGGCTCGAGCCGGCTCATCGTCGCGGGCACGGCGCTCATGTGCGCCGGGCAGGCGATCGTCGCCGTCGCCCCGGACCTGCCGACCGCCGTCGCCGGGCGCATGCTGCTGGGCGGCGGCGACGCCATGATCTACGTGTCGGGGCTGCGCATCGTGGCGGCGTGGTTCCCGGCGTCCAGGGTGCCAGTGCTGAGCCAGTGGTACACGAATCTCGGCACGCTCGGGCAGCTGCTCTCGGCGGTGCCGTTCGCCGTGCTGCTGGGAACGGCGGGCTGGACGGCGTCGTTCGTCTCCCTCGCCGCGCTGGCCGCCCTCGCCTGCGTCGCCGCCGTCGTGGTCGTGCACGACGCGCCGGGCGCCCGGCGCTCGAGCGAGCGCATCGACGTGCGCGGCGCGTTCGGCAAGTCATGGCGCGCGCTGCGACGGCCGGGCACGCGGGTGGGGCTGTGGACCCACTTCTCGACGCAGTTCCCGATCACGGTGTTCTCGCTGCTGTGGGGCTACCCGATGATGGTGCAGGGGCTCGGCATCCCCGCGGCGGCGGCCTCCTGGCTGCTCATGGTGCCGGTCGTCGTGGGCCTCCTGCTCGGCCCCGTCTACGGCGTGCTCACGGCGCGCTTCCCCTTCCGCCGCTCGAACCTCGTGCTCGGCACGATCGCGCTGCAGTTCGTCGCCTGGGTGGTCGTGCTCGTCTGGCCGACGACGCCGGACGTCGGCCTCATGGTCGCGCTCATCGCCGCGATGGGCATCGGCGGCCTCGGCGCCTCGGTCGCCTTCGACTTCGCGCGCACCTCCAACCCTGCGCACAGCTTCGGCTCGGCGTCCGGCGTGGTGAACGTGGGCGGGTTCGCGGCGAGCTTCATCGCGATGTTCCTCATCGGCGTGGTCGTGGATGCCGTCAGCGGCGGCGCCGCTCCGTCGTGGGGCTCCTACCGCGCGGCCATGTGGGTCGTGCCCGCCGTGATGCTCGTCGGCTGCGCCGGCCTGCTCGTCGCGCGCGGCAAGGCGCGGAGCCGCCTCGCCGAGGAGGAGGGGATCGTGATCGGGCCGCTGTGGGTCGCGATCGCGCGGCGCTGGCGGCTGCGCGACGAGCGGGGCGATCGGCGGGGGTGACCGGGCTGTTCGGACGGCATCGCGATCGCCGGGGCCTCGGCGGAGGTTCAGGTTCAGGCTCAGGTGGCCAGGTTCAGGCTCAGGTGGAGGGTGAGGTCTCTCCGCGGTCGCGCGACGCGCCTCCGCGGGAATGGCACGCGCCGTGCCAATGTTGCATTCGAAGCACGGACGCGACGACCGAGGCGCCCAGGAGCGCATGCGCAGATGAACGCGCGATTGCCGTGACATACTTGACGAGTGGACCCATTCGCCCCTAAGGGGCTTGACATGGGCCTTCCTTATGCCCACACCAGAACGAAGGGGCTGATGATGGCAGCACGTACCGGATCGACTGCGACCTCCGACGCCGCGGAGGCCGTCGAGGTCGAGACCTCGGCGGCCGCGCCCAAGCGAGCGCCCCGCAAGACCGCAGCGGCGGGCGCCGCCGCGAAGCCCGCGGCCAAGCGCGCCCCGCGCAAGACCGCCGCTCAGAAGGCCGCCGAGGCCGAGGCCGGCGACGACGCGGTCGCCGAGGGCGAGCAGCCCGCCGCCAAGAAGCCCGCGGCGCGCCGCAAGCCCGCCGCCAAGAAGGCGCCGGCGAAGTCGGCGAAGAAGGCCGACGACGAGGAGATCGACGACGAGGAAGTCGAGCTCGAGGACGACGCCGAGGGCGACGACCCGGCCGAGGCGAGCGACGCGGCCGCCGACGAGGAGTCGGGCGACGAGGCCGAGGCGTCCTCGGACGACGACTCCGAGGAGAACGGCGCGGCGGCCGCCGAGTCCGGCGTCACCGCCGCGGAGCGCGCGCTCCGCGCCCGCGACGCGATCGTGCTCACGGCCGCCTCGAACGAGGACGAGACCCCCGTCTACTCGGCCGCCATCACGGGCGCCACTGCCGACCCGGTGAAGGACTACCTCAAGCAGATCGGCAAGGTCGCGCTGCTCAACGCCGCCGAGGAGGTCGACCTCGCGATGCGCATCGAGGCGGGCCTGTTCGCCGAGGACAAGCTCAAGACCGAGGGCGACAAGCTCGACAAGACCCTCGTGCGCGAGCTCAAGTGGGTCATCCGCGACGGCCAGCGGGCCAAGAGCCACCTGCTCGGCGCGAACCTGCGCCTCGTGGTCTCGCTCGCCAAGCGCTACACGGGCCGCGGCATGCAGTTCCTGGACCTCATCCAGGAGGGCAACCTCGGTCTCATCCGCGCCGTCGAGAAGTTCGACTACACCAAGGGCTTCAAGTTCTCGACCTACGCGACGTGGTGGATCCGGCAGGCGATCACCCGCGCCATGGCCGACCAGGCGCGCACCATCCGCATCCCCGTGCACATGGTCGAGGTCATCAACAAGCTCGCCCGCGTGCAGCGCCAGATGCTGCAGGACCTCGGCCGCGAGCCCACGCCCGAGGAGCTCGCGCGCGAGCTCGACATGACGCCCGAGAAGGTCGTCGAGGTGCAGAAGTACGGCCGCGAGCCGATCTCGCTGCACACGCCCCTCGGCGAGGACGGCGACAGCGAGTTCGGCGACCTCATCGAGGACACCGAGGCGGTCGTGCCGGCCGACGCGGTGAGCTTCACGATGCTGCAGCGCCAGCTCGAGTCGCTCCTCGACTCGCTGTCCGAGCGCGAGGCGGGCGTCATCCGCATGCGCTTCGGCCTCGGCGACGGCATGCCGAAGACGCTCGACCAGATCGGCGACACCTTCGGCGTGACGCGCGAGCGCATCCGCCAGATCGAGTCGAAGACGATGGCGAAGCTGCGCCACCCCTCCCGCTCGCAGTCGCTGCGCGACTACCTCGAGTAGGCGGTCCGGCGGGCGACGCGCCCGGGACGCCGAAGCCCCCTCCGCCGATGGGCGGAGGGGGCTTCTCGCAGGGCGAGGCCTGCTACTGGCCGGGCTTGAGGCCCACCTGGAGGCGCTCGGTCTCGTCGTGCCACGTCACGGCGGCGGGGCGGAGCTTCTCGCCGTGCTTGCGCGCGTGGTGGCCGCAGAAGACGAACTGGCCGTAGGGCATCTCGACGCGGACGTACGCCTGGGCGCCGCACGCGTCGCAGCGGTCGGTGATCGTGAGCTTCGCCGCCGACTCCGAGTCGGCGGACTGGGGACGCTCGGCGTCGACCGTGGCCTGAGTCATGGGAACTCCCTTCGTGCGGCGCGGAGCCGCGGACATCCGAACCAGTCAATCACGAAGCGGGGTCCGCCCGCGCGTCCGTGATGCCCTCGTTCGCCGGGGGCTGAAGGATGCGCGCTCCGGATGCCGCGAGAGGCGGGCCGGCCGGGCGCTGCGCCGGGGAATCGACTCCGGACCGTGAAATACTGACGAGGTTTGCGCCGGAACCAGGAGAGGACGTCCTACGTGGCCACGATCAATCGTCTGATCGCGACCGGACTCGGTCGCACGGCACGAGCGGCCATGCGCCTGCGCGGCGGCGGCTCGGCCGTCCCCGGGCGCGTCGCGCTCTCCATCGCGCCCGACTACCTGTCGGCGGCCGTCGCCGAGCTGCCGCTGGGCGTCGTGTTCGTGTCGGGCTCGAACGGCAAGTCGACGACCACCGCCTTCCTGACCACGCTGCTGCGCGCGCACGGCCTCGACGTCTTCACGAACGCGTCCGGCGGCAACCTGCCGCAGGGCATCGCCTCGTCGATGCTCCCGTACGTGGACGCCAAGGGCCGCCTGCGCGCCGACATCGCCGTGCTCGAGGTCGACGAGGCGTTCGGCCGCCAGCTCGTGCCGCACCTGCACCCGCGCGGCGTGCTGCTGCTGAACGTGCAGGTCGACCAGCTCAACCGCTTCTTCGACCCCGCGCGCGTGGCCGACTACCTCGAGCAGTTCGCCGCGACCTGCCGGGACTTCGCCGTGCTCAACGCCGACGACGAGAGCCTGCGCGGCCTCGCCGACAAGCTCCCGGCGCCGATCACCTGGTTCGGCGTGGACGCCGACGCCGTGTCGGCCGCCGCGAACGGCCTCGCCAACTACGAGGACCCGGGCGCCCGCCGCGGCGCGATCGCCGAGTCCGACCGGGCCGTGCGGGTCGTCCGCTCCGATGGCCGCGACGCCGAGCTCGACGTCGCGGGGGAGCGGGTGGCGCTCACGCTGCCCGCCCGCGGCCTGCACTACGCCGTCGACGCGGCCGGCGCGATCGAGACCGCCCGCCGCATCCTCGGCGACCGCTTCTCCGCCTCCACCGCCGCGAAGGCGATCTCCGACCAGGCGCCCGTGTACGGCCGCGGCGAGATCATGCGCGTGGGCGAGGAGGAGATCGAGATCATCATGATGAAGAACCCGCCGAGCCTGCAGGTCAACCTCGACGCCCTGCCCGAGGCGCCCGAGCAGGTCTTCGTCGCCGTCGACGAGGGCACGCCCGACCCGTCCTGGATCTACGGCATCGACCTCTCCAAGCTCGACCACGTCGACGTGGTCACGGGCACCAAGGCGTGGCAGCTCGCGACGCGCTTCTCGTACGGCCGCATCCCCGTGGGCGCCGTGCACGAGAAGCTCGGCGACGCCCTCGACGCGTTCATCGCGCTGCCCAAGCCCTCGCGCGGGCGCAAGACGATGATCGTCAACTACGAGCAGATGATGTCGATCCGGCGGCGCCTCGGCCAGTCGGGTCTCGAGGAGAAGTAGGCGCAGCATGGCGATCGAACTGGTGGCACTCTTCCCGGGCGAGCTCGGCATCAACGGCGACGGCGGCAACGTCACCGCGCTCGTCGAGCGCGCCCGCGAGCACGGCGTGGAGGTGCGGGTCACGAACGTGGGCGTCGGCGGTTCGCTGCCGGAGACGGCGGATGCCGTGTGCATCGGCTCCGGCCCGCTCTCGGCCGTGCAGGCCGTGCTGCCCGCCGTGCAGGGCTTCGCGGAGCGGCTGCGCGACTGGCAGCGCGACGGCGTCGTGTTCGTCGCGATCGGCGGCGGCTGGGACGCCCTCGGCCGCGAGATCGAGCTCGCCGACGGGGGTCGGCTGCAGGGCGCGGGCGTCTTCGGCTCGACGTCGAAGCGCGGCGCCGAGCAGCTCGTCGACGAGACGGCGGTGCGGGTCGACGGGGTCGACGGTCCCGTCACGGGCTTCGCGAACCACGACTCGCGCGTCGCCCTCGACGCCGACGTGCGGCCCTTCGGTCGGCTCGTGAAGGGCTACGCCAACGTGGGCGCGACGGCCGGCTCGGCCGAGGGCGCCCGCGCGGGCGCCAGCATCGCGAGTAACCTCCACGGACCGCTGCTCGCCATGAACCCGGCCGTCGCGGACGCCGTGCTCGACGCGGCGCGCGCCCACGCGGTCACGCGGGGCGAGCAGGTCGCCGAGCTCACGGCATCCACCGAGTGGCTGCGCGAGGTCGACGAGCGCGCCGCCGGCAGCCGCCGGGCGCTGCTCGGGCGCATCGGCGTCTCGGCGTAGCGGCAGCGACTCCCGCTTCGGCCTCCATTTCATGGTTTCGGCCCTTCTGCAACCTGCAGAAGGGCCGAAACCAGGAAACAGGCGCGAGGAGTCGCCGGTCAGCGGCTCTCGTGGACGCGGGGGACGCGCGCCGTCAGCCCCGTGACGATCTCGTCGGGCACGGTGTGCACCCAGTGCGACCAGTCCTCGGCGGTCGGCTCGCCGTCGTCGCCGGCGCCGAACACGACCGCGACGTCGCCCTCGTGCACGGCGCCGCCCGCGCCGCTCCCGCCCGAGACGTCGACGACCGTGCGATCGACGTCCACCGAGCGCACCTCGTGGCGCTCGTCGCCGATGAGCACCGAGCCCGCGCCGGCCGCCCCGCAGGGGAAGCCGTCGCCGAAGCCGAGGCCGAGCACCGCGGTGCCGGCCGCGACGTCGACCGCCACGACGGGCGCCTCGACGCGCATCACGGGGCGCAGGCCCAGCTCGGCGCCCGAGCGGTCGTGGAAGGGAGAGATGCCGTAGGCGGCCAGTCCCAGTCGGACGAGGTCGCGACGGGCGTCCGGCAGGTAGATGCCGGCCGAGCTCGCCGCGATGTGCTCGACCCGGATGTCGGCGCCGAGCGCCTTCGCCTCGGCGACCGCCTCGTCGAAGCGGCGCACGGAGGCGGCGTCCTCCTCCTCCGAGGTGTCGGCCAGGTGCGTCCAGGCGCCGTGCACGACGAGCCGCCCCGCCCGCTCCAGCTCGAGCGCGCGGGAGACGAGCGCGGGCCACTCGTCGGGGTTGGCGCCGCCGCGGTGCAGGCCCGTGTCGATCTTCAGGTGCACGCGCGCCGGCTTCGATGCGCCCGCCGCGGCGATCGCCTCCAGCTGCCAGAGGGCGCTCACGCCGAGCTCGATGTCGGACTCGACGCCCTCGCGGAAGGGCGTGCCCGTACCGTGCAGCCACGCGAGCATGGGCGCCGAGACGCCCGCGTCGCGCAGCGCGAGGCCGGAGGACACCTCGAGCACGCCGAGCGAGGTCGCGCCGTGCGCGAGGCCCGTGCGCGCGCAGGCGAGCATGCCGTGGCCGTAGGCGTCGGCCTTCACCGCGAGGAGGGTCTGCGCGGGGGCGAACATGCCGCTCAGCAGCTCCATGTTCGCGGCCAGCGCCGAGTGGTCGATGCGCGCGACGGCGTGCGGGGCGTTCATCGGGCGGCCTCCTCGGATGCCATGGGCTCGGATGCGGTCGAGCTCGGGGCGGGCGCCGCCGGGCCGCCCACGTGCTCCCGGCGCACCCGGGCGCTCAGCCGGCTCGTGATCGCGGCGGCCGGCACGCCCGTGCGCTCGGACCAGTCGCGCAGGGTCGGCTCGCCGGCGTCCGCCGAGCCGAAGAGCACGGCGTCGTCGCCGATCTCGAAGACGGCGCCCGGGGCGTCGACGGAGAACTGGTCCATGGAGATGGAGCCCGCGATCGTGCCGTTGACGCCGCCGCCGTCGGCCCGGCCGGCGCCGCCGATGCGCACGTTCGCGGTGCTCGAGGCGGCCCGCACCACGCCGTCGGCGTAGCCGATGCCGACGAGCGCGAGCACGCCGTCCTCCGCGACGCGGTACGAGTAGCCGTAGGAGACGCCCTCGCCCGCCCGCACGGGCTTCGCGCCCACGATCTCGGCCGTGAGCCGCATGATGGGCGCGCTCGCCCCGCCCGCGAAGCCGTAGAGCCCGTCGCGCGCGATGCCGGCATCCGGCGCCTGCGAGCCCTCGACGAAGACGGGCGACGAGACCCCGGCGGAGCGCAGCTCGAGCTCGGCCTCCGCGTCCGACACGAGGATGCCGGCGAAGCCGAGCCCGTCGAGCGCTCGCGCGACGGGCACCAGGCCGTGGCCCAGCGCGTCGGCGCGGGCGTCGGCGAGGAGCGTCGGGCGGGCGTCGTCGCCGAGAGCGAGCGCGTTCGCGACCAGCCCGTCCAGATCGACCGTGGCGATCCTGCGGACCCCGGTGTCGCGTGTCACGTGCGTCGCTCCTCTCGCGCCCTGGCGGGCACCGATAGTCTAGGGGCCGCCTTCTCCCCGTCTCCTGGCGCCGTCTCGCGTGCCGGAGCGCGGCGACGCCCGTCGATCGGATGCGGCCGCCCGGGGCGCCCGAACGAGAGGATCTCCGTGGCCGTCGAATCGTCCGCCGACTCGTACTCCGCCCGGCACCTATCGGTGCTCGACGGCCTCGACGCCGTCCGCAAGCGCCCCGGCATGTACATCGGCTCGAACGACTCCCGCGGCCTCATGCACTGCCTGTGGGAGATCATCGACAACTCGGTCGACGAGGCGCTCGCGGGCCACGGCGAGCGCATCCGGGTCGTGCTGCACGAGGACGGCTCGGTCTCCGTGCACGACGACGGCCGCGGCGTGCCCGTCGACATCGAGCCGAAGACGGGCCTCACGGGCGTCGAGGTCGTCTTCACGAAGCTCCACGCGGGCGGCAAGTTCGGCGCCTCCAACTACGGCGCCGCCGGCGGCCTGCACGGCGTCGGCGCCTCGGTCGTGAACGCGCTCTCCTCGCGCCTGGACGTCGAGGTCGACCGCGGCGGCAAGACCTACGCCATGAGCTTCCGCCGCGGCGAGCCCGGCGTCTTCGACGACGCCGCGAACGGCGGCGTCCCCTCGCCCGACTCGCCGTTCGCGCCCTTCGTCGACCACAGCGAGCTGCGCGTCGTCGGCCGGGCGAAGCGCGGCGTCACCGGCACGCGCGTGCGCTACTGGGCCGACCCGCTCGTGTTCATCAAGGAAGCTTCCTTCCAGGCCGACGACCTCGCCGATCGCGCTCGCCAGACCGCGTTCCTCGTGCCGGGCCTGGAGATGGTCATCGAGGACGACCGCGGGGGAGACCGCGTGTCGAGCTCGTTCCGCTACGAGGGCGGCATCGCCGAGTTCGCCGACTTCCTCGCCCCCGACGCGCCCACCACCGACACGTGGCGCATCGAGGGCGAGGGCACGTTCCGCGAGACCGTGCCCGTGCTCGACGAGACCGGCCAGCAGCTCGTCTCCCGCGAGGTGGAGCGGCGCGCCGAGGTCGACGTGGCCATTCGCTGGGGCACGGGCTACGACACGACGATCAAGAGCTTCGTCAACATCATCGCCACCCCCAAGGGCGGCACGCACGTGGCGGGCTTCGAGCAGTCGCTCGTGAAGTTCTTCCGCGCCGAGGTGGAGAAGAACGCGCGCCGGCTGAAGGTCGGCAACGACAAGCTCGAGAAGGACGACATCGTCGCGGGCCTCACGGCCGTGGTCACGGTGCGCGTGCCCGAGCCGCAGTTCGAGGGGCAGACGAAGGAGGTGCTCGGCACCCCCGCCATCCGGTCGATCGTCTCGAACGTCATCCAGGCGGGGCTGACCGAGAAGTTCTCGTCGACGAAGCGTCCCGACAAGGCCGAGACGAACCTGCTGCTCGACAAGCTCGTCTCGGAGATGAAGTCGCGTATCTCGGCGCGCGCCCACAAGGAGACGCAGCGGCGCAAGAACGCGCTCGAGTCGTCGTCGCTGCCGACGAAGCTCGTCGACTGCCGCTCGAACGACGTCGCCCGCTCCGAGCTGTTCATCGTCGAGGGCGATTCGGCGCTCGGCACCGCCAAGCCGGCTCGCAACTCGGAGTTCCAGGCCCTGCTGCCGATCCGCGGCAAGATCCTCAACGTGCAGAAGGCGTCGGTGAGCGACATGCTCTCGAACGCCGAGTGCGCGAGCATCATCCAGGTGATCGGCGCGGGCTCGGGGCGGTCGTTCGACCTCGACGCGGCGCGCTACGGCAAGGTCATCCTGATGAGCGACGCCGACGTCGACGGCGCGCACATCCGCACGCTGCTGCTCACGCTCTTCTTCCGCTACATGCGGCCCATGCTGGATGCCGGGCGGGTGTTCGCCGCCGTGCCGCCGCTGCACCGGGTCGTGGTGGTGAACCCGGGCTCGAAGCCGAACGAGACGATCTATACGTACTCGGAGCAGGAGCTGCAGCGGCTGCTCGCGAAGCTGAAGCGAGCGGGCAAGTCGTACAAGGACCCGATCCAGCGCTACAAGGGCCTCGGCGAGATGGACGAGGACCAGCTCTGGTCGACCACCATGGATCCCTCGGCGCGGCTGCTGCGCCGCGTCAACGTCTCCGACGCGGCGGCCGCCGAGCGCGTGTTCGACCTGCTCATGGGCAACGACGTCGCCCCGCGCAAGGAGTTCATCGTCGACGGCGCCGACGCGGTG
>Ga0153918_1000341_pt1 | contig 24541 bp, 25 predicted proteins | sample TSFL002MetaG_FD_104687 | JGI IMG/M metagenome (GOLD analysis project Ga0153918, IMG submission 104687) | Attine ant fungus gardens microbial communities from Florida, USA - TSFL002 MetaG | ecosystem: Host-associated > Fungi > Mycelium > Unclassified | place: USA: Florida, Paynes Creek Historic... | reverse complement strand
TCAGGGCTCAGTTCAAGACCAGCCACCTGTTTAATATCTAGGTGACCCTCTAAAATACCGGCCGCCTTATTTGCTTCAGATGGTTGATTATAGAATACATGCTGGGTTAATTGCTCGTTCTGCTTTGCAATGGCAGCAATTTGCTCTTTAAATGCGTGTACAGATTCATTACGGCAACCGTGCAGCCAGGTAATGGGGTACGCATGTTTGCGTTCAATTAAGCTGTTCAGCATACTTACCAATGGCGTCAAACCAACGCCGCCGCTAATAAAGGTTACAGGTGAATCAACATCGCTGCCTAAAATAAAGTTACCGGCAGGTGCTGTAAGATCTACATTGTCACCTGCTTTTACAAAGTCATGTAGATAGTTGCTGATGAGGCCGTTGGCATCGAGGTCTGGTCCTTGCTCTTTTTTTACAGATATACGGTAGTAGTCAGCATTAGGTGCACTTGATATACTGTATTGGCGCGCTTGTTTCAGGTTAAGCGCCGGCAAGAACGTGCGCAAACTGATATACTGCCCCGGCTGGTGTGCCGGCACTTTGCCACCATCGGCAGGATAGAGGTAAAAAGAAGTGATTTCTGCAGATTCGGCAACTTTCTTTTTTACCAGGAATGGGCGCCAGCCGGTCCAGCCGTTGTCGCGGTTGGTTTGCTGGGTATATAAGTTGGCTTCGTGGCCAATCATCAGTTGTGCCAGCTGGTTATAAGCAGCTGTCCAGGCATCAATAATTTCTGGTGTTGCGGCATCTCCCAGTACCTCCTGGATAGACGCAATCAACTGAGTGCCTACAATTATATAATGCTCCGGGCGAATGTCAAGACTGGTGTGTTTGTGGCCAATATGATCTACAGCTGGCAGCAGAGCGGTTGGGTCGGCAATGTTTTCTGCATAAGCAAGCACGGCCAGGGCTAGCGCAGTTTGCTGACGGTCGCTTTTTTGATTACCCATGTTAAACATGTTCTTCAGTTCAGGGTGATGGGTAAACATGCGGTTATAGAAGTATTTAGTAAGTACAACTCCGTTTTCTCTAAGTACTGGTACTGTGGCCGTTATAACGGCTTTTTGTTCGTTGGTCATGGTAATAAAAATAAAATAATACCTTTTTGTCTTTTATTTTAAGATAACAATCTGCGCGCTGATGATTAACGAGACAAAAGTAGATAAAGCAATAATAAAAGACAAAAATATCTTTTATTATTTTGTTATATTTGTTCAATCTTATGGCTTTGTTTTCAAAAACTTGCGAGTATGCCATCCGTGCCGTGTTCTTTGTAGCGCATAAAACCGCTAATGGCGAGCGTGTGGGTATTAAAGAAATTGCTGAAGGGATTGACTCGCCCGAGCATTTTTTAGCCAAGATATTGCAGGACCTGAGTCGCAAGCGACTAATTAATTCAATAAAAGGTCCTAACGGTGGTTTCTATCTTGATGCCGAAGCGCTCAAACGTCCGCTGATTGAGATAGTGGAGGCTATTGATGGCGATAAACTATTTCGTGGTTGCGGATTGGGGCTTAAGCAATGTTCTGAGATTAATCCTTGTCCGCTGCATAATCAGTTTAAGGATATCCGGAACAGCATTAATAATATGCTGCATGATATTACCATCGGTGAGTTTAATGAAGAATTGATGAGCGGATTGCTTTCGCTGAAAAAATAAGGGCAATAAGCAGTCCGGCATCTGTATAAAATAAAAACCTTCGCCCTAAATTTGTATTATCCTTAAAAGGAGTACTATTAAACCAATTGATTATGTGGACCGAAGAAAACAATAAACTGTACCGGGCTTTCACTTTCAAAGATTTTGACGCGGCCTTTGCTTTTATGATGCGTGTGGCCGGTATAGCCCAAAAGGCAAACCATCACCCCACCTGGACAAATACTTATAACAAAGTTGAGATTTGGCTGAATACTCATGATGCCGGTGATATCGTTACTGATAAAGACCGGGAAATGGCCAGGGCTATTGACTGTGTTTTGTAAATAGTACATAGATGAAAAGAAAGGCTGAGATAACTTATTTTGATAAGCTGTGGCGAAAAATGCGGCGCAGCCTTGAAGCCTATTTGCAAAGTGGAGAAATGGAAGATCTGCATTGTTTCAGGGTGCAGGTAAAAAAAATCAGGGCTTTTATGATTTTAGCTGAAAGCGGGGAGAAAAACCTGGACCTGCGGCAGCAATTGAAACCGGTAAAAAAGCTTTTTAAAAAGGCAGGGGAGATTCGCGCGGTAGATTTGCACCTGGTTATGGCGCGTAAACAACTCATCAAAGCTGGGTTATTGGATGAGCAGCTAAAGCAACGCGACAAGGCCCTGGCCAAATTCAGACCGTTGGCCAGCCGCCGACTGCAAAGGCTAAGCCACATTAAAAAGCGGATATACAAAGAAATCAGGCCCATTGGCAACGTGCACATCAGTTTGTTTTATGCCAATAATCTAAAGAAAATTGATAAAAGTTTAGGTCGCATCTGTTTTGATGATCGTTTGCATAACTGCCGCAAACAGCTCAAGGTATTGCTCTATAATCAACGTTTGGTTGGTCCTGTGCTTAACATTGGTTTTAACGAAGACTATATAGACCGCCTGCAAATAGCCATTGGCGACTGGCATGATAACCAGGTAGCCAAACAGTTATTTAAAAATGACCGGCTGGCGCTTAATACCATTAACAGAAAAGATGCTCACCTCAAATCTCGCGTAAAGCAGACGGCTAAGGATATGTACAACAAGGCAACTACAGTGAATAACCTTTCCCTGCCTCAATTGAGTTAACTATGCCTTTCAGAACCTGTTTGATGGGGTACTGAAATAAGCTAAGCATGCCCTCTTTTAAAACCAGTTTAGTTGCAATTATTATATTACCTAATAGATTTTTAATTTATTAACTGATAGTCAGCTGTTTATTAATATTGACTATAATGTCTATTGATTTAGTAGTTTAAATGTTTTATGTTTGCATCACTTAGTTAAAGATGTTCTTTTTCAAACTTATCCAGAAAGACTGAGGGAAAGGCCCTTTGATGTCTTAGCAACCTGTACCGCAAGGTAAAAGGTGCTAATTCCTGCTCTGCCGAAAGGTGGGGAAAGATAAGCAGAATGATTACCGGTTTACCTGCGGGCGGCCCCGGTGTTTCATGGATATGATGAAAAAGACGGTTAAAATAAATAGATAGCAAATGAACTCACTTCAGTATAATGCCGCCCCGCACTTCCAGTCGATAGCTGTTTTGCATCCTATCAGTTCAATGGCGTGTTGTTGTTGACACAATATGTCCATCCCCCCACATTTTCCTGTTTTATTCATTTAATTTTTAATGCTTAAGTATTTTATACCATGTCAACATATGCCCATTTCCCAACCTTTGAACTGATAGAGATTGTTAATGAATTAGAATTGCCTTTCAACAAACGTCGTCCGCTGCAGCCACTTAAAACCGGTGCCGTGGTACGCAACTTTGGTTTAGATAAAGCTTTTAATAACTGGCGCCACTTTTACAACGGCTCGGCCAGCTACGGGCACCTGCTTGTGCGCAAGTTGCTCAGCAAGCCGCTGGTTATCAGTTTCTGGTCGCCGCAATGGGGCGAGTATGGCGTAGCGCACCTGCGCCAGCTTAACAGCCTGCAGCAAGAGATCAGAGCGTTGGGCGGTAACTTGCTCATCATTACCAGCGATGCCACTCCGAAACAAATTGAAGATATTACCTGGGCCCACAGTCTTTCGCTCAGTTTTTATATTGATGCTGATAACAGCCTGGGCAAAGCCTTCGGCATTTACTCAGAGCAAAATCCCGCCTGGAATCGCTACTCGGGCGTGGATAATAACATATCACTTTTAGCCACTTACGTGCTTGACGCCGGTCAGCAAGTGATCTACGATCATATTGATACCGACGTATATCAGCCCGTAAACGCCAATTTCCTGCTGGCAGCTGTACGCGGCACCAGTTACAGGCAAACGGCGTAAAACCTCACCCCAGCCTTCTCCAAAAGAGAGTTTGTCTGAATAAGTGAAATTCTTAAGTCCTCTCCTTTGGAGAGGATTTAGGAGAGGTAAATTGCTCATCTTTTATATTTAGGTTTATAACAGCCGCAAGGGCGCAACGGGGCAGCATGAGCCATCATGCACTGCCCCTTTTGTTTTTAGGGTAGATGCTGAAAATCGGTATCAGATTTGCAGATGCAATCATCACAAAATTGATATACCTTTATTCAGCGCATTTATGAAACCCAATATCCTCATCATCGACGACGAAACCAAGCTGTCGGCATTGCTCTCTCGCATTATCGAATTGGAGGGCTACCGCACCTTTCAGGCAGCCACTGCCAGAGAAGGACTTAAAGTACTGGCGCAGGAAACTATCCACGTAGTGCTGAGTGATGTCAAATTACCAGATACTAGTGGTGTTGAACTGGTGAAGCAGATCAAAGAGAAGAAACCATATACTGAAGTGATCTGCCTTACGGCCTACGGTACGATACATGATGGTGTAGCAGCCATAAAAAACGGTGCTTTTGATTACATAACCAAAGGCGATGATAATGATAAAATACTTCCTCTGTTAGCCAAGGCCACCGAAAAGGCCGAACTACAGTATCGCCTTTATCAGATTGAAAACCGCATTATTGATCAACACAGTTTCAATGGCATTATCGGACAATCAAAAGCCATACACGAGGCTATTGATCTGGCCCAAAAGGTAGCGGTGACTGATACGACGGTGCTGTTGCTGGGCGAAACCGGTACTGGTAAAGAGGTTTTTGCCCAGGCCATTCATTATAACAGCAACCGCAAACAGAAAAATTTTGTTGCCGTAAACTGCAGTGCCTTCGCCCGTGATTTACTGGAGAGTGAGCTGTTTGGCTACAAAGCAGGCGCATTTACTAATGCCTTAAAAGACAAAAAAGGCCTTTTTGAGGAGGCTGATGGCGGTACACTGTTCCTGGATGAGATAGGCGAGATGAGTATTGATCTGCAAGCCAAATTGCTGCGGGTACTGGAGTCTGGCGAGTATATTAAATTGGGTGATACCCGTACCTATAAGATTAATGTACGCATTATTGCCGCCACTAACCGCAACTTGCAGGAAGAAATACAAAAAGGCAATTTCAGACAGGATCTGTATTACCGCTTGTCGGTTTTCCGTATTGTGCTGCCCTCGCTTAACGAGCGTAAGGAGGATATTCCATTGCTGGCCAATTATTATCTGCAGGAGTATGCCGGTAAAATGAACCGGAAAATGGATGGCATCGATCCCGTGATGATGCGCCAGCTAGAGCGTTACCATTGGCGCGGTAACATCCGTGAGTTAAAAAATCTGATAGAACGTGCTGTAATTGTAGCCGACGGTAGTATGCTAAGGGCAGATTTGTTACCGCTTGACTTTTATGAGACACAGGATGATAACAACCCCGTTTTTGAAATGGCCGAAGTGGAAAAGAACCACATCCGTAAGATACTTGCACACACTAAGGGTAACAAAACAGAAGCGGCCCGTTTAATGAATATCGGTCTTACAACGCTTTACCGTAAGCTGGAAGAGTATCAGTTAAGCTGATTAAGCCAGGGTTTTGAAGCCCCTGTTAAGCAAAGTTTGGATTGTTTTTGGCAGATCGTTAATGTGGTGAAAGGGTTTACCCAAAAAAGCATCAGCCTGTGATAGGTCTGCATGGCCCTGCAACCCGGGCGAGGCTGAGATCAGCACCACCGGCACATTGCGCGTTTCCGGCTTGCTTTTAAGCATAATACAAATAATATGGCCGCTTACATAAGGCAATTGCTCGTCCAGCACGAAGCAATCTGCATTGGCGTTCAACAAATCTTCCAGAGACGCGATGGCATGAAGTGCAGTAACACGGTATCCCTCGGATGTTAAAACGTAGGTCATTACATCGCGCAGGTCAGTGTCATCTTCAATAATAACAATGTGCTGTTGCTCCATTCGGTTTAAATAATCCTCGCTATTTAATGGGCGCGTTCCAAAATAATTGCATCGACTTTATAAAAAACGATGTTTTGTTGCCTCATACTAACAGTTATAAGTTTTGGTTGTTTGTGATGTTTATAACGATGTAATAAATTCGAAACATATGGTTGTTTAGTATGAAAATGGCATTTGTTTGGCAAGTTAATTTATATGTTTGATAATAAAAATAGACCGTTCCATTTTGGTAGGTTAACCATGTCATTTTGGGGTGGTGTTAAATTTGGCCACAAATTAAAAGCGGCAAATAAATAAATTTTTAAAGTTTTTTTTAAAGTGGTACGGCTATTGCCATTGGCGTGGCATGTTCACATTTCTACATTCATTCACCCCTAAAGCCGGTGGTGCGCTAAATTTAGTGCTAATGCCGGCGGCCCAAAACACCCCTTTAATTTAAATGAACCCACACGTTAGAAAACTAACCGCGGGTGGGCTATTGATCACCCTCGGTATCATCTTCGGCGATATTGGTACTTCGCCTCTGTACACATTTCAAACACTGTTAAAAGAAGGCGGCCGTGCCGATGCGTTTATGGTGCTTGGCGCGGTGTCCTGCATCTTCTGGACACTCACGCTGCAAACCACCTTCAAATACATTTTCATTACCTTGCAGGCGGACAACCGCGGCGAGGGTGGTATCTTCTCGCTTTACGCCCTGGTGCGCCGTTATGGCAAGTGGCTGGCATTTCCGGCCATTATTGGTGCCGGCACCTTGCTGGCTGATGGCATCATTACGCCGCCTATCTCGGTAACCTCGGCTATTGAAGGCCTTGGGCTAGTGCCTGCGCTTGCTAAGGATATGATACCGGGTAACAATATCATCCTGTTTATTGTAATTGCTATTATATTGCTGCTCTTTTTCTTCCAGCAGTTTGGTACCAATGTGGTAGGAGCGGCGTTTGGGCCGGTAATGCTAATCTGGTTCCTGATGCTGGCTACGCTGGGCGCTGTACAGGTTGCACATTACCCGGTGGTGTTTAAAGCGCTTAATCCGCTTTATGGCCTCAAGTTACTGATAGAACATCCTAAAGGTTTCTGGCTGCTGGGGGCTGTCTTTTTGTGTACTACCGGTGCCGAAGCATTGTATTCAGACCTTGGTCACTGCGGCCGCAAAAACATCCAGGTGAGCTGGATATTGGTAAAAACATCCCTGGTGCTTAACTATCTGGGCCAGGCAGCCTGGGTGCTGACACAAAAAACAGCCAGTGTTGATGTTAATCCTTTCTTTGCCATTGTACCGCATGGTTTTGTTATCCCGGCGGTTTGTATTGCTACGCTGGCAACCATTATTGCCAGTCAGGCATTAATCAGTGGTTCATTTACGCTGATCAGCGAGGCGGTGAGCATGAATTTCTGGCCACGCATTACCATTAAGTACCCTTCAAACATTCGCGGACAGATCTACATCCCCAGCATCAACTGGATTTTGTGTTTCGGCTGTATTGCGGTTACGTTATACTTCCGTACTTCAGAGGCCATGACGGCGGCTTACGGTTTCTCTATCACCATAGCTATGCTAATGACCACCATTTTGATGTATTACTTTATGCGCTATAAAAAGCACTGGCCATTGTGGCTGGTAGTAATTATTTTGTGTATGTTCTTAACCGTAGAGTTCTCATTCTTTGTGGCTAACGCCGTGAAGATTGTGAAACGATTGTTCTTCCTGGTGTTTGAGGTTGGGCTGATCTTTACCATGTACATCTGGTACCGCGCCAGACAGATCAATAACCGGTTCCTCACCTTTGTAGATCTGAAAGAGAAGATCCCGATGCTGCGCGCTTTGAGCGCCGATGAAACGGTATCAAAGTTTGCAACTCACCTCATCTATCTTACCAAAGCCAACAATAGCAAGCAGATAGAGCAGAAGATTATGTACTCCATCTTTAGCCGGAAGCCTAAACGGGCTGATATGTACTGGTTTGTACATATAGAACGCACGGATGAACCTTTTACCATGGAGTATAGTGTAGAAGAACTGGCAGAAGACAAAGCCATTCGTATTGAGTTCAGATTAGGTTTCAGAATTCAGCCTCGTATTAATGTGTTGTTCAGAAAAGTAGTGCAGGATATGGTGGCTAACAATGAGCTGGATATTACCAGCCGTTACCCATCATTGAGACAGTACAACATGGCAGCCGATTTCCAGTTTGTGATCATAGAGAAATTCCTCTCTTACGAGAACGAGTTTAGCGCCAAGGAAGGTTTTATTCTGAACAGCTATTTCGCTATCCGTCGCCTGGCACAGTCAGACGCCAAGGCCTTTGGTTTGGATACCAGCGGAACGAAAATTGAAAAAATTCCACTGGTGGTAAGTCCGGTTAATTATATCCAGTTAAAGAAAGTTGAACCGGCCAGTTCAGCTTTAGTGCCGGCAGATTGATCATAAAGTGATAAACACAAAAGCGGCGCAAGGGAGACCTTGCGCCGCTTTTGTTTGTTTACCACTCATTACGCTCATCTCTTTGATGGATTATTCTTTTCATAACGCAGCATTTCTGTGCCTGCAAGAATAAAAGCGCCCAACCCGTGGGTATCATTCAGTTGTGCCGGACGAGTGTAGTAGAATTTAATATCTTCCTCAATACCGGTACCTACACATACGTCAGGCATCTGGCCATCGGCAGTAATTTTGGCGGCAAGGGCGTTCCAACCCTGACGGGCCACATTAATGTAGACTTTATCAATCCAACCCTCGTTAACAGCGCGGGCAATGGCGTAGATGTACATGGCGGTAACTGATGTTTCGAGGTATGAGTCCTGTTTATCCAGCACCTGGTGCCATAGTCCGCTTTGATCTTGCCAACGGGAGTATCCCGCAATATCGCGCAGTAACAAATTAATCAGCTCTTTGCGTTTAGGGTGATCTTTAGGCAAGTAGTTCAATAATTCGGTTTGTGCCACGGCTACCCAGCCATTGGCACGACCCCAGTGGGCCACGCCGTTCATGGCAATTTCGTTATAGTAACAGTGGTAATACAGGCCGGTGTTGGCATCGTACAGATACTTGTTGAAATTTTCTACCTGTTTGGCGGCATCGTCAAAGTAAGCCTTGTTGCCGGTTATTTTGCCCATACGTGCCAAAAATGGAACGCTCATATACAGGTCATCTGCCCACATGGTGCCCGGTCTTGGGTCGGGGCGGCACAGGGTACCGTCGGCCAGGCGCATTTGTTTGTGCAGGATGTAGTCGCCGGCACGTTCAAGATAGGCGCGATAATCTTTACGGGCATCCAACGCGTAAACATCGGATAAGCCAGCCGACATAGCACCGCAATTATCCAGATTACCCATCAAAAACAAACTGGCATACTCTGTATGCGGGTACATGCGGCGCGGCGAGTTTGCAGGCAGCTTAGCTACTGCATCTTTATAAATAGGCTCGAAGTAGGGCAGCGCATCAAATATAAAAGTGTAGTTGTGGCGGCAATAGTCGGCATATTTTTGTTCGTTGAGTTCCTGACTCATGTGCATAAGGGCGGTCATGAGCACACCGTTGGGGTAGCCCCACTTGTTGTAGGTGCTTTCGGCCCGAACGTCCGCAGAAGGTGCCAGGCCTTTGGTTGATTCAAGTAACTGCCCGGTAGACTCGTTCTTAAACTTAAAAGAAGTGTTGGCCAGCACGCGGTCGGCCACGCGCCTGATCACTTCTTCGGTGTTGGCTTGTGGTGCAGCTGGTGCTTGTGCAAATGCCAGATTGCAGCCCAGAGCCAGCAACGGCAATAGTAAAGCTGTTTTCATAAAATGGGGTTGTTTATCAGGTTTATATGGGTTTGTATAAATATAGACCTGTTTAAACGTTGGTACCCCAGCCTGTCACAAAAAAGTTATGGGAAAGACAGGCATTATTGCAAACTTGTCATTGCTATTAAGGACCAGGCATGAGGTTGAGCGCGAAGCAATTTGGTCATGTGTTCTAAGCCTGCGACGAGATTGCTTCGTCACCCCAACGCATTACCGCTGCGTTCCTCGCAATGACAATATTTATAATTCAGCGGGGGCTACACCAGCACCGCGCCACCATCCACCACCAAATTCTGGCCGGTAACAAACCGCTGTTTCATCAGGTAAATAAAGCCGAGCGCTACGTCTTCCGCTTCGCCTACTAGTTTTACCAGCGATGTTTCGCCTGCGGTTTTGAAGATCTGCGTACGCTCGGCTTCGCTAAAACTGTTCCACATTTCCGTGCGGATCATGCCCGGCACCAGGCTATTTACCCGGATGGGAGCCAGTTCAACAGCCAATGCTCTTACAACGCCTTCCATGGCGCCGCAGATGGCGCTGCCCAAACTCCAGCCCTTGCCTGGGCGCAGACTGGCCGTGCCGCTTACCAAGCTGATAGAACCACCAGCATTAATATAAGGCGATGCATATTTAACGGCAGCCAAAGCGCCCCAAAAACGCAGGTTAAAAAAGCTATGCGCTTTTTCAATATCGGTATCACTCAGATAATTTAAGGTGAGGTTTTCTCCTGCGGTGTATACCAGGTGATCAAAATTGCCGGTTTGCTCAAAGAAGCTTTTGATGTTAGCCTCCCTGCTCAGATCAACCGCTTGCCCCTGTACAGAAGCGGGCAATTGCTGCAATGCCTTGTTGATGCGCTCTTGATTGCTGGATACGATGATAACTTGTGCGCCCTCTGTAGCCGCGGCTTGTGCCGTTGCCAGACCGAAGCCGGAGCTACCACCCAGTAGTATTACTTTTTTGCCTGTTAGTGAGCTTGATGTGTTTGTTTGCTTTTCCATTATTTATATTGTTGTTATTGACAATACAAAGTTGGGCAAGCCAGAGTGCATGGCACTTCACATATGTTAAAAACGAAAAATTGTTATTGCACCTGCTTGCGCAACCGGCTCAGTGATTGCGGTGCGATGCCCAGGTAGGAGGCTACGTCCTGTAGTTTTACTTGTCGGGCTACTTCAGGTTGTAATTGGGTGAAAAGCTGGTAACGCGCGGCTGCATCTTTATGATGAAATGCGTTTTGCAGCTCTATCTTTTGCAGAAGCTGTTGCTGCTGTAAATTTTCAATGATGCTTTTAAGGTAGGGCAGTTTGGCGTAAAGTTCAAACAGTTGTGTGCGGGTAATGGCCATCACTTCGGCATCGCAGGCGGCCTGGATGCCATTTACTGCCGGTCGCTCGTTTAAAAAGCTATCCAGATTGGTGCAAAACTGATTCTCTTTCAGGAAGAAGTAGGTTACATCGTTGCCTTTGTCATCAAACGAAACCAATCGCAATACACCCTTGCGGATGAAATACATTTCGCGGCAAATCTTGCCGCCATCAAACAAAAACTCGCCTTCCTTAACGTTCATCGGTCTGAAAGCTTCAGTTATCAGAGCTTTGTCTGCCTCTGGCAGTGTCTTGAGCGTTTGCAGGCTTGTAATTAATGCGGTTTCCACGCCGGCAAAGTTAAGCGGTATGGCGCTTTTTACATCAGCTTATTTCAGCACAGAATCCAGCAAGTTTTTTAATTCTTTATAACGCTCGTTGCGGCCGTCATTTTTAATATAAACACACATCAGGAATGCCGCATAATGCCGCTGATTATCTACTAACGGAAAACTGCCAAATAACCCCGGACTGGTAACCGATAAATTTCCCATCACCCATTCGCCATAACCATAACCAAAGTTACCCGCCTCAACCGGCGAATAGCCAATTTTTACGGCTGGCGAGAGGCGGTTAACCTGCATCTCGCCAATGCTTTTCTCACTCAGGATACGTTTGCCTTTAAAGGTTCCTTTGTTCAGTATCATCTCCAAAAAGTTCATATAATCATTAGGCGTACTACCGGCTCCGCCTGCGGGCAGGGCTACGGGGCCTTTGCCAAAATCGGTATCCTTCATTTCCAGCGGGCGGGCAATGCGCTCGGCAAAAAGAGTTTCAAAGCTTTTGCCGCTTATTTTCTCTATTATGGCGCCTGCTATCTGCAGGCCATCATTACTGTAGTGGAAAACCGTGCCGGGGGCACCTTCTATGGGCTGCCAGGCAATTTGGTTAATAGCATCGTCCATATCTTGGGCTTTGCGCATATCGGCCATGCTTTCTCTTAGTTCTGGCGCTTTAATGCCCGTTAAGTGCGAGAGACACTGACTAATAGTGATACTGCCCTTGCCATGTTGCGATAGTACCGGCAGGTATTTGCCCACGGTATCGGTAAGTTTAAGTTTACCCTCGTCAACAAATGTCATCACCAGGGCCGCGCTGAACCATTTGCTGCAACTGGCCATAGGTTGGCGGGTTGACGCTGTATAATCATCAAAATTTGGTGTTTGGCCCATGCGGTGGGCCATCATGCGTCCGGCCATTTTTTGCGCCATGTTCATGTTGTTTACCGAGTGCGAGTAAACCATTTGCCCATCTTTATAAACCATCAGCATCACGCGGCCGCCCATTTTTGCGGCGTTATCATCAAGCCACCGATCAACAGGTTGAAAATTTTGGGCATGTGCAGCTATAGTGACTGTTAAAGCTAAAATTGTGATGATATGCTTTTTCATGTATGGGTGTTGAAGGTGTTATTAAGATACAGATTATCCCCTGAAGGTTTAATGCTAGCCTTAATTTTAACCCATACTACAACCCGTGCTTGCACGCGCCAGCTGTTTATCCTAAATTGACCGCATGCAAACGCGCTCCCTAAATATCTATCCGCTCAGCGAGCAATCGTTAGCCCTGAGTTTTGGGGACGTGGTGAGCGAGGATATTTTAAAGCAGATCAGCACGTATCATCACACGTTACAACAAAACCCATTTGTAGGCTATGTAGATGCGGTGCCGGCATATACTACGCTTACGGTATTTTATGATGCTTTGCAGGTATTACTGTCTGACTTGCCGGGCGTTTATGCTTTTGAGAAGGTGAGTAATTACTTAATGGCCTTAGAGTTTAAGCCTGACATTGAGACTAAGTCAGCCAACATTATTACTATCCCGGTTTGTTATGGCGATGATTTTGGCCCTGATCTGGAAGCGCTTGCTGCCTCGCACCAGTTAAGCGTAGAGGACGTGATCAGCATTCATACCCAACCCGAATATCTGGTTTATATGATTGGCTTTGTGCCGGGCTTTGCGTACTTGGGAGGGTTGGATGAGCGTTTGGAAACCCCGCGACTGGCCACTCCGCGACCGGTTATCCCGGCCGGTAGTGTTGGCATTGCTGGCAAACAAACCGGTATTTATCCGCTGGAAACACCGGGCGGTTGGCAATTGATTGGTCGTACACCGTTTAAAATGTTTGATACAGGCCGGGCACAACCATCGCTGTTGCAGGCTGGTGATAAAGTAAAGTTTTCGTCCATCAGCAGAGATGAGTTTAACCAATTACACCAGGCCCGCTGATGCAGATAGAGATTACAAAACCGGGCATGTTAAGCACTGTGCAGGATTTAGGTCGAAGCCAATCACGCAGCAATGCTGTGCCGGTGTCCGGCGCTATGGATACGCTTTCGGCGCGTATAGCTAACCTGGCCTTGGGAAACGAGCAAACAGCGGCAGTAATAGAATTTACATATGCCGATGCCGCGTTTAAAACGCAAACTGATCTGCTGATAGCCTGGGCTGGAGATGGCGCTAAACTGCAATTGGACGAACAAATGCTGCCTGCAAATCGACCGCTATTCATCCCGCAAGGAAAAACAATAAAACTGGTTAATAATCGAACAGGCTGCCGTACTTACCTTGCTGTAGCGGGTGGCTGGAACGTGTCCGTAGTTTTAGGTAGCAGGAGCACTTATATAACGGCTGGATTTGGTGGATTGGAGGGACGCGCCCTGCAGAAAGGTGATGTATTACAAGCCTTCGGCAATCAATCTGAAATCAATGTCAAACTCTGGAATACTTTGGCCGGTGCGGAAATCACTTTCCCCAAATGGAGTATTGCACGACCATTGTTTTTGCCTGCTGATAGAAGGTTGATCCATGTAATGCCCGGCCCCGAAGCGGATTGGCTGGAGGCTGATGCAATAGCTGGCTTTTACTCGGAGCCATATCGGGTAGGCAGCCGCAGTAACCGTATGGGGATTGGGCTGGAAGGTGCGAAGATGACACGTGCCATCCAAGCAGAATTACTCTCTGCCGCCGTAACACCCGGTACTATACAGGTAACCAATAGCAACAATATGATCTTGCTGATGGCTGACTGCCAGACCACGGGCGGCTATCCGCGCATGGCACAGGTAGCCGCCGTTGATTTGCCGCTTTGCGCACAGCTGAAGCCGGGAGACGAAATTAGGTTTCAACAAATCACCCGGCAGGAAGCAGAAGGGCTGCTGGTAGAGCGAGAACGGGAATTGAAAAGACTGGAACTAAGATTGGCCGAATTTATAATTGACAGGATTTAGAATTGGTCATCCCGATCCGTTAGCCGACGGACGACATGAGGCCCAACTATCCTGTTAATGTTAAAAATTCGTTTAATCCTGGTTCATTCAATAAATTAGCTCAATGCAAACTATCGACCTTAATTGTGATATGGGCGAGGCCTTTGGCAATTACTCTATGCCAAACGACGAGACTCTGATGAATTACATCACCTCGGTCAATATTGCCTGCGGATACCATGCTGGTGACCCGGCCGTGATGCAGCAAACTGTGGCCATGGCCATCAGGAAGAATGTAGCTATCGGCGCGCACCCGGGATTGCCTGATTTGCAAGGATTTGGCCGGAGGGAGATGAAGATCTCTGCAAACGAGGCTTATCAGATTACCTTATACCAAATTGGCGCGTTGCATGCCTTTGTCAAGGCCGCCGGTGGCAAGCTGAACCATGTAAAGGCACATGGCGCGCTTTACAATATGGCTGCTAAAGATGCTGCGCTGGCTAAAGCCATTGTACAGGCCGTGCACGATTTTGATCCCTCGCTTATTCTCTACGCACTGGCAGGCAGCCAAATGGTAGAGGCAGCGCATAAGATCAGCATTAAAACTGCTTCGGAAGTTTTTGCCGACCGCACTTACCAGGATGATGGATCACTTACTCCGCGCACGCAGAATAATGCCATGATCACTAACGAAGCCGACTCAATTAAGCAAGTGCTGCTGATGGTAAAACAAAAGCAGGTAATATCAACCAGTGGTAAAACAATTAACTTGAATGCCGATACGCTTTGCCTGCATGGTGATGGCGACCATGCGGTTGATTTTGCGCGTACCATTAGCGAGCGATTAAAGAAAGAAGGCATCAGCATTAAGGCACCATCGGTATAACAGAGCAAGCATCATTACAACCGATAGGGGTTTAAACAATTAATCTGCAAACACAATGGCCTTTTCTTTAGTTATGCTATTGTTAACGATATGTTATGAACCCCTTTCAACCCAAACAATTGATTGTTTTTTTGCTGCCTGCTGCGCTGGTTTCACTGAAACCGGTGACGGGTTTAGCCCAAACACCGCTGGATGGCCATATTATTATGGCCGATACTGCCCGTAAAGGCACTGCCGAGCCTCCACCACCGATGCATACCAAACATTTCGGGCGTGCCGCCTTTGAGTGGGGGCTGGCCGAAACTGTGCCCTGGATACTTGACCGCTACGTGCGCAAAGCTGATTATGCTTATATTTCTGGCAGTACTATTGCACATAACCTAAAACCAAGTAGCTGGGAGTGGGATAATGATGAATTTCAGACCAATCAGTTTGGCCACCCGTATCATGGTAGCTTGTTTTTTAGTGCGATGCGGGCTAATGGGTACAGCTTTTGGCAGTCGGCTCCGGCGGCATTCTTAGGAAGTTACGTTTGGGAAAGTTATGCCGAAAACCAGAATCCGGCACCTAATGATTTGATTAATACCACATTTGGCGGTATTGTGCTGGGGGAGATGAGCTACCGCCTGTCTAACAAGATTGTTAATAACCGGCAAACAGGTTTTAAACGCCAGATAAGTGAGGTGGCCGGTTTCCTGATTAACCCGATGAATGGCCTTACCCGAATTATGGATGGCCGTTGGGGCAGGGTAAGCATTCGCAACCCGGTAGATCATGATTCATCAAAAGTGGTAGCCTGGTTTGATGGTGGCATCCGCCGTTTTGATGGTAATAACAGCAACGTCATCACCCACGGTAAATTTGGCTGGTACGGCAGGGTACGCCTGATTTATGGTACCCCGTATGATAATTACCGAACACCATTCAGTAATTTATATATTAACGCAGAATTTGGTAGTGACGACAGCTCTAAACTGAATAACGTAAGCGTGTACGGCTCATTGGCTGGCTGGAAAATGCGGATGAATGACAGGGTGCGCCAATTGGCCGTATTATCTGCCAATTATGATTACTTCCATAATGATGCATTTTCTTACGGCGGACAAAGCGTACGCATTAATATTTTTTCTGAAATAAAACTGCCCAAGAAGTTTCTGCTTAATCTAAATGCGGGCGCCAGTGCTATATTGCTGGCCGCCGTGCCTGATAGCTACCATTTTCGTGGACGGAGCTATGATTACGGCTCTGGCGCAGGTATAAACGTTGGTGGCGGTTTAGATTGGAACAACAAGGTGTATTATGGTATTAACTACGCCGGCGCCTGGATTGTGACCATTAATGGTAATCAATCACATTATTTTTTGCATACGGTTACAAGCGAGGTGCGGTATAGCTTCAGCAACATCCTCTCGGTAGCTGCAGAGCCTGGTTTCTTTTCATTAAAGGGTAATTACAATAACTATCCGGATGTAGAGAAAAGGTATCCTTACCTGCGTATCTCGGCCCGGTATACCATCAGTAATCAATAAAAAAGCGGCCCAATCGGGCCGCTTTTTTATCATGTTATCAACGTAAAATCTCATGTTTCACATCTCAAATCTCATACCCCAAAAAGAGATTATTTCATCTGATCATGAATCTTCTGAATAGCATCAAGGTGCATTTTAATGGTAGGCAGGGTTTTATCTACAAAACCTTTCAAATCCGGGTCTTTCAGGTTTTTGCTGGCATCTTCAAATGCATCTACGGTTTTTTTATGGTCATCAACCATGGCATTTACATAAGCTTTATCAAAATCGGCGCCTGATTTTCCATTCAGGTCGCTCACCTTTTTCTGCGAGTCATTATCAATGCCGGCAGGGAGTGTAATGTTTTTAGATTTGGCTATAGCCATTAACTGGTTACCGGCCATGGTATGGTCTTTCACCATCATAGCAGCAAATGATTTTACCTGTGCGTTTGTAGCCTTGGTTTCGGCCAGTTTGCTTAGTTCAACCTCTGTCATGCCGCCGTTGGCTGCCATGGTAGCAAATTTAGCATCGTCGGCGCTAACGGTCATAGCCGGGCCGGTGGCTTTGGTACTATCGCCCATTCTGCCGGTAGTATCCATTGCTGATGAGTCTTTGGCCATGTTGGCGCTGTCGGCAGCAGCTTTACTGTCGGTTTGTGAGTTGCCGCCGCAACCCTGCAGCATCCACGCGGTGGCCGCAGTTAGTAACAATACATTTAGTTTTTTCATGGTAATTTTAAGTTTAAAATAAGTGTTGTTGATTATTGGTTAAACAAAATTACCATAACGAAGTTTTTAGTAATTTTTGGAATGATTTGGACTGATTGTTGCACTAAACTAAGCATCTACCAAAAAACAATCACCATGAAAAAAGAAGCATTTATGTGGATAGTTATTGCAGCGATAGCCTTTATGGGTTCATGCGCAGGCGATCACTCCAGCCGACACGGTAAAGACACCGCACAACAGAAATATCAAACTACCCCAACCGTAGACAGCTCTAAAGTAACCACTACCACCGGTGATGCCACCAATCTGGATAACAGTGGATCTGGCGGTACGAAAGCCATAAGGGATACGGTGAAAAAATAGTCTTGAACCAGGATTTATAAGATTTTAAAGATTTACGGGATGCTAATTGTTCGGGTAATCTTAATTCGATCAAATGGATTCAGAAAATATCCTGTAAATCTTTAAAATCTTATAAATCCTGGTTCAGACTTGTTTACCTTTACTTAATGCTTGATTTCCGTCTGAAAGTATTTTATACCGTAGCTAAACGCCTCAACTTTACCCGGGCGGCCGCAGAGTTATTTATTACGCAGCCGGCGGTTACCAAGCATATCCGCGAGTTGGAAGCTCAGTACGGCGCCTCATTATTTGAACGGAGTGGTAATAAGAAAATTACACTAACACCAGCAGGGGAGGCGATGTTACCATATGCTGAACAGTTGCTCAAAACCTACCGCGAGTTGGAGTACAGCATGAGTTTGCTTACCCAGCAGCACAAGGGGCAGTTGCGTATTGGCGCCAGCACTACGGTAGCGCAGTACATCATCCCGCCGGTATTGGCGCAGTTTCATCAGAAGTTTAAAGATATCCAGGTACAGCTGGTAACCGGCAACACCGAAGATATTGAACAGGCTTTGTTGAATAAAGAGATTGAGTTGGGTCTGATTGAAGGGATCTCACGTAATCCGCAGATCAGGTACGAAGAATATTTGCAGGATGAACTGGTGCTCACCTGTGCTGCCAGTAATCGTATGGTTAAGAAAGATACCATCAAACCCGAAGAACTGCAAAACTATCCGCTACTTATCCGCGAGCATGGTTCTGGTACGCTGGAAACCATTACTCATGCCCTCAAACCACACGGGCTGACACTGCAAAACCTACAGATAGAAATGCAATTAGGCAGTACAGAGGCTATAAAAGCTTACCTGTTGCATAGCAACTGTCTGGCTTTTATTTCAATCCACGCCATCCTTAAAGAACTGAAAAATAACGAATGCCGGGTGATAGATGTTAAAGGTCTTAACATCGCCCGCCCGTTCAGCTTTATTCAGTTGCACGGACAGCCCACTGCGCTTACCGAATTTTTTGTGCGCTTTGCACATGCTTATCAAACCAATCAATAATTAAAAGTTATTGATAATTGATTTTTATCATAAAAATCAGCTGATTTATTTATTGAATTTTGAGCTTATCAAACAAACAAAATGACGATGAATGCTCAATCTACAGCCGCTCCAATCAATAACGATGTATTGTTACACCTTAGTCCGGAGGTACGTAAAATTCTGTTTTTAGTTTGCGCGCTGCTCTGTCTTACGCCATGGATCGGTCCGCCTGAGGCCTTGTTACTTGGCCTGGCGGTGGCGCTTATTTCCGGTCACCCATGGCAGCAAGCCAATCATCGCCTCACACAGTGGCTGTTGCAATTATCTGTTGTGGGTTTGGGGTTTGGCATGAACGCACAAAACGCCTGGAAGGTTGGTAGCGAGGGACTGGCTTTCGCCGCTTTTTCTATCACCGGAACATTAACACTTGGCTATTTTGTGGCTAAATGGTTAGGCATAGAAAAGAAAGCCGCGCACCTGATTGCTTGCGGAACGGCCATATGCGGTGGCAGCGCCATTGCAGCTGTATCTCCGGTTATCAAGGCTGAGGAAAAGCAGGCTTCTGTAGCACTGGGTTGCGTTTTTATATTAAACTCTGCTGCGTTGTTCATCTTTCCGGTAATAGGGCATATCTTGCATCTTAATCAAACCCAGTTTGGTTTGTGGTGCGCCATTGCCATACATGATACAAGCTCTGTTGTAGGCGCTGCAGGTAAATTTGGTACACAAGCCTTGCAAATTGCCACTACCGTTAAACTGGCCCGCGCGTTATGGATTGTGCCGGTGGCGCTGCTATCAGCTTTTAGTTTCAAGGTGAAGGCGCAAAAGGTGCATATACCGTGGTTTATCCTGCTGTTTATTGGGGCGATGCTGGTTAACAGCTATATCCCGCAGTTTGCACAGGTTGATGCATGTATTAACGTAGCTGCTAAAGCAGCCCTCACTTTAACGCTCTTTTTAATTGGGGCAGGCCTTTCAAAACAGGTGTTAACATCAGTAGGGTTGAAACCATTTATGCTGAGCATAATCCTGTGGCTGGCCATCTCATCTGTTACACTTTATGCGGTTACGCATTTGTTGTAATATTTATCAATGGTTTATTTAATTTCTTATTTGTTATAAATAATGACGATTTTTAAAAAGAACATAGCATTAAACTTAAATTTTTAGTGACTTGCTAAAAACATTTTAACACGTTGTGTGGTTATTAATATAGACATTGATACACTATGAAGCTATTTAACGAAAACGATACAGTTGTATATACCGACGCCGAGGGCCGGATGATAGACACATTTGTGGTTTTTAATACAGATCCCACCACAGGTCTTACCCACATTAACCATCTGAACCTGAAAGTGCCGTCGGACAATCTGCAACTGCATCCATTGACCATTGAAAAGCATCACCTGCCTATGAGCGATGCGTTTAGCTTTGAGTTATATAAAAAATTGAAAGATAAATACACCGAAAAACAGGCTATAGAACGTACCCTGAAACCAAAACCGGCATTAAAGAAGGTTTTGGCACAGGCTTCATAAATAAGGTGATAGGTCGATAAAAGAGGCTGGGCATTTGCCCGGCCTTTTTTTTGTCTTGAACATGGATTTTTGAGATTTTAAAGATTTATAGAATCAAACCCGATCCTCATACTTAACTTATTTCGGCACCTCTTCTGCTAAATGGTGTGTAAGAAAAGCTTGGGAGATCTCGAAACAAGTTCAGGAACGATCAGTAATTTCAATTTAAGCCGGTTTCAGCTAAATCCTGTTAATCTTTAAAATCCTCAAAATCCCGGTTCAAGCCTATATTTGCCAGATGTCACAGCCCATCCACACCTTCGTTATCGCCGCTTATGGCGAGTCGGCTTATCTAGATGAGTGCGTGCAAAGTTTGCTGGCACAGCAGGTGAGGAGCGAGGTTTTGATTACCACATCTACCCCTAATGAGCACATTAAGAATATCGCGCAGCAATATCAATTAAAGCTGATAGTAAACCCAGCTGGTTCACAAGGTATTGCCGCTGATTGGAACTTCGCCATTGCTTCAGCACATACCACCTGGGTTACCATTGCTCATCAGGATGACGTTTATGCGGTAGCTTATAGCGCACAATTAATATCTGCTTTAAAAAACAGTTCATTGCCACCTCTGCTTTTTTTTACAGATTACCATAATCTTGTAAATGGACTTATCCGCCGCTTTTCGGTTAACGCTATAGTTAAGAGGCTGTTGTTATACCCATTCTGGTTTAGAAAATGCCTGCCAGGTATCAAAGAAAAAAAAAGCCTTTTACAATGGGGAAATCCAGTTTGCTGCCCATCGGTAGCGTTTAACAAAGAATTATTGGGCGATTTTAAGTTCTCTACAAATTACAGATGTGCACTGGATTGGCTGGCCTGGTATCAACTGGCACAGCAGGCGGGTGCGTTTTTGTATGCCGGTAAAAAGTTAGTGAGTCATCGCATTCATGCTGAAAATGAAACATCGGCCCAAATAAAAAGCGGTGTGCGCAGGCGCGAAGAACAGCAGATTTTTGAGCTGATGTGGGGCAAACGTTTCGCCCGGATGATCGGAAAGATCTACGCGCTCGGACATCGGGAAAATCTGTAGCTAAAAACCTAGAAGACGTGTTAATTATTATAGGTTATTCCGACGCCTTTAAGTGTCCCCTCGCCCAGGCCAGATTATTGATAGCCAACTGATTTTTAGGATCAATTTTGAGCGACTGATTAAGCGCATTGATCGCCTTATCCCACTGTTGCAAACTGTTATAAGCAGCGCCAATGTTGTTATAGGCGGGGGCGTAATTGGGCCAACGCAGCAGCATCTGCTCACAAACTGCAATGCAATCTTCATAACGGCCGCCGTTGTAATAGCTTAAGCTCAGGTCAATTACCTCATCAGCGCTGGCCGTGTTATAACTCTGTAGTTGAGACAGGCGGATGTATTTGCGCGTAATCTCCATCACACCAAGCGTTTCTTTATCACCGGGTAACAGTTGAAGTAATAGTCTGCCTGTTTGCAGCGCATGGCCCCAGCGGGCGGTGTGATTATCAGTATCCATCAACACCCTCAATGCCATGATTGACGATGGGTTGAGTTGCAGCGCTCTCAAGGCCATTTGTTGCGCTTCTGCAACGCGGCTAGTCTGCGCAAGGTAACGGGCGTAATAGCAATAAGACTCATAACTGTTGGGCGCATACGAGATGCCTTTTTTAAAGTTCGCATCCGCTTCGGGGTAATTGCTGGTCGCGCCATTGAGCACGCCGAGATTAATGTAGAGTGTGCTGTAATAGGGCAGGTATACGCGCGCCTTTTCAAAATATCGTGTAGCAACGGCGTATCGTCCCAAGCTCATTTGGGTTAGTCCATAGTTCATCAGTCCACGGCCGTTATGAGGGCTTTTCAACGTTACGTCATACCAAAGGCTTTCTTCGGTACGCCAAACCTTGTTACGTTCGTAAACACCAAAAGCGTTCAGACTAAATATTATTAACACCAGTGTGGGCGCAACGAAACGCCAGGCCTGCTGATTTTCAAAATGGGTAATTAACAGTCGGGCTGTAGTAACCACAGCCAAAGCCAGTCCTATGAAAGGGAAATACATCCGGTGGTCATTCATTACTTCGGCAAATGGCGCCAGCGAGGTGGGTAGTAATGCCGCGCAGAACCAACTGAGGCCGAAAGCTATTGGTCGTGTTTTTTGATGGGCCGATGTTTTGATAATGGCGATGATGAGCAGTAGCACAAATGTCAGTCCGCAGAGAATGCGCGCATCAAGTGGATTGGCAATCACACTCCAATCGGTATCGGCACTTAAGTGAATCGGCGCAAAGAATGTGGTAAAATAATGCAACCACACATAGCTTTGGGTAAGTAAATAGGGCAACAGCGGATTAGTGACTCCGTTGATGGACGGCGCACGGGTCAACGTGTAAACCTGTACAGCAATAATGACAGCAGCAGCGGGCAGCAGGTCGATGAATACGGCTATTATCTTTTTAAAATTTTTCGGTCTGAATAGATCTGCAACGGATATTTCATGCTCAAACAATAACAAATAAAAGAACAGCAGGATCAGCAAAACCAAAACTGTCTCTTTGCTTAACACTCCTGCAATTGCCGGTAAAATAAAAAAGCCATACCTGCGCCACTGTGGCCGGGCGATAAATATGCCGAATGAGAGCACGATAAAGAACGTAGATAACACATCAGATCGTGAGATTACGTAGTTCAACGTTTCGGCATTGACGGTGTGGAGGGCGTACCATCCGGTGGCTATCAGGGCGGGCCATTCGGCTTTGATAATGCCTGCCATTTGCAACAATCTTCTGAAAACAAAAAATAGTATTACACACAGCGCGATGTGCCACAGAAAGGTAGATAGCTGGAAATAAAACGGACTTAACCCGCCGCCCAGCCAATAATCAATAGCCAGGGTTGTTGTCACCATAGGCCGCATTCCCCAGTGACCGGGATCGGCGCTGAACATACGGGCATCGGTGAAAAAATGTGGGATATTTTTAAGTTGACGGATATACACGTTGTTCACCACCGTGTGCATATCATCAAAATGGAATGCGTTGTTGAAGTGGTTGATGTAGGCGGCAATAAGCAGGATTAAAATGCCAAGGGCGGCCAGCAAGAGTTTGTTACAATTACTCAGCCCCATACTTATCGCGATTTTGCATTTGCTGTTTCAGTAGGGCAATATCCTGCGCCAGTTGTTTGTTCTGTTGCTGTAGTTTAGAGGCCACCACGCTGAGGTGCAGCAGGTAAACCATGAGGGCAAAAATGCAGCCTGTAAAAATCAGGTTTGCGGGTACTTCTACGCCGAACAGCGCGGTCACTTTTTTCAGTCCATCCTGCCAGAACGAGAAAATAACCAACAGCAACGTACACACCAGCCATACAATGGCGTACTCCTCGCGCAGCCGGCCTTTTACAATCAGCCGGGCTATATAAGCCAGGAACAGGAGCGAGGTAATAAGCGTAATGATCTGTATGCGCGCCATTTTTAGTTTAATTTACGTATAGCTGTGAACAGCATTGCCAGCGTAACCTTTGCACAATAATATAAAGATGTGAAATTTCTGATAGATGAGCGGCCGCCTTGTCGCGCCTTCATGTTGACGGCTATTTCCGCAATCTTTAATCCCGTGCGTGAGAAGAGGATAATTGATTCTGGTTCAGGATATTCATCCGGATAACTTGCGGCTCCAAGTTCAATAACCTTTTGATCAAAAAGACGAAACCCGGAAGTGATATCGTAAATCCGTTGACCGGTCAATAGTTTAGCCAGCCAGCTCAGATAAGTAATCCCTGCCCGCCGGCGCCGTGTGGAGCGGAAACTATCAATGCCACTAAAGCGAGAGCCGATTACTAAAGATGCGTTGGTTTGCTTATAACATCTTAGCAATTTTTGAATTTCAGACGGTGGGTGCTGCCCATCTCCATCCATCTGGATAGCCAGATTAAAATGATTGTGTTGTGCATAAAGCAGTCCGGTTTGCACCGCCGCGCCGATGCCGAGATTTATAGGGAGATCGATTAACGTGATATCAGCCTCGGTTGCAATTTGAGCCGTGCCATCAACAGAACCATCGTTTATAACCACAAATTGAAAGGAATAACCGGCAGGTGGTGTAAGTTGCTTCAATTGTTGCAGCAGGGCAGGCAGTGCGGCCTCTTCATTATAACAAGGTATAATGATCAG
>Ga0153918_1000337_pt1 | contig 24763 bp, 22 predicted proteins | sample TSFL002MetaG_FD_104687 | JGI IMG/M metagenome (GOLD analysis project Ga0153918, IMG submission 104687) | Attine ant fungus gardens microbial communities from Florida, USA - TSFL002 MetaG | ecosystem: Host-associated > Fungi > Mycelium > Unclassified | place: USA: Florida, Paynes Creek Historic... | reverse complement strand
CCGTCTCCGGTTTGGTTTCCCGCTCGATCTGGCCGAGTGATGGCGGGTTGCATGGTTGCGTCGTATACGACCACCTGCGAGAGCACGACGTGACCCGGGCTTTCATTGATCGGATCGAAGCAGCTCGAGCTGCCGTCGAGGTAAGTCCGGCTCTGCCGTGGACAACAGATGAGGCAGAGAACCTGCAGAACGATGCACTTGGTGTCGTCGGCCGTCTCTCTGAACGATTTGGTGTGACCAATTTGAATCGCATCAAGCCAGGTATCGCCGAAGCGACTCGCGCTGTGCTGCGCCGTGTTCCAGATCAGGTACTGGTGCGGGACCGCAACGACGCAGACGTCCAACTGCTGATCCATCTGACTGACCGTGCCGGCATCCAGGTACAGGAAGCAGGTGAAGACTTGGGGCCATACCGTGCTGTTACCATCATCCGGGAGGTGAGCTAATGGACCGCATCTCGCCGTGGGCCCTGGGCGCGACGCTCTACATGCCTGCAACTAGAGCCGATATCGTCGATGTGATTTGCGCAGACAAGCAGCCTGGCCTTCGCTCGCTCGTTATCTGCTTAGAGGATGCGGTTGCTTCTACCGATGTTGAGCATGCACTGCAGTCGCTGCGGGCGATCTTGACTGCTATCGGGCCACGAGTTAGCCGCTCTTCGAGAAGTCCGTTGGTTTTCGTACGTCCGCGTGATTCGAAGATGGCGGCTCTACTCAACGAGTGGCCTGAGATCACCGCAGCGCATGGGTTTGTAGTGCCGAAGTTGTCCCTTGCCACCTTGGGTGAGTGGGTCCGAGCAGTTACCAACCCCGACCTGCTGTTGATGCCCACGCTTGAAACCAGCGACGTATACAACCCTGGGGCGATGGGCGAGCTGGGTTGCGCGCTTCGCTCAGAGCTGGGGGATCGAATCCTTGCGTTGCGCATCGGTGGAAATGATCTTATGAGTTGCCTGGGGCTGCGCCGCAACCCGGCAACGACCTTGTATCAGACCCCAATGGGGTACGTGATCCCAATGCTGTGCGGGGTCCTTGGGGCGCAAGGTTTTGCTCTTACCGCCCCTGTCTTCGAGCAACTCGCAACCCCTCAGCTGCTTGCTGAGGAGCTGGATCTGGACATCGCCCATGGGCTGGTTGGTAAGACAGCGATTCACCCGACTCAGATTGCGCAGATTCATGACGGCTTCCGCGTTCCTCTTGAGGACTACAACTGCGCCAAGCTCATCGTCGATGGTTCTGCGCCCGCTGTCTTCAAGCACAACGATGCGATGGTTGAACCAGCGACCCACTACAACTGGGCCATCAACATCATCGAACGGGTGAAATGGCACGGAGTGAAACCCGCAGAAGCAGGTATAGCAGAGCCAGTTCGCCTGGCTGAGGCAGTTCGATGACTCAGGAAATGATTGAAGCTGGCCCGGCCTCCGGCCAGGTCCTGTCGGTTTTTGACTTCGACGGCACCCTGACGCGGCGAGACAGTTTCGTCCCATTCCTGCTGTTTGCGTTCGGTAAGCGCAAGTTCGCCGCGCGGGTTATCCGCATGCTTCCTGCTTGTGTTCGCTACCTCGGCAAGGGGATGAGTCGCGACGAGCTTAAAGCTGTGCTTGTCGCCACCTTCCTGACCGGTGTTGAGGAGGCTTGGGTAACTCGCAAGGCTGCGGAATTCAGAAGGGCGTTTTGGGTACGGCTCATGCGGCCAGCCGGCGTACAATCCGTCGCTGCCGAAGTTGCAAGCGGTGCCCTGGTAACAATCTGTTCAGCTTCTCCGCGGATAGTGCTCATGCCTTTCGCTCAGGAGCTGGGCATCAGCTTGATTGGGACCGAGCTTGAGGTAGTTGAAGGCAAGCTAACCGGTGCGCTTAGCGGGAGTAATTGCCGCTGCGAAGCAAAGGTGCTTCGCCTGGAAGCTGTTTATGGCCCACTGGCCCAATACAAGCTACGAGCTTGGGGTGACACCCGCGGGGATCAAGAGCTACTCGCTGCAGCGCAAGAGCCGCACTGGCGGCACTTTCACCCGCGCTGGCAGCGGGGCCGAATGAAGATTGAGAAAATTGGCGCGCGCGTGCAACCGGCCCGAGCGTCCACAAATTCAGTTACGGGTGCCTCTTCTGGTGCCCAGCAGCACGATGACCAACAAGGAGCGTAACGATGGCACTTACCCTTTCGAAGAATCAGTCCATTTCCCTGGAAAAGACCGCAGGCGCGGGTCTGACCAAGGTAACCCTGGGTCTGGGTTGGGATCCTGAGAAAGCAGGTTTTCTCGGCAAGATCTTTGGTGGCGGTGGCGAGATCGACCTCGACGCGTCCTGCATTATGCTGGATGGCGACCTGAAACCAGTCGATCTGGTGTGGTTCCGTCAGTTGAAATCCCGTGATGGCTCGATCCAGCACTCTGGTGACAACCGCACCGGTGAGGGTGAGGGCGACGATGAGTCGATCACCGTAAACCTGAATAACGTTCCAGCATCGGTTAAGCACCTGGTGTTCACCACCAACAGCTTCACGGGGCAGAATTTCTCGCGCATCAAGAATGCGTACTGCCGCATCGTCAATGACGGTAACAATCAAGAGTTGGCGCGTTTCAACCTCACTGACCAGGGCGAACACACCGGTGTGGTTATGGCCAACCTATCGCGCGGCGCTGGTGGTTGGGAGTTCAAAGCTATCGGTAAGACTACCCATGGTCGCACTGCTGACGATCTGGTGAACTTGGCTGTTCAGGCGGTGCGCGCATGACAACCTTGGTCCCTGGTGGTAATGCACCGGTAGCGACCGGGAGCCTGCGGGTGGAGGTAGGTTATTCGCCCATTCCAGGTGCAGACATTGATGTGTCTGCGTTTGCACTGACCGCAACTGGAAAGGTCCGTGGTGATGTCGACATGTGCTTTTACGGCCAACCCAGTGTACTGGGTGGATCGGTGCAGCTCGTTGAAACCGCTGCCGGCCGCGCCGTCTTCAGTGTAGACCTTAGCCGGCTGGATGCAGCTGTCGAAAAGGTCGCTCTGACGGCGACCATCTACGAGAACAAAGCCAGCTTCGACCGTGTGCCTATGCTTGTGGTCACTGTGTCTGGTGGAATTGAAACTCAGATCCCGACTTCGGGGATGAAGGAAACTGCGCTCATTCTTGGCGAGTTCTACCGTCGTCAGGGGGCGTGGAAATTCCGTTGTGTCGCTCAAGGCTTTGCCGGTGGTCTTGCACCCCTGGCAACCCACTTTGGTGTCGACATTGCTGCCCCAACACCAGCTCCGACCGCTACGCCTGCACCAATCCCTGCCCCAGCGCCTACCCCAGCACCGGCCCCGGCTCCAAAGTCGACTATTAGCCTGAGTAAGGTGACCCTCGACAAGACCCGCTCCTCGATCAGCCTGGAGAAGACAGCTGCCGGGTTCGGTGAGATTCGGGTGAACCTGAACTGGAACCAAGGAAAGTCCGGCGGCTTCTTCAGTCGTAGTAAGTCTATTGACCTCGACGTTGGCTGCTTGTTTGAGTTGCAGGATGGCCACAAGGGCGTGGTCCAAGCCCTTGGCAACGCATTCGGCGCCCTTGAGCACGAGCCTTACATTCAACTCATGGGTGATGACCGAACTGGCTCCGTATCCGGCGGCGAGTGGATTCACATCAATGGGAAGAAGTGGAGTGAGATCAAGCGAATCCTGGTTTACGCCTTCATCTACGACGGTGCACCGAACTGGGGGCAGACTGATGGTGTGGTCACCATTTTCATTCCTGGCCAGCCAGAGATTGAAGTCCGTTTGAACGAGGAGGGTGGAAGTCTCGGTTGTTGCGCCATTGCTCTCCTTGAAAACGACAATGGCGCCGTTAAGGTGTCTCGTAGGGTCGACTTCCATAGAAACCAAGAGCCCATGGATAAGGCCTACCGTTGGGGTCTGCGCTGGAGCGTCGGTTCCAAGTAATCCACTTTCGGGCGGGGCTTCGGTCCCGCCACTTTGAGGTACGAACAATGCTCAGTTGGTTGAAAGCAAAAGGTGCGCAAGCACGCGAGGCCCTGACTGCCGAAGTAGGCAAGCACAAGAATCGCAAGTTCATGGAAGCAACCGCCAACGGCTGCGCCATGGTAGCTGTGGCGAGCAATGGCGCGGGTCCTGAAGAAAAGCAAAAGATGATCGGCTTCATCAACAACTCCCCAGAGTTGAAGGTGTTCAGCCTGACCGACGTACTCGCCGTGTTCAACGACGCGATGAGCAAGTTCGAATTTGACCCGCAGATCGGTCAAGCAGAAGCGTTGAAGGTCATCGGCAGAATCAAAGACAACGAAGGGGCTGCGCGCCTTCTCGTACGCGTTACCTGCTCCGTCGGCGCATCCGATGGTGACTTTGATGAAAAGGAAAAGGCGGCATGCCGTCTGATCTGCATGGAGCTGGGCCTCTCCCCAGCTGATTTCGAACTTTAAGGACTGACCTGTGGAAGTTACCCATATCGGTTTCCCCCCGTTGACCATGATGGTTTTCGTCGGCATCGCCTTAGGCGCTCTGCTGCTCGACATGGTTACGCATCGCGGCGATAAGCCGGTCTCGCTGGCAAAAGCGTCTGTCTGGTCCGTGTTTTGGATTGCCATATCCCTCGCGTTTGCAGGATTCCTGTACGTTCAGCACGGGCCAGAAGTCGCCAGCCTGTTCGTCACCGGTTACGCCCTTGAGAAGGTTCTCAGCGTCGATAACCTTTTCGTGTTCATGGCCATCTTTGCCTGGTTCAAAGTTCCCGATGGCCTGCGCCACCGCGTGCTCTACTGGGGCATCATCGGCGCTATCGTTTTCCGCGGCATTTTCGTTGCGATCGGTACCGGCCTTCTGGCGTTCGGCCCTTGGGTAGAAATCGTATTCGCACTGATCGTGGCCTGGACTGCCGTCATGATGCTTCGTAGCGGCGGTGATGATGAGGAGGAGGAAGACTACTCCAAGCACATCGCCTATCGATTCGCCAAGAAACTGTTCCCGGTCTGGCCAAAGCTGCACGGCAACCAGTTCTTCGTTAGCCGCAAGGTTCTCGAGGGCGAGTTGCTGAAACCTGAGAACAAAGGCATGAGCCTGGCGGCAAAAGGTGGTTTGTTTGCTACCCCGCTGTTTCTGTGCTTGGTTGTCGCTGAAGTATCGGATGTGCTGTTTGCCTTCGACTCCGTGCCGGCTGTGATCGCGGTGAGCCGTGAGCCTCTCATCGTTTACTCCGCTATGCTGTTCGCCATTCTGGGCTTGCGTACCATGTACTTCGTACTCGAGGCCCTGAAGCGCTACCTGGTACACCTGGAGAAAGCTGTCATTGCACTGTTGTTCTTCATCGCGGTAAAACTGGGCCTCAACGCCACAGACCATATGTTCCACCACGGCTTCAAGATCGATCCAAATACCAGCCTCCTCATCGTGATGGTGGTGTTGGTAATCGGCATCGTTGCAAGTGTGATCTTCCCCGAAAAGGAAGACACTCAAGCAGAATCCAACTGAATCACTCGTACCCTAACAAGGAGTTTAAGAAATGGCTTTGACCCTGCAGAAAGGCGGCAACCTGTCCCTGACCAAAACTGACCCGTCGCTGACCAAGATCATCGTCGGCCTGGGCTGGGACCCGCGTTCGACCGATGGCACCGAGTTCGACCTCGACGCCAGTGCATTCCTGCTGGCTGCCAATGGCAAGGTTCGCGGTGAAGCAGACTTCATCTTCTACAACCAGCTGAAGAGCCAAGACGGTTCGATCGAGCACACCGGCGACAACCGTACTGGCGCTGGCGACGGCGATGACGAAGTACTGAAGGTCGACCTGAGCCGCGTGCCAGCGGACATCGACAAGATCGCGTTCACCGTTACCATCCATGACGCCGATGTTCGCAAGCAGAACTTCGGTCAGGTCGGCGGTTCGTTCATCCGTATCGCCAACGATGTGACTGGTGCTGAGGTCGTTCGTTACGACCTGGCCGAAGATGCTTCGACTGAAACCGCGATGATCTTCGCTGAGCTGTACCGTAACAACGGCGAGTGGAAATTCCGCGCCGTTGGCCAAGGCTACGCCGGCGGCCTGAAGGCTCTTGCCAACTCGTACGGCCTGAATTTCTAAGGTCCGCTATCCGTCGTTAGCACCACACGGTGCTAACGACCACTCCATCTATTTTCAAGGGATTATCCAATGGCTGTCTCGCTGACCAAAGGCTCCAACGTATCGCTTTCTAAAGAAGCTCCTGGCCTGTCCGAAGTGGTCGTTGGCCTGGGCTGGGACCCTCGTGTAACCGACGGTACCGAGTTTGACCTCGATGCATCCATCTTCATCACCGGTGAAAATGGCAAAGTCCTGAACGACAACAGCTTCATCTTCTACAACAACAAAACCTCGCAAGACGGTTCTGTTGAGCACCTGGGCGACAACCGCTCCGGCGCGGGTGAAGGCGACGACGAGCAGGTCAACGTCAAGCTGACCGGCCTGGCTGCAGACGTCAAAAAACTGGTTTTCGCGGTCACCATCCACGAAGCCGAAGGCCGCAAGCAGAGCTTCGGTCAGGTGGGCAACGCCTACATCCGCGTCGTTAACAAGGCAGACGGTAAAGAGCTGGCGCGCTACGACCTGAGCGAAGACGCTTCGACTGAAACCGCGATGATCTTCGGTGAGCTGTACCGTCACAACGACGAGTTCAAGTTCAAGGCGATCGGTCAAGGTTTCGCTGGCGGCCTGAAGCCACTGGCTGAAGCCCATGGCGTTTCCATCGGCTAATTCGAGCCTGTAGGAAAAGCCCCTGCTAACACGGCAGGGGCTTTTTTTTGTCAGGTGGTTCGTTCTGACCACCTAGCTTTGCGCGCACACGTGATGCGCATGGATTGCGGAGTTTCAAGTGATTAAGAGAATCTTGGTTTCCAGTGCTGTGGTCACCATGCTGGCCGGCTGCGGCCAGGCAGCAAATGACGTACGTCTTTCCCTGGCACTCAACGAGTTAAGGCAGAACTGCTTCGGTAATGACACGTATAGCTGCAGGAGCCAAACGATCGACTTTAACCAGAAAGCCCTGGAGCTAACCGACTTCAAAAATGACGTGGCCAAAGAGAACATAACCAAGCTTTTCGGCGATGAAGGATGGTCGCTGTACAAGGATGTCGCGGACGAGTTTGTTGATGCCGGCATCGACGCCCTTGAGGACATGCGACCGAACATTTTTGCGCGTATCTTCTTCGGTGACTCGCAACCGATGTCTCCTAAAGGATTTGTGATGACCTTCAACCCTGAGGACATGGGACGGGCTTTGGGCGAGATCCAAAAGGAGTTTTCTGTTCGTGCGAAGAAGGCAGGTCTGAAGCCAGACGATCAGGCACTTCGGAGTTACCAAATGATTGCCGACGCCGTGAACGGCAGAGGTAGCCCGAGCTCTGTCGAGCCGGAGCCGAATGCAGGGGCTGATACCATTGCAGCAGATCCGGTCGAGTCGCAATTGAATAACCCAGTTGCCACCCCACCTGCAGTCGTTATGGCTCAATCTACTGTTGCAGCACAGTCGTTTCCTGACTTGACTGGGGCAATCAATGCGTACATCGCGGGGCTCGATACAGACGGCGGTGTAGAGTACCCAGAAGGTCGCCAAATCATTCAGGTGGACCTGAATGGTGACGGTGAATTGGATGCCGCAGTGCTCTATACCATCGAAGGCTCAGGCGGCTCACAGTCGGCCTATCACTCCCTCGCAGCGTTCTACCACGCGCCAGAGGGTTGGCAGGCTCAAGGTGGCGATGCTGCAATTAGTGGAGCCGTTCGTGAGGCGCGCGATGTCGGCAGTCGCACCATCTTCATCGACGCCCTTGTTCAGGGAGATGATGATCCACGTTGCTGCCCGACGCAGCCATATCCTCAGCGCTTCCAGTGGAGTGGTGAGAAGTTCATCGAGCTCCCAGGCGCTTAAACGCTAGTTCTCAACCGGGCGCATGTTCAGACCTTCGTATCTGCCGTCATGCGGGCGAGACACTGCTATGGCGGTAAGCGCCCAGTTCTATAATCATGAGTCAAGGAAAAGGCTATGGGGTGGAGGTTCAGTAAGCGGATCACGATTGTGCCGGGCGTAAGGCTTAATATCTCCCCCAGCGGATTGTCCGCTTCAGTTGGCCCGAGGGGCCTAAGCATGACAATGGGACGTAATGGCACGTTTCTGAACGCTGGCCTACCCGGAACCGGGTTGTCCTACCGCCAGCGCTTGGATGGTGCACGTCAGTCACCATCCAGCTCCTCCGGTTCAGCGGGCTATTCAGGGCCGATCAAGATCAGCGTGCAGGATGACGGTACGCTATTGATTGTCGATGAGGCAGGAAGTCCGGTTCCTGCAGGAGTCGTGAGGCGCGTTAAGAGCGAACAGGCTGCAGAGATTGAAGCGCTGCTCACAAAAGCTGCAGAGAGTTTGAACCAGGTTCTCAATGATTGCTTGAACGTCCACGTAGGCACCCCTCGACCGGGTACTATGCCGGCATTACCGCCTCCTTTTTCGATGCCGATTCCGACGGCGCCGACGTCAGTTGAGCCTAGCTTCATAGATAGGTTGTTCAGGTCTGGCAAGCTAGAGGCTGACCGCCTCACCAACGAGCAGATCTACCAGCAGGATCTATCCGAATGGGAGGCAGCCCGTGACGCGCATGACAATGAGCGCTCGGAAGCTGAGAAGACCTTCCGCCTGGCTGCGAAGGGATTCAGTGCTCACATGGAGAAAGCGCTCGATTACGTGCTGAGCGGTATAGCCTGGCCCAAGGAAACGAATGTCGCCTATCAGTTCACCTACGATGCAGCCGGGATAGCCTTGGATGTGGATCTACCTGACGAAGGTGATACCCCGCGGCGTACTGCCGAGGCGAAAGGCAATGGAAAACTCACCTTCAAGACACGAAGTGATGCCCAGGTGCGACGGGACTTTGTGGGATTGTGTTACGGCTCTTTGTTCAGGGTCGTTGGCGAGGTATTCGCGCTGCTGCCGGCAATCAATCGCTGCCTGGTGTCAGGGTATGTTCAACGAAATGACCCAGCGACCGGGCGCCTTGAGGAGCCCTATATCTTGTCTGTGGTCGTGCGGCGGGAGGACTGGGAGCTTTTGGACTTTGCTCGCATTGAGCACATAGATCCTGTGGGTGCACTGAATAGCTGGGGTGCTCGGGTTGATTTGGACCGATCTGGGAGGTTTCGTGAGGTCCAGCCATTCGATCTTGATTACCTGGGGTGATGGGAGCCGCGGCACCGTGGTGCCGCAGCTTTCAAGCACTTACTAGCTGATGATCCCTTTGGCACGCGCCTCGATCAGCCATTCTGGGAATTCCTCCATCAATTTTTCGTACAGCGCTTCTTCGGTGAGATCATGGAGGTCATCCATAGCGAAGAAGCTACAGTTGTCGACAACGCGGCCGGGCATATCGTCAAGGCGCTCCAGGATGCCGTAGCCGTTGCCGCCTAAGCCTACAAATTGCCAGAAGAACGGACGGCCTGAGACCTCCATCATCAGCTGGGTGATCTCACGGTTTTTATGCACGCCGCCGTCGCTGAGGAAAATGATGTAGACCGGTTCTGATCCACCCAAGCGGTTATAGTAATCTATAACCATTCTCATCGCGCGTGGTTCGTCATTTACGCGCTGGCCCACATCCCACTTCCGCCAACCACCTTGCTCAGTGTCGATGTAGTCGCTGTAGTTGGAGAGAGTGGCTGGCGAGAGCTGAACTGGTTTGGCCCCAAACCCAAAAACATCCAGCTCGCCGTCATCATCGAAGGCTACGGCGAGTGGCATCAGCCGGTTCATGGCCTCTTGCACTCTGCCTCGGCTGTACTGGCCATTCATAGAACCACTCACATCGAGCACGAAGCCTAGCTTCGCTCTCACCTTGGTGAGGTTGTTTTTCTCCAGGCTGATCTGAGCTTTTTTTGCCAGGCTGAGTAATGCTGGCGCTTGGGCTGCGACCTTTTTCTCGAGAGAGACCGTTGCCTGGACAAGAGGCGGCGTAGAAGGTGCTGGAGGCGCGGTCGCGGGTTCATCGCTCACCTCACCGCCGAAGTGGCGCACAAGCGCGCTCAAGCCTTCTTTGAAGCCCTGCAGGTTGGCGAGCATGCGCCACTCGCCACCCTTGCGGTAAATGTCGACAACCATGATCGCCTTCTCGACGGTGAACGTGCCCCCGTCAAACTCGCACATGGCTGCGCTTGGTGCACCAGGGCCACTCACAACGAAGCGACTGGACGAGATGTCTTTCATGGCACCCGGACCGTCAATCGCCGCGGTGAATACCAATCGATCGATCGTTGCCGGCAATGCGCCCAGGTTGATCTCGAACTGGCCGTGTCCAATCAGCCGGATGGCATCACCAGGTGCGGAGGTCTGGTTGAAGAACACCATGAAGCGGTCGTCGGACAGCTTCGATTGCTGATCAAGCCCGAAACAGGCTACGTCGATCACATTGCTTGACTGAATGGAGACCGCTACCGTGAGGCGGTCAGAAATACCTATGCTGGACAGCGGCAGCCGCTGTCCCTGTGTGATTTGCATATTGCGTCCTTGAGAAGTCAGGTCCGGCGGCGGTGAAGCCAGGACAGCGTCCTGGCGGTGCCCAACTCAGCTTAACGACTTGTGGTTAAGTCGACGAAGCCGATGCTTATTGGTTTGGGACCATAGGCCTATGACGGGCTCGAAGTTTTAGGCGGACGAGGAGAGTGACTGCAAGCACCAAAATGAGCATCGCCCCAAAGAACAGGCTGTTGAAGAGCGGGAACGGTTCGTCCCGGTTTGAGGTGGCCTTGATGTCAGTGATGTTTGGGAACATCGAGAAGATCTGGAAGCGCCAGCCGTAGTATCGGATGACCGCGAGCTGATTCGCGTCACGCGAGTAGTCCTGGGCCTTAGCCTGCAGGTCGGCGCTATCGAATTTGAAGTACCACGGGAATCCCCAACCGGTATCCTCATTTCGATAGACCGCTACCTCACGATTTGCGTCGGTTGAAACAGTGTTGATGAAATAGACATCTCGGGTTGGACCATCAGCCGGGTTCTCAGCGCTGATCACGCCATCTGCATCCATGCGCTTCACCTCGACACCAGTCACATGAACGACCTCATGGCGCGGTAAGTAGAAGTGGAGGCATAAACCGATTGCCGTAACCAGCACCAAGCTGAGGATTCCAAGCGAACGTTTTACCCAGGGCATCAAAGTGATCACTCTTTTGAAATTGGCAATATGCAGGGAAAGTGAGGCACCTGCGCTGCAGAGTTGTTGCAAACCGCTTCAGGCCGGCGAGTATTGATGCTGCCATATCGGGGCGGGTGGGCCTAGCATTCTTCCACCCGCCATGATGCTCAGCTGACCCTTCTGGGCAAGTCGCGTGCGCCTGGTGGCGCACGGAATAGGGGGCTTATGTCAGAGCAGGGACTCGGTTGAATTCCAGGCATTCGCTAACAGGGGCGAACTTAGGGTTACGGCACACCCATGCAGTGAGGGCGGTGTATGCCGCAGAGAGAGCCGTGATCAATGCCATGGTTGCCTTTCGCTCACGTCGATTGCGGGCATCGGCTCGTGCCTGGGATTCGCCCTTACGACGCGCACCACCGTTGAACAGCGAGGCAATCAGCAACCCGATGACGACATAGAAGACTGAAATCAGAGTCAGCTTCGCCACCAAGGTCAGGAAGATGCTTAAGCCACCCCTGTTGTTCTTCACAGTGGAGTAAATCGCGTAGGCAATCGAGAGGACGAAACCAGCTACCACAGCGATAGCGGATACGACGCCTGGCATTTCAAGCCAGCGACAAATCGCGCCTGTAGCGATCCCGAGCGCAGGTAGTAGGTTCGTGATCAAAGCATCTGTGTAGTCGCTGTAGATGGTTGCAGACCCGCTATGGTGGCGCACAACAGCCCAGATGGAGAGGAGTAACCCCAGCACCAGGGTGTATTTCCAGCCAGGCCCATTGATGAACCACGAAGCCACGGGATTCTGTGCTTGCTGGGCGTGGGCGCTAGTCGGGTGTATTGCCTGCGTGGAAGATGCCGTTAGGGAGGGTGTGCGCTGTGTCGCTAGTGCTGCCTGGCGTTGCTGATTAGCCAGCGCGGTGGCTTGCCTTTCGCGCTCGGCCTCCACAGCTCTACGTTGTTCCGCATCCTGTTCGTCTCGCGCCTGCATTGCTTTTACGCGCTCGGCACTTGCGATACGTTCCAGTTCCTGAATTCGAGTCCCAAGCGCCTTATCCAGGCACTTCTGGTCTTGGCATTGATTTCGGGTTTGGAGCCACTCCCTTTGCGATTGGCGGAGCCCCTCTGGGTTCGAGGAGGCAGCGACGGCCTTCTTGTATGTACGATCGAGAACTACATCCACTCCGGATAGGTAGCCATCTTGGCAAATCTCAGTCTCTGCGAAGCCCGACGCTTTCGTGCAGTCGAAGCTTGCTGCTGAAGCGCTTCCTGCGATCAAACCCATAGCCAGTGCGATTGCGCCCTTTGTAAGCATTCTGAACTCCTTTGAAGACAGCTATTCCTGACCCTCCATCTATCGGCTGGCGGGCGACGTAGTAAAGAGCCATCGTGGCATTTTGTCACTACAATTTACTGCCTTAGAAACTGTCTTCGAGCCTCGAACCAGCCGAGTTGGCTACAGGGCTTGGGTTTGTGTTCCGTGAGCATGCATTTCGACCCACGCTAGGCGGTCCCCGCCTGGGCATGCGGTTACAATGGGCCGACTGGGCGGCAATTGATCTGCCGCCTGCACACGCACTCATGGTTGATGAAAGACCTGCAGACCAGGTGACCCCACTTATCCGGCGTAAGGCGACAAATGAGATTTCAACCTGAATTGAAGGGCAGCCCAAACGGCACCCTGTCTGATGAAACTATTCACAAGCACGCTGCGTACTTGTCGTCTGAGACAGTCAATGTCACCCATGATGGTTTTATGAGTCGGGCTCCGATCCTGATTGAGTACTGGAGCGACGGGGATCAGTTTTCCTTCCGCTTCAGTCCGCCGGCGTTGAGGTTTCTTGAGGAGGCTGATGATCCACGCTTAGATTTGGTGGCTGACCTCTTCTCAGGCATCGATCTTCGGGCCGCACCTTCGGCTGTTGCGACCATTTCGGAAGCTCGCAAAGCGAGAGGGCTGGTCCATGCCATGCGACTACTTGCAGAGGTGGCACGAACCGCACGGCTTGAGGATAGAGCCAAACTCCAAAAAATGGCTGGAGAGATGAGCGTGAGCTTGGAGATGCAGCGCCGCGGCGTGCGATTTTTGCCCAAGCAGGTCATTCGAAGGGTGAGCCGAAATGCAGTCAGATCGTTTGGCACTTTGCACAGCACTGAGCCTGGCCAACCGTAGCTCATGAATTGCACCTCGTGATCAAGGTGATTTTCACGAAGGTCTGTACACCCTCCGGCTTCCAAGAAGCGGGGCACCATTTAGTTTAGGTAGACCATGGCCACCAACGTATCTAGCGAAACGCTTACCAAGCTCTGCGAGATCCTTGTTGAAGAGCGCAAAGCCTCACCTCGTGGTGAGGGGCTGACGAGATTTGAGCGTGAGGTTCTGAAGGAGGGTGTAGCCAAGAACTTGGACATTGGCGACTACCTTATTACAACTGAGACGCGAGCCTTAGCAATCATCGAATACATCTTCGAAGACTTGCTCATGCCTTTTGGAATAGCTCAGCAGTCTGTTGGCCGCCGCCCGGTCGATCCTGAAGACGATATCACCCTCACTCAAGCCCTCACTGCATTCGACGCAACGGCCCTGATCATTGGTTTGGAGCGACTCGGCCTTCAAGTAGACCCCTCTCGGCTCGTTCGAGAACTGACAAAGGCACTTGAGGGCAGAGAGGTGCTCACAAGCAATGAGCTTGAAATAGTCCTTTATGATCACTACGCCGGCCGCCGCCGCACTGTGCTGAATGCAGCTCAAGGGCCGATACACCCTATGTGGACCGAGACGACCCACCAAGACGAAGCAGGATACCGTTTCACCATGAAATGGGACGGTGACGTCGTAGTCTGGCTTGAAGTCCTGGGCCCAAGGTATCGGAAGCCAGAGCCTCAGGAGCACACGGTATGCGAGTACTGCGGTCATTCGTACTACACGAACAACTCGCAGGAGGCTCGCATCCATAGTGAGGTGCACAGTCGTAAGAAGCAGATGATTGACCCCCAGGCAGATGAGCAATTTGCAGAGCGATTGACCACCCTCGGTCGGGCTGGGGAACTCGTTGATCAGGACTCCCCCTTCTGGATGCACGGTGCAGTCTGTGATCGAGCTTTTGAGTTCAAGCGCGAGTTCAAGTACGACTTTGTACAGTGGGATGGTTCCTCGACCAGGCGTGCAGGGGAGGATTGGCAGGGCTGGCTCTTTGCTGCAGACGATATGGGTACGATTGCGGGTGCATGCGGATTCATGCGCCGCGACGGCGCCGTTGAGGGGCCTGAGTGGTCATTGCAATGGATATGGGTAGCACCAAAGTACAGGCGCGCCGGCCTACTCGAGGCAAGGTGGCCAACGTTCCTGCAAGCCTATGGTGACTTCGCCATAGAGCGGCCGCTTTCGCCAGCAATGCAGGCCTTCGTCCGAAAGCACGGTACCCAATCGCAAAAAGCCGCTCTGCCTGCTGAGTAAGCTCATCATGCGCCGCGCCGGCCTTTGTGTAGTTGAACGGACATTTTGCGCCGCAAATTGTCCGTCTTCCTGAGTACTTAGCCTGCCTTGGGCGGGATGGCCGGTGTATCCGCAGCCGCTGAATAGCGCGACCCAATTCTGTACGCCCAATTTGGGATGACACATGCCCTGAAGCCGGTATCCTCCGGGTCTCTTTCAAGACCGCAGCGAGGGCTACTTGTCGCGTTCGAACGAAACAGCCGGCCTAGCGCACGTGGCGTAACCTGAAGGCATCCCATTCCTCATCCCCCTAGGGAAGTTCGACCGTCCTGGCTCTGGATGGTGCAGAGCAGCGTGTGGGCTATCGAAGACGGGCACGCTCATAGGGCCGAAATTCAGACCCATCACTGCTGTGAAGTCATTATGATATTGCCGTGGACTGCCTGAGAGCTTCCATGCAGGGTAGGAACCTCTTGAAATCCGAAGATCGGCAGTTAGGTTCAGAGATAACGCTTGGTTCTCACCCGATTCGCCACACTGCTTTTGGGTAATGCGTAGCTTCTGGCTTTCGGAGCTGCAGGTGCCGTTTCTACACACCATCACTGACAAGGAACTGTTGGATGCTCCTAGTTTTGCTCGCGTGCCTCAACGCTGTCTGTTTGCTAGCAGGCCTTCTTTTTAACGCTGAGCTCCTAAACGTCGCCGGCGCGGACATACCGCTGAAGAAACTTCAGGACCTCGAGGTGTACAGCCAGATCCTGGCATCCGTCACCGTCTGCCTCACTGGCTGGCGAGTGTGTATTTGGGCTCATCGCCGTTGGGGCGGGGAGAAGTACCTATGGCACAGCGTGGGAGTGATGACATTGGTCGCCGCCCCTGCAACGTGGTGGGTTCAGGGTGAGGCGCCAGATCTCATCGCTGAGAAATTCCCTCACACCCTGCGGGTGTCCAGTCTCTACGCCTATGTCACAAAGAAGGGGCTGCTCTACGATTCCCTTCAAATCCCGGGGCTTCCCTATCAGGATTACCGGGAGCACGGCGAGGGAAAGGCATTCATTGCAAACCTCGGGATTTTGATGAGTGCGCAGGGGACCTACGTTGAGAAAATCGACGGAAATTTCCCCGCATTTGCTGAGGCCGTCTTCAAAGGCTACACGCGCCGGAACGGCGATGCTCTCTACGAGCGCCTTCAAGCTGAGGTGGTACCAACCACTCTGGATATCATCCGCGCTTACGCCCAGCTTGAAGCACTGCGGGCTACCGGCATAGGCAACATTGAGTGGAAACCCATCCGGCTGCCCAAGCCTGGCGAGGACCTTGGATTTGAGCCAACTGTTGCTGAATATGCCCAGGCGATCAAGCCAGGCCTACGTAGTCGGCCGCAGGTCGCTCAGTCTCCTGAGGTCATGTACATGGCCAGCCAAGCGCTAGGCCCAATCTACGTGAAGGGGATGAACGTGCTTGCCAGTCGTGAGCAGTTCGAAAAGTACCTTCCGCAGATTGCTCGCAACATGGCCACCGATGTTGCGCACACCGACATCCGTGGTGAGCAAGGCCTGAATGTGCTCAAAAACATGTGGTTCGTTCCCTGGTCGCTGTTGAGCGGACTGTTTCTGGGAGCACTCAACCTGGTCGGCCTGATCCTGTCCGCCTGCGAGCGGCGCGGAATGATACGGGGTCGCCAGTGGTTGCTGCGTACCGTCTCCATCGCCGCAATCGTGGTTATCCCCCTAATAGCCGGCAATGCCCTTGTGCAATCTGAGGGGTACAAGAAGGCCTTCCGCAGCATCGATCGCGGCCCCACGTTGGTTTCGGGCGTTTTCCATTGGGCAATGACTGCTGAAGCAATGCTCTACAACCTCACAAAGCCTCTGCTTAAAGCAGAGTGACTGTTCGCAAAAAGGAGTTTCACGTGCGTAAAAAGCTTGTCGCCTCACTGCTGGCGATCGCCATCGCTAGCACTACTGGGTGCGCTGAATTGGGAATCAACAAGCAGCAGGCCGGTACCATAATCGGCGGCCTTGCTGGCGCGGCCGTAGGTGCTGCAATGGGGAAAGGCACCGGCAAGATCGTGGCCGTCATCATCGCTGGTAGCCTGGGTAGCTACCTCGGTAACCGTATTGGAGCCAGCCTGGACGAAAAGGATCAGCAAGCTCTTGCCCTTCGCACCCAGGAGATTCTGAGCCAACCTGTAGCCCCCAACCGTCCTATTACCTGGACGTCTGAGCATTCCGGTGCAACGGCACAGATTACACAGGGCAACGAGTTCACCCAGACTAAAGTCGTCGAGGTTAAGCGGGCTCCAAAAATCCAGGCCGTTCCGTCGATGCGCTTGATCAACGAGCCCTACGTCACCAAGTCGAGCGTCAATGTTCGATCAGCTCCGAATCTGAAAGCTGACAAGGTCGGCGGACTGCAGAATTCCACAGAATTTCAGGCAGTTGGCGCCACCGGTGACTGGATTCTGGTAGGTCGCAAAGGTGTCACTGTTGGGTATGTACACAAGTCCTATGTCCAGCCCAAAGAGCAAGCCGTAGCCCAGCGCGCAGCCCCATCTGCCAACCTGGACGAGATGGACGTCAAGGCAAGCAAAGAGACCCAGGCATTCGATCTGGACTCGATTCAAACCCTGCAGACCCAACAGATCGCGGCCGAAACATCGTGCCGTCCAGTGACAGTGAGCCTCAAATCCGCAAGTGGCCAGCCTGAGCAGCAGCAGAACACCTTCTGCAAGCAGAACAACGGCACTTGGGAACTGATCTGAGGACTCCATGAAGCATAGCGCTCTCGCGCTGGCTGTGATCGGAGCATTCGGTTTTGCATCGGATGCTCTATCTCACGAGCTGGCTTTTTCGAAGAAAGACCAGGTCATGGTTGAAGTGCCTGGCACCGCGGATAGCTGGTGTAAGCCGGATATCGAACTCACCATTAGGCGCCCCACGTGGGACAACCAACAAACCCTCGATCGTTTGGTTTCGGTGCTGCCGGTCGTACTTGGTAAAGACTGCCCGGCTGCCAGAGTGACGTGGAAAGCGGTCGATGAATCTGGCAAGCAGTATGCGAGCGGGTTTGGTAATGCGGCAAACCTGGGTATCGTTTCCTTGACGCCAACCCCATTGCGTGCAGATGCCGATACCGCCGCTCAGTCATCCGCCGCTGGACTAACACCTGAGAGCACCGCGGGGTCGCCTTCAGAGGCAAACACTCCAAAACCAGAGTCGTTGGTACAGGCTGTTGCATCAGCGCCGGTACCGGCGGAGGCACTGGATGAGCCGACTTCTGCGATAGGGGGCACTGTCCCAGCGGGAGTTGTCGCGGCTGTGGCTCCAAACCTCGGCCAGATGGAACGCATGGCAAAGCTGCACACGAGGGTGCTTGCGCGCTACGAACAGTTGAAGGCGAGCCTTAAGGATGCTAAGGGGCATGAGAGTGAGGCGCTGGCGCAGCTTGCAGGGATCAGGGCTCGATTTAGCTCGCCGTTGGCCATGATGGACCCGGGCAGTTCAATGAGAGCCAGCCCTATGATGGTCCATGTGACGGGCCATGACGGTGCTTACTATCAGATCGACTTCCCAGGCCCAGGTCGACTGCAGTCCGATCGTAAGCTGGGGAATGAATGGTACGTCCTATATGCGGCGAACCTGACTCCTGTCGCACCCCTCGTGGATGGTAAGTCGATCCCAACGTTCAAAATCTACTCGGCCGAGGAGCCGAAGCCTTGTGTGCAGGCTAGCTGCGCGGAGCGCGTCTCTTTTGGCGCGGTGCTAGGCCGGGAGTTCCCCGATGCTGGAATCGATTTCGCCTGGACCCCTGAGGTATCCCTGCAGCATCTGAACGCCTGGAAGAACGCTTCCGCACAAATCCAGTAAGGCATCACCATGACGATCTTAAAAAACAGAAAGACTCAGCTGATTTGCGCACTCTCCATGGTGGTGCTGGGCGGAGCCTCAATCGCCGGCATGATGTCCAGTGGCGAGAAAAAAGCGCTCGCTTACTACGAGGACTTCAAACAAAGGTTCTACCTCCAAGACGTCCTCGCCGAAGGTGACATCTCCTACAGCATTTTCTCTGGGAACCTGACCGTGGAGAATCCTGAGATACGCCTCGTTGCTGCCCGAACCAATGGAGCAGATCAGTTCCTGCGAGGGCTGTACGGCCTGTTCGGTTCCTCCCTGGATGGGACCACAGAAGGCGGCCTGGCTGATTGGGCAAAATACCAGGTTGGATCTACCATCGGCCTCGGCGCTGCTGGCGCTTACATCCGTGCTGATGAGTTGAAGCTCAGCCACAGTGGGGATACTAAAAGCGGCAAGATTCATATCCAGCTAGTGGGTGTGGACCAGAGCAACCAGTACCTGTCGCACCAAGGGTCAGAAATGGTCTTGGTCTCTGATGTACCTGATGAGGTTCAGCCTGGTGATGAGATGGGGCCGCATGGGGAGGTCGTGAAGCCCAAGTATTCGTGGGGTGCCAACATGGCGGTTCGATCACCGGTGACGGGGTCATTCTTGATTGCCGCCTCAGGGAAGTTCGGAACCAAGGTCGACCTGGATCTAACAATCACGCGCTCCGACGACGGTAAAGGGGCCATGAGTTTTGTGGTCATTCACCGCAATGATGGGAGCGAGGTGGGCCGGATCGTTCGCGAAGCTCGGTTCGCTGCTCTGCCTGAGCTGGATGCCGTCCAGGAAGCGCTCAAAACAGGTCTGACCGCCTTCATCGTCGGCGCCTACGACAAAACCGCTAGCCAAGCCATCCTGACTGACGCTGCCGGCAGTTTCGCTCGTAAGACCAAGGTTGAGAGCTATGCACTGACCTATAAGGGATTCGAGTCGCTCAAGGTTCCTTACAGCCAGGCTGGCAATTCCGTCAGTGCATTCTGCGACTCTGCAGGCCTCGCAACTTGGCAGAGCGATTTCGGCAGCAAGGGTAAGACGCACAGCGATTCGGAGTGTGGAATCGCGTTGGCCTTAGCGAAGAGCGGCTCGTTTGAGGAAACCTACACGTTCCGTCCTGAAAAGACTTTGTTTGCATCCTTGTTTGTCACCCCTGGATTTGAACTCCAGACCAATTAATCAAGAACCTGCGACCTGGTACTCCCGGGTTGCAGGAGATTCACCTCTCGCCCCTAGCCACGCACCCTTTGTCGACCTGAACAAACGCCAGCCTCTTTTTTTGTCACCTCGACCATAGAGCCTGCCCTGTAATAGGGTCATGATCGGGACAAACAATAACTGACCGATTGGTCAAGGATGCTGGAAGATGAAAGTCGTCATTGCACCCGATTCCTTCAAAGAAAGCCTTTCAGCTGAGGCCGTTGCGGCGGCCCTGTCGGAAGGTGTACGAAAGGCCTTCCCCAACGCTGAGATTGTGACCGTACCAATGGCTGATGGCGGGGAGGGTACTGTCGCAGCTGTTCTGGCCGCGGCTGGAGGCGAGCTGCGATCCACCCAGGTTATTGGGCCGCTCGGCGCTGAAGTCGAGGCAAAATGGGGGTGGCTTGCTGATACACGAACCGCTGTGATTGAGATGGCTGAAGCCAGCGGCCTCCACCTGGTGCCTGTCGGCCAGCGCGACGCAACGCGGACCTCTACCTATGGCACTGGCCAACTGGTTCAAGCGGCACTTCAAGCTGGCGCTCACCGGATAATCATGGGCTTCGGTGGAAGCGCTACCAACGATGGTGGGGTAGGGATGCTTCAGGCTCTTGGGGCCAAGTTCTTGTGCGATGCCGGTACCGAGTTGCAGCCTGGCGGTTTGGCCCTGCAGAAGCTGGCCCGCATCGATCTGTCAGGTATGGACTCACGGCTGCAGGATGTCCGATTCGAAGTGGCATGTGACGTTGACAACCCGCTCACCGGGGAGAGAGGCGCTTCGCATGTCTTCGGCCCTCAGAAGGGAGCAACGCCTTCCCAAGTCCGAGAACTGGATTCGGCGCTGAGCGTTTTTGCCGACATCGCAGCCAAATTACTGGGCAAGGACGTGCGCAATTCACCAGGAGCCGGCGCTGCGGGTGGGATCGGATTCGCAGCGAAAGCATTTCTTGACGCAAGCTTCCGTCCGGGTGTGCAACTAATCGCTGAGCTGGCCGGCCTGGCTGACGCGGTAAAGGGGGCCGACCTTGTAATCACCGGGGAGGGAAAATTGGATCAGCAGACCTTTTACGGCAAAACCCCTGCAGGCGTTGCAGCTGTTGCAAAAGCGGCGGGAGTACCGACGATCGCTATTGCCGGTACCCTTGGTGAGGGCTACCAGCTCCTTCGCGAGATTGGTATCTACGCGGCGTTCTCTATCACCGCCGGGCCTATGACGCTCGAGCACGCCTGTAGCCACGCCGCAGAGCTGCTTCGTGATCGAGCGTTTGATGTGATGAATGTTTGGGCTCTCGGCGGTGCGAACTCATAAGGAATCCCACGACCTAACTGCTCAGGTTTAGTCCACGACTTGCTAGCGTGCCTTAGTGCGCGACTAGCAAGCGCGGTACCGAAGGCATAGGCTATATGCTGATCTAGAAGCCCCCCTTTTGCCCGGCGCCTTTATTGCCCACGCGTGCGGCTTCAGCCCGCTCATGATTTCACTGCCGCATTCTGGCTTCCCTCTGACGGCCGGCTGGTAAACTGGCCAGCAGACTGTCATTGCTTAAATGGGCAAGGACGTATGCAGCTGCCCGGCGGCCCCGCCGGCATATCAATGGAATAGGCGACCAACTTTGACTCAATCCCTCAAGCCAGGTGAGAACACAGGACTCAGCGTAGCTAACGGACTTGTGCAGGTAACCCATGCGGCTGGCGCAAATCTCGATGTGAACCTGACCGCTTTCTTGTTGACAGACGCTGGGCGCGTCGAGGATGACAGTGGCATAGTGTTCTTCAATGCCCCAGTGCACGCCTCTGGCTCAGCAACATTCACTGCACCGAGCAATCAGGCAGGCCTGGTTCGGCACAGCATCAGTTTCGACCTGAGTCGACTCCCGGCCGGCATCAACAAGATCGCGATCACCCTGACGCAGGACGGCAGCGGCGGTGGTTTTGCACAGGTCAAGGACCTCAGTGCCCAGGTAGTAGTGGGCGACCAGGTGCTGGCGCTAACGCCTGATGCCTTCCAGGGGGAGACGGGCATCACTGTGCTTGAACTCTATGTGCGAAATGGTCAGGCGAAGGCCCGGGCCGTGTGGCAAGGATTCGCCTCGGGCCTGGCCGGCCTCTGCAACATGTATGGGGTGGAGGTCAGCGATGAACCTGAACAGGTCGAGCCAGTAGCTGCACAGTCCAAGCCGCTGAACATCACCAAGTCGGTCATCACCTTGGACAAGCCTGGAGCTGCCCACAAGGTTTCGCTGGAGAAGGGCGCTGCAGCGCCAAAGACGATCAAGGTAAGCGCTACCTGGGTGGACAATGGAGATGGTCGGGATAATGACGACCTTGATCTCCGTGTCGGCATACTTCGTCCTGACGGACGCATGTCAATCATCCAGGCCCCCGATAAGCGAGGGTCGTTCGAGTCTGCCCCCTACGTTTTCCATACGGGCGATGTGGTGAGCGCGAGTAATACTGCCCCAGGGAAAGAGACCGTTGAGGTCAATCCGGCTATCTCGCATCGCATGGGTGGGAAGGTGGCTCTTGTTTGCAGCGTGTACTCTGCGGTCGACAACGGTGTTGTCTCTGTAGCGTCGCTTAAGCCCAAGATGCGCATGGAATACGGCGATCAGATCGTCGAGTGCGCCTTTGAGTTCAAGAGTGGATTCTTCAGCAGCATGGTGTACACCTATGTTCTTGGCATCATTGAGATCGATGGTGATGCCATCACGATAACCCCGAGCGGGGTCACCTCCAGGCCGGGATCTGAAGCCACACCCTGGCTCTCGCGAAAAGGGGACAAGGTCGAGCTAAGCATGGATGGTCCGCACGTATTCAAGGGCCGACCGATCGAGCGGAGCGGCAAGAAGCAGTACGTTTGAGGCTCTACTGGCGCGCTCATTGACGTTCGCGCCACTCCCCCACATCAGGTCAGACACGTACGCATCACTGCATCGAACGCAATAGTGTTAACCGGAGCCAGGTGCATATCACGACCGCTCCTGGCACCAGGTCATGCCGCTGGAAGCGCCTCTGAGCTAGCGGAGGTGTCTACGAGGAGGGCAATTTTCATGACAGCAGCCAAGATGCGAAGGAAGACATTCTTGCGCACACAGGGCGATCGACTTCTGGCCAAGGCTAGCGATGAAGCAAGGACGGCGGGAATATCTAAGGAGCAATCCCCGCCAGGACGATGTGAGTGGTCAACCGCTGCTAAACGGGCTGTTCGTAAGTGAATGTAGCATGCTCAAGTGCGTAACCATTAGCTGTGGATGTCAAAACGAAGCTATGAGAAGTATTAGCAAGTAGTCCATCTGCTAGGTCCTTGTCATGATGGCCATCCTGCAGATTCCAATAGTCCTGAATACTCGGGCTGATGGCCAAGACCCCCAAGTTGTATCTCCTAAAGGCCTTGTACAGCTGGGAGAAAGGGACGGTGAACCCCTTGATCGCATGACTTAACCAGTTATGTCCCATGATCAGAGCCTTTCTGTCATCTAGCCTGATATACCTTCTGCATTTAGCATCCAGCTGCATAGCGAGGATAAGCATGGCTGGCGCGAGTGCTGGCGTCCCCTCGAGCGCCTTTGTGTCGAATAAGACCCAGTCGGATTCGGAACCCAGAGCGAAGCTACCATCAAACAGCCCAGCGTAACGACCACCGCCAAAGAAGCTCGCGAGAGCAAAGCTGATGTCCTCGCCTTCTATATCTCGCCAATGGAATCCATGTAGCCAAGCTTGGAAGTCTCTCATCGTTGGCTCAGCTGTGACTGCATTGCGTTCCCGATCCCTGTAGAAGTCGTAGACGGCTTCCTGGATTCCATCGAGTAGGCCAGGACTCTCAGTGCAGTATTCAGGATGTACCGAGTCAATCATGAGATGAAGAATGCGGGCGATAGCAATCAATTCATCACTATGACCATGGCTGACCTCAGCAATGAATGGATTGAGGCAGATCCGGTCGGGTTGTGATCGGCGGGGGAGTGAAAGCGACACCTTGGCGAATCCCAGTTCCTCCAGATGGTTCAAGGAACCATCGTGGGTTGCCCAGATGGTATGAGGAGTCAAGGGCAAGATTGCTTTAATAGTCGATTCGGCCGCGAGTGAGCTATCAACATCAGGAGAGTGGACAACAACGCCGCACGCGCTTCCATATGCCGGGCTCCAAAGGTCTACTAAAGGCGAAGAGGGCATCAGTCGCGAACCGTCGATGTCACTCCCGTGTTTATGATGCTCGGCACGCTCTCTGAAATAGGTTGATAGCCCAGGATCAAATTCGAAGCATTCCTTAAGTATTTGGTAGAGACGGATTAGAGGAGGGCGCAGTCTTGGCTCGCGAGCGCTGGCGTCCTCCAGCATGGACAGCGCCAATTCAAGCTGGTCGTGGCTGATGGTAACCAGTCCCTTCAGCAACTCATCGAATGCGTAATCAAACCACGGATCCGCACAGCTGTTAAACCCATGGTCTAGGAGTGCCTGCAAGGGGACAGCTACCAACTCATGTTCAGTGGCGAATTTCTCGAGCGCCTTAGCCATGGCCCAGGCTTCGCCAGGGGCCTTAAGAGAGACATGCCGCTTGATGGCTCCATCACGATCTGGATTGCCGGTTAGCAGTATGCGAACGTTCTCGATCACGTTCCAGTGGCTTCCTCGGAGTGAAACGAGGAAGGCCTGGCTACTTAGCGACGCAAATGTCTCGTACCCCATTAGCGAGGCGAGAAGCTCGTATGTGTGACCTACGGATGGCTTTACGCCTAATTCCTCAGAGAGGTACTGACGCACAGAGAAAACGAGGTTCTTGAGCAGCATGAGTCAATCCTCAAAGCCCGCCGACTTTTACGAGTGCGCGTTTAAATCCTGTCGACGATCGAGAGGGTTGAACGAATCTGATGGTGGTGCTTCGCCTTGTTCTACTCGCGCACAAGTAAGCCGGGCGGCGCGTCTACTATAAGGTTTCCGGCGGTGGTGTGGAAGCGATAGTGGGACTGTTGAGAAATCTCAGCCGACCTCAATTGCAGGCTAATCAGTTGGACCGACATACGTTGCAAAGAAATGTCGGTATGGCTCAGCATTCCGAAGTGTGGAAGGGGGCACAGGCCGCCGCGGCCCGCAGCACTGACT
>Ga0153918_1000336_pt1 | contig 24767 bp, 20 predicted proteins | sample TSFL002MetaG_FD_104687 | JGI IMG/M metagenome (GOLD analysis project Ga0153918, IMG submission 104687) | Attine ant fungus gardens microbial communities from Florida, USA - TSFL002 MetaG | ecosystem: Host-associated > Fungi > Mycelium > Unclassified | place: USA: Florida, Paynes Creek Historic... | reverse complement strand
GCATGAAGTGTCCTTTGGCTCAGTGAGGCAGTGTTGTTGCTGTTGTTTTGCAGTCAAGGATCTAGATCCATCCGCCCCACTGCAAGATGAAAATACCAATATTGGTGGTGATCGCCGCCATTAACGTGGTTATCACGATGATCGACGCCGCCAATTCATGGTTGCCGTTGGCGGCGCGGGCCATGACGTAGCTGGCCGCCGCCGTCGGGCTGCCGATGTAGAGGAACAGAATGCCCAGCTCGGCCCCCCGGAAGCCGCACAACCAGGCACCCAAGGTGCCGATCAGTGGCAGCAGGACCATCTTCACCAGGCTCGCATCGATGGCCAGCCTGCCGCTGTCGCGCAGGGCCGCCAACGACAGGGTGCCACCGATGCAGATCAGCGCCAGCGGCAGGGTCATCTGCGCCAGGTAGTCGCCGGACGTCAGCAGCCAGTTCGGCAGCGGCACCTGGCCGTAGGCCAAGGGCGTGGCCACCAGCACACTGATGATCAGCGGATTGCTCAGGATGCTCTTGCAGATGCTCCACGGGTCGGACTTGAGGTCCGGGCTGTACACCGCCAGCACCACCGCCGACAGGGAGTTGTACATGAGGATCACCAGGCCGGCGAGCACCGCACCCAGGGAGATGCCGTAATCGCCATAGAGGCTGGCAGCCAGGGCCAGGCCGATCACGCCGTTGTTGCCGCGGAACGCACCCTGGGTGTAGATGCCACGGTCGGCCAAAGGGCTGCGCCAGACGGCCATGCCCCAGGCCACGGCGAAGCCGACCAGGGTGGCGACCACGAAGTAGAGGATGACCCTGGGCTGTACCGCGGTGGCCAGGTCGGCGTGGTAGATGCCCAGGAACAGCAACGCTGGCATGCAGACGTTGAACACCAGCTGCGAGGCGACGCGGTTGAAGTTGTCGTCGATCAGGTGGATACGTTTGAGCAGCACGCCCATGAACAGCATGGCGAAGACGGGGGCCGTGATGTTCAGCGTCTGGATAAGAAGGGCGAGCATGCGCAAGCGATCCTGATGGGGGTTGCCGTTAGGCGGCTAATGATACGCCAACCGTCAGGAAATGCGGGGATCGAGCGGGACTTTAAACACGTTTCTGCCTGTGCCGGCCCTTTCGCGGGTAAACCCGCTCCTACAGGGACCGCATATTCCTGTGGGAGCGGGTTCACCCGCGAAGGTCGCTACAGGCGGCTGAAGGTCAACGGCGAACCGGGCGCTTCTGCAATTTGCGCTGCAGGGTGCGACGGTGCATGCCCAGCGCCCGCGCAGTGGCCGAGATATTGCCCTCGTGCTCATTCAGCACGCGCTGGATGTGCTCCCACTGCAGGCGGTCCACCGACATCGGGTTTTCCGGCACCAGCGAGTCCAGGTCGGCATGTTCCGACAGCAGCGCCGCCAGCACGTCGTCGGCGTCGGCCGGCTTGCACAGGTAGTTGCAGGCGCCGCGCTTGACCGCCTCGACGGCGGTGGCGATGCTCGAGTAGCCGGTCAGGATCACCACACGCATCTCCGGGTCCAGCTGCAGTAGCTTGGGCAGCAGCACCAGGCCCGAGTCGCCTTCCATCTTGAGGTCCAGCGTGGCGTAGTCCGGCAGGTCCTGCTGGGCCAGGAGCAGGCCTTCCTCGGCAGAGCTGGCAGTGCTCACACGGAAACCGCGGCGGCTCATGGCCCGGGCCATGACCCGGGTAAAGGTGGCGTCATCGTCCACCAGCAACAGGTGCGGCAGCTCTTCGCCTTCGACCTGGTTTTCTTCGCTCATCATTCATCTCCTCGCTTGCCATGGGGCAGGCGCAGTTCGGTCAGGGTGCCACCCTGTTCATGACTATAGAGTTTCACCGAACCGCCCGCACGGGTCACGCTGGCCTTGCTCAAGAACAGGCCCAGGCCGAAGCCTTTGCCTTTGGTGGTAATGAAGGGTTTGCCGATTGCTTCGGCGATGGCCGGCGGTACACCGGGGCCGTGGTCGCGGATGCTGATCAGGATGTCCTGGGCGTCCCAGTCAAGGGTCACCTGCAGGTCATCGGGGCAGGCATCGGCAGCATTGTTCAACAGGTTCAGCAGCGCCTGGGTCAGGTCCGGTGGCGGCGTCAGCCGCGGCACCAGGCCGTCGCGCAGGCGCTGGAAGCGGTAGCTGGCTTCCGGGCGCATCAGGTGCCAGCGGTTCAACGCTTCGTCGAGCCAGGCGGTGACGTCCTGTTCGACCACCGCCAGACGGCGGTTGGCCTCGGCGGCGCGCACCAGTTGCTGGAGGGTTTCCTTGCACAGCTTGACCTGGTCCTGAAGGATCTGCAGGTCTTCCTGAAGCAGTGGGTCGGTGTGGTCCTGGCGCATTTCATTGAGCAGCACGCTCATGGTCGCCAAGGGTGTGCCCAGTTCGTGGGCCGCGCCGGCAGCCTGGGTGGCCACGGCCAGCAACTGTTCGTCACGCAGGCTTTCTTCGCGGCGCTCCGAGCGCAGTTGCTCCTGACGGCGCAGTTCCTCGGCCATGCGCGCGGCAAAGAAGGTGATCACGGCGGCGGCCAGGGCGATGCTCAGCCACATGCCGTAGACCTGCATCTTGTCCCGCGCCATCGGCAGCCCCTCGAGCGGGTAGAACTGCACCAGCAGCAGGCTGTAGGCGGTCAGTGCGATGCCCGAGAGGATCAGCGAATACAGCCACGGCAAGGTCACCGCAGCGATGGCCAGCGGCACCAGGTAATAGGACACGAACGGGTTGGTCGAGCCACCCGAGTAGTACAGCAAGGCACTGTGGATCAGCAGGTCGCAGGCCAGCTGCAAGGCATATTCGGTCTCGGTGACCGGCAGCGACAGGCGCAGGCGCAAGGCGGTGAAGGCGCAGAGCAGCGACGACAGGGCCAGGGTCGCAGCCAGCGAAAGCCACGGCAGTGGCAGCAGGTCGGTCCAGTAGGCGACGCCCACGGAGCCTGCCTGGGCGGCCAGGACCAGAACGCGAATGACAGTCAGGCGCCAGAGGTTCTGGCGTGTTGCGGACAACGGTTGTGCGGCGGCGAGCATGCGCTCTCCCGATGTGAGCTCCAGTAAAATCGGCTGGAGTATACCGAAGCCGGGCGCCCCACTGCAGCGATGCGGCAAAGCGCCACACTTTGTCACATGTTAATGGTGGCACTTTTGAACCCACTACACCGGTCCCGGTCTGATGGGCCATGCGTGGAAAGGATGGCCTCAATCCACGCCTATTATTGCCAAGGAGTAACACATGCACATTCCACGTCGCGGCGCGGCCCTGATCCTGTCCTGTGGCCTGCTCGCCAGCCTGCCGGCCCTGGCGGCCGACGAACCGCGTTACAACCAGGTATCGCTGCGCGCCGAAGTCAGCAAGGAAGTGGCGCGCGACCTGATGGTCGTGACCCTCTACAGCGAAGCGCAGAATACCGACCCCGGCAAGCTCGCCAAGCAAATCACCGAAACCATGAACAAGGCCGTGCAGCAGGCGCGCCAGGTCAAGGACGTGAAAATCAGCCAGGGCAGCCGTAACAGCTACCCGGTGTATGACAGCAAGGGGCAGAAGATCACCGGCTGGCGTGAGCGCGCCGAGCTGCGTCTGGAAGGTGCCGACTTCCCGGCCCTGTCCCAGCTCACCGCCGACCTGCTGCAGGACCTGAAGATGGGCAGCATGGACTTCTCCATCGCCCCGGCCACGCGCAAGGCCAGCGAAGACGAGCTGCTCAAGGATGCGGTCAATGCGTTCAAGGCCCGCGCACAGCTGGCCACCGAAGCATTGGGCGGCAAGGGCTATAAAGTGGTCAGCCTGAACCTGAACAGCTCCGGTTATCCACGCCCCTACCTGCGTAGCGCGCCGATGGCGATGAAGGCCATGGGCGCGGACGAGGCCGCGCCAGCGCCGGATATCGAAGCCGGGACCAGTGAAGTCAGCATGAATGCCGATGGGCTGATCGAAGTGCAGATGCCTTAAGTACCTGCACAGCATCTGTGGGAGCGGGTTCACCCGCCAAGCAAGCAACCCGGTGCATGGCACGGGCTTCGCCAGTGCTCGCGGGCAAGCCCGCTCCCCCAGGGATCGCGTCAAATTCAAGATTTTCAGATATTTCCTACGCACCATAGAAGTGCGTCCTACACTCTTCCCCGCACCGAAACATCCCGCAAAAAGCCATCATTTCGCCCGCGCAAACGTTCAACTTCGCTGAAAGTTATACGAATGCGACATCCATGTACGCTCGTACTACTTTTCTGGCGCCAACTATCCTTCTCCCTGTTGCATTGGGAATACCCCCTGCATAAGTATCCGCAGGTCGGCTCACGAGGCCACCTCAAACCCAAAAATGACAACAATGAGGCCACCATGCTCAAACACGCAGTCATTCCGTTCCTGCTAGGTGCAGGCTTGCTCGCCGGTGCTCCACTGGCCCAGGCCGCGTCCAACCTGGTGTTCTGCTCCGAAGGCAGCCCGGCCGGCTTCGACCCGGGGCAATACACCACCGGAACCGACTTCGACGCCTCGGCCGAGACCGTGTTCAACCGCCTGTCTCAGTTCGAACGCGGCGGTACCGCGGTAATCCCGGGCCTGGCGACCAAATGGGACGTGGCCGACGACGGCAAGACCTACACCTTCCACCTGCGCGAAGGGGTGAAGTTCCACACCACCGACTACTTCAAGCCGACCCGCGAATTCAACGCCGACGACGTGCTGTTCACCTTCAACCGCATGCTCGACAAGAATCACCCGTTCCGTAAGGCCTACCCCACCGAGTTCCCTTACTTCACCGACATGGGCATGGACAAGAACATCGCCAAGGTGGAGAAGCTTGACGATCACACGGTGAAGTTCACCCTCAATGAAGTGGACGCCGCGTTCATCCAGAACCTGGCCATGAGCTTCGCCTCCATTCAGTCCGCCGAGTACGCCGGGCAATTGCTCAAGGACGGCAAGGCCGCCGACATCAACCAGAAGCCGATCGGCACCGGCCCGTTCGTGTTCAGCAAGTACCAGAAGGACGCGCAGATCCGCTTCAAGGGCAACAAGGACTACTGGAAGCCCGAAGACGTGAAGATCGACAACCTGATCTTCGCCATCTCCACCGACGCCTCCGTGCGCATGCAGAAGCTGAAGAAGAACGAGTGCCAGGTCACCCTGTTCCCGCGCCCTGCCGACATCGAGCCGCTGAAGGCCGACAAGAACCTGCAGATGCCCCAGCAGGCCGGCTTCAACCTCGGCTACATCGCCTACAACGTGATGGACAAGATCAAGGGCAGCAACGAGCCTAATCCGATGGCCCAGCTGCAAGTCCGCCAGGCACTGGACATGGCCGTGGACAAGAAGAAGATCATCGAATCGGTCTACCAGGGCGCGGGCCAGCTGGCGGTCAATGCCATGCCGCCCACCCAGTGGTCGTATGACACCAGCATCAAGGACGCACCGTACGACCCCGAAAAGGCCAAACAACTGCTCACGCAGGCCGGCATCAAGGAAGGCACCGAGATCACCCTGTGGGCCATGCCCGTGCAACGCCCCTACAACCCCAACGCCAAGCTGATGGCCGAGATGCTGCAGTCCGACTGGGCCAGGATCGGTATCAAAGCGAAGATTGTCAGCTACGAGTGGGGCGAGTACATCAAGCGCTCCAAAGGTGGCGAACAGGGCGCCATGCTGATCGGCTGGAGCGGTGACAACGGTGACCCGGACAACTGGCTCGGCACCTTGTACGGCTGCGACGCCATCGACGGCAACAACTTCTCCAAGTGGTGCTACAAGCCCTACGACGACCTGATCAAGCAGGCCAAGGCGACGTCCGACCAGGCCAAGCGCACCGAGCTGTACCAGAAGGCCCAGCACATCCTCAAGGAACAGGTGCCGATCACGCCGATCGCCCACTCCACGGTCTACCAACCGATGAGCGCCAAGGTGAAGGACTTCAAGATCAGCCCGTTCGGGTTGAACAGCTTCTACGGCGTCAGCGTGGACAAATAGGGTAGCTCCCCGCACCCGCTGCTCGACGGCGGGTGCGCCTCACCACCAAGCATTTCGTGCCCCCTCCGACGCTACCCGCGACGGAGTCGGGAAACTGTTGCCGTCATTCGTACCCCGAAGCGGCTTGAACAGCTGGAAAAGGAATCGCCATGCGCCACGTCACTCGCCTTTCGACCCTGCTCGCCCTCGGCCTGCTCAGCCAGGCCCCTGACCTCCAAGCCAAGAACCTGGTGTTCTGCTCCGAAGGCAGCCCGGCCGGCTTCGACACCGCCCAGTACACCAGTGCCACCGACAACGATGCCGCCGAGCCGATCTACAATCGCCTGGTGGAGTTCGAGCGCGGCGGCACCGCCGTGCACCCGGCGCTGGCGACCGAATGGGAAGTTTCCGAAGACGGCCTGCGCTACACCTTCCACTTGCGCCCCGGCGTGAAGTTCCACGCCAACAAGGCCTTCACGCCAAGCCGTGATTTCAATGCCGATGACGTGCTGTTCACCTTCAACCGCATGCTCGACAAGGACCAGCCGTTCCGTAAGGCCTACCCCACCGAATTCCCATACTTCGTCAGCATGGGGCTGGACAAGAACATCACCCGGGTCGAGAAGACCGACCCGATGACCGTGGTGTTCACCCTGAACAAAGTCGATGCCGCGTTCATCCAGAACCTGGCGATGAGTTTCGCTTCGATACTCTCGGCCGAGTACGCCGAAACGTTGCTGGCCAGTGGGCGACCCAGCGACATCAACCAGCAACCGATCGGCACCGGGCCGTTCGTGTTCCAGCGTTACCAGAAGGATTCGCAGATTCGTTTCAAGGGCAACCGGGATTACTGGGCGCCTGATGAAGTGAAGATCGACAACCTGGTGTTCTCGATCAATACCGACCCATCGGTGCGCATCCAGAAGCTGCGCCGCAACGAATGCCAGGTCACCCTGCACCCGCGCCCGGCCGACCTGCCAGCGCTCAAGGCCGACGGCAAGCTGCAGGTCATGCAACAGCCCGGCTTCAACCTCGGCTATATCGCCTATAACACCCAGCACCCGCCGTTCGACCGCCTCGAAGTGCGCCAGGCCATGGACATGGCGGTGAACAAGCAGGCCATCATCCAGGCGGTGTACCAGGACTCCGGCCAATTGGCAGTCAATGCCATGCCGCCAACCCAGTGGTCCTACGACAACAGCCTCAAGGACGCGCCGTACGACCCGGAAAAGGCCAAACAGTTATTGCAGCAGGCCGGGGTCAAGCCCGGCACCGAGATCACCCTGTGGGCCATGCCGGTACAGCGCCCTTACAACCCCAACGCCAAGCTGATGGCCGAGATGCTGCAGGCCGACTGGAACAAGCTCGGCTTCAAGGTGCGCATCGTCAGTTACGAATGGGGCGAATACCTCAAGCGCATGAAGAGTGGCGAACACGACATCGCCCTGATCGGCTGGACCGGCGACAACGGAGACCCGGACAACTGGCTCGGCACCCTCTACAACTGCGACGCCATTGGCAGCAACAACTATTCGCTGTGGTGCGACCCGCAATACGACCGCCTGGTCAAGCAGGCCAAGCAGGTGACCGACCGCGAGCAACGCACGGCGCTTTATCAGCAGGCCCAGCAGCGCCTTAAACAGCAGGTGCCGATTACCCCGGTAGCGCATTCCACGGTGAACCAGCCGTTGAGCATCAAGGTGGCCGATTTCAAGGTCAGCCCGTTCGGGCGCAATGACTTTTCCGGTGTGAGTGTTGATTAGGCGATAGCCAGGATCGGCCTCTTCGCGGGCTCGCCCGCGCCCACAGGTACGGCGCAAGTTCCGAACCTGTGGTGATCCTGTGGGAGCGGGTTCACCCGCGAAGAGGCCGGCACAGCCAACACAACTCCCCCGACTTGGCCCGGCACCCCCGGGCAACCCTGGCAACACCGCAGCAAGCAACCCGGCCCACAAGGCCAGGTGATAACTAAAAGAACAGAAAGGGAGCTTTAACTTTGAGACTATTCACCTTGACCGCTTTGGCCTTATCCATCGGCACCTTTTCCGCCGTGGCAGAGGCCGACACCCAGAGCCAGGACTACATCCCGTTCAGCCTGAAATCCAGCAGTGAACAGGACCAGGCCAACGGCTTCATCGACGGCCAGAGCCTGTCCGGCAGCACCCGCAACTGGTATGCCCACGAACGTGCCACCCGCGCACCGCTGTGGAAGTACTACAAGGGCGACGGCACCCGCCACGACACCCACAGCCGCGATAACTGGGTGCAGGGCACCATCCTCAACTACAGCTCGGGCTTCACCCAGGGCACTGTCGGCTTTGCCGTCGAGGCCGCCGGCTACAACGCGATCGCCCTGCAACAGGGCCGCGCCGCGATCGCCGGCCCGAACAATCGGACGCTCACCCACAGCGACGGCGACCCGGTCGGCCAGTGGAGCAAGATGGGCCTGGCCAACGTCAAGGCGCGGGTGTCCAATACCACCCTCACCGTCGGCCGCCAGTCAGTGGACACGCCGATGCTCGCCTACATCGGCAACCGTGCATTGCCGTCGAGCTTCCAGGGCGCATTCCTGCACAGCGCCGAGTTCGACAACCTGTCGCTCGACCTGGGTACCTTCGACCGCGTTTCGCCACGCACCGAACAGAGCCTGAGCAAGTTCCGCAGCGAATATGGCGCCACCGGCGTCGAGACCGACCGCGCCAGCACCGCCGGGGTCAACTACCAGCCGTTCAAGAGCCTGACCACCAGCCTGTACGCCACCAAGGTGGACGACTTCTGGAACCAGTACTACTTCGGCGCCAGCCATGTGCTCGGCGACAACGCCGTGCTCGCCCTGACCACCGGCCTGAACTACTACAAGACGGTGGACGAAGGCAGCAAGAAGATGGGTGAGATCGACAACGACACCTACAGCCTGTCCTTCGGCCTGACCCACCAGGCACACACCCTCACCGCGTCGTGGCAGCAAGTCAACGGCAACGAGTATTTCGACTACCTGCACGAAACCAACGGCATCTACCTGGCCAACTCGCTGCTGTCGGACTTCAACGGCCCCAACGAGAAATCCCTGCAAATCGCCTACGTGCTGAACATGGCGCCATACGGCGTACCGGGCCTCAAGTTCAACCTGTACAACGCCCGTGGCTGGGGCATCGACGGCACCCACTACCGGGGCACCGCCTATGACGTCAACGGCCTGGATGGCGAAACCCACTACGAGTGGGGCATCGGCACCAGCTATGCCTTACAGAGCGGGCCGTTCAAGGACACCAGCATCCGCGCCACCTACACCGCCCACCGCGCCAGCAAGGCACAGGCCGATGGCAGCCTCGACGAGTTCCGCTTGGTGACCACCATTCCATTCAACATTCTTTGACCGATGGCGCCATGGCCCGCTTCAACCCGGGCCGTGGCGGCTACGCTGGAATCATTGCAAGCAGGGAGTTTCCATGACATCGCTACCGCTCCGCGCTGCCCTGGCAGCGGTCATCCTGGGCGCCGCCGGCAACCTAGCGGCCAAGCCGCTGGTGGTGTGCACCGAAGCCAGCCCGGAAGGCTTCGACATCGTCCAGTACACCACTGCAGTCACCGCCGATGCCTCGGCCGAGACGGTGTTCAACCGCCTGGTCGACTTCAAGCCTGGCACCACCGACATTCAGCCGGCCCTGGCCGAACGCTGGGACATTTCAGCGGACGGGCTGACCTACACCTTCCACCTGCGTGAAGGGGTGAAGTTCCACACTACCGACTACTTCAGGCCAACCCGCGAGTTCAACGCCGATGACGTGCTGTGGAGCCTGAATCGACAGCTCGACCCAAGCCATCCGTGGCACGACAAGACCAGCGTCGGCTACCCCTATTTCGAGAGCATGGCCTTCAAGGAATTGCTCAAGTCGGTGACCAAGACCGACGACCACACCGTGGTGATCACCCTGACCCGCCCGGAAGCCCCCTTCCTGCGCGACATGGCCATGGCCTTCACCTCGATCTACTCCGCCGAATACGGTGACCAGTTGCTCAAGGCCGGCAAGACCGGCGACCTCAACAGCAAGCCGATCGGCACCGGCCCATTCATCTTCCAGCGCTACAACAAGGACGCCCAGGTCCGCTACAAGCCCAACCCGGACTACTTCCGCGGCAAGCCGCCGGCCGATGCGCTGGTGTTCGCCATCGCCACCGACAGCAACGTGCGCCTGCAGAAGCTGCGCGCCAACGAATGCCAGGTGGCGCTGTACCCCAAGCCCGATGACGTACCGCTGATCAAGAACGACCCGACACTCAAGGTCGACGAAATCGAAGCCTTGGTCACCGGCTACATTTCGATGAACACCGAACACAAATACCTGAGCGACGTGCGTGTGCGCAAAGCCATCAACATGGCCTTCGACCGCCAGACCCACGTCGATCAGCTGTTCGGCAAGGGCAACGCACTGGTCGGCGTGAACCCCTACCCCCCCACCATGATCGGCTACAACACCGAGAACAGGAACCCGCCCCGCGACCTGGCCAGGGCCCGCGAGCTGCTCAAGGAGGCTGGCGTGCCGGAGGGCACGGTGATCACTCTGTTCACCCGCAACGGCGGCGGCCCGACCAACCCTAACCCGCGGCTTTCCGCGGAAATGCTCCAGGCAGACCTCAAACAGATCGGCCTGAAGCTGGACATCCGCGTGATGGAATGGGCCGAGATGCTGCGCCGCGCCAAGAAGGGGGAGGCGGACCTGGTTTCCACCGGCTGGGCCGGCGACAACGGCGACCCGGACAACTTCCTCAGCCCGCTGCTCAGTTGCGATGCCGCCAAAAGCGGCGAGAACTATGCACGCTGGTGCAACCCTAAGTTCCAGGACCTGATCACCCGCGCCCGCGAAGTGATCGACAACGACCAACGCGCCAGGCTCTATGCCGAGGCTTTGAAGGTGTACGATGACGATCAACCCTGGATCAGCATGGCCCATCCGAAGATGTTCACCGCCATGCGTGACAACGTGGAGGGCTATGTGATCAACCCTCTGACCAACAACAACTTCGCCACCACCCGGGTGAAGTAGAACAACAACGACCGCCGGGACCCCACACGGGCACCGGCGGCACTGCCCTGACCGGCTGATGAGGTAACCCCGACAATGTTGAGTTTTATTGCCCGGCGCCTGGGCCTGCTGATACCGACCTTCTTCGGTATCACCTTGCTGACCTTCGCGCTCATACGCCTGATCCCCGGCGACCCGGTGGAAGTCATGATGGGCGAGCGCAGGGTCGACCCCGAAATGCACGCCCAGGCCATGGAGCGCCTGGGCCTGAACAAGCCACTGCCGGTCCAGTACCTGGACTATGTCGGCAAGCTGGCCCAGGGCGACCTCGGTGAATCGCTGCGCACCCGCGAGAGCGTGTGGACCGAGTTCCTCACCCTGTTCCCCGCCACCCTGGAGCTGGCCATGGCCGCCCTGCTGTTCGCCGGCATCGTCGGCCTGCTGGCCGGGGTGATCGCCGCGCTCAAGCGCGGTTCGCTGTTCGACCACGGGGTGATGGGGATCTCCCTGGCTGGCTATTCCATGCCGATCTTCTGGTGGGGCCTGATCCTGATCATGTTCTTCTCGGTGAGCCTGGGCTGGACCCCGGTGTCGGGGCGTATCGACCTGCTTTACGACATCGAGCCGAAGACCGGCTTCATGCTCATCGACACGCTGCTCAGCGACGAGGAAGGCGCGTTCAAGGACGCGGTGATGCACCTGATCCTGCCGGCCATCGTGCTCGGCACCATCCCCTTGGCGGTGATCGCCCGCATGACCCGCTCGTCGATGCTCGAAGTGCTGCGCGAGGACTACATCCGCACCGCCCGCGCCAAGGGCCTGTCGCCGGCCCGCGTGGTGTTCGTGCATGGCCTGCGCAACGCGCTGATCCCGGTGCTGACCGTGTTCGGCCTGCAGGTCGGCACGCTGCTGGCCGGCGCCGTGCTGACCGAAACCATCTTCTCCTGGCCGGGCATCGGCAAATGGCTGATCGAAGCCATCGGCGCCCGTGACTACCCCGTGGTCCAGAACGGCATCCTGTTGATTGCCTGCCTGGTGATCCTGGTCAACTTCGTCGTGGATATCCTCTACGGCCTGGCCAACCCACGCATCCGTCATCAGCGCTGAGGCCCTCCATGACTAGCCCGATTCCGAAATCCGTCGCACCGGCCAGCCCGGTGGACCAGAGCCTGCTCTACCCTTCACCGTACAAAGAATTCTGGCAGGCCTTCTCGCGCAACAAGGGCGCGGTAATGGGCCTGGCCTTCATGTGCCTGGTGGTGTTCTGCGCGTTGTTCGCACCGTGGGTCGCCCCCCATGACCCGAGCGAGCAGTACCGCGATTTCCTGCTGACCCCGCCGGTGTGGCTGGAGGGCGGCAGCTGGCAGTTCATCCTCGGCACCGACGAACTCGGCCGTGACCTGTTGTCGCGCCTGATCCAGGGCGCGCGGCTGTCGCTGCTGATCGGCCTGTCGTCGGTGGTGATGTCGCTGATCCCGGGGATCCTGCTGGGCCTGCTGGCCGGGTTCTTCCCGCAGGTCCTCGGCCCGTCGATCATGCGCCTGATGGACGTGATGCTGGCCCTGCCGTCGCTGCTGCTGGCGGTGGCCATCGTCGCCATCCTCGGCCCAGGCCTGATCAACACGGTAATCGCCATCGCCATCGTGTCCCTGCCGTCCTACGTGCGCCTGACCCGCGCCGCGGTGATGGGCGAACTGAACCGCGACTACGTGACCGCCGCACGCCTGGCCGGTGCCGGGCTGCCACGCTTGATGTTCGTCACCGTACTGCCCAACTGCATGGCACCGCTGATCGTGCAGGCGACCTTGAGCTTCTCCTCGGCAATCCTCGACGCCGCCGCGCTGGGTTTCCTCGGCCTGGGCGTGCAACCGCCAACGCCCGAGTGGGGCACCATGCTGGCCTCGGCCCGTGACTACATCGAGCGCGCCTGGTGGGTGGTGAGCCTGCCCGGCCTGACCATTCTGCTCAGTGTGCTGGCAATCAACCTGATGGGCGACGGCCTGCGCGATGCGCTGGACCCGAAACTCAAGAACGCCGCCTGAGGAGAACGCCATGTCACTGTTGCAGATCAACAACCTGAACGTGCGCTTCGGCGACGCCGATGCCGTCCCCGTGGTCGATGGCCTGGACCTGGCGGTGGACGCCGGCGAGATCCTGGCCATTGTCGGTGAGTCCGGCTCGGGCAAATCGGTCACCATGATGGCCCTGATGGGCCTGATCGACGCCCCTGGGCGCATCACCGCCGATTCGCTGACCTTCGACGGCACCGATATGCTCAAGCTCAGCGGCCGCCAGCGGCGCAAGGTGGTGGGCAAGGACATCGCCATGGTCTTCCAGGACCCGATGACCGCGCTCAACCCCAGCTACACCGTGGGCTACCAGATCGAGGAAGTGCTGCGCCAGCACCTCGGCCTGAAGGGCAAGGCTGCACGCCAGCGGGCCCTGGAGCTGTTGAAGAAAGTGGAAATCCCGGCTGCGGAAAGCCGCCTGGACGCCTACCCGCACCAGCTCTCCGGCGGCATGAGCCAGCGCGTGGCAATCGCCATGGCGATTGCCGGCGAACCCAAACTGCTGATCGCTGACGAACCGACCACCGCGCTGGACGTGACGATCCAGGCGCAGATCATGGAGCTGCTGGTCAACCTGCAGAAGGAGCGCAACATGGCGCTCATCCTGATCACCCACGACCTGGCCGTGGTCGCCGAAACCGCCAGGCGCGTGTGCGTGATGTACGCCGGCCAGGCCGTGGAAGTGGGCCAGGTACCGGAGCTGTTCGACGTACCTGCCCACCCTTACAGCGAAGCGCTGCTGGCGGCGATCCCCGAGCACAGCGTCGGCGCCGAGCGCCTGGCCACCCTGCCCGGCATCGTCCCCGGCCGTTATGACCGCCCGGCTGGCTGCCTGTTGTCGCCGCGCTGCCCTTACGTACAGGACAACTGCCGCCGTCAGCGCCCGCCTCTCGACCCGCAGGCCCACAGCCTGGTGCGTTGCTTCTACCCGCTGAACCAGGAGGTGGCGTGATGGCCGTCGTTCTCACTGCCCGGGAGCTGACCCGGCATTACGAAGTTTCCCGCGGGCTGTTCAAGGGCCACGCCCTGGTACGCGCGCTCAATGGCGTGTCGTTCGAGCTGGAGGCCGGCAAGACCCTGGCCGTGGTCGGTGAGTCCGGCTGCGGCAAGTCGACCCTGGCCCGCGCCCTGACACTGATCGAGGAGCCCTCCTCCGGCTCGCTGCAGATCGCCGGCACCGAGGTGAAGGGCGCCAGCAAGTCCGAGCGCAAGCAACTGCGCCGCGACGTGCAGATGGTGTTTCAGAGCCCCTACGCTTCGCTGAACCCGCGGCAGAAGATCGGTGATCAGCTGGCCGAGCCGCTGTTGATCAACACCTCGCTGAGCAAAGCCGAGCGGCGCGAGAAAGTGCAGAAGATGATGGAACAGGTCGGCCTGCGCCCGGAGCATTACCAGCGCTACCCGCACATGTTCTCCGGTGGCCAGCGCCAGCGCATTGCCCTGGCCCGGGCGATGATGCTGCAACCGAAGGTACTGGTGGCGGACGAGCCGACCTCGGCACTGGACGTATCGATCCAGGCCCAGGTGCTGAACCTGTTCATGGACCTGCAGAAGGAGTTCAACACCGCCTACGTGTTCATCTCGCACAACCTGGCGGTGGTGCGGCATGTGGCTGATCAGGTGCTGGTGATGTACCTGGGGCGCCCGGCAGAGATGGGGCCGAAGGAGGACATCTACGAGAAGCCGCTGCATCCGTATACCCAGGCATTGCTGTCGGCGACCCCGGCGATTCACCCGGACCCGCTGAAGCCGAAGATCCGCATTGCCGGGGAGCTACCCAACCCGCTCAACCCGCCGGACGGGTGTGCGTTTCACAAGCGCTGCCCGTATGCGACCGAGCGGTGTGCCAAGGAGGTGCCGGCGTTGCGGCAGGTGACTACCCGGCAGGTGGCCTGTCACTATGCCGAGCAGTTCCTATAGATCGGTGTGAAATTCATCGCGGATAAATCTGCTCCTACATCGGTACCTTTGTAGGAGCGGATTCATCCGCGATGGGCCGCAAAGCGGCCCCGACGATCTCAATGCATAAAGAACCAGATCAGGATAATCACCGGGATTGGCACCCCAATCATCCAAAGCAGTATCGAGCGCATGGCGTTTCTCCTTGTTCGAGGGTGAACAAGTCCGTGCACCCACCATGCCACTCGTATCAAAAAATTACTTCATTTAAAAACAATGACTTATGCGATCAGCCGCTTGACGAAACCGTGCAAATTGCCAGATGACTCCCCTTGCACGTGGGTGTTCTGCAATGCACTATCGAGCCCATGACCGCCATCACTATCCCCGACGGCCCCGAGCAGGCCCCGCTCACCGCCGACACCGTGCTGCGCTACCACCTGTGCTGGAAGCACCGTGACCTCGACGGCGTGATCGCGCTCTACCACCCCGATATCCAGTATCACGACTTTTTCCAGAACCGCGTGCTCGGCTATGTCGAGCTGCGCGACTACGTGCGCGCCTGCCTGCCCCATGAAGCCGGCGAGGACATCGTCCACAGTGACCGCATCCGCGTCGACGGCTGCACCGCGTTCATCCAGTACCAAGTCACCGTGCAAGGGGGTGACGGCCTGGTGGCGTTCCAGTCCAGCGAAGCGATCACCGTCAAGGACGGCCTGATCTGGCGGGTCAACGAGTACGCCACCCTGGTTAGGCAGAGCAGCGTCGCCCGGGCCAGCAGCGGCGCACGCCCGGCCACCAGCCGCCTGGGCCTGTCACCTCGGCAGCTGTCGACCATGGCCCAGGACCTGGAACACTACTTCCAGCGCCAGCGCCCCTACCTCGACCCGGAACTGGGCCTGCAGCAAGTGGCTGATGCCAGCGGCTACAGCCGCAACCAGATTTCCTACCTGCTCAACCAGGTGCTCGGGCAAAGCTTCTACCGCTACGTCAACCAGGCACGCCTGCAACACCTGATGGCCAGCCTTGACGACGACAGCGTCGAAACATCGATCGACGACCTGGCGTTCAACGCCGGCTTCAATTCGCTTTCGGCGTTCTACAAGTGCTTCCGCGAGCACACCGGCCTCACCCCCAAGGCCTATCTCAAGCAAATTTCCCTGCGTGCACGCACGTAAGACAGGCGCTGGTCGACACCACTAGCATCGCCCACAGACCTTGATGGATGTGGAGCAAAACCCGATGCAACCCCTGCGCACGCTCAGCCTGTGGATGGACCAGCTCGACGAGCCGCTGTGCGCGCGCCCGGCCTTGCGCCAGGACCTTGAAGTCGATGTGTGCATCATCGGCGCCGGCTACACCGGGCTGTGGACGGCCTATTACCTCAAGCGCCAGGCGCCGCAACTGAACATTGCGCTGATCGAGGCCAACATCGCCGGCTTCGGCGCCTCGGGGCGCAACGGTGGCTGGCTGATGGGCAACCTGCTCGGCGAAGACCGCCTGCTGGCCACCCTGTCGCCGCAACAGCGCCGCGCCAGCATCGACCTGCTGCATGGCATCCCCGATGAAGTGCACAGCGTGCTGCAGCGCGAAGGCATCGATTGTGATTACCGCAAAGGCGGCGTGCTGTATTGCGCTGCGCGTTACCCCGAGCAGGAACGCAGCCTGCGCGCCTATCTCGACGACCTCTATCGCCAGGGCATGACCGAAGACGACTACCGCTGGCTGCGCCCCGAGCAACTGGACGCGCAATTGCGGGTCAGCAATGCCTATGGCGCGATCTACAGCCCGCACACCGCGACCATCCACCCGGCCAAGCTGGCCCGTGGCCTGGCCCGGGCGGTGGAAGCGCTGGGCGTGACGATCTACGAGAACACCCCGGCCATCGACTGGCAGCCCGGCGAAGTGCGCTCGCCCCTGGCGCGCATCCGCTGCCAGTGGATGGTTCCGGCGGTTGAAGGCTACGCCGCCAGCCTGCCGCCGCTGGGCAGGCACCAGTTGCCGGTGCAGAGCCTGCTGGTGGCCACCGAGCCGCTGCCGGAGTCGACCTGGGAGCAGATCGGCCTGAGCCAGGGCCAGGCCTTCAGCGAGAGCAGCCGCCAGGTCACCTACGGCCAGCGCACCGCCGACAACCGCCTGGTGTTCGGCGCACGTGGCGGTTACCGCTTCGGTGGCCGGCTGCGTGAAAACTTCAGCCTTGACCAGCACGAGATCGAACTGCGTCGCTATCTGTTCAGCGAACTGTTCCCGCAGCTCAGGCACGCACGCATCACCCACACCTGGGGCGGCAACCTGGGCATGGCGCGGCGCTTCCGCCCGCACATGCTCTGCGACCGCCAGCGCGGCATCGCCCTGGCCGGCGGCTACGGCGGCGAAGGTGTCGGTGCCACCAACCTCGGCGGGCGCACGCTGGCGGCGCTGATCCTCAACCAGCACAACGCGCTGACCGCGCAACCCTGGGTACTCGACAACCGCCCGGTTGCGAGCCTGGCCAGCTGGCCGCCCGAGCCCTGCCGCTGGCTCGGTTACAACGCAATCATCCAAAGCTTCGTCCACGAGGACCGGACCCTCGCCAACCCCGCCAGCGCGCCCTGGAGGCGGCGCCTGGCCAGCTCGTTAGCGGACTTCATGGAAGGCTTCATGCACTGACTTCCCTTTCCCCGACACAGGATCCACCGGTCATGAGCATCACCCACTTCAAACACACCGACAGCGCCGTGCTCGACAGCTCCAACCCGGTCGCGGTGCCGATTGGCGAACCCGTTGCAGTGGCTTCGGTTACCTGCGTGGAGCGCAATGATGGCGTCGAAACCGGCATCTGGGAGTGCACCCCCGGGCGCTGGCGCCGGCAGATCGTGCAGCAGGAGTTCTGCCATTTCATCAAGGGCCGCTGCACCTTCACCCCCGACGGTGGCGAAACCCTGGTCATAGAAGCCGGAGACGCCCTGATGCTACCGGCCAACAGCACCGGCACCTGGGATATCCAGGAGACCGTGCGCAAGACCTACGTTCTGATTTTCTGATCCGCTGATCGCCTGCCTTCGATAACAACAGACAAAGCAAGGTATCCCGATATGCGCATGTTCCTGTTCGCCCCCCTGATGCTGGCCGCCAGCATGGCCAGCGCCGCCGAAACGGTGAAGATCTACAACTGGTCCAGCTATGTGGCGCCCGACACGCTGAAAAACTTCCAGCAGGCCAGCGGCATCGTCCCGACCTACGACGTGTACGACAGCAACGAAACCCTCGACGGCAAGCTGATGACCGGCAACTCCGGCTACGACGTGGTGTTCCCGTCCAACCACTTCATGGCCCGGCAGATCCAGGGCAAGGCCCTCAAGCCGCTGGACAAGTCGCAGCTGCCCAACTGGCACAACCTCAACCCGGTGCTGATGAAAGCGCTGGAGGTCAACGACCCGGGCAACCAGTACGGCTTCCCGTACCTGTGGGGCAGCACTGGCATCGGCTACAACATCGACAAGGTCAAGGCAGTGCTCGGCGACAATGCGCCGGTGGACTCCTGGGACCTGATCTTCAAGCCCGAGTACATGAGCAAGCTGAAGAGCTGCGGCGTCGCAGTGCTGGACAACGGCCCCGAACTGCTGCCGATCGCCCTGCACTACCTGGGCCTGCCGCACCATAGCCAGAACCCGGCCGACTACGACAAGGCCAAGGTGCTGCTGATGCAGGTGCGGCCTTACATCAGCTACTTCCACTCGTCGAAGTACACCGGCGACCTGGCCAATGGCGATATCTGCGTGGTGGTGGGCTTCTCTGGGGATGTGCTGCAGGCGAAGAACCGCGCCGAAGAGGCGAAGAACGGGGTGAAGGTGGGGTATTCGATCCCCAGGGAAGGTGCGCCGATGTGGTTCGACATGGTGGCCATGCCAGCCGATGCACCGGATGAGAAGGCCGGGTACGCCTACATGAATTACCTGCTGCAGCCAGAGGTGATGGCCAACATCAGCAACCACGTGCAGTACGCCAACGGCAACCTGAAAGCTGATGGGCTGGTGGAGCCGGCGATGAAGGGTAATACGATGATTTACCCGAGCGAGGAGGTGATGGGCAAGCTGTATGCGCTGGAGGCGATGCCGGCCAAGATCGACCGTATTCGGACGCGGATCTGGACCAGTATCAAGGCCGGGAACTGAAATGGGGCCGCTTTGCGGCCCCAATTCCGATACTTAGTGGTGCTCGCGGGTGGCGCGGAACTTGATGTCCGGCCAGCGCTCTTCCATCAGCGCCAGGTTGACCCGGGTCGGCGCCAGGTAGGTCAGGTGACCACCGCCGTCGATGGCCAGGTTTTCCATGGCCTTGTTCTGGAATTCCTCGAGCTTCTTCTTGTCGTCGCAGCCGATCCAGCGGGCCGACCACACGGTGATCGGCTCGTAGGCGCACTCGACCTTGTACTCTTCCTTCAGCCGGCTGGCGACCACGTCGAACTGCAGCACACCCACCGCACCGAGGATGATGTCGTTGCTGCGCTCCGGGAAGAACACCTGGGTCGCACCTTCCTCGGCCAGCTGTTGCAGGCCCTGACGCAGCTGCTTGGATTTCAGCGGGTCCTTCAGGCGCACGCGGCGGAACAGCTCCGGGGCGAAGTGCGGGATACCGGTGAAGCCCAGCGCCTCGCCTTCGGTGAAGGTGTCGCCGATCTGGATGGTGCCGTGGTTGTGCAGGCCGATGATGTCGCCGGCATAGGCCTCTTCCAGCTGCTCACGCTCGGAGGAGAAGAAGGTCAGCGCGTCGCCGATGCGCAGGTCCTTGTTGATCCGCACATGGCGCATCTTCATGCCCTTCTCGTACTTGCCCGAGCAGATGCGCATGAAGGCGATACGGTCGCGGTGTTTAGGGTCCATGTTCGCCTGGATCTTGAACACGAAGCCGGTGAATTTCTCTTCCACAGGCTCGACGGTGCGCTCATGGGCCATACGGCTCAGCGGGCGCGGCGCCCAGTCGACCACGGCGTCGAGCACGTGGTCGACACCGAAGTTGCCCAGCGCAGTACCGAAGAACACCGGGGTCAGCTGACCGTTGATGAACTCTTCCTGGTTGAACTCGTGGCAGGCGCCCTGCACCAGCTCCAGTTGTTCCACGAACGAGTCGTACTGATCGCCCAGGTGCGCGCGGGCCTCGTCGGAGTCCAGCTTCTGGATGATCTTGGCTTCGGTGCGCTCGTGGCCGTGGCCCGGGGTGTAGACCACGATGTAGTCGCCGGTCAGGTGGTACACGCCCTTGAAGTCGCGGTAGCAACCGATCGGCCAGGTGATCGGCGCGGCCTTGATCTTCAGGACCGCTTCGATCTCGTCGAGCAGCTCGATCGGGTCTCGGATGTCACGGTCGAGTTTGTTGATGAAGCTGACGATCGGCGTGTCGCGCAGGCGGCACACGTCCATCAGGGCGATGGTCCGCGGCTCTACACCCTTACCGCCGTCGAGCACCATCAACGCCGAGTCCACTGCGGTCAGGGTGCGGTAGGTGTCTTCCGAGAAGTCTTCGTGGCCGGGGGTGTCGAGCAGGTTGATCATGTGCTCGCGGTACGGGAACTGCATCACCGAGGTGGTGATGGAGATGCCGCGCTGCTTCTCCATTTCCATCCAGTCGGAGGTGGCGTGGCGGTCGGACTTGCGCGACTTCACGGTACCGGCGACGGCAATGGCCTTGCCCATCAGCAGCAGCTTCTCGGTGATGGTGGTCTTACCGGCGTCGGGGTGGGAAATGATTGCGAAAGTGCGGCGCTTCGCGACTTCGGCGGCCTGGTTGGTCATGGGAAATCGCCTGACTGGGGGATTAAAAAGGGGCGATATCATACCTGAAGTTGAGCGGGGACCAAAATCCTGGCGCTTGCCGCTGGTCCTCCATTGCATTCGAGATCGAGCGCCCCACACTTGGATGCCATCACTCGCCTCATCCAAGTCCCGCAATACGATCCCCACTTCCCTGCCTCCCAACTTGATAAATTTCCATCGCCATCCTGACCCTGCAGTGAAGTCGCGATAGCAGGTAATTCAACGTCTGGATGCAGGAATAGCGCTTATTTATCGCGCAATATTTCCAACACGCCAGTGATTAACGCTGGCCAAATGCCGCCTCAGATGGGAACCTTTACGCCCTCGGAGACGTCCACTCCCTTGCAACCCGCTTCGCTTGGGGACTGGTTTCATCAGCATTTTCGGGCCCGACGGGGTTCGGCTCATGGCCTGATCGCAGCCTTCGGCTGCCTCACGCTGCTACTCGCGAACACACCACGCGCCGCCCAGCACTGGCCGGCTGCCACGCAGTGTGCTCGCCGACAACACAAGGAGTCCGCCTGTGGCTACACGCTACGGAAAAGGGCTGTTGGGATGGGCCGCCGTGCTCGTCATCCTGGCCCTGCTGATCCACTGGATCGGCATCGACACGATCGCGCGTTATCGCGACGATCTTGGGTTCTACCTGCAAGCGCACCTGGTACTGGTGCTGGCTTCGATGGCGGCGGCGCTGGCCGTGGGCATCCCCGCTGGCATTGCGCTGAGTCGACCGCACCGGGTCGACAAAGCCGAGCGCTTCATGCAGTTCTTCAACGTTGGCAACACCATCCCCCCCCTGGCCGTTCTGGCCATCGCCCTGAGTATCCTGGGCATCGGCGCCGGGCCTGCGATCTTCGCGCTGTTCCTCGCCTCTCTCCTGCCCATCGTGCGCAACACCTACGAGGGCCTGAAAAACGTCCCCGCCTCGCTCAAGGAAGCCGCCACCGGCATCGGCATGACCCCACGCCAACAACTCTGGCAAGTGGAACTGCCCAACGCCGTGCCGATCATCGTCGGTGGCGTGCGTGTGGCCCTGGCGCTGAACGTCGGCACGGCACCACTGGCATTTTTGATCGGTGCCAACAGCCTGGGCAGCCTGATCTTCCCCGGCATCGCCCTGAACAACCAGCCACAACTGCTGCTCGGCGCCGCCTGCACCGCCCTGCTGGCGCTGGTGCTGGACGCTGCGGTGAGCTTCTCCAGCAAGCGCTGGCTGGAACGTGGCCTGGCTGGATAACACGAGGGAACCCATGAACAAGAGAATCGCCTTGCTGCTCGGCGCGGCCCTGCTGTTTGCAGGATTTGCCCAGGCAGCGGAAAAACCACTGATCCGCATCGGTGCGCGGGTGTTCACCGAACAGACCGTGCTTGCCGAAATTACCGCACAGTACCTGCGCGCCAACGGCTTCGATGTGCGTGTCACCTCTGGCCTGGGCAGCAGCATCGCACGCCAGGCCCAGGAAACAGGCCAGCTCGACCTGATGTGGGAATACACCGGTGTGTCGCTGGTCTCGTACAACCACATCGACGAGCGCATGCCCAGTGCCGAGGCCACCTACGCCAAGGTCAAGGAACTGGACGCGAAGAAGGACCTGATCTGGCTGACCCCCTCGAAGTTCAGCAACACCTACGCCCTGGGCTTGCCCAAGCAGGTGGCCGAGGCTTATCCACAGGTCAACACGATCAGCGACCTCAACCAGGTGCTGCGTGACGAAAGCCAGCGCAAGCATCTGGTGGCACTGGACACCGAGTTCGCCAACCGTCCGGACGGGCTGGTCGGGCTCAAGGAGATGTACGACTTGCAAGTGGGCCGCGCCAACATCCGCCAGATGGATGCCGGGCTGGTCTACACCGCCATGCACAACAACCAGGTGTTCGCGGGCCTTGTGTACACCACCGACGGCCGCCTGAACGCGTTCAACCTCAAGCTGCTGGAAGACGACAAGCACTACTTCCCCGACTACACCGCCGCCCCGGTGGTACGCAAACAGGTGCTCGACGCCAACCCGAAACTGGCCGGCCTGCTCAAACCACTGGCCGCGCAACTGGATGACGAAACCATGCGCCAGCTCAATGCCAAGGTCGACGTCGAGCACCAGAGCCCGACCACGGTGGCCGCCGCCTTCCTGCGTGAGCACCCACTGCAAAGCGAGGTACAGCCATGAGCCTGCTCGACACATTCGCCCACCTCGATTGGGCCCAGGTGCTGCAGCTGACCTGGCAGCACATCATGCTGGTCGGCGTCGCCGTGGGCCTGGCGATCATCGTCGGCGTGCCACTGGGTATCCTGATGACGCGCTTCCCGGCCGTCGCCGGCCCATTGCAGGCCAGCGCCACCGTGTTGCTGACCATCCCTTCGATCGCCCTGTTCGGCCTGCTGCTGCCGTTCTATTCCAAGTTCGGCCAAGGCCTCGGGCCGCTGCCAGCGATCACGGCGGTATTCCTCTATTCACTGCTGCCGATTCTGCGCAACACCTACCTGGCGCTGACCAACGTCGAGCCCGGCATCCGTGAAGCCGCACGGGGCATCGGCATGACCTTCGGCCAGCGCCTGCGCATGGTCGAGCTGCCGATCGCGGTCCCGGTAATCCTCGCCGGCGTGCGCACCGCCGTGGTGATGAACATCGGCGTCATGACCATCGCCGCCACCATCGGCGCTGGCGGCCTGGGCGTGCTCATCCTCACCTCCATCAGCCGCAGCGACATGTCGATGCTGCTGGTCGGTGCGGTTTTGGTCAGCCTGCTGGCGATCATCGCCGACCTGCTCCTGCAAACCCTGCAACGTGCCCTGACTCCAGAAGGACTGCGCTCATGATCGAACTCAAGAACCTCAGCAAAACCTTCAACGTCAACGGCAAGGACGTCAAAGCCGTCGACGCGGTCAGCCTTACCGTCAACGAAGGCGAAATCTGCGTGTTCCTCGGCCCTTCGGGCTGCGGCAAGAGCACCACGCTGAAGATGATCAACCGCCTGATCACGCCCACCTCCGGCCAGGTGTTCATCAATGGCGAAGACACCAGCGCGCTGGACGAAGTCACCCTGCGCCGGCACATCGGCTACGTGATCCAGCAGATCGGCCTGTTCCCCAACATGACCATCGAAGAGAACATCACCGTGGTCCCGCGCCTGCTCGGCTGGGACAAGCAGAAATGCCACGAGCGCGCCCGCGAGCTGATGCACATGATCAAGCTCGAACCCAAGCAGTACCTGCAGCGCTACCCCCGCGAGCTGTCCGGTGGCCAGCAGCAGCGTATCGGCGTGATCCGTGCGCTGGCGGCAGAAGCGCCGGTGCTGCTGATGGACGAGCCGTTCGGCGCGGTCGACCCGATCAACCGCGAGATGATCCAGAACGAGTTCTTCGAGATGCAGCGGGCGCTGAACAAGACCGTGATCATGGTCAGCCATGACATCGACGAGGCGATCAAGCTGGGTGACAAGATCGCCATCTTCCGCGCTGGCAAGCTGCTGCAGCTGGACCACCCGGACACCTTGCTGGCGCACCCGGTGGATGACTTCGTGAGCAACTTCGTCGGCCAGGACAGCACGCTCAAGCGCCTGTTGCTGGTACGTGCCGAGGATGCGGCGGACAACGCGCCTTCGGTAAGCCCGCAGACGCCGGTGAGCGATGCGCTGGAGCTGCTCGATGAGCACGACCGCCGCTACGTGGTGGTGACCGACGGGCAGAACAAGGCGCTGGGGTATGTGCGCCGGCGTGACATGCACCGCCAGCAAGGCACCTGTGGCGACTTCCTGCGGCCGTTCAATGCCACGGCGTCGCATGACGAGCACCTGCGTATCCTGTTGTCGCGGATGTACGAGTTCAACCGGGCCTGGTTGCCGGTGCTGGATGCCGAACAGGTGTTCCTGGGTGAGGTGACTCAGGAGTCGATTGCGGCTTACCTGAGCTCGGGGCGCTCGCGGGGGGCGAAGACCAGCATTGTCTCGCCAGCTGAGGCGGTGGTCTCTTAATCGCTGGGGGCGCTTTGCGCCCCATCGCGACCTCTGGTCGCTCCTACGGGGGATCGCGTTTCCCTGTAGGAGCGACCAGAGGTCGCG
>Ga0153918_1000335_pt1 | contig 24804 bp, 18 predicted proteins | sample TSFL002MetaG_FD_104687 | JGI IMG/M metagenome (GOLD analysis project Ga0153918, IMG submission 104687) | Attine ant fungus gardens microbial communities from Florida, USA - TSFL002 MetaG | ecosystem: Host-associated > Fungi > Mycelium > Unclassified | place: USA: Florida, Paynes Creek Historic... | reverse complement strand
GGTGTCGATGACGACCATCTCGATGCCGTCGCGCATCGCCAGCTCGACGGTCTGGTAGGCCACGGATGCCGGGTCCTGGCCGTGATGCTGGGGGCGCACGATGAGGGCGTCGGCGCGCTGCGCCCAGGTCGTGAGCTGCTCGACGGCCGCGGCGCGGAAGGTGTCGGCGGCGCCCACGACGACGGTGCGGCCGTTGATGCGCAGGAACCGCGCGAACTTGCCGATCGTGGTCGTCTTGCCGACGCCGTTGACGCCCACGACGAGCGTCACGGCCGGCCGCGCGCTCAGCTTGAGCGTCGTGTCGAACTTCGCGAGGCGCTCCTCGATGAGCTCGCGCAGCATGCGCTTGAGGTCCTTCGGGTCCTCCGTGTGGAAGCGGGCGACGTCGTCGCGGAGCCGCTCGACGATCTCCTCGGTGATGTCGGGGCCGAAGTCGGCGGTGATGAGCGCGTCCTCGAGCTCCTCCCACGTCGACTCGTCGATCTTGCGCTTGCCGAACATGCCGCGCAGCGCGTTGCCGAGGGACCAGGGAGTGCGTTCCGCCATGGGGACAGGGTACCGGCGCGGGGCGACGCCGCCGAAGCCTCCCGCGACACCCGACGAGCGTTCGGAACCCCGTGGGAGGATCGACAGACGACTTCGACGGAACACACGGGAGATCCATGCGCATCGCACTCATCCGCCACGGTGAGACCGACTGGAACGTCCAGGGCCTGCTGCAGGGCCGTTCGGACATCCCCCTGAACGGCCTCGGGCTCGCGCAGGCGGAGGACGCCGCGCGGCTCCTCGTCGGCGGCGGCTGGGAGCGCCTCTACGCCTCGCCGCTCGGGCGGGCGCGTCGCACGGCCGAGATCATCGGCAGGGCGACGGGCCTCGGCGAGCCCGCGCTCGTCGACGGGCTCGTGGAACGCTCCTTCGGCGACCTGGAGGGCGAGCCCTACTGGTTGCCCGACGGCACGCGCCGCCCGCTCGACGACCCCTCGATCGAGCCCGTCGCCGAGGTCGCCGCGCGCGCCCGCACCGCCCTGGACGCCATCGTCCACGACGGCTCGGGCTCGGACGCCATCGTCGTGTGCCACGGCACGATCATCCGCATGTTCCTCGACACGCTCATGGGCGGCGAGGCGCCGCGCATCGCGAACCTCGGGCTCAGCATCGTCGAGCACGACGGCGCCGCGGACGACGACTACCGGGTCGTCCTCGCCAACGGCTACCCGCTCTCCCCCGTGTCCGCGGCCGCCCGGGCGGCGGCGCTCGCGTAGCGGGCCGCTCATCGAGCGGGCGGATCTCCTCCTGCGGCTGCGCCCGCGAGGAGGAGATCCGCCCGCCCTCGGTCAGCGCTCGACGATCGCGTTCGCCCGCGCGACGCGGCCGAGCCAGTGCGCGCTCGGCTTCGGCGTGCGCTCGAACGACTCCCGGTCCCAGCCGATGAGGCCGAAGGTCGGCGCGTACGAGCCCCACTCGTAGTTGTCGAGCGCCGACCAGTGCAGATACCCGCGCACGTCGACGCCCTCGCGCATCGCCCGCTCGAGGCCGCGCAGGGCATCCGTCGTGTAGTCGATCCGGCGGCCGTCATCGGCCGTGGCGATGCCGTTCTCGGTCACCAGCACGGGTGCGCCGCCCGTGAGCTGCCAGGCGTGGCGGGTCGCGATCTCGAGCGCCGGCGGGAAGTACTCCCAGCCGGTGAGCGTCGTCTCGGCGCCCTCGGGGACGGGCAGCGGCCCGTCCTTCCCGATGAAGGTGCGCAGGTAGGCCTGCACGCCGACGAAGTCGTCCCCCCGGGCCGCCTCGAGGAAGACGTCCTCCCGCGGACGCCGGTAGGCGAGCATCTCGGCCTCGCAGCCGAGGGCGGCGTGGTACGCCTGTCCGGCGATCGACCAGCCGGTGCGGGCGGGCACGCGCCCCGCGAGCGCCTCGCGGGCGAGTCGGTGCGCGCGGACGAGCGCGTCGGTGACCCGCGGGTTCGGCGCAGGGAGCGACTTCGCGGCCGTCTCCGCGCCGCGCTCGCCGTGGAGCATCGAGATCATGTTGGGCTCGTTGATGGTGACGACCCACGGCACGTCGTCGAGGATCGTCGCGGCCCGCTCGACGTACCGCGCGAAGCGGTCGGGCGCCGCCGGGTCGCGCCAGCCGCCGGCCTGCGCGAACCAGCGCGGGTTGGTGAAGTGGTGCAGCGTCACCACCGGCGTGAGCCCCGCCTCGAGCGTCGTGTCGATCATGCGCCGGTAGTGGGCGAGCAGGGCCCGCGAGAAGAAGCCCTCCTCGGGCTCGATCCGCGCCCACTCGATGCTGAAGCGGTAGGCGTTCAGGCCCAGCGACGCGAGCAGCGCGATGTCCTCCGGGTACCGGTGGAGGCTGTCGGCGGCGTCGCCGCTGGGCTCGGCCAGGTCGGTGCCGGGCGCGTGCTCCCGCATCCACCAGTCCGTGTTGACGTTGTTGCCCTCGACCTGGTGGGCGGCGGTCGACGCGCCCCACAGGAATCCGTCGGGGAATGCGCTCATGCGGGGGTCCTCTCGTCTCGTCGGGTGCGGCACGCGTCGGTCACTTCACGCCCGCGCTCACGACGCTCTGCACGAAGTAGCGCTGCAGGAAGAGGAACAGGATCACGATGGGCGCGACGACGAGCACGGCGCCGGCGAGCAGCAGCCCGTAGTTCGTGGCTTCCTGCCCCTTCGAGAACAGCGTCAGCGCGATCGGCAGCGTGTAGGTCGCCTCGCTCTGCGCCGCCACCAGCGGCCACAGGAAGTTGTTCCACGACATGAGGAAGGTGAGGATCGACAGCGTCGCGATGGGCGGGCCGCACAGCGGCAGCACGATGCGCCGGAAGACGCCGAACTCGCCCGTGCCGTCGATGCGGGCGGCCTCGAGCAGCACGTTCGGGATGCCCATCATGAACTGCCGCATGAGGAACACCCCGAGGGGCGTCACGACGAACGGCAGGAACAGCCCGGGGAAGGTGTTCACCAGCCCGAGCTTGCTCACGAGCACGAACAGCGGCACGAAGGTGACCGTTCCCGGCGTCATGAGGGTGACCATGACGAGCGCGAAGAGCACGCGCTTGCCGGGGAACTCCATCTTCGCCATGGCGTAGCCGACCATGGAGCAGAAGATCACGTTGCCCGCGACGGTGGCGATCGCGACGACGAGGCTGGTGAGGAAGAACTGCTGGATGTTGAGGTCCTGGAACCACTGCAGGTAGTTGTCGAACGTGACCTCCTGCGGAGCCAGGCCGGTGGGGTTGCGAAGCAGCTCGCCCTGCGTCTTGAACGAGTTGATGATCATGACGACGAACGGCGTGACGTAGACGAGCACGCCGATGACGAGGCCGACGTAGGCGACCGCCTGCATCGGCGCGGGGGTGACCAGGCCGCTCGCTCGGGAGCGCGCGCCTCCCCGCTCGCCCCGGAGCGCGATCGCGCGGGTCTCTGACATGGTCGTGGCCTCTCAGTCCTTGGGCCGCAGCACGCGGAACTGCACGAACGAGAGCACCGCGATGATGACGAAGAGCACGTAGCTCGCCGCCGACGCCGTGCCGTACTTGCCGAACCCGAACTGGTTGTAGATGTAGTAGCTGACCGACAGGGTCGAGTCGAGCGGGCCGCCGCCGGTCATCACGAAGGGCTCCTCGAAGAACTGGAGATAGCCGACGGAGGTCATGACGGCGCCGAGCAGGAGCGTGGGTCGCATGAGCGGCAGCGTGATGTCGACGAACCGCCGCCACATCGACGCGCCGTCGAGCGCGGAGGCCTCCTTCATCTCCGGCGGGATGCTCTGCAGGCCGGCGATGAAGATGATCATGAGCGTGCCGGTGTTCCGCCAGACCGCCATGAGGATCATGGCGGGCAGCGCCCACGCGGTGTCGTTGAGCCAGTTGGGCCCCTGGATGCCGAAGATCCGCAGGAAGGCGTTGAGCACGCCGTCGTCCTGCAGGATGAAGCGCCACACGACGGCGACGGCCACGATCGAGCACACCACGGGCAGGTAGAAGCCAACGCGGAAGACCGCGCGGAACCGCTGGATGCCGCTGTCGAGCGCGACGGCGAGCAGCAGCGCGACCGCCATGGTGAGCGGGATGCCGACGATGACGAAGGCGAACGTCACGCCGAGCGACTTCAGGAACTGCGGCTCGGCGAAGAGGGAGACGTACTGGTCGAGGCCGACGAAGCCGACCGCGAAGGGCGTCTGGATGTCGGTCGCCTTGAAGTCGGTGAACGACATCGCGAACGACGACACGATCGGGACGCACATGAAGATCCCGAAGAAGAGGACGAAGGGGAGCGCGAACCCCCAGGCGACCAGGGCCTGCCGCCGGGCGCCCGAAGACGCCCGGCGGTTCCCCGTGCCGCTCGTGCGAGCGACGGCGGTCACGGCTATTTCTTCCCGGTGCCGATCGAGGCCGCCTGCTGCTGCAGGTTCGCCATCACGTCGGCGGGCTGCCCGCCGCCGCGCGCGATCGTCTCGACGGCCTTGTCGGCCTGCGAGCTCACCTCGGTCCAGGTGGTCAGCGTGGGCGGCGAGTCAGTGCTCTTGAGCTGCTCGCCGAACACGGAGAGCAGGCGGTCGTTCGCGAGCGCCGGATCGTTCCACGCCGACTGCACGGAGGGCAGGTCGCCGACGGCCTGCTGCCAGCGCACCTGCACGTCGGGCTGGGAGAGCCAGCGGATGAACTTCCACGCGGCATCCGTGTTCTTGCCGTTCTTGAAGACGACCGTGTTCGATCCGCCGGTGAAGCTCGTCGAGGTCTTGTCCTTCGGCACGGGCATGACGCCGATCTTGTCCTTGTAGGCGTCGCCGCCGCCCGCCTTGGTGATCGAGCCGATGCCGCTTGGGCCGGCGACCAGGACGGGGACCTGACCGCTCACGAAGGCCGACTCCGCGGCGCCGGCGCCCGTGTCGGGGTTGGGGTTGGCGATGCCCTCCGTGAAGAACGACTGGTAGTACTCCATGCCGCGGATCATCTCGGGCGAGTCGAGCGTCCACGCGGTCTGGTCGGCGTTCGTCAGCTGCGCGCCCGCCGACCAGGGGAAGAAGAGCACGCCCTGGAATGCGTCGGCCGTGCCGACGGGCAGGTTGACGCCCCATCGGGCGCCGGCCTTGGCCTGCATGTCCTTGGTGAACTGCGTGAACTCGTCCCAGGTGGCGGGCGGCTTCGACCAGCCGGCCTGCTCGGCGAGGTCGAGGCGGTAGTAGAACACGCGCGTGTCGACGTACCACGGGATGCCGTAGAGGGTGTCGCCGACCTTGTTCGTCGCCAGCGACCCCTCGAAGAAGCCCGAGGTGTCGATGCCCTTGGGCACCGGGGCGAAGGCGTCGCTGAAGTCGGTCATCCAGGTCGTGCCCATCTGCGCCATGTCGGGCGTCGTGCCGGAGGCGATGGCGGTCTGGTACTTGCCGTGCGCCGCGTCCCACGGCAGCGGCGTGACGTTGATGGTCAGCCCCGGGTTCTGCGCCATGAACTCCTGCGCGAAGGCGGGGAGGGCCGCGGCCTCGTCGGCCTGCGCCCAGATGTTGAGCTCGCCGGTGGCGGGCGAGTCGTCGATGGAGCCGGCGTCGGCCGCTCCCCCGGTCCCGGCGCTGCGGCCGCAGCCGGTGAGCGCCAGGGCCGCGATCGCGGCGGCTGCCGCGGCGATCGCGAGTTTGCTTCGTCTTCCGAACATCGTCGTTCTCCAGTCACTCGAAGTGGCGGCGGACGCCTCCGCGGTCGGCCGGTGATCGACCGCGGCGCGATCCGCGACACCCGGGATGTATGCGCGTACACTCGGGTGTGCAGCCAAATGTAAGCGCGTACATCTCTCAGCGCAAGGGGGTGGCGCGAGGCGGCGCAGCCGCTACTGTGATGCCGAGATCGACCCGGAGGAGAGACCGCGATGCCGCATCCCGCTCCGACCGTCTACGACGTGGCGACCGCCGCCGGCGTATCCACGGCCACCGTCTCGAGGTTCTTCCGCTCCCCCGACTCGGTGGCGGCCGCGACCCGCGAGCGCGTCGCCCGCGCCGTCGCCGAGCTCGGCTACGTGCCCAACGGGCTCGCGCGCGGCCTCGCCGAGCGGCAGGCCGGCGCGATCGGCCTCTACATGTTCGGCGAGTACGACGCCGAGGCGTCGGAGCGCGACGAGCGCGACTCCGCGGCTGCGGGCGCCGTGGGCATCGCGCGCGAGGACGCCGCCATCCCCCGCCTCTACCCGCTCTACGAGGACGAGGTGCTCCGCGGCGTCGAGCTCGAGTCGATGATCCGCGGCTACCCGCTCACCCTCGGCTGGGAGCGGAAGTCGCTCGGCGGGGTGGAGATCCACGAGATCGCGCGCCGCACCGACGGCCTCATCGTGCTGCCGTACGTGCTCCCGGCGGAGACGCTCGAACACCTCGCCCGCACCAAGCCCGTCGTGCAGGTCAGCCGCGCTCGCCAGCACGATCAGCCGATGGATGCCGTGACGGTCGACAACGAGCTCGGCATGCGCGCCCTGGCCGAGCACCTGATCGACGGGCACGGCCACCGGGAGTTCTGGTTCATCGGCGCGACCGCCGTGTTCGACGTCCGCGCCAGGTTCGACGGCCTCAACGGCGCGCTCGCTTCCCGGGGGCTCCCCGTGCTCGAGGCGCCGACGACGCAGGCGGACCGGCAGCCGCACCTCGACGAGGCCGTCCGCGCGCTCGTCGCCGCCCGTCCCCTCCCCGACGCCGTCGTGTGCGCGACCGACGTCATCGCGCTGCGCGTGCTGGGGACGCTGCGCGCGCTCCGCGTCGACGTGCCCGGGCGGGTCGCGCTGACCGGGTTCGACGGCCTGTCCATCGGTCGGCTCTCGCATCCGACGATCACGACCGTTCGCCAGCCCATGGAGCGGCTCGGACGCACCGCCGTGGAGCTGCTCGTCTCCCGGCTGGAGGGCCGAACGGAGCCTCGGCATGCGGTGCTGCCCCTCGACCTGGCGATCCGCCGCAGCTGCGGCTGCCCGGGCTGACCGGAGAACGGCTGCGTCCGCGACCGCCGGCTTGTGCGGGCCCCTGCCCGCGCATGGGAAATGGCGGGGTTTTCCTGCTTCGGCGGCCGCCCAAGCAGGAAAACCCCGCCATTTCGCGCCTTGGGCCTACATGCGGGCGACGCTCGTGACGCGGAGCACGGCGGTGCCGGCCTCCTCGGATGCGGCCAGGTCGACCTCGGCGTGGATGCGCCAGTCGTGGTTCCCCTCGGGGTCGTCGATGATCTGCTGCACGCGCCACACGCCCTGCGCGACGCCGCCGCTCACGCGACCGCCCGACTCGTCGATCTCGACGAGCTTCGGCGAACGCGCCTTGGCGTCGGCGCCCATGTCCTCGTGCTCGTCGTAGTAGTCGTCGAGCACGGCGGGCCAGTCGATCTCGGGATCGAGCGCCTGCAGCTCCTCGTCCCTCTCGAGCGCCGCGAGCTGCACGCGCCGGAAGAGCTCGTTGCGCACGAGCACCGTGAACGCACGCCGGTTCGCGACGATGCTCGGCGGCGCGGGCGGCACCACGGGCTCGCCCTCGGCCGACTGCTGCAGCGGGTCGACGAGCGATGCCCACTCGTCGATGAGGCTCGAGTCGACCTGCCGCACGAGCTCGCCGAGCCACTCGATGAGGTCGAGGAGCTCCTCCGTCTTCGCCTCCTCCGGCACGGTCTGCCGGATCGCCCGGTAGGCGTCGCTGAGATAGCGCAGCACGAGGCCCTCGCTGCGGGCGATCTCGTAGTGCGAGACGACCTCGGCGAAGCTCATCGCCCGCTCGTACATGTCGCGCACGACCGACTTGGGCCTGAGCTCGAAGTCGCGCACCCACGGCTGCGACGCCGCGAACAGCTCGAACGACTGCTCGAGCAGCTCGGCCAGGGGCTTCGGATGCGTGATCTCCTCGAGCGCGGCCATGCGCTCCTCGTACTCGACGCCGTCGCGCTTCATCTCGGCGACGGCCTCGCCGCGCGCCTTGAACTGCTGCTGCGCGAGGATCGGCCGCGGATCGTCGAGCGTCGACTCGATGATGCTCACCACGTCGAGCGCGTAGTGGCCCGTGCCGACGCCGCCTTCGCCGCCGGTCGCGTCGTCGGGGTCGAGCAGGTCGATGGCCGCGAGCGCGAAGGGCGACAGCGGCTGGTTGAGCGCGAAGTTCGGCTGCAGGTCGACCGTGAGGCGCACGGGGTGGCGCGGCGGCACCGAGCCGCGCACGAGCTCGGTGCGGTCGATCTCGACGACCCCGGCATCCAGCAGGGTGCGGAAGATGCCGATGGCGCGCTTGCGCAGCGCCCGCTTGCCGGCCTCGGTCTCGAAGCTCTGGTCGATGAGGCCGCGCACGTGCCGGAACGCGTCTCCCCCGCGGCCGATGACGTTGATGAGCATCGCGGCGGTCATCTGCATCTGGGAGGCGAGCGGCTCGGGCTCGGCCTCGATGAGGCGGTCGAAGGATCCGGGGCCCCAGGTCACGAAGCCCTGCGGCGGCTTCTTCTTGACGATCTTCTTGAGCTTCTTCGGGTCGCCCGCGGCCTTCTTGAGCGCCTGCTCGTTCTCGATCTCGTGCTCGGGGGCGGATGCGTAGACGGAGCCCGCCGTGTCGTAGCCCGCTCGGCCGGCGCGCCCGGCGATCTGGTGGAACTCGCGCGCCGTGAGCTGCCGCATCCGCTGCCCGTCGAACTTCGTGAGCTGGGTGACGAGCACCGAGCGGATGGGCACGTTGATGCCGACGCCGAGCGTGTCGGTGCCGCAGATGACGCGCAGCAGCCCGCGCTGCGCGAGCGTCTCGACGAGCCGCCGGTAGCGCGGCAGCATGCCCGCGTGGTGCACGCCGATGCCGGCGCGCACGTAGCGGGAGAGGGTCTTGCCGAAGCTCGTGGTGAACCGGAACCCGCCGATCGCCTCGGCGATCTCGTCGCGGCCGGCGCGGTCGACGATGCGGATGCTGGAGAGGGCCTGCGCGCGCTCGACGGCCGAGGCCTGCGAGAAGTGCACGATGTAGACGGGCGACTTGCGCTCCTCGAGGATCTCCTCGACCGTCTCCTGCACGGGCTTGGTGACGTAGGTGAAGTCGAGCGGCACTGGGCGCACGGCGCCCGTGACCTCGGCGGTGGGGCGGCCGGTGCGCTTCGTGAGCGCCGTCGCGATGTCGGTCACGTCGCCGAGCGTGGCCGACATGAGCAGGAACTGGGCGCGCGGCAGGGTGAGCAGCGGCACCTGCCAGGCCCAGCCGCGGTCGGGATCGGCGAAGTAGTGGAACTCGTCCATCACGACCTGGTCGACCTCGGCGTTCGCGCCCTGGCGCAGGGCGAGGTTGGCGAGGATCTCGGCCGTGCAGCAGATGATGGGCGCGTCGGCGTTGACGGAGCTGTCGCCCGTGACCATGCCGACCTTCTCGGCGCCGAAGATGCCGACCAGGTCGAAGAACTTCTCGCTCACGAGCGCCTTGATGGGCGCCGTGTAGTAGGTGCGGCCGCCCTGCGCGAGGCAGGTGGCGTGCGCGGCGATGGCGACGAGCGACTTGCCGGTGCCGGTGGGCGTGGAGAGGATGACGTTGGCGCCGGTCGCGAGCTCCATGGCCGCCTCGTCCTGCGCCGGGTAGAGCGAGATGCCGCGCCCCTCCGCCCACGTCGTGAAGGCGTCGTACATGGCGTCGGCGTCGTACGGGCTCGGCAGCAGGTCGGTGATGGGCGTTCGCGCGGTGGTCATCGCGTCGATCCTCCCACGGGGCGCCGACATCGAGGGATGCCCGCGCAGCAGCCCGGAGGCTCCCCGCGGAAAAACCTGGTGCTCAGGCGAACAGATGCCTCTCTTTGCCGTCTCCCGCCTTGAGGATCAGGCTTTTCGGACTGCGGCAGGTGAGACGGTCGCCGTGGGCGCGGAATGCGGGAGGGCGGGTCTGCGTTGCCGGTTCATATGCCCGTCACGCTGTCTGTCCTCGATCTGGCCTTCGTCCCGAAGGGGAGCACGGTGAGGGAGGCCTACGCGGCCTCGGTCGCGCTCGCGCAGGCCGCCGAGCGGCACGGCTTCGAGCGCGTCTGGTACGCCGAGCACCACTCCATGCCCGACATCGCCTCCAGCGCGACGAGCGTGCTCATCGAGCACGTCGCGAGCCGCACGGAGCGCATCCGGCTGGGCGCGGGCGGCATCATGCTGCCGAACCACTCGCCGCTCGTGATCGCCGAGCAGTTCGGCACGCTGGCGACGCTGCACCCCGGCCGCATCGACCTGGGCCTGGGCCGCGCGCCGGGCGGCGACCAGCGCACGCTGCGCGCGCTTCGGCGCACGCCGGAGAGCTCCGACGCGTTCCCGCAGGACGTGCTCGAGCTGCAGGCGTACCTGCGCGGCGAGAGCCGCGTGCCCGGCGTGCAGTCGTACCCCGTGCCCGACACGGCGGTGCCGCTGTACATCCTGGGCTCCTCGCTCTTCGGCGCGCAGCTCGCCGCCGCGCTCGGCCTCCCCTACGCCTTCGCCTCGCACTTCGCGCCGCAGGCGCTGCACCGCGCGATCGAGGTCTACCGGGAGCAGTTCTCGCCGCAGCCCGGCGGCATCCAGGAGCCGTACGTCATCGCCGGCGCGAACATCGTCGCCGCGGATGCCGAGGACGACGCCCGTGCGATGCACCAGCGCATCCTGCGCGACCGCGTGCGCCGGTTCGCGACGCCCGCCTCCGCGAACCGCACGGATGCCGAGATCGACGCCTTCCTCGACGGGCCGCAGGGCGCGCAGATCCGCGACATGATGCGCTGCACGGCCGTCGGCACGGGCGAGCAGGTGCGCGCCTGGCTCGAGGGCTTCGCCGAAGAGACAGGCGCCGACGAGCTCATGGTCGCCTTCCAGGCCGACTCGACCGAGGCGCGGCTGCGCGCGCTCGAGCTCACGGCGGCCTCGGGCGTGCTGGCGGCGGCATAGACGGGGGGGCGACCGGTCGCGTCGGCCGGCGCCCCCGGATGCCGGGGATGTCGAGGCGGAGTTCCGGCGCGCAGCGCTCCGGACCGCGGGCCGGAACGCCCCACCCGACGAACGCGGCCTACGTGCGCGTGGCGAAGTCGACGGCCTCGGGCTCGACCGGCAGCACGAGATCGGTGCGAAGGGTCTCCGGGTCGGAGTCGGGAGCGGGCTGCGTCACGTAGACCTCGTAGAAGGGGAACGTCGGCGTCTCGCCCTGCGCCGTCGCCCAGTCGATGAGCGACGGCCAGGCCTTCCAGAGGCCGTCGTAGCCGCCGAAGTGGCTCTGCACGGCGGCGCGCGCCGCCGGGATCGTGCTGGGCTCGACGACCAGGTCGTCGCGCTCGACGGGCCCCTCCAGCGCCGACTCGACGGGGAAGCCGATCTCGATGTCCACCGTCTCGCCCGGCTGCGAGTGATAGAGCGCGAACGCCGGCCCGACCGGCGTGAACGCGCGCTCGCCCATGAGCGTCGCGAGCGTCTGGAAAGCGGGGTCGAAGAGCTTGGGCAGATCGGCCATCGGGTAGGCGTTCGCCCGCACGACGGCGGTCGGCTGCTCGAGGCGATCGACGAAGCGCGGCTCGCGCACGGGCTCGAGCGGGACGAAGGGCTCGGACATGGGTTCCACCTCTCGTTGCGCGCGGAGCGCCGGCGCCGACGGTCGGACCGGTCGCAGGACGGTTCCGCGCTGGATGCCGTCAGTGTCGCATCCACGTCCGACATCGAGCCGACCGAGCGGCCCTGCCAAGCAGCAGCACCCGCGCCGAACATGATCCCCCGTCTCGGCTCGCCGGCTCCCGGAGACGGGCGGCGCCCCGAAACCCGGCCGACATCCCATTTCGACTACCGTGGTTGCGCTATCACTCGCACGCCGCGCACCACCCCACCACCCCACCCGCGCGGCGCGCATCCGAGCGGAGGAGCTCAATGAAGATCGGCATTCTCACGAGCGGCGGCGACTGCCCCGGCCTCAACGCGGTGATCCGCGGCCTCGTGCTCAAGGGCACGAGCGCGTACGACATCGAATTCGTCGGCATCCGCGACGGCTGGCGAGGCCTCGTCGACGCCGACTTCCAGCCGCTCACGCGGCATGACGTGAAGGGCCTCGCGAAGACGGGCGGCACCATCCTCGGCACGAGCCGCACGAACCCCTACGAGGGCGAGCGCGGCGGCTCGGAGAACATCGCCAAGACCATGTACGGCTACCGCCTCGACGGCATCGTCGCGATCGGCGGCGAGGGCACGCTCGCGGCCGCCCAGCGGCTCAGCAACGACGGCGTGAACGTGCTCGGCGTGCCGAAGACGATCGACAACGACCTCAAGGCGACCGACTACTCCTTCGGCTTCGACACGGCCGTCAACATCGCCACCGACGCCATGGACCGGCTGCGCACGACCGGCGACTCGCACCAGCGCTGCATGGTCGCCGAGGTCATGGGCCGCCACGTCGGCTGGATCGCCCTGCACTCGGGCATGGCCGCGGGCGCCCACATCATCTGCATCCCCGAGGTCCCCCTCTCCATCGAGGAGATCTGCGAGCAGGTCGTCTCGGCCGCCGAGCGCGGCCGCGCACCGCTCGTCGTCGTCGCCGAGGGCTTCAAGCTCAAGGGCCAGGAGGAGGCGTACAGCGACAAGGGCCTCGACGCCTTCAACCGCCCGCGCCTGGGCGGCATCAGCGAGGTGCTCGCGCCGCTCATCGAGCAGACGACGGGCATCGAGACCCGCGCCACGGTGCTGGGCCACATCCAGCGCGGCGGCGCGCCCTCGGCCTTCGACCGCGTGCTCTCGACCCGCCTCGGCCTGCACGCCGCCGACGCGCTCGCCGACGGCGCCTGGGGGCAGATGGTCGCCATGAAGGGAACCGACATCGTGCGCGTCGAGTTCGCCGACGCGCTCGGCGAGCTGCACACGGTGCCGCTCAGCCGCTACGAGGAGGCCGCGGCGCTCTTCGGCTGAGTCCGGAGCGGACTCCGGCTCCGGCTTCGCAGCGGATGGCGGGGTTCGGTGCGTTCGGCGGCGACCGAACGCACCGAACCCCGCCATCTCGTGTCGCGGCCGCGTCCCTCCCGACGTTCGGCGAGGCGACGAGCGCGACCCCGTGCCGCGGCGCGGATCGACGGTCAGCGAGCGGTCACGGCCGCCGGCTCCGGCGTCGACTCCGCGCCGTCGCGCGCGATGCGCTGGCCGACGACGGCGGAGACGCCGTCCTGCCGCATGGAGACGCCGTAGAGCGCGTCCGCGATCTCCATCGTGCGCTTCTGGTGCGTGATGACGATGAGCTGGCTCGTCTCGCGCAGATCCTCGAAGACCTGCAGCAGCCGGCCCAGGTTGGCGTCGTCGAGCGCCGCCTCGACCTCGTCCATGATGTAGAACGGGCTGGGCCGCGCTTTGAAGATCGCGATGAGCAGCGCCACCGCGGCGAGCGAGCGCTCGCCGCCGGACAGCAGCGAGAGCCGCTCGATCTTCTTGCCCGCCGGGCGCACGCTCACCTCGATGCCCGTCGCGAGCATGTCGTCGGGCTGCGTGAGCGAGAGGTCGCCCTCGCCGCCCGGGAAGAGGATCGGGAAGACCGTGTGGAAGGCCTCGCGCGTGTCGATGAAGGCCGCCTCGAAGACGGTCTTCATGTGCTCGTCGATGTCGCTCACGATGCGCAGCAGGTCGCTGCGCGTCTTCGCGAGGTCGTCGAGCTGGTCGACGAGGAACGCGTGGCGCTGCTCGAGCGCGGCGAACTCCTCGAGCGCGAGCGGGTTGATGCGGCCGAGCTGGGCCATCCGGCGCTCGGCCTCGGCGAGGCGCTTCTCCTGCTCGGCGCGCACGAAGGGGCGGCCGGCCGCCGCGAGCGCCGCCGCCTCCTCGAGTGCGCGGGCGGTCCCGCCGGCGACAGGCGCGGCGGCGAGGTCGGGATCGACCGGATCGGCGACGACGCCCGTCACGGCAGCGCCCGCACCCGCTGCTGCGGGAGGGGCGGCGGCCGCACCGGACGGTCGCCCGGCCGTCTTCGTGCCCGTCTCCGGCTCCGAGCCGCGGTCGCGACCGCCGCCCGCACCGCCCTCATCACCCGCGTGGCCGTCTCCGTCGGCGCGTTCAGCGGCGTCCTCCCGCACGGCGCGCACCGGCTCGCCGTGCTCCTCCTCGAGCTCGGCGCGGGCGACGCTCGCCGCCTCGTTCGAGATGCGGTCGGCCTCGCGCTCGCCCGTGCCCCGCAGCGCGTCGTCGTCGGGAACGGGCACGTGCGGCCCGTACTCCGTCACGAGGGTCGTCTCGTCGAGGTGCAGCTCGCTGCCGACGCGCTCGATCACGTTCTGCCGGCGCATGCGCTGCTCGGCGATCTGCAGCTCGAGCGTGTACACCGACTGCGAGAGCTCGTGCAGGCGGGCGCGCAGGCGCGATTCCTCGGCACGGGCGCGCTGCAGCTCGGCATCCTGCTCCTGGCGCTCGGCCTCGACGCGGGCGAGCTCGGTGCGCGCCTCGGTCACGGCCTCGATCGCCACGTCGAGCGCGCGCGGCAGCAGTTCGAGGACCTGCTCGACGCGGGCGAGCTCGTGCCGCCGCTGCACCGTCTCGCGGGCGGCGGCCTCGGCGGCCGCACGGTCGGCCTCGAGCCGGCGGGCGAGCTGCTCGGCGCGCAGCGACTCGGCGCGGGCGCGCTCGCGCAGCGTCTCGACGTGCAGGCGGGCCTCGACCTCGGCGTCGCGGGCCCGTTCGGCGGCCCCGGCGAACTCCTCGCGGCGGGATGCGTCGAGCACCGGCCGCGGGATCGCCGCGAGCTCCTCATGGGCGCGCTTCGCCTCGGTCGCGCGCTGCTCGACCTCGGAGATCTGCGACTCGGATGCCGTGAGGGCCTTCGCGGCCCGCTCGAGCTCGCTCGTGGCGGCGTCGACGCGCGCCGCGGCCGTGTTGCGCCGCTCGCGGCGGGACGCGAGGTCGGCGTCGAAGGCGCGCAGGGCGTCGAGCGCCGACTGGGCGGCCGTCTTCGCCGCGTGCAGCTCGCCCCGGCGGTCGGCGAGCTCGAGCGCCTCGCGGTCGACGCGCTCGCGCACCTCGTCGAGGCGGGTCGCGGCCCGGTCGCGCTCGGCCATGATCTCCAGCCGGCTCGTGCCCGCAGTGCCCGAGCCGCCGAGGACCGACGTGGCCGTGACGACCTCGCCCGAGGGGGTCGCGACGCGCAGGAGCGGGAGAAGCGCGCGATCGGCGGCGACGCGCTCGGGCGCCGACGACGCGCCGCCGGCCGGAGCGCGGGTTTCGGCGTCCGGTCGCCGTGACGAGGAGCCGGAATCCGCCGCTCGCGCGGACGACGAGCCGGAATCCGGTTCCGGTGAGAACGAGCCCGAGCCGGAGTACGAAGCGGCGTCCGCGCCCGTCGTCGACGCCGCGAGCGCGTCGAACGCGGCCCGGGCGGATGCGAGATCGGGCGCGATCGCCGAGCAGGCCAGCACGGCGAGCACGGCGTCCGGCGCGTCGACGACGTCGAGCACGGGTGTGAGGCCGAGCTCGCGCATGCGGTCGATCGCCGCGCGCGACGCGCCGGCCGCGCATAGGCCGGGAGAATGCGCGAACAGATCGGCCGTACGCCGATCTGTCGGCGTATTCTCCCCGCTTGTGCGGAGCCCCCCACCTGCACCGTCGTCCGTTCCGCCCGCAGGAGAAGCGAGCGAGGCGAATGCGGCCACCGGCGCGACCGCCTCCACCCGCCCGAGCTCCCCGGAGCGGGCGTGGTCGAGCAGCGCGAAGGCGACGTCGGCCGAGCGCGCGAGCACGGCCTCCCCCGCCGATCCGAGCGCCGCCGCGACGGCCGCCTCGTGGCCGTCGCGCACGCGAACCGAGGAGACCACGGCGCCGTCGACGCCGTCGATGCCGGCATCCAGCAGCGCCGCGGTGGCGTCCTGGGCGTCGGCTGCGAGGGAGAGCGCCGCCACCCGGGCCTCGAGCGCGTCGCGCTCGCGCTCCCCCTCGTGCACGCGGTCGCGCAGGGCGTCGCGCGCCCGCTCGCATTCCGCCGCGCGCTCCTGCGCGACGCGGTAGGCGGCGTCGAGCTCGGAGGAGTCGGCTTCGTCCTGCTCGGCCGACGCGGCGATCTCGTCGAAGACCTCTCGGGCGACGCGAAGCCGCTCGGCGGCCGCGTCGCGCGCGTTGCGCTGCCGCAGCACCTCGCCGCGCACGCTCGCGAGCCGCTGCGCCGCGGCGTCGGCCTTGCCGCGATGCTCGGCGAGCCGCAGGTCGTGCTGCTGGATGCGGGCGGACTGGGCCGCGATCTCCTGGTCGTGCGCGTCGCGCGCCTCGCGGGCCGCGGCGGTGGCGCGCTGCGCCGCCTGCCAGGCGGCCTCGGCCTCGACGCCGCGCTCGGTCGCGTCGCGCGCCTCGTCGCGCGCAGCCTCGACCTCGGCCTGCGTCGTCGTGGGCGTGAACGCGGGCGTCTCGAGTCGGGCGACGACGAGCGCGCGACGCTCGACGGCGAGCGACTGCAGGTTGCGCAGCCGCTCGTGCGCGCTCTCGAGCTCGAAGACCTGCCGACGAGCGGCGTCGACGGCGTCGCGCCGCTGCTCGGCGGCGATCCGCTCGGCGGTGGCGACGGCCGCCTCGAGCCGCTCCTGCAGCACCTGCCGCTCGGTCGCGACCTCCTGCTCGCTCGCCGTGGCCGCGCGGATCGCCTCGCCGAGCCGCACGACCTCGTCGGCCATGAGGCGCGCCTTCGCATCGCGGGCGATCGCGGCGATGCCCTGCGCCTTGCGGGCGACCTCGGCCTGCCGACCGAGGGGCTTCAGCTGCCGGCGCACCTCGCTCGCCAGGTCGCGCAGTCGGGTGAGGTTGGCCTCCATGCCGTCGAGCTTGCGGAGCGTCTTCTCCTTGCGGCGACGGTGCTTGAGGATGCCCGCGGCCTCCTCGATGAAGCCGCGCCGCTCCTCGGGAGTGGCGTGGAGCACGGAATCCAGCCGCCCCTGGCCGACGATCACGTGCATCTCGCGGCCGAGGCCCGTGTCGCTCAGCAGCTCCTGCACGTCGAGCAGGCGCACCTGCTCGCCGTTGATGGCGTACTCGCTGCCGCCGTTGCGGAAGAGCGTGCGGCGGATCGTCACCTCGGCGTACTCGATGGGCAGCACGCCGTCGCTGTTGTCGATCGTGAGCGTGACCTCGGCGCGGCCGAGGGGGCCGCGGGTGGTCGTGCCGGCGAAGATGACGTCCTCCATCTTGCCGCCGCGCAGGTTCTTGGCGCCCTGCTCGCCCATCACCCAGGCGAGCGCGTCGACGACGTTCGACTTGCCCGACCCGTTGGGCCCGACGACGCAGGTGACGCCCGGCTCGAACTCGAAGCGGGTGGGGTTGGCGAACGACTTGAAGCCCTTGAGGGTGAGGCTGCCGAGATGCATGCGACTCCCCTCGTTCGTTCCGGATGCGGTGCACGGCCTGCGCGCTATGGAGAAGCGCCGCTGCATCACGGTATCCGGTGCCGCCGACATCGGCCGTACGCCCTCCCGGCATCCGGCGGGCGACGTCCCCGATCCGGCGTCGGCGCAGGGCCGTGGCCTGCGCAGCCGTATGGGTTCTGCTCCCTCGGAGGCCATCCGAACGAGCAGAACCCATCCGAAAGCGCCCCCTCCCTCGGCTGGCGCCTGGGAACGGCCCTTCAGCCCAGGGCTCCAGGGCCGTTCCCGGGCACCGGGCGAACTCACCACGGGCGGAACCCTCCCGCATCCATTTCCTGGTCTCGGCCCTTCTGCACGTTGCAGAAGGGTCGAAACCAGGAATGGATCGCCCGCCGCGCCGATACCCTCGACGCGTGAATCTCGTCGCCGCGCTCATCGTCGCCGCGACGTTCGCGGTGCTCGCGAGCCTGCTGCTCGTGCGGGCGCGGGTGCCCGACCGCTGGGCGCCGGTGACCGCTCTCGCCCGCGCCGCCGTGCAGCTCGCCGCGCTCGTCCTCGTGCTGCACTGGATCTTCGCCGACATCGGCTGGGTCTTCGCGTGGCTCGCCGTCATGTACGTCGTCGCGGTCGCCTCGAGCGCACGGCGGGTGGGGTTCTCCCGGGAGCGGCTGCTCGTCGTCGGGGCGTCGATCGGGCTCGCGGCATCGCTCACGATCGGCGCGGTCTTCGCATCGGGCGCATTCGCGATGACGCCGCAGTACCTGCTCGCCGTCGGCGGCATCACCATGGGCGGGGTCATGAACATCGCTTCGCTGGCGATCCGGCGCCTGCGCGAGCAGCTCGTCGACCACCGCGACGAGGTCGAGGGCCTGCTCGCGCTCGGCGCGACGCCCCGCGAGGCGACGCGTCGCTTCCGTTCGGCCGCGGTCGCGAACGCGCTCTTCCCCAACCTCGACTCGACGCGCGTGACCGGGCTGGTGACGCTGCCCGGCTCGTTCGTCGGCGCGATCTTCGGCGGCGCCGACCCGCTCGAGGCGGGCGTCTTCCAGCTCGTCGTGCTCGCCTGCATCATCCTCGGCGGCGCCATCGCCGCGCTGACCGCGACGACGCTGCTCGGCTCCCCGAAGACCCTCCCGCTCGCGTAGAGGTGAGCGCGGCGTCGCCTGGTGCCCGGAATTGGCCCTTCAGCCCTGGGCTCACGGGCCCATTCCGGGCACCAGGCGGGGGTTCTCGCTAGGCGGCGGCGCGCGCCCCGGCCGACGCCGACCGGCCGGCCAGCACCGCGAGCAGCGCGCCGACGAGCAGCACGCCCGCGCTGGTCAAGAAGGCGCCCTGGTAGCCGGCCGCGTCGAACAGCAGGCCGCCGAGCGTCGAGCCGAGCGCGATGGAGAGCTGGATGACGGCGACCATGAGCCCGCCGCCCGCCTCGGCGTCGTCGGGCATGGCCTTCGCGACCCAGCTCCACCAACCCACCGGCGCCGAGGTCGACAGCAGGCCCCACAGGCCCAGCAGCACGAACACCGGGGCGAGGAGCGCACCGAACGGCACGAGCGTCGCGGCGATGGCGGCCATGAGCACGGGGATGACGACGAGCGTGCGGTAGAGGCCGCGCTCGAGGAACCGCCCGATGAGCGCCGTGCCGACCAGCCCCGCGCCGCCGATGACGAGCAGCACGAGCGAGAGCGTCGTCGCGTCGACCATCGTGACCGTCTCGAGGAAGGGCCGCACGTAGGTGAACAGCACGAACTGCCCCATGAAGAACGTGCCGCAGGCCGCCATGCCGAGGGCGATCGGCCGCTTCCCCAGCGGAACGAAGACGGAGAGGACGGAGAGGATGCCGCGGGAGGGCGCGCCGTCGACCCGCGCCGGCGCCTTCATCGAGGGCAGGCTGATCAGCTGCCAGACCAGCACGATCACGGCGATCGGCACGAGGCCGAGGAACGCGCCGCGCCAGCCGACGACCGACCCGAGGTAGCTGCCGATCGGGGCCGCGAGCACGGAGGCGAGGGCGTTGCCGCCGTTGAAGATCGCGAGCGCGCGGGGGACGCGGTCGGCGGGCACGAGGCGCATGGCCGTCGCGGCCGAGAGCGACCAGAATCCGCCGATGACGATCCCGATGAGCGCGCGGCCGATCATGTAGACGGCGTAGTTCGGGGCGAGTCCGACGAGCGCGCCGGAGAGCGCCATGACCGCGGTGAGGAGCAGTAGCAGCGTCTTGCGGTCGAGTCGGCCGGCGAGCGACGAGATCGTGAGGCTGGTGACGACGGCGAACGCACCGGAGATGGCGATGCCCTGGCCCGCCATGCCCTCCGTGACGCCGAGCTCCGCGGCCATGGGCGTGAGCAGGCTCACGGGCATGAACTCCGAGGCGATGAGCGCGAACACGCACACCGACATCGCGAAGACGGCGCTCCAGCGGGCGGGCCGCTCGGGCTCGTTCTCGGCGCGCTGCTGCGCGTTGATGGTGGGGATGGGACCGGTCATGCCGGACACCGGGACTGCCATCGGGCTCCTCGTCGTCTTCGTTCTGCGTCGTCCTGCGGCCGGCTCGTCGAGCCCGCCGATACGCCAAGACAAACAGGAGAACGCAGATCGAGGGAGGCCCTGCCAGGGCCCCTGTCATCGCACCCGGCATCGCCCGCCGACCGCCAGGCGCAGGGGTATGGGTTGCGCTTGCTCGGATGGCATCCGGAGGAGCAGAAGCCATACGGATGCGGAGGCGAGCGGCGCCGGCGCCGGCCGGGCTACTCGGCCGGCATGATCGCGGCGACGAGGGCGTCGACGACCGCATCCGTCGAGGTGTCGGGATCGATGGGTGCCGTGAGCCGGTCGAACAGGAGGCCGTCGATCGCGTAGTGGAAGAGGGCGATCTCCCGGCGGTCGCCGGGGAGCCCCGCCGCCCGGTTGAACTCGACGTCGGATTCGAAGCCGGCCCGCATCCACGCGCCCAGGATGGCCTCGAGCTCGGGGCGGCGGCTCGACTCGAGGCGCAGCTCGAACAGCGCGATCGTGACGTCGCGGTGCGCGGTGAGCCGGCGCACGATGTCGCGCGTGTAGTCGGCGAAGAGGGCGCGGTCGGGGACGCACCCGGCGCGCTCGGCCAGGTCGCCCTCGGTCGGCGCGAGCACCTCGCCCACGCGCGTCACGAGCGCCTCGACGAGGGCGTCGCGCGAGCGGAAGTAGTTGGATGCCGTGCCCGTGGGCACGCCGGCCTCGCGGTCGATCGCCCGGTGCGTGAGTCCGCGGGCGCCCTCGCGGGCGAGCACGCGCAGGCCCGCATCCGCGAGCTCGCGCCGTCGTTCATGGTTCCTCGCCACGAGCACAGGGTAGCGCGATCACGACAGCAGTAGTAGTTTGAGCATCAATCACAACATCGGTAGTGGTTGAAGACGCCGCAGCGGTCAGCACGACGCGACGGCGATCCCACGGAGAACGGAGCGATCATGCGCGAACTCGTCTACTACGTCGCGGTCAGCCTCGACGGCTTCATCTGCGCCCCGGACGGCGACGCCTTGGCCTTCCCGATCGAGGGCGAGCACATGACGCACCTGTTCGAGGAGTTCGCCGACGCGGTGCCGACCCACGTCGCGAGCGCGGTCGGCGCGAAGGCGACCCTCAAGCGCTTCGACACCGTGCTCATGGGCTGGAACGCCTACACCCCCGCGCACGAGGCCGGCATCGAGCGCCCGTACGCGCACCTGCGCGAGATCGTCTTCACCCGCGAGCACGCCGACCGGCCGAGCTCCCCCGGCATCGAGTTCACCAGCGCCGATCCGGTCGAGACGGTGCGCGCGCTCAAGCGGGAGGAGGGCTCGGGCATCTGGCTGTGCGGCGGCGCGCAGCTCGCGGGCGCGCTCATCGGCGAGGTCGACCGGCTCATCGTCAAGCGCAGCCCGGTGCTCTTCGGCGCGGGCAAGCCGCTCTTCGCAGGCGCGGCGTACGATCCCGCGTCGTTCCGGCGCGTGGCGACGCGCGTCTTCGAGACGGGCGTCGACGTGACAGAGTTCGAGCGCATTCGATGAGGCGAGGCCCGGGCGCTTGAACGCACACGGCTCATTTCCTGGGTTCGGCCCTTCTGCAACATGCAGAAGGGCCGAAACCAGGAAATGGACGCCGGGCCGGGCCGAGCCGGATGAGCCGCTGCCGACTACGGCACGACGACCGCGCGCCCCTGCACCTTTCCGTGGTGCAGCCGGTCGTACGCCTCAACCGCCCGGTCGAACCCGTACCGCTCGACGTGCACGCCGACCGCGCCGATGCGCGCCAGGTCGAGCACCTCGCTCAGTTCGCTGCGGCTGCCCCAGTAGGGCGCGCGCACGGAGGCGCCGAAGGGCGTCGAGAAGAACCCCGCGGGCAGGATGCCGCCGCCGATGCCGACGATCTGGATCGCCCCGTCGACCGCCACGACCTGCCGCGCGATGTCGAGCGTGGGCTGCACGCCCGTGAAGTCGAACACCGCCTCGGCGCCGAGTCCGCCGGTGAGCTCGCGGATGCGCTCGACAGCGCTCGCGTCCGACATGATCGCGTGGTGCGCGCCGACCTGCCGCGCGAGCTCGAGCTTCTCCTCGGTCACGTCGAGGGCGATCACGGTGACCGGCGACACCGCTCGCAGCACCTGGATGCCGACGTGGCCGAGCCCGCCGGTGCCGATGACCACCGCGGTCGCGCCCGCGCGCAGCTTGTCGGCCGACGACATGATGGCGTGGTAGGGCGTGAGCCCGGCATCCGTGAGGGACACCGTGTCGACGGGGTCGAGGTCGCCGAGCGGCACGAGGTGCCGCGGGTCGTCGACGATCATGTACTCGGCCATGGCGCCCGGGGCGCCGAGTCCCGGAGGAGCGATGCCGAGCGAGGCCGCGTTCGGGCAGTAGTTCTCCTTGCCCTGCGCGCAGGTGTGACAGCGGCCGCAGCCCCAGGGGCCGTATACCGCGTAGGCCTCGCCGAGCGCGACGCCCTCGACGCCGTCGCCGATCTTGTCGACGACGCCGGCGCCCTCGTGGCCGAGCGTGAGCGGGAGCCCGTAGGTGTACTGGTCGGCGGGCAGGCTCATCACGAACCAGTCGGAGTGGCACAGGCCCGCGGCGGTGATCTTGAGCCGGATCTGACCCGGGCCGGGCTCCGGGATCGGGATCTCGACGAGCTCGGGGCCCTTGCCGATCTCGCGGTACTGCACGGCCTTCATCATGGGTGCTCCTCTCTGCGGACGTCCGATGCGCCCGGCGCGGTGGATGCGGCGGCGATGACCGTCTCCCGGCCCGTCGCCGCGCGTCCAGTCTCGCCCTCGCGGATCCGCAGGAGCCCTCGTTCGGTCGGGGAACGCCCAGGATCGGTCCGACAGGGCTCCGGAGCCGACCGGGAGCGACCGAGTGAAGGCGCGACCGCGCCGAACCGGCGAGCGTGGGCCGGCGTCACGCTGGCGGCCCGTCCGAACGGTGGGTACCCACACCGCCGCGCGGACGTGCATGAGGAACGACTTCCGCGTGATTCCGCCGATCGCGCTCCGGCACCCGGGCGGGCGACCTCGACAGGCACCCACCGATCGGCCGGGGCGCCGAAGCGCCTACACGTGGAACGTCGCCACGAACCGCTCGAGCAGCGCGGTGTCGCCGTCGACGACGCGCACGACGCGGTCCGCGAGCGCCTCGGCGGCGTGCAGCTCGGCGGCGACGAGGCGGTGGATGCCGGCATCCGTCGTCTCGAAGGCGAGCATGTCCTGGATGCTCGATGCGACCCCGTCCGCGGCCGTCGCGCCGCCCACCGCCGGTCGGAGCGGCGCGGGAAGCGACCGCTCCCCCGTCGGCACGATCGACAGGCCGCCGGCGCGCACGGTGGCTTCGAGGGCGACGGCGGGCACGCCCGTCGCCGAGCCTGAGCCGTCGCCGGCCGCCGCGCCTCCGCCGCTCGCCTCTTCGCGCACGCCGAGCCGGTACACGGCATCCGGCGACGATGCTGCCGCCACGGGATCGAACGTCGCCTCGAGGAGCACGGCGAGCGACTCGTGCGAGACGCCCTCCCCCTCGCGCTCGTCGACGGCGTCGGACGCGCCCCAGCGCTCGAGCCCCAGCACGACCCCCTCGAGCTCGCGCCCCCGCGGGGTCAGCTCGTAGACGAGGCCGCAGCGCGGCACGGGGACGCGGCGGGCGACGCCGGCGTCCTGCAGCTCGCGCAGCCGCGTCGTGAGGATGTTCGTCGGGATCCGCGGCAGCGACGCTCGGAGGTCGGTGAAGCGGCGGGGACCCGCGAGGAGGTCGCGGACGATGAGCAGCGCCCACCGCTCGCCGACCGCCTCGACGGCCCGGGCCAGTCCCGAGCGCTGCCCGTAGGAGCGCGTGGCCACGGATCGCGCTATTCGCTCGCGGCCTCGTCGGCCATGAACGCGCCGGGGCCCTGCTCGACGGCCTCGGGCACCATGTAGACGAAGCCGAGGTTGTTGCCGTCCGGGTCCTCCAGGTCGCGGCTGTACATGAAGCCGAGGTCCTGCGCGGGGCGGGGCTCGGAGCCGCCGGCGGCGACGCCGCGCTCGATGGCCGCGTCGACCTCCTCGCGCGAGTCGCAGCTGAGGGCGACGTTCGTCTGCACGACCTTGTTGGGGTCGGCGATCTCCTTGTCGGTGAAGGTCTGGAAGAAGTCGCGGCGGAGCACCATGAGGAAGATGTCCTCGGCCACGACGACGCAGGCGGCGTTGTCGTCGGTGAAGTTCTCGTTGAGCTCGAGGCCGAGCCCCGTGTAGAACGTCTTCGCCCGCTCGAGGTCGTTCGTGGGCAGGTTGACGAAGATCTTGGTGGACATGATGCTCTCCCTTGAGTCGGTTGCTTTTTGCAAGCAAGTCAAGCTTGCAATTTGCAACTGCGATGCGCAAGAGGCGGTTCTGCGAACTTCATGTGAACGGGCGACACATGGCCCCGGGAGCGAAGATGCGCCTGCGAGGCATCCACACCGCTCCGCTACCGTGATCGCTGTGGGGAACGACGAACGCAAGGATGCCGGGCTCGCGGAGCGGCTGGCCGAGGCGCTCGATCGGTGGCGGTGTCGACCCGACGGCGGGGAGCTGCGGGGCGGCATGTCTATCGTCGTTCCCGTGCGTTCAGCCACGGGTGCACCGTTGATGCTGAAGCTCCTCGACGCGGCGACGGCTCGGATGGAGGCCGTCGCGCTGCGCGCGTTCCCGCCCGCGGCGAGCGTGCGCTGCGTCGACCACGCCGACGACCTCGGTGCGCTCCTCCTGGAGCGGCTGGCCCCGGAATCCCTCGTCGGGCGCCCTGCCGACGAGCAGATCGTCGTGCAGGCGCAGCTCGCCCGGGCGCTCGCCGTCGCGGATCCCGGTGGCATCCCGCCGCTCGCTACCGGCCTGGCCGACCACCTCGACCGACTGCGCGAACGGGCGCCCGACCTGCTGGGCCGGCGCGCGCTCGAGATGTCCGCCGACGTCGCCAGCGTCCTCGGCCGGCTACCGGGCGCCACGCTGACCCACGGCGATCTCCACGCCGCTAATGTGCACCGCGACGCCGACGGAATCTGGCGGACACTCGACCCGAATC
>Ga0153918_1000333_pt1 | contig 24842 bp, 26 predicted proteins | sample TSFL002MetaG_FD_104687 | JGI IMG/M metagenome (GOLD analysis project Ga0153918, IMG submission 104687) | Attine ant fungus gardens microbial communities from Florida, USA - TSFL002 MetaG | ecosystem: Host-associated > Fungi > Mycelium > Unclassified | place: USA: Florida, Paynes Creek Historic... | reverse complement strand
GCAGGGCAAGCAGGGCGATCACCACGGCGAGCGTGCCGGCAAAGTAGCGATGGACCATCTCGGCCCAGCCCTTGGCCTCTTCCACGGGGTGGTCGGGAAAGTGCAGTTCGGCATGAGCCAGCTGCGCTTCACTGTTGGGCACACTGATGAAGCCATAGCAGCCAGGCCAGTCGGGGCAGCCGAGGCCGGCGTGGGTCAGACGGGTGTAGGCACCGAGCAGCACGACCAGCAGTGCCAGCAGGGTGGCGAACACAGCAAGGCGGAATCCGGGTCTGGCCATGGCAAGCTCCTAGCCGATATTGGACAGCTTGAGCAGATGACGCAGGTCGTCGAGCACGTGCTTGCCATTGACCTTGCCGTCGTAGCGCAGCACCAGGTTGCCGTGCGGGTCGACAATCCACAGTTGCGGGCCGGGTTCTCCGACCTTTTGCAGATAGCGCGGGGCATCCAGTGGATAGCGCTGCAACTGTGGATACTCACGCCCCAACAGCGCCTGATAGTCGCTGGACAATGGCTGGGCAGCGGCCAAGGCATGGCTGGCTCGGCCGGCGTCGCGGCCCAGGCCGACCTGGATCTGCCGCACCAGGTACACCAGGCGTTGGCAATCTTCAGCGCAGGCATCGGGCGCAGTCACCAGCAGTTGCCAACGCGGGTCCTCGCCTGCAATGCCTATATCGGCGCGGCTCTCGCCATTGCCGATCATCGCGCCGTGGTAGCTGCGCCCTTCCGGCACCCAGAACTTAAGTTTGTACATGCAGGTGGCCAGGATCATTGGCCCGAGCACCACCAGCAGGATCAAGATCAGCTGCAAACGCCCGCGGGCTCTGGGCTTGCTACGCTCAGGCAGCTCCAGTGGAGTGGCGGTGGCCATGCTGTTTCTCCTTGTTGTTGTGCCAGCCGAAATAGAGGTAGAGCAGCACCAGAGCAATGGCCAGTGCGAACCACTGCACGGCGTAACCGAGGTGTTTTTCCGGACCCATGGCGACAATTGGCCAGTCCAGCCGATACGCAGCCGGGCCGGGTTCCAGGCGTAACTCATGGGCAAAGCCTTCGCGATCGAGCTGCTGCCACACTTGAGCCGCGTCGATTGCATTGAGCAGGTGCGGCCATTGCCCCCCGACGGGGTCGGGGTGAAGCTGGAAACTGCTGCCTGGCGCCACATACACCGACGCGTTCAGCGCCAGGGTCTGCTCGGGGGTGTCGAAATGCACCGGCACGCGACGGTCCGGCCATGGCAACCAGCCACGGTTGACCAGCAGCCACAGACCACTGGCCTGGTCGTGGAAGGGTTGCAACAGCTCGACGCCGGCCTGGCCGTCACGCATGCGGTTGTCCAGCAGCACGCTGTGCCCGGCGTCAAAGCGGCCGTAGAGGTGGACCCGGCGGTAGGCTGAGTCAGGCGTCTGCAACAGCTGGGTGGTGGCCAACGGGGCATCGACCTCTCGCTGGGCATAGACCTCCAGCAGGACGCGCTTCTCTTCAGCCCGGCCAAGCTGCCAGCAGCCAAGCGCGATCAACCCCGGCAGCAGCGCGAGCACTGCCAGGGTCGGTATCCAGCCTGGGCGGAACCGCCTCATCGCAGCCTCTCCGGGCCAATCGCTATACTTATCCACATCACCGCATCCCCCCGGAGTATCGCCATGCTCAAGGCCGCGATTGTCCTGATGCTGTTGGCCACGGTCGCCAGCCTGTTCAGTGGCCTGGTGTTTCTGGTCAAGGACGATGAAAACTCGACCCGCTTGCTGAAAGCCCTGACCGTGCGGGTGGCCCTCGCCACCCTGACCATCGGCCTGGTCGCCTGGGGCTTCATCAGTGGTCAGCTGGTTTCCCACGCGCCCTTCTAAGGTTTCACCTGACCCTGTGGGAGCGAGCACGCCCGCTGCCCCTGAGTTCTCTATTCACAGCACGTACACGAAGATGAACAGCCCCACCCACACCACATCGACGAAGTGCCAGTACCAGCTGGCGGCCTCGAAACCGAAGTGCTTGTCGGGGTTGAAGTGCCCGCGCAGGATGCGCACGAACATCACGATCAGGATGATCGTACCCAAGGTCACGTGGGCCCCATGGAAGCCCGTGAGCATGAAGAACGTCGCGCCATAGATGCCCGAGCCCAGGGTCAGCCCCAGCTTGGTATAGGCCTCGTGGTACTCGTAAGCTTGCAGCGTGATGAAGCTGACACCCAGCAGGATGGTCAGCGCCATCCAGAATTTCAGCGGCCCACGATGGTCACGGCGCAGGGCGTGGTGAGCGAGGGTAATGGTCACGCTGGAGCTGACCAGCAGGATGGTATTGATCAGCGGCAGGTGCCAGGGATCGATCACTTCCTTGGGCGGCGGGAACAGTTTCGGGTCGGGCGTGTGCAACAGCGGCCAGGTAAACTCGAACGTCGGCCACAGCATGTGCGCAACCCCTTTGGCCCCGTCCCCCCCCAGCCACGGCCCGGCGAGCACCCGCACATAGAACAGGGCACCGAAGAAGGCCAGGAAAAACATCACCTCTGAAAAGATGAACCAGCTCATGCCCCAGCGGAACGAGCGGTCCAGCTGCGGGCTGTATAGCCCGGCCCGGCTCTCGCGGACCACCGAGCCGAACCACCCGAACAGCATGTAGGCCAGGAACAGCGCACCGACGAAGAAGATCAGCGGCCCGTGCGACGAGGGATGGCCGGCCTTCATGTCGTTGAACCAGGTGCCAAGCCCGAACACCGTGATGAACATGCCGATGGTGGCGATGATCGGCCATTTGCTCTGCGCCGGAACGTAGTAGTGCTCATGACTTGCCATTGCTGTTCTCCTTCCCTCAACGGGCGCCCTGGACGTCCTGTACCGCGGCATGGGCGACCGGCGGGTGACGCGCAGTGATGTCGAACAAGGTGTAGGCCAGTGTCAGGTGTTTCACGCTGGCCGGCAGGTCGCGGTCGACGATGAAGCGCACCGGCATCTCGATGCGTTCGCCAGGCTGCAGCACCTGCTGGGTGAAGCAGAAGCACTCGGTCTTGTGGAAGTACGCCGCGGCCTCGGCCGGGGTGATGCTGGGTATCGCTTGCGCACTCATGGGCCTGTTGGTCGGGTTGTGCGCGATGAAGATCATCTGGTTCAACGCTCCCGGGTTCACCTCGAGCTCGTCAGCGGTGGAAAAGAAGTCCCAGACCATGTCGCTGGCATTGGTCGACATGAACTGCACCCGCACCGAACGCGTCGGGTCGCTGACCTGGCTGCCCTCGTACTGCCCGCCTGTCTTGCCGTTGATGCCGAAGGCCTTGCACATCACGTCATACATCGGCACCAGGGCAAAGCCGAAGCCGAACATCACCACCGTCAGCAGCAGCAGGCGGGTGACCAGGCGCTTGAGCGACGAGCCCTTCATGGCGGCGCTCCTACTTCACGTCCGGCGGGGTCTGGAAGGTGTGGTAGGGCGCTGGCGAGGGGATCGACCATTCCAGGCCCTCGGCGCCATCCCAGGGCTTGGCCGGGGCGGGTGCGCCGCCACGGATGCACTTGATGACGATGAACAGGAACAACAGCTGCGTGGTACCGAACAGGAAGGCGCCGATCGACGACACCATGTTGAAGTCGGCGAACTGCAGGTTGTAGTCGGGGATACGCCGCGGCATGCCGGCCAACCCCACGAAGTGCATGGGGAAAAAGGCCATGTTCATGCCGACGAACGAGAGCCAGAAGTGCAGCTTGCCGAGGGTTTCGTCATACATGTGGCCAGTCCATTTCGGCAGCCAGTAGTAGGCCGAGGCAAAGATGCCAAAAATCGCCCCGGGCACCAGCACATAGTGGAAGTGCGCCACCACGAAATAGGTGTCGTGGTACTGGAAGTCCGCCGGGGCGATGGCCAGCATCAACCCGGAGAAGCCGCCGATGGTGAACAGGATGACGAACGCGATGGCGAACAGCATCGGTGTCTCGAAGCTGAGCGAGCCCTCCCACATGGTGCTGACCCAGTTGAACACCTTCACCCCGGTGGGCACGGCGATGAGCATGGTGGCGTACATGAAAAACAGCTCGCCGACCACCGGGATGCCGACCACGAACATGTGGTGGGCCCAGACGATGAACGAGAGGAAGGCAATCGCGCCGGTGGCGTAGACCATCGAGGTGTAGCCGAACAGTGGCTTGCGCGAGAACGCCGGGATGATCGAGCTGACCGCACCGAACGCCGGCAGGATCATGATGTACACCTCGGGGTGGCCGAAGAACCAGAACACATGCTGGAACAGCACCGGGTCACCGCCACCGGCGGCGCTGAAGAAGCTGGTGCCGAAATGGATGTCCATCAGCATCATGGTCACTACCCCGGCCAGCACCGGCATCACCGCTATCAGCAGGAATGCGGTGATCAGCCAGGTCCAGACGAACAGCGGCATCTTCATCAGGGTCATGCCCGGGGCGCGCAGGTTGAGGATGGTGGCGATCACGTTGATCGCGCCCATGATCGAGCTGATACCCATCAGGTGGATGGCAAAAATGAAGAAGGTGACGCTGGCCGGCGCATAAGTGGTCGACAGCGGGGCGTAGAAGGTCCAGCCGAAGTTCGGCCCGCCACCCGGGCTGAACAGGGTCGAGACCAGCAACAGGAAGGCCGCTGGCAACAGCCAGAAGCTGAAGTTGTTCATGCGCGGCAGGGCCATGTCTGGCGCGCCGATCATCAGCGGGATCATCCAGTTGGCCAGGCCGACAAACGCCGGCATCACCGCGCCGAAGACCATGATCAGGCCATGCATGGTGGTCATCTGGTTGAAGAACGCCGGCTCGACGATCTGCAGCCCGGGCTGGAACAGCTCAGCGCGAATCACCATGGCGAACGAGCCGCCGAGCAGGAACATCATGAAGGCGAACCACAGGTACATCGTGCCGATGTCTTTGTGGTTGGTGGTCAGCACCCAGCGCATCAGGCCCTTGGCCGGGCCGTGGGCGTGGTCATGGCCGTGGGCGTGGTCGTCGATCACTGCACTCATGTCCTGTCTCCTGCAATCCACTGATTGCCGCGCAAAACCCGGTTCACTTGGCTTCTGCCTGCTTGAGCGCCAGCACGTCCTTCGGCGTGACCATGTCGCCCTTGTTGTTGCCCCAGGCGTTGCGCTCGTAGGTGACCACGGCGGCGATGTCGACTTCCGAGAGCTGCTTGCCGAACGCGGCCATTGCGGTGCCGGGGCGGCCATGGAACACCACGCCCAGATGGTCTTCCTTCGGCCCTGTGGCCACTTTCGATCCCTTGAGCGCCGGGAACATCGGTGGCAAGCCCTGGCCCTCGGCCTGGTGACAGGCCACGCAAGTAGTGTGGTAGACCTTGTCACCACGCTCGACCAGTTCTTCGAGGGTCCAGTCCTTGCTGGTCAGCTCCTTGAGCTTGGCCGCCTCGGCCTTGCGCTCGCCGAGCCAGGTGTCGTAGTCGGCCTTGGTCTTGACCTCGACCACCACCGGCATGAAGCCGTGGTCCTTGCCGCACAGCTCGGTGCACTGGCCGCGGTAGATGCCGGGCTTCTCGATACGGGTCCAGGCTTCGTTGACGAAGCCGGGGATGGCGTCGCGCTTGACCGCGAAGGCCGGCACCCACCAGGAGTGGATGACGTCGGCGGCGGTTACCAGGAAGCGCACCTTGGCACCCACCGGCAGTACCAGCGGCTGGTCGACTTCGAGCAGGTAGTGCTCGTCCTTGGGTGCCGTGTTGTGGATCTGATCAGCCGGGGTTGCCAGGTTGCTGAAGAACTCCACGTCCTGGCCCAGGTATTTGTAGTGCCACTTCCACTGGTAGCCGGTGACCTGGATATCGATGTCCGATTCGCTGGCGTCGTAGATGTCGATCAGGGTCTTGGTGGCCGGAATGGCCATGGCCACGAGGATCAGGAAGGGGACGATGGTCCAGAGGATTTCCACCCAGGTGTGCTCGTGGAAATGTGCTGGCTGCTGCCCGGTGGAGCGGCGGTGGATGACCATCGACCAGAACATCGCGCCGAATACCACGACGCCGATGATCACGCAGATCCAGAAGATCGTCATGTGCAGGTCGAATACGGCGTTGGAGACTTCCGTCGCCCCCGGGTGCATGTTCACGGTCCAGGCGGCGTTGGCCTGGCCAAGAACCGACCACAACAGCAGGCCCATCCAGACAGGTGGATGTCGCATCATTGCGGGTTCCCCTTCTCGTTCTTGTAGTCCCGGAGGCATGGCCTGCGGCAAGAGGGAACGGCGGTCAAGACTGCCTGGCTTCGACGACCGAGCCCCTGCAAAAAGCAGTCGGGCCTCATCAACGAATCACGTTCAAGCGGAGTATAGACAGCGACCAATGGCACGCAACGACGCGGGTGAAATCAACCTCAAGAAACGCTGAAACCCGAGTAAAAGCCCGGGCTTGAGCGGCTATGGCAAAATAGTGGCGACCCTATATGCCGAACTGCGCACACGTTTGCGGGGTTTATAACAAATGCGTCTTAGGTATTCTGTATACCGAGCTAACTTAGTGTCTTCCGTTTGAAACGTCTTGTCCCTGGAGTTGTCATGAACATCGCTGCTGTACGCGAGCAGATTAGCCAAGCCCACGATCATGAAAGCCGCACCGGCCAACTGAAAGAGCGTCTCGAGCTGCAACTGCCTCACCTGCACCCCTCGATCCAACTGCCTGAGCAGGACGCCCAGGGTACTTTGGCGCGCTTCGTCAGCGCTTACATCGATCAGGTTCCGGAACTGCTGGAAGCCGCCCACACTGTGGCGCGCGAAGCCGGGATCGAGTCGCAGATCAAACCTGTACTGAAAATTGCCGAAGCCTATTTCCTGCAGCCGCCAAGCCTTATGCAGGGGCATGTCGGCCTCGACTGTCTGCTGGATGAAGCCTACCTGGCGCACCGTCTGGTAGAGGAGGTCAACGACCTGTACATCCGCCACTTCCAACAACCCCTGATCCCGGTCGATACCACGGTGGCCAACCTCATCGCCCACCAACTGATCGGCGAAACCTTCGCCAACCAGCTGGATGAGGTGGTGCATCATTCGGTGGCGCAGATGCTGGACGACGAAAGCTTCGCCGCAGAGTCGGTGGAAGCCTACCGTGAAACGCTCAGCAGCCCACAGACCGGTGAAGCCTGGAAGCGCTGGCCATGCCTGTCGCGCCAGCTGAACGTGGCGTTCGGTCAGGCCAGCGCCTGACCTGCGGCACGGGCGAGGAAAACGCTCCCGCTGCTGCGCCCCGCCTTCGATCATTACTGTCATCGGGCCGCCTCAGGGCGGCCCTTTTCCATTCAGGTGATGACAATGACGATCAGAAGAAACAGGATTTTTACGGACCTGCTGCGCGGAACCTATCCAACCATATGGGGCAACTGGGGCCTCAATCCGTCCATCAAGCCAGGCGCGGTCGGCATCATCGACGCCGACTCCGGCGACTTCAAGCTGGCCGTCGATTGCCTTCCCGGCGTCGAGATCAGCAAGAGTCAGCAAAGCCGGAGGTGGGATTTCAAATCGTCTGGCGTGACGTGCAACCGCATCAACGCCAATGTCAGCGGGATGATCTTTGACCCGAACACAGGTGCCGAAGTCAAACCCGAGGCCGCGCTGGAATGGACGTTCGACAAGGAGAATTCCATTACCTCGGAGTTCGCGATCAGTGGCGAGCACGCCATCAGCAACCTTGCCATCCTTGCCGATCAGTACGATTGGCTGCTCGGCCAGGCGCGCAAGTTGAACATGGCGACCAGCACTGGCATCTCCGAAGGTTTCGGCGTGGTGACCTCGGTCATCTACGCCAGCAGTGGCCTGAATGCGGTGGCAAAGAAGGGCAAAGCCAGCTTCACCGTCTCCGGTAGCGCAAGCGGGCTCAACCGCCTGCTCGGTGAAGACGGCATCAACGGCAGTTGCAAGGCGAGCTATGTGTTCACCAGCAACTCCAGTGAAGTCGAGATGCATAGCTTGCCGGCAAAAAGCGGTGAGGTGGCAACCGAACCCCTGCCTGTCGCCTATACCTTTGCCTCGTTCGCAGGCAGCCGAGTATTGATCCCCAGCTGGGTCGGCAAGGTCGGTGTGCTGAACCTGCTGGTGGACAGCAAGGCGTCATCCTTTACCACCTACTCCACCAAGGTCACACTGTCCTACCAGACCCCCGAAGGCCCGATCAAAGAGTCCAGGACGGTAATCGGCGGAAGCTCGACCAGCTTCGGGGAAATCCCCCTGACCGCCACTCAGATGGAATTGACGGCGGAGTTCATCAACATCGGCTCCAACACCCGCAAGTCGATGAAGTGGAACACGCCCGCCAGCGAGTGGCTGGGCGGCACCCGCACCGTGAACCTGACAGGTACATGGCCGGGTGCGCCGGAGATGATCGAGGTCAAACGCTGACCTCAGGTGCCAGCAACGCTGCGCAAACGGCCCTCCACCCTGCGCTTGAGGCCTCGCTGCTCGATACGCAGGGTAGAGCCGCTGGTCTTGCTCCAATCCTCCAGCAGTTCCAGGCATGAATGGTCGATATAGGTCAGGTTGGCCAGCGGAACATGCAGGGTGGTGCCGGCAGGCACGCTATCAAGTACCTGGGTCAGTGCCGGTACCTTGAGGAACGTAGCCGACCCGCTCAGGCGCAACTCCATATGACCGCGGGGTTCGAGCTGGACAAGGCAGATTTTCAGGCGCGCGGCCTTGAACGCCAGCTTCAGCAGTGTCAGGGCGAAGCCCAGCAGCACCCCCGTCAACAGGTCGGTGAAGATGATCGCCATGGCAGTCGCCACGTAGGTGACCATCGGCATCCGGCCATAGCGGCTCAGGCCGCGCAGCGCTTTGAAATCGACCAGTTTGATGCCGGTGTACACCAGCACACCCGCCAGGCTCGCCACCGGAATCTGCTGCAGAACGCTGCTCAGCACCACCACGAACGCCAGCAACCACAAGCCATGCAGGATCGCCGAGGCACGGGTTTGCGCGCCTGCCTGGACGTTGGCCGAACTGCGCACGATCACGCCGGTCATCGGCAGGGCGCCGAGTACGCCACAGAGCATGTTGCCGATACCCTGCGCCGACAGCTCCCGGTCGAAGTCCGAGCGTTGGCCGCTGTGCATGCGGTCTACAGCGGCTGCCGACAGCAGCGTCTCGGCACTGGCGATGAAGGCCAAGGCGAATGCCGCCACCAGCAAAGTCGGATCAGCGAGCTTCAGCAGGTCGTCCGGACGAATCCAGTCGATGGCTTCGGACAGGTCTGCCGGTACTTGCACCCGATTCACCGGCAGCGCCAGCGACATGGCAATCGCGGTCATCGCCGTCACGCCCAGCAAGGCACCCGGCACGAAGCGCAGCTTCTGCGGCCGCAGGCGTTCCCACCCCCACATGATGGCAATCGTGCCCAACCCCAGCGCGCCAGCCATCCAGCCGGAGCCGGCGCTTTCCTCAGGCAGGGCCGCAGCCACGGTGGATGGGAACTCCAGGAGGTTCTGCAGGCCCGACGGCTGTGGCGCCGTGTCGAACATCACGTGCACCTGTGACAATACGATCAGCACACCAATACCGGCGAGCATGCCGTACACCACGGCGGGCGCCGTGACACGGAACCAGCACCCCAGGCGCAAGCGCCCAGCCAGCAATTGCAGAATCCCCGCCAGTAGCAGGATAGGCCCGAGCATCGCCATGCCATGTTGCCGCACCAGCTCGAACACCAGCACCGCCAGGCCGGCTGCCGGGCCGCTGACTTGCAGCGGCGAACCCGCCAGGAAGCCGACCACGACGCCGCCGATGATACCGGTGATCAGCCCCTTGGCCGGCGGCATGCCTGACGCAATCGCAATACCCATGCATAAAGGCAGGGCGACCAGGAAGACCACCACCGACGCCAGCAACTCGCGCGGCAGGGCCGCTTTCAACTGTGTCATGTTCACCATCGTTCTCCTTTCTCTGTCGCACGGCCATTCCCCTGGCCGTGGGCACATGTGGCCCCTGACGAGCGCGCAGGCGCGAGCCGCCAGCGCGTTCGCCGGCAGGGCAGTCAGGGCATTTTCAAGGCAGCCGAAGGCCGCGCCACACCCGCGATGGGTGCAGCCGGCTATTCAAGGTTCAGCTGTGGACGGGTCGCTTAGTAGCGGCCTCTCGGAGTAGCGCAGGGCACGGGCTCGCCTGCGGTCAGTGGCATGAAGCTGTCACTGGCTGCGTCGTAGGCCTCGATCTTGCTGGTCTCGATGTCGTAGACCCAGCCATGGATGAACAGCTCACCCGCTGCCAGGCGCGAAGCCACCGACGGGTGGGTGCGCAGGTGATGCAGCTGGGCGATGACGTTTTCCTTGGTCAGCACCTGCATGGTTTCGTGCTCGCTACCGCACGAGCAGTTGTTCTCGACCACGGTGCGGGCCACTTCGGCGTGACGCAACCAGGCGGAAACCGTTGGCATCTTGGTCAGCGACTGCGGGTTCAGCACGGCCCGCATGGCGCCGCAGTCGGAGTGGCCGCAGACGATGATGTGGTGCACTTTCAGCGCCAGCACGGCGTACTCGATCGCGCTGGAAACGCCGCCGTTCATCTGGCCGTAAGGCGGCACTACGTTACCGACGTTACGGGTCACGAACAGGTCGCCCGGCGAGCTCTGGGTAATCAGCTCGGGAACGATACGCGAGTCGGCACAGGTGATGAACATGGCGCGCGGGGTTTGCGCGGTGGCGAGCTTCTTGAACAGCTCCTGCTGCTCAGGGAAGACGTCATGGTGAAAGCGCAGGAAGCCGTCGACGATGTGCTTCAGGGCGGCATCGGCGCTCTCCGCTGGAGCTGGCGGAACGACCTTGGATGGGTCCTTTACGGGCATGATTCATCCTCTTGACGGTGTGTAGGTAAATCCATTTTACCGGTGAAAGATTCTGGCTATGCGCAGATTTAGATGACACGCACGGTCGATAAATCACAGTCTTCGTTGACTGGATTCCTACGCTAGCGAGGAAAACTTAACTGAAACTTAATTCGGAGGCTCTAGAACGGGTGTTCCAGATCGAAAAGGCGGGACCTGAATAATAGCAAAAAAGCATCAACTGCCAAGAGCCATTAGCACAATTATCATCTCGGATTAGTTGAGCTGGGGATGGCCCTATCCATCAGAACAGCGCCATTTGCCCGCCCGGCGGGCAGAAGGCCGAGCAGTCCAGGGCCTGTGCCTCGCGCCCGGCAAAGTCCAGGCGCTTCATCGCCTTGGCAAAACGTTGTGCGAGCAATTCGGCAAAGACCCCTTCGCCACGCATCCGCGCACCAAAGCGGCTGTCATACAACTCACCACCTCGGCTCTGGCGTATCAGGCTCAGCACATGGGCTGCGCGTTGCGGGTAATGGTCCTGCAACCACTGCTCGAACAATGGCGCCACTTCCAGTGGCAGGCGCAGCATCATGTAGGCGGCGCTCTGTGCACCCGCCTCCTTGGCGGCCTCCAGCAGCTGCTCCAGTTCGCTGTCGTTGATCATCGGAATCATCGGCGAACACAAGACGCCTACCGGCACGCCGGCTTCGCGCAAGACGCGGATGGCCCGCAACCTTGCCTTGGGCGAAGCCGCACGGGGCTCGAGTACCCGCTTGAGATCATCGTCCAGGGTAGTGAGGCTGATCATCACCCGTGCCAGGCGCTGACTGGCCATCTCGGCCAGCAGGTCGAGGTCGCGCAAAACCAGCGCGCCCTTGGTGACGATGGTCACCGGATGGCGAAAACGCAACAGCACTTCCAGCACCCTTCGTGTCAGCTGTTGCTCACGCTCGATGGGCTGATAGGGGTCGGTGTTGGAGCCCAGGTTGATCGGCGCACAGACGTAGCCCGGTTTGCTCAACTGCTGTGCAAGCACCTCGGCGGCATTGGTCTTGGCTATCAGCTTGGTCTCGAAATCCAGGCCAGGGGAGAGGTCCCAGTAGGCATGCGAAGGGCGGGCATAGCAGTAGATGCAGCCATGCTCGCAACCTCGGTAAGGATTGATGGAACGGTCGAAGGGCAGGTCCGGTGAGGTATTGCGGCTGATGACCGACTTTGCTGTTTCAATCCGCACCTCGGTACCCTGCGTCTGCGGTACTTCTTGATACCAACCGTCATCCTCGGCAACCGAATGGCTCGGCGCGAAGCGGTTGTGCGGATTGTGCGCCGTGCCACGGCCCTTTTGCGGTGCTGGAGGAATCATGGCCTACCCCGATACTGTATTCATATACAGTATATTGTGTGCAACGATCTTTCCAGCACCTCTGGTCAGCGCCTCACACCAGCCCATGCCAGCGCAAATAAGCTTGCGAACTCGCGGGCCGCCCCAGAAAAGCTTCGATACCTTCGCGCAGCGGGCGCGTGGCGCCGGGTGCAATCAGCGCGTCTTGCAGCGCTCTACCTGTCGTCCGGTCCAGCAGGCCGAAGGTCTCGAAGTGGGAGAACAGGTCCACGGCATGCACATCTGACCACAGGTACGCGTAATAACCTGCATCGTAGCCGTTCACCAGGTGGTCGAAGGCATGAGCCGGGTGTTCAAACTCAGCCAGCGGCCAGTATCCACAGCGTTCCCGGGCTTCTCCCAGGCGTTGTTCAAGGCTCCTGCCGTCATTGGGGGTGGCATGCAGGTCTATGTCGAACAGCGCCAGGCTCAGATGGCGGGCGGTTTCTTCCACACTCTGCTGACGCAACCGGCGCAGGCATTCATCGACCTGAGCCCGGATGAGTCGGCGACCATCCTGCTGCGGCGAAGAAATCGAAAGCAGGTAATCTGCATCCCAGACCCAGCGCTCGAAAAGCTTGCCGAACAGCTCGACGCCATCGGTGCCCAGTTCGGTGACATTGGACATGACATGGTTATGGGTGCGCACCAGCAGGTGATGCAGGGCATGGCCGAACTCGTGGAACAGCTTGCGTAGGGACAAATGGTCCAGCAGTGGCTGGCGGCCCTCCTGCGCCTGCGGTACATCGCAGAACACCACCACCGAGGCGGCTTGGTAGATACCTTCGGCATCGATGCGGCGATTGCGGATATAGGTGGTGAACACCGCATCAGCCTGCTTGCCAGCGTGTTGCACTGCGTCGAGGTAGAGAAAGCCGATGAAGGCGTTGTCCTGCCAGACTTCGAACGACTGCACGCTATCATCCCAGGTGGCGAGCGGCCTAGGTTGCAGCGTGACATCGAACAACCGCTGGACCAATTGCTGCAGCGCGGCGATCACAGCGTTCAGCGGGAAATGCTCTCGCAGGGCCTCGGAGCCAAGCGTGTTCCATGAGGACGCCTGCAAATACGCAACGTCCCAGGGATTCACCGGCGCCCATCCCAGGCTCTCGCCCTGGCGCTCGATAGCCGAACGCCATTGCACCATGGCTGGCCGCACATGATCGGCCAGGTCATGCAGAAAGGCCCGCACCTGGTCTGCCGTACCCGCACTCTTGGCTTGCAGGCTTAGCTGCACATGGCTGGAAAAACCGAGCAGTTGGGCCTTTTCCTCGCGCAAGCCGGCCAGTTGCTGCAACAGCGTGCGGTTGTCCCGCTGTGGGTCTGGGCTGACGCCACGGGAGTGATAGGCCCGAAATACGCGCTCACGCAGACTACGGTTAGCGGCATGCATGAGCACGGCTTCGGTGGCCACGCTTTCGCAAGGCACCAACCAGCCCGGCTCGCCCGCCTCACGTGCCCGTGCAGCCAATTCTTCGCGAACCCGTTGCGGGATGCCGCTCAGCTCTGTCGCATCGGTGATGCTCACCCCTGGCTGTTCGATATTCCTGAGGTAGGCTGCACAGGCTGAGCCAATCTGCGCCTGCAACTCAGCCAGACGTGCCTTGCCAGCGCTGTCCAGCAACACCCCACTGGCGGCGAACTTGTCCAGGTGCCAGCGCAAGGTAGCCCGCTTTTGCGCATCCAGCTGCCTGCCGATTTCGCTATTGGCCAGTCGCGCATACAGGGCATGCAGCCTGACATTGACAAACTTCTGGTCGAATCGCGCCGTAGCCTTGGCATAGAACTCGAGTATGGCCTCCGCCCAGGCCTGGTCTTTGCCCACCAGCGGCGACGCGCCATACAACACTGACAGAAGCTCGGCATCCAGCCCATCCACGGCCAGTACCAGGTCATCCCAGGTGGGCAGGGCCTGCTGGTCGGCGATGATCCGCTCGATCCCTTGCGCGTGAGCCTGCAACACATGGTCGAAGGCCTCGCGCATGTTCTGCAGGGTGATCGATGGGTAATCCACCGGAGTAGCGCTGCCTTGCAGCAGAGGGTTGTCCATGAAGCACCGCCTTGCTCGAATTGAGGAGCAGGCGAGCTTGCACGCCCAGCGGCAGGGGAGTGGCCTGACTATCTACCACCCAAGCGTCTGCCCGAGCACAAAGGCCCGGGCAGCACAGTGGTTTCACTCAGTCGGTTTCTTCAGCTTCGGATTAGGAAAGAACTGCACGGTCTGCACCTTGGCCGGCGCCGCCTTGGGCGCCATTTGGTTGACCCGCGTGCCGAGCTCCTTGGGCACCGACAGGCCCTGCTCGTTGAGGGTGTCAGTGAAGCCACAGGCCACGCACTCGCGATGCGGCACGTCGTCTTCGCTCCACATCATCAGCTTGTCGGGCTCGCTGCACGCCGGGCATACCGCCCCGGCGATGAAGCGTTTCTTGGTCTTGTTCACGGCTACCTCGCTCATGCTGCCGCGTCCTCGGGCAGGCCACTGTGGCGCAGCAACGCATCAATGGAAGGCTCACGCCCGCGGAAGTCCACGAACAGCTCCATCGGTTCGCGGGAGCCGCCGCGGGCCAGGATCGCTTCACGGAACGCGCGGCCGGTCTCGGCATTCAGCACGCCTTCTTCCTCGAAGCGCGAGAAGGCATCGGCCGACAGCACTTCAGCCCACTTGTAGCTGTAGTAGCCCGCCGCGTAGCCGCCAGCGAAGATGTGCGCGAAACTATTGGGGAAACGGTTGTAGGCCGGTGGGCGCATCACCGAAACCTCGTCGCGTACGCCTTCAAGTACCTGCAGCACGCTGCGGCCGTCACCGTGGCTGGCGTGCAGCTCGAAGTCGAACAGCGAGAACTCCAGCTGGCGCACCATCATCATGCCCGATTGGAAGTTCTTCGCGGCGAGCATCTTGTCCAGCAGGTCCTGAGGCAGGGCCGCGCCGGTTTCGTAGTGGCCGGAGATCAACGCCAGGCCTTCAGGCTCCCAGCACCAGTTCTCCATGAACTGGCTCGGCAGCTCGACCGCGTCCCAGGCCACGCCGTTGATGCCGGACACACCGGCATGCTCGATGCGGGTCAGCATGTGGTGCAGGCCGTGACCGAACTCGTGGAACAGGGTGGTGACCTCGTCATGGGTCAACAGCGCAGGCTTGCCAGGCGCGGCCGGGGTGAAGTTGCACACCAGGTTGGCCACCGGGCTCTGCAGCTCGCCGCCGGCTGTACGGCGACGGTCACGGGCGCCATCCATCCAGGCACCGCCACGCTTGTTGGCGCGGGCATAGAGGTCGAAGAAGAAGCGGCCGACGTGCTGGCCGTTTTCCTTGATCTCGAACAGGCGCACGTCCGGGTGCCAGCTGTCGAAGCCTTTCAGCTCAGCGATTTCAATGCCGTACAGGCGCTGGACGATGCTGAAGAGGCCGCTGAGCACCTTGTCGATCGGAAAGTAGGCACGCAGGGCCTCCTGCGACACGCTGTAACGCTGCTCGCGCAGCTTCTCGCCGAAATAACCGGCGTCCCAGCTGGCCAGTTCAGGGCAGCCCTGCTCGGCGGCATAGGCCTTGAGCTGCTCCAGGTCCTGGGCGGCAAACGGCTTGGAGCGCTTGGCCAGGTCGCGCAGGAAACTCAGCACCTGGTCGCTGGACTCGGCCATCTTGGTCGCCAGGCTCAGTTCGGCGTAATTCTTGTAGCCCAGCAGCCCAGCCAGTTCCTGGCGCAGGTCGAGGATCTGCTGCATCACCGGGCCGTTGTCGAACTGGCCGGCGTTCGGGCCTTGGTCGGAGGCACGGGTGCAGTAGGCCGCGTACAGCTCTTCGCGCAGGGCGCGGTCGCTGGCGTAGGTCATCACCGCGTAGTAGCTGGGGAATTCCAGGGTGATCAGCCAGCCGTCGAGGCCCTTGGCCTGGGCGGCAGCGGCCATCTGCGCCTTGGCAGAGTCAGTCAGGCCGGCCAGTGCGGCTTCATCGGTGACGTGCTTGGTCCAGGCCTGGGTGGCGTCAAGCAGCTGGTTGGAGAAGCGGCTGCCCAGCTCGCTCAGCTTGCTCTGCACCTCGGCATAACGCTGCTGCTGGTCAGCCGGCAGATCGATACCCGACAGGCGGAAGTCACGCAGAGCGTGGTCGAGGATAGTCTTCTGCGCCACGTCGAAGCCAGCGGCTTCCGGGCTGTTGGCCAGTGCCTGATAGGCTTCGAACAGCGCACGGTTCTGGCCCAGTTCGGTAGAGTAGGCGCTCAGCGCTGGCAGGCAGGCCTCATAGGCCTCGCGCAGCTCCTGGCTGTTGCACACCGCATTGAGGTGACTGACCGGGCTCCAGGCGGCAGCCAGGCGGTCGTTCAGTTCGTCCATGGCCAGCACCAGGCCGGCCCAGGTCGGTTTTTCGCCCTGCTGTTCGAGGATCTCGGCAATGGCTTTACGGTTGTCGGCCAGGATCGCTTCGATCGCCGGCAACACGTGTTCGGCACGGATTTGCGAGAAGGGCGGCAGATCGTAGGACTGCAGAAGTGGGTTGTTCGCACTCACGGTTTGGATACCTTGGCAGAAGAAACACTGCCCCATCTTAATTACAATCGACGCCGACCGCAGCAGGCAGCCTGCCTATCGGCACAGATGAGAGACGCTATCATGGCCATCCGCAGCTTCCAGCAACACACTCCGAAAGTGGGACCCAGGGCGTTTGTCGACCGTTCGGCAGTGGTCCTGGGCGACGTCGAAATCGGCGAGGACAGCTCTGTCTGGCCGCTGACGGTGATCCGCGGCGACATGCACCGCATCCGCATCGGCGCGCGCACCAGCGTGCAGGACGGCAGCGTGCTGCACATCACCCACGCAGGCCCGTTCAACCCCGACGGCTTCCCGCTGATCATCGGCGACGAGGTGACCATTGGTCACAAGGTCATGCTGCATGGCTGCACCCTGGGCAACCGCATCCTGGTCGGCATGGGCAGCACGATCATGGATGGTGCCATGGTCGAAGACGAAGTGATCATCGGTGCCGGCAGCCTGGTGCCGCCAGGCAAGCGCCTGGTCAGCGGCTACCTGTACATGGGCAGCCCGGTGAAGCAGGTGCGCCCGTTGAACGATCAGGAGCATGCCTTCTTCCCCTACAGTGCCGGCAACTACGTCAAGCTCAAGGACCAGCACCTGGCCGAAGGCTACGACCAACCTGAATGACCGTCTTCGCGGTAAACCCGCGAAGACGGCCACGCACGATTTCAAGTGGAACCCATTACATGCACCAGCAGAATATCCTCTTCGACCTCGACGGCACCTTGACCGACCCGCGCCTGGGCATCACCCGCTCGATCCAGTACGCCTTGGCCAAGCTGGGCATCGACGAGCCTGACCTGACCCGCCTGGAACACTTCATCGGCCCGCCACTGCTACAGGCCTTCATGCAGTTCTACAGCTTCGATGAAGCCAAGGCGTGGGAAGCGGTGAACTTCTACCGGGAGCGTTTCCGCGTCACTGGCTTGTACGAGAACCTGGTGTTCGAAGGCGTGCCTGAGCTGCTCGAAGCCCTGAATGGCCAAGGCCGGACGCTGTATATCGCCACTTCCAAACCCTGGGAATTCGCACGGGAAATTGCCCGGCATTTCGCGTTCGATCACCATTTCAAGGTGATCTACGGCAGCGAACTGGATGGCACGCGGACCAACAAGGTCGAGCTGATCCGCCACCTGCTGGATGAGGAAGGGCTGGATCCGGCACAGACGCTGATGATCGGCGACCGTAAACATGACCTGATCGGTGCGCGCAGCAATGGTGTGCAGGCAGTGGCTGTGGGGTATGGGTTCGGTAGCCGGGAAGAGCTGGTGGCCGAAGCCCCGGCCTTCCACTTCGCGACAGTTGCAGAACTTCATCACGCCTTCTGCAACATCTGAGGGACAGGGGGCTGCTTTGCAGCCCCGACGTTTCACAGATCACATCAACCGCTGCAATGCTGCCTTCCTGTCAGCAGCCGGCAACCGTCCAAGCTGCTCGACCCGCTCGTAAAACCGCCGCCAATCCCCGCCTGCTTCGCGGAACAGCGCAGCAAACGCCGGCACCCACTGGTCATAAAGCCCGAACGGCAGCAGCTTGGCATTGCTCAAGGGCGCATAGATCCAGGCGTCATAGCGCTTGTCCCCGTTCCACTGGCTGTCCCTCAGCTGCTTGTACTCAATGCGCAAGCGCTCGAACTCAGCCTGCTTGGCCGCCCGTTTGTGCGCATCGTCCAAGGGCCCTGCATAAATCGCCTGCAACCGCTCACGGCTGGCCAGCACCAACCGGGTGAACTGTTCGCTCTGCTGCGACTGATTTTCGCCGATTAACGCTAGCCCGCGGGCTGCGCGCCATTGCCGCGTGCCCTCCTGCTCGACGAAGGTGGCAAACGACTCGTTGAATTCGGTGTCGTCCTGCACGTAAAAACGCTGATGAGCCAACTCATGGAAGATCAGCGTGGCCAGCCGCTCATCCCCCCAGCCGACCATCGAAGACAGAATCGGGTCATCGAACCAGCCCAGCGTCGAATAGGCTTCGACACCGCTCACGTACACGTCCAGGCCTTGCTGGCGCATCAACGCCGCCGCACCACGGGCCGCACCCTGGCGGTAGTAGCCGCGGTAAGCGACGCAGCCGGCAATGGGAAAACAGTGCGTCACCGGCTGCAGCGACAGCTCAGGAGTGGCGAACACATTCCACACCACGTAGGGGCGGTGCAAATCAGCGTAGAGCCGATAGCTCCGGTTATCAGGCAGTTTCAGCTGATCGCTGGCAAAAACCCGCGCAGCTTCGGCATGGGCGAGGCGGGCCCGCAATTGCGGGCTGCTGGCCGGGTCGGCGATCACTTTGTCCACAGGCTGGCGCGCCCGCAGCAGCTGCAATTGCCCTTCGGCCAGTTGGCTGTAATAGCCCACGGTGCTGCAACCGTTCAGCAGAAAGGCACACAGCAGGGGAACCAAACGCCTGAAAACGCAGTCGAGTGGCCCAGGGCCTGAGCGCTTGAGAAGAACAAAGAGATCCATCTGGGGCTATCCAACCTGCTCATGGCCAATGCGCCTCAAGACTATCTCGCCGAGGGGGAGTTTCGCCATGCGTGCACTGTTGGTCACCGGCTCACTGCTGCTGGTTTCTGCCTGTTCAACCCTGCCCGACCCGGACCCGAACCTGGCCTGGGTCGATCTGACCCCCTATGACGAAGCTTCGCTGGACGCCAAGCAGGTGGACGAGCGCGACTGGGCTGACACTCGCTATTTCGAGGTACCGCCCGGCAGCCACGAGTTGACGGTGCGCTATCAGTTCCCGGTCGCGCCGAGCAACATCGGCCCGGTCGACGCGCCATTGTGGCGTGATTGCCAGGTCAAGCTGACCTTCAAGGACTTCAGCGCCGGGCAGCGCTACCAGCTGCAAGCCGGCAGCATCGGCTTCCGCCCCTGGATCAAGCTGTACGACCACCAGCAGAAACTGCTCGGGCAGGGCCTGCCAGCGGGTTGCCAACGCACCTGAAACGCACAAACGGCGCTATGCTTGTAACTCGTGTATCGCGAGTGGGAGTTTTGCCATGCGCCAGCCCATGATGCTGATCGCCCTCAGTGCCCTGGGGGCCTGCGCCAGCCCCTTGCCGCCCGTAGACCCCGCCAAGGCCTGGGTCGACCTCTACACCGTGACCCCTGGCCGCCTACTCATGGCCGACCTCCTTGACGGCCAGCGCCTGGACGATGGCCGCTACTTCCAGCTGACCCCTGGCAAGCATGAACTGGTGGTGCGGTTCGACTATGAAATCTATGCCGGCGGCATGCTCACAAGCCCCAAGGAACGGACCTGCTACCTGACGGTGCGCTTCGACGACTTCAAGGCCGGTGAGCGCTATCGCCTGGAGGCGCGGGCACCGGTGATGGACCCGCAGGTACTGCTCTACGACGCCAGCCGCAAGGTGGTGGTGAACGAGCCGAGCGACGTGTTCTGCATCCCGTAAGCATTGGGGCCGCATCGCGGCCCCAATCATTTATCGATCATTCTTCTGGTAAATGATCTTCTTCGTCCCGCCATCACAGGTGCCGACGATCATGTTCTGATCCTTGACCTCACTGTTGGGCACGATTTCCAGCGTGTAGGACGTCACACCCTGGGCCTGGATCTTGGCTTCGATCTCCGCCTTGAGTTCTTCGCACGGTTTTACCGCCGCCAATGCAGAAGTGGCCACAAGCGAAGCCAGCATGGCGATTGCTACGCGAATCATGGAACGGCTCCTGGTATGGCAGCAGTGCTGCCGACGCTGTTTAGACTACAGCAAACCGCCGCCGTTGCGCCGCCTAGCCCACCAATGCAGCGTCCAGGCTGATCTTCGCGTTGAGCACCTTCGACACCGGGCAACCCGCCTTGGCCTTGTTGGCGATTTCAAGGAACTGCGCCTCATCGGCACCCGGCACCTTGGCCTTGAGGATCAGGTGCACGGCGGTGATGGCAAAGCCGTCGGGTTGTTTGTCCAGGGTGACTTCGGCGGTGGTGTCGATGCGTTCGGCGGTGAACCCTGCCTCGCCGAGCATCATCGACAGCGCCATCGAGAAGCAACCGGCATGGGCTGCGCCGATCAGCTCTTCCGGGTTGGTCCCCGGCGCCCCCTCGAAACGGGTGTTGAAACCATACGGGTTCTGCTTGAGTGCGCCGCTTTCGGTGGAAAGCTGGCCTTTGCCATCCTTCAGGCCGCCTTGCCAGATCGCCGATGCTGTCTTTTTCATGATGCCTCCGGGTCCAGGGTGATTTACCTAGGTTTTCGAGGCCAGCGTCCTACACCAAGTTCAGAGCAATCGCACCCTGAGCATTGAATCCGGCGGATGTGCCCATACAGAGTCTGAAAGGCCTCCGGGCCGACCACTCTTGCGGAGGCTCCAATGACGCAGCTGCGTGACCTTAAGATATCCACCCTCGACCTGGTGCCGGTGCGCGCCGACCAAGGCCCGGCGCAATCGCTGCGCAACTCGCTGGACCTGGCACGGCATGTCGAGCGGTTCGGCTACAACCGCTTCTGGGTGGCCGAACACCACAACATGGACGGCATCGCCAGCTCGGCCACCTCGGTACTGATCGGCTACCTTGCCGGCGGCACGTCGACCATTCGCGTCGGCTCCGGCGGCATCATGCTGCCCAACCATGCGCCGCTGGTGATCGCCGAGCAGTTCGGCACCTTGGCCAGCCTGTATCCGGGGCGAATCGACCTGGGCCTGGGCCGGGCGCCAGGTTCCGACCAGATGACCGCCTACGCCCTGCGCCGTGACCGCGCCGGCAGCGCCGATGACTTCCCGGATGATGTCGAAGAACTTTCGCGTTACCTTGGCCCGCGGACCGATGATCAAAAAGTGATCGCTGTGCCCGGCCATGACACCGACGTGCCCCTGTGGCTGCTCGGTTCGAGCCTGTTCAGCGCCCAACTGGCCGGCATGCGCGGCATGCCGTACGCCTTTGCCTCGCATTTCGCGCCGCGCTACATGCATGAGGCGATCCGCATCTATCGCGACCACTTCAAGCCGTCGACCACGCTGGACAAGCCCTATGTGATGCTGGGGATTCCGATGGTAGTGGCGGAAACCGACGAAAAGGCCGAATACCTGGCTACCTCGGTGTATCAGCGCATCCTGGCGCTGATCCGTGGCCAGAGCCTGATGCAGAAACCGCCTGTACCGAGCATGGACGGGCTATGGCTCCCCCATGAACGCGATGCCGTGGCAAGTTTCCTGGGCCTGGCGATGATCGGCAGCCCGCAGAAAGTGCGGGCCAAGGTGGAAGTGCTGCTGGAGCAGACCGGGGCGGACGAGCTGATCTTTACCTGTGATTTGTACGAGCATGCCGACCGGATTCGGTCCTATGAGCTCCTGGCGCAGGCCCTCAAGGGCGAGTGAGCTTCTTCGCGGCTGATGCCGCTCCCGCAGGGATAGCATCGCCTTCACGGTCTGCGCAGTCCCTGCAGGAGCGGCTTCAGCCGCGAAGAAGCCAACACCTTACTTGCGGTTGTAGACGATTTTCTTCTTGCCCGCCTCGCAAGTGCCAACGTCTTTCCCTGCCACCTTGTCCTTGTCGACAATTTCCAGCTCGTAATTTTTTACACCCTTGGCATCGAGCTTCGAGGCGATCTCGGCCTTGAGCTCCTCACAGGGTTTGCCAGCGGCCATTGCCCCACCGGCCAGTACCATCAAACCCACCGCCAGCATCAGTTTCTTCATCGATCGCATTCCTTGTACAGATGAGAAAGACCAGAAGGGCGCCGCCAAGGCGCCCTCCGGTTTTATAACGCCACCACGCCGGGCTGTTCCAGCCCAGTAATGTTTCAGCTGTTGGCGATGCGGAAGCCAACCTTCAGTGTGACCTGGAAGTGCGCCGCCTTGTTGTCGCGGATGTGGCCACGGGTATCGACCACTTCGAACCATTCCAGGTGCTTGATGCTCTTGCCGGCTTCGGCCAATGCATTGTTGATTGCTTCTTCGATGCTGGTGGGCGACGAACCCACCAGCTCGATCTTCTTGTAGGTGTGATGATCGGTCATGAACGCTCTCCTTGGTGACAGTGATAATGAGCCTAGCAGCGCAAGCCCGGTTTACCTGCGAGCCGCTGCCGTTCGGTAAAGTTCGATCGCACTTTCCAGCCGCTCAGGAGTCGCAATCCTTACAGTCCATACTGCAAAGGAGAGTCAACATGCCCCGCAACTCGCTGCGTAAAACGTCCCTGGAGAGCATGGAAGCAGAGATTGAAAGCCTCCTGAAAAGCCTGGAGAACCTGAAGCACGATGCGTCCGAGGAAACCCAGAAGTCAGTGAAGGCGATGCGCAGCAATGCCGAAAGCGCGCTGCGCCATTCGCGCAGCTTGATCAGCGATGCCTATGAGGAAGTGAAGGAGCGCACCCGCCAGACCGGCCTCGCCACCCGCGACTATGCCCAGGAACACCCGTACACCACCGCAGGCGTTGCCATCGGTGCACTTGGCCTGTTGGCAGCGTACCTGCTGTGCAAGCGCAACTAAGCGCTCTGCCTGGCCAGCTCGGCACGTAGCCACTGCGCCAGTTGCTCGGCGCGCCCGTCCGCGGCGCGCCGAGGCACCCACAACGCCAACGCGGCCGGCGTCGGCGAAAAGCCCCACGGTGCACTCAAACGCCCGGCTCGCAGATCGTCGGCAACCAAGGGTTGTGGGGCGATCGCCACCCCCAAGCCGGCAACTGCCGCCTCCAGCAAGTAATACAGGTGTTCGAACGCCTGACCATATTTCAAAGCGCCAGCCTCGATGCCCTGCTCAGAAGCCCAGGTGGGCCAGGCCTGCGGGCGCGAGGTGGTATGCAGCAGGGCTTCGTCCAGCAAGGCCTTGGCGGGCGCCGCGTGCAAGCGGTCGAAGCCGGCGAAGTGCGGGCTCAGTACCGGGCCGATACGCTCCTGTGCCAGCACGTGGACCTGCATGTCCGCTGGCCATGGCGGTTCGGCATATACCAGCAACGCATCCAGCCCAGGGCGGCGCGGATCGAGGTCACCTTCGCCCGCCGACAGATGCAGGCGCAGCTCGGGCAGGTCAGCCTTCAACCGCCCCAGGCGGGGGATGAACCAGCGCGCCAGCAGGCTACCGGAACAGCCCAGCACGAACGGTGCCTCGCTCACATCCCGGCTCAACTCGGCGCACACGCTGCGCAAGCGGTCGAACGCCTCGCCGCTGGCGTCGCGCAGGCGCATGCCGGCATCTGTGAGTTTGATGCCTCGCCCGTCCTTGACGAACAGGGCCACGCCGAGGTGCTCTTCAAGCACCTTGATCTGCCGGCTGACAGCGCCATGGGTAACGTGCAGCGCCTCGGCCGCCTGGCTGACGCTGTTGAGCCTGGCAGTGGCCTCAAAAGCGCGCAGGGCGTTGAGGGGAGGGAGGTCGTGGGCCATTTTACCTGTGAGTTTTTCTGACAAGTTTGCGCAATCTTATCGGTTTTCAGCCGGGCTTGCCGTGGTTACAGTAAAGCCCATCACTCATTGATCACGCCCTGGAGCGACCCATGACCCAGTCCCAATACCGCCCCGGCCCGGATGCCAACGGCCTGTTCGGCTCGTTCGGTGGCCGCTACGTGGCGGAAACACTGATGCCGCTGGTGCTCGACCTGGCCCGTGAATACGAAGCGGCCAAGGCCGACCCGAAGTTCCTCGAGGAACTGGCCTACTTCCAACGCGACTACATCGGCCGACCGAACCCGCTGTATTTCGCCGAACGCCTGACCGAGCACTGTGGTGGCGCGAAGATCTTCTTCAAGCGTGAAGAACTCAACCACACCGGCGCACACAAGGTGAACAACTGCATCGGCCAGGTGCTGCTGGCCAAGCGCATGGGCAAGAAGCGCCTGATCGCCGAAACCGGCGCTGGCATGCACGGCGTGGCCACCGCCACCGTAGCGGCGCGCTTCGGCCTGCCTTGCGTGATCTACATGGGCGCCACCGACATCGAGCGCCAGCAGGCCAACGTGTTCCGCATGAAGCTGCTGGGCGCCGAGATCGTCCCGGTCACCGCTGGCACCGGCACCCTGAAAGACGCCATGAACGAGGCCCTGCGCGACTGGGTCACCAACGTCGAAGACACCTTCTACCTGATCGGCACCGTGGCCGGCCCGCACCCGTACCCGGCGATGGTCCGCGACTTCCAGTCGATCATCGGCAAGGAAACCCGCGCCCAGCTGCAAGAGAAGGAAGGCCGCCTGCCAGACAGCCTGATCGCCTGCGTCGGCGGTGGCTCCAAT
>Ga0153918_1000332_pt1 | contig 24846 bp, 22 predicted proteins | sample TSFL002MetaG_FD_104687 | JGI IMG/M metagenome (GOLD analysis project Ga0153918, IMG submission 104687) | Attine ant fungus gardens microbial communities from Florida, USA - TSFL002 MetaG | ecosystem: Host-associated > Fungi > Mycelium > Unclassified | place: USA: Florida, Paynes Creek Historic... | reverse complement strand
GCTCCACCTCGATGGTGAAGTCGACGTGGCCGGGGGTGTCGATGATATTGAAGCGGTACTTGTGCTCGAACTGCTTGGTCGAGCCTTGCCAGAACGCGGTGGTGGCCGCCGAGGTGATGGTGATGCCGCGCTCCTGTTCCTGGGCCATCCAGTCCATGGTCGCAGCGCCATCGTGCACCTCGCCCATTTTGTGGTTGACCCCGGTGTAGAACAGGATGCGCTCGGTGGTCGTGGTCTTGCCAGCGTCCACGTGGGCGACGATGCCGATATTGCGGTACAGCTCGATGGGCGTTGTACGGGCCATGACGGACTACCTGCAGATGGGCGGATTCCCCCACGGTAGCAGAGCGGGGGAATCCTGCCTGACCGCCGGGCCGTCAGTCAGCCTGGGCTTGCAGCATCCACTGGCCGTCGATTTCGCGGGCCAGGCCGCTGGCCGGCAGCAGGGCCAGCAGGCGCTCGTGCAGGCTGACCTCAGTGAACGTCTTGAGGGTGGTGAGGTCCAGCGCGCCGAGCAGGGTGAGGTCGGCCTTGGTGTATGACAGCCAGGCCTTTTTCAGTACCTGGGCGACGTCGCTGCCGGCGGTGCTGGCGAAGCGGCGATGCCACGGGCGGCCTTCGAAGGTGAACGTGTGGGCGTGGCTGTAGCTGCTCTGGTCGCTGCCTTCGGCGCAGCGGTGGCAGCGGCACGGCCCTTCGCCAAAGGCGTTGCGCAGGAAGCTGTTGAAATCCACGACGGGCTTGAGGGTCAGGCGTTTGTCGACCTCGAACAGGTCGGCGATCAGGGGTTCTTCGGCGCTCACTCAGGTGTCCTCGTGTGGTGTGGCGTGCATCGGCGGGCACCCTAACAGATCGGGCCATTTTTTGCAGGCCCGGCCTGTTCGCGGGCGCGCCGCCAACAGGCCGGTAGAGACAACCGGGACCGCCTGCCGTACTCTACGCGCCTCAATACCCAGACACCCTTTCGAGGTAACCCCGCTTGAGCAAGTACCCTTACACCGCCACCGTGACCATCAGCGCCGAAGACCGTGGCGGCGACGCCGAAGCCTCGGAAAACCCGGGCATGCGCGTCGGGCTGGAAGCGGTGACCGAAACCCTGAAGAAGGTGCATTTCGTCGGTACGCTCGCGGCCCCGGAAAAGTCCGCCACGCACATCTGTGTGACCCTGGAGAACGGCCTGACCTACTACGGCCCGATCGTCAACGGCCACGCCGAACTCGAAGGCGGCTGGATCGCCTTCGAGTCCGACATGCTCACCCCTGAAGAGCTGGGCCTGTAACCCTCAGCTCAGTTCAGCCAGGCACTGCTCGAGAATATCCAGCCCTTCCTCGAGCACCTGAGCCTCGATGGTCAGCGGTGCCAGCAGGCGAATGATGTGCCGCGCCTTGCCGCTGGGCATCAGCAGCAGCCCCCTGGCTCGCGCCGCTTCGATCACCTTGGCCAACTGCACGGGCGCCGGGCTGCCGTCGGCATTGACCAACTCGATACCGCGCATCGCGCCCGTACCGGTCAGACGGCCGATGTACGGGCTCAGGTTCGAGGCCTTCCAGCGGGCATGGCGGCCAACGATCGCCTGTTCCTGGCGCTCACCCCAGGTGGCGACGTTCTCGTCGGTCATCTGTGCCAGGCTGGCCAGTGCTGCCGCGCAGGCGATCGGGTTGCCCGAATAGGTACCCCCCAGGCCACCCTTGGGCAGCGCTGCCATCACGTCCTGTCGCCCGACCACGGCGCCCAGCGGCATGCCGCCGGCGATGCTCTTGGCCAGCAACAGCAGGTCCGGCTCGATGCCCAGCCGGGGGAAGGCGAAGCGCTGGCCGGTACGGCCAAAGCCGGACTGGATCTCGTCGATGATGATCAGGATCCCATGGTCATCGCAGAACCGCCGCAGCGCCTGGGCGAACGCTGGGTCCAGGGCCAGGAAGCCGCCTTCGCCCTGCACCGGTTCGAAGATGAACGCCGCCACGTCCTCCACCGCCAGTTCGACGCTGAACAGGCGGTCCATGGCCTTGAGCGCCTGCTCGCAGCTGACGCCGGTATCGGCGCTGGGGTAGGGCAGGTGGTACACCGGCCCCGGCAATTCGCCGACCCGCTGCTTGTAGGGCGCGACCTTGCCGTTGAGGTTCAGGGTGGCCAGGGTGCGGCCGTGGAAGCCACCGTCGAAGGCGATGATGGCGCGTTTGCCGGTGGCACCGCGGGCGACCTTCAGGGCGTTTTCCGCCGCTTCCGCACCGCTGTTGGTGAGCATGCCGGCCAGCGGGTAGCTGACCGGGACGAACTGGCGCAGGCGCTCCATCAGCTCCAGGTACGGGCCATGGGGCGCGGCGTTGAACGCGTAGTGGGTCAGGCGGCTGGCCTGGGCCTGGATCGCCTCGACCACCGCCGGGTTGCAGTGGCCCAGGTTGAGCACGCCGATACCGCCGACAAAGTCGATGTAGCGTTTGCCGTCGGTATCCCAGACTTCGGCATTACGGCCATGGGAAAGTGTGATCGGATGAACGATGGCAATGGATTGACTGATACTTTCCAGTTTCATGGGCACGCGGACCTTGTTCAAGTTTCTTACTATCCAAGCGCGCTGCGGTATTAATCCGCAAACGAATTATTCGATTGCGGTCATTCCTGCGATTCATGAACTTGCCCCTTCGCGCTCAGTCTCCCTCGGCAACCCGCTCGCGAATCCACTGCACGAAGGCCTTGACCTTGGGCACTTCGGCAGCATGTTCGGCATGGGCGATGAAATGCCGGCCATTGCTCGCCACCGGGTGGTTCCAGGCCACTACCAGCTTGCCTTCGCTCAGTTCTTCAGCCACCAGGTAGCGCGGAATCAGGGCAATGCCACAGCCGGCGATGGCCGCACGGATGCACAGGTAGAACGTGTCGAAACGCGGCCCGTGGTAGCTGTTCTGGCTGTGCAAGCCCAACCCCAGGAACCACTCGTGCCAAGCCTCCGGCCGGGACGCGCACTGCAACAGCCGGTGGGCGGTGAGCGCCTCGGCGCTGTCGAAACGGTGCCGGGCCAGCAGTTCGGGCGCACACACCGGCACCACTTCCTCGCTGAACAGCTCGATGCAGGTGGCCCCCGGCCAGGTGCCCTGGCCGAAGAAGAACGCAATGTCAGCCTTGGCCTGCACCAGGTCGAACGGCTCCAGTTCGTTGCGGATGTCCAGGTGGATGCGCGGGTGGCGGTCGCCGAAACCCTTGAGCCTGGGCACTAGCCAGCGCGCGCCAAAGGTCGGCTGGGTAGCGATGCGCAGCACCTCGGTCTCGTCGCCGTAGCTGAGGATGTAGCGGCTGGAGATGTCGATCTGGTTGAGGATCTTGTTCACTTCGGCGAGGTACAGCGCGCCGGCCGGGGTCAGGTGCAGGCGCCGGCGGATACGCTGGAACAGCGAATGCGAGAGCATGTCCTCGAGTTGCGCAACCTGCTTGCTGACGGCGCTCTGGGTCAGGTGCAGCTCCTGCGCCGCACGGGTGAAGCTCAGGTGGCGGGCGGCAGCTTCGAAGCACTGCAGGGCGGTGGTCGAGGGCATCAGGCGTTTGGACATGGCAGGCGCGTACCGAGCAAAAAAGGATGAAGTTCATTCCGTATTGGAATCATGTGCTTCGAAAAGGTCGTTTGTTGACCTCGCCCTATAGATTAATACTGACCTCGATCAACGATGACAACCGGTACGGCGAAGAGGAGGTAATTGCGCGACCGGCGACCTAAAACAACAAAAAACAGCAACTCGACCTAGCCGAATTCTGCTCCAACTTTTCAGCCGACGACGGCACTCCAGCCGCACGCCGGCCGACCCATTCGAGGGTTCTCCATGGCTTCGCTACACAACAACAAACAGCGTTCCTTGCAGCACGGCCTGACCTCGCGTCAGGTGTCCATGATCTCCATTGCCGGCATCATCGGCGCCGGCCTGTTCATCGGTTCTTCCAACGCCATCGCTACGGCTGGCCCGGCCATTCTCATCTCCTACGCCATGACCGGCCTGCTGGTACTGTTGGTGATGCGCATGCTGGGTGAAATGGCCATCGCCAACCCCAATAGCGGCTCGTTCTCCACTTACGCCTCCGAGGCCATCGGCCCATGGGCCGGGTTCACCATCGGCTGGCTGTACTGGTGGTTCTGGGCGCTGATCATCCCGGTCGAGGCCATCGCCGGCGCCGATATCCTGCATGCCTACTTCCCAGGCGTGCCGTCCTGGCTGTTCGCCTTCCTGATCATGCTCGTGCTGTCGGGCAGCAACCTGGTCAGCGTGAAGAACTTCGGCGCGTTCGAGTACTGGTTCGCGCTGGTCAAGGTGGTCGCCATCATCGCCTTCATCGCCGTCTGCAGCCTGGCTGTGTTCGGCGTCTGGCCGCTGGCCGAGGTGTCCGGCATCAGCCGCCTGTGGGCCAGCGGCGGGTTCATGCCCAACGGTTTCGGTACCGTGCTGGGGGGCGTGCTGATCACCATCTTCTCGTTCTTCGGCGCCGAGATCGTCACCATTGCTGCCGACGAAACCGCCAACCCGAAAGACAAGATCCGCCGTGCAACCAACCTCGTGGTGTACCGCATCGCAATCTTCTACCTGGCGTCGATTTTCCTGGTGGTGTCGCTGGTCGCCTGGAACGACCCTGGCCTGAAAGCGGTGGGCTCGTTCCAGCGTGTGCTGGAAGTGCTGAACGTGCCGGGCGCCAAGCTGCTGGTCGACCTGGTAGTGCTGGTGGCGGTGACCAGCTGCATGAACTCCGGCCTCTACACGGCTTCGCGGATGCTCTATTCGCTGGGTGCCCGCGGCCAGGCGCTGAGCATGACCAAGCGCATCTCCGGTGCTGGCGTGCCGACCGTGGCGGTGCTTCTCTCGACCCTGGCAGGCTTCGTCGGTTGCTTCGTCAACTATGTGCTGCCGGGCAAGGTCTTTGGCTTCCTGCTGTCCACCACCGGCGCCATCGCCTTGCTGGTGTACCTGGTGATCGCCGTGTCGCAGCTGCGCATGCGCGCCCGCGCCGAGCGGGAAGGGCGCCCGCTGGAGCTGAAGATGTGGCTGTTCCCGTGGCTGACATGGCTGGTGATCGGCACCATCGTCATGGTCCTGGGCTACATGCTGTTCAGCGACGCCTACCGCTACGAGACGCTGATGACCGCTGGCGTGACCCTGTTCATCCTGCTGGTGTCGCTGACCCAGAAGGGCGCCAAGGTGGTTGCCCAGCCGGCTTGAACTTTCTGCTTTAATGGGGGCGTTTCGCGCCCCCATTCCAACAAGCACAAGGCTGCGTATGAACGATAACCCCCTTTCCCTCCAGGCCCTCGCTGCCCCCGAAGGCACCTGCTTCGGCTGCGGTTGTTCCCACCCCTCCGGCCTGCACCTGCAAAGCCACTGGGATGCCGACGGTATACACCTGCTGTGCCGGCACTCACCCGACAGCACCTACATCGGCTGGCCCGGCCTGGTCTATGGCGGCCTGCTGGCGATGCTGGTCGACTGCCATTCGAACTGGACCGCCATGGCCTACCACTACCGCGCCGAAGGCCGCGAAGCGGGCAGCCTGCCGCGCATCGATTGTGTCACCGGCAGCCTCGGGCTGAATTACCTCAAGCCCACGCCGATGGGCGTGGAGCTATTGCTCAAGGCGCGTGTGGAAGGTGAAGTCGGGCGCAAAACCCGGGTCGTCTGCGAGGTCTGGGCAGGCGATGTGCTGACGGTCAGCGCCGACTCGGTGTTCGTGCGGGTGGACACCGAAAAACTCAAGCTCAAGGCGCACGGTCAGGCCAGCTGATCAACGCCCGGTGATGGCCAGCGAGCCGGGATGTCTCTAGAGTGTCAGCTTCCCATCCAAGCCCAAGGTTGACCATGATTGATCTGAGCGCTTTCCCCATCACCCATAAATGGCCTGCGAAGCATCCTGAGCGCCTGCAGCTGTACTCGCTGCCCACGCCCAACGGCGTCAAGGTGTCGATCATGCTGGAGGAGATCGGCCTGGCCTACGAGCCGCACAAGGTCAGCTTCGACAACGATGATCAGCTGAGCCCTGAGTTCATTTCGCTCAGTGCCAACAACAAGATCCCGGCGATCCTCGACCCCAACGGCCCAGGCGGCCAGCCGTTGCCGCTGTTCGAGTCGGGGGCGATCCTGCAGTACCTGGCAGAAAAGAGTGGCAAGTTGCTGAGCCAGGATCCGGCCCAGCGCTACCAGACCCTGCAATGGCTGATGTTCCAGATGGGCGGCATCGGGCCGATGTTCGGCCAGGTTGGCTTCTTCCATTTCTTTGCCGGCAAGGAATACGAAGACAAGCGCCCCCGTGACCGTTACGTCAACGAATCGAAGCGCCTGCTGGGCGTGTTGGACCGCCACTTGAAAGGGCGTGAGTGGATGGTCGACGAATACAGCATCGCCGACATTGCCATCTTCCCTTGGGTGCGCAACCTGGTGGAGCGCTACAACGCCCGCGAGCTGGTGGGCTTCGATGAATTCAATGAAGTGCAGCGGGTGCTGGCGAAGTTCCTCGAGCGGCCAGCGGTGCAGCGTGGCCTGAAAATCCCCGGCTGATCAGAAAACCTGGCTCAGCAGCCAGTACAGGCTGCCGGCCAGCAGCATGGCCGCCGGCAGGGTCAGCACCCAGGCCATCAGCAGGTTGATCAGCGTGCGCTTCTGAATCCCCGAGCCGTTGGCGACCATGGTCCCGGCCACCCCCGAACTCAGCACGTGGGTGGTCGAGACCGGCAGCCCGAACATGTCCGCGGCACCGATGGTGCACATGGCGACCACTTCCGCCGAAGCCCCCTGGGCATAGCTCAGGTGGGTCTTGCCGATCTTCTCGCCCACCGTTACCACGATCCGTTTCCAGCCGACCATGGTCCCCAGGCCAAGGGCGATGGCCACCGCCACCTTGACCCACAGCGGGATGTAGCGGGTTGCGTCGTCCAGTTGCGTCTTGAACGCCAGCACCTGGCTGCGGGTGTCGGCGTCAAGTGCCACCAGCTGTTTCTTTTCGATCAGGCGGATGGTTTCGCTGGCCAGGTACATGTCGTTGCGCACGTTGGCCATGGCTTCGGCCGGCACGCGCTTCAGTGAACCGTAGCCTTTGACCTGGTCACCGATCTGGCCGGTGAGCGCGGCCAGTGCCGGTACCAGTTGGGGGGTGGCCTTGGGCTCGGCGATGAAGGCGGTCAATGCCTGGCGCGGGTCGCCGGAGGCCGGTGTGGGCGCGGTGTCGACCAGCGCCTGTCGGGTGATTTCGGCAACGGCAGAAAACTGCAGGGCCTGCTCGCTGGGCATGGTCTTGTTCAGGGCATAGGCCATCGGCAGGGTGCCGACCAGAATCAGCATGATCAGGCCCATGCCCTTCTGCCCGTCGTTGGAGCCGTGGGCGAACGACACGCCGGTGCAGGTCAGGATCAGCACCCCGCGGATCCACCACGGTGGCGGCGTGCGGCCTTCCGGCGCCTGGTACAACGCCTTGCGCTTGACCAGCGCGCGCAGCGCCAGCAGCAAAACGGCAGCACAGGCAAAGCCGATCAGCGGCGAGAACAGCAGGGCATAGCCGACCTTGCTGGCCTGCGCCCAGTCGACCCCGCTGGTGCCGTCACGCCCATGCATCAGCGCGTTGGCCACGCCGACGCCGATGATCGAGCCGATCAGTGTGTGCGAAGAGGACGCCGGCAACCCCAGCCACCAGGTGCCGAGGTTCCAGATGATCGCCGCCAGCAGCAAGGCAAAGACCATGGCGAAGCCAGCCGAGGAACCGACCTGTAGAATCAGCTCTGCCGGCAACAGGGCGATGATGCCGAACGCCACCGCGCCACTGGAAAGCAACACGCCGAGGAAGTTGCACAAGCCGGACCAGACCACCGCCACCGGTGCCGGCAGCGAGTGGGTGTAGATCACCGTGGCCACCGCGTTGGCGGTGTCATGGAAACCGTTGACGAATTCGAAGCCCAGGGCAATCAGCAGCGCCAGGCCCAGCAGCAGGAACGGCGTGACGGTAGTGATCGCCGTACCACTGGCGGCCACGTCCTGCTTGAGGCTCCAGGCGGTATAGGCGATGCCGGCCAGCAGCAAGCCGAAGAACAGCACGAGGGTGGCGCGCCCGGGTTTATGGGAAAGCTGCGGGCGGGAGTCGCGGTGGGCCAGTGGCGGCTGGCTGGCCAGGGACGGGGTTGCCATGGGGGCTCCGATTGGCGTCGGCGAGGGTGGCTCTGAGCATAGAAACAATTCCCCGGCTGGGCGTGACCTCGGTCAATGAATTACCTAGGCTCAAGACAGACGGTCATGGCAGGAGACCCCTATGATTCGCTGCAAGCGCGTCTACCAGGCGCCACACAAGCAAGATGGCCAGCGCGTGCTGATCGCCGCGAGCGATGCCTGGCGCACGTTTGCCCGCGACCTTGCGCGCCGGGCGATGTTGCCCTATTACCGCGAGTTCGACCTGTTGTGGATCGAGGAAGCGTTCGATGAAGCCTGGGGCTGGCGCGAGCAGTGGCTGGTGATGGAAGGCGAGACCGTGCTGGGGTTCTGCAGCCTCAGCCAGGACCGCCAGGCGTTGTTCATTCGTGAGTTGCACCTGTTGCCAGAACAGCGTGGGCGCGGGGTGGGCAGCTGGGTACTGGAAACGCTGACTGACTGGGCAGCGCAGCGGCGGCTGCCGCTGTTGAGGTTGATGGTGTTCAAGAGCAACCCGGCGCGGCAGCTGTACTTGCGCCATGGGTTCGTCGAGATGGGCGAGGATGAGTGCTTCGTGAGGATGCAGCGCGTAATCGGTTGACCTGTGCCGGCCTCATCGCGGGTAAACCCGCTCCTACAAGGGCCTCACAACATTCAGGGCTGTGGTGATCCTGTAGGAGCGGGTTTACCCGCGATGAGGCCTGTGAAGTCACCCCAAGTGCCGGATCATTGCTGCCTCACCCGCACAGTCTCACCCTGGCGAACCGTGGCCTCGAGCAACTGCCCCTGCAAGGGCAACAAATCCCCGATCAACAGGTTCTGCAGCAACGGCTTGCCCTCGAAGCGGTTGCCGCCGAGCACCACATCGCGCATACCCTCGACCCGCACCAGCGCCTTGCCGATCCGGCCCAGGCGGTTGCCGCTGAGCAGCAAGGGCCCGGCCAGCGGCGTGGCATTGCGCAGGCTGATGGCATATTCCGCGGTATTACCGATGCGGTTGTCGAGCAGCGCCACCGCGCCCACCTCGCTGGCATCCACCGCGCTGCCCTGGCTGCTGGCCAGCAGGTTGTCGTCGATCACCAGCGGTGCCGCCACGGTGGGTGCCAGGTTGCGCAGCTGGATGGCATTGCCCCGGCTGTCGCCGATGCGGTTGCCGGCCAGCAGCACTGCGCCTTGTTGCTCGCTGACTTCAATGGCGGCCTTGGTCGCGCCGAGGATCAGGTTGCCTTCGACCAGGGCGCGGGTCTGGCCACGCAGGCGCACGCCACTGTTGTTGTCGATGCCGCGCAGCTGGTTGCCCTGCAGCTTGACCTGGCTGTTCTGCACGTCGATGGCGTACTGCTGCGACTGCCCGAACTGGCTGCCGGTGATGGTCGCCTGGCTGTGTTGCAGCTCCACCGCGCTGGACATCTCGCTGAACTGGCTGTCGCGGATGATCAGCGTGGCCGGGCGCGTGCTGGCCGCCTGCTGGGTGCTCAAGGCCGTGGTCAGGCCACGGGAGAGATTGGCGTTGTAGCCCAGGCGCTTGAGCGTCGAGCCGATCACCTGGGTATGGCTACCGGCCCAGGCCACCACGAACGGCCGCCAGGCCCTGTCGGTGCTGCCCGGCTTGTCGCCGGCCATGCTCTCCAGGCTGGACTGGTTGAGCCCGAGCCAGCCCTGGTTGATCAGCGCCGTGCCGGAGAAACTCGAGAGGTACAGGCTGGTGCCTTCGAGCACCAGCCCGGCATCGCTGGCGATCATCAGCGGGTAGCTGAGCAGGTAGCCATCCTTGTAGCGCTTGAGGATGCGCGGATCGTTCAGGGCGTCGTGCAACTGCGCCAGGGTGATGCTGCCACCGCGCAGCATCACCACCTGCGGGTGGTGCGCCTGGTAACCGGCGATGGCGCGAAACAGGCCATTGTTGACGAATGGCTCGAACGGCCAGCTGCCCGCCTGGGACGAGAACATTGGCTGCAGGCTGACGCTGGCGCGCCCGGCCGGGCGTGGCCGCTCGGCCTGCTGGAAGGCCACGGCCTGGCGCACCTGCTGGCGCAGCTGGTCGGCCTTGAGCTGGCGTTGCTCAGCGGGCAGGGTATCCACGGTCTGGTTGACCTGCAGCGCTTGGCTGGCGGCGTGGGCAGCGCCGGCCAGGCACAAGGCGGCCAGGCAGGTGATGGAAAAGCGGGCGAGGGCAGCCATGGGTCAGCTCCTTGATCCGGGCAGAGGGGGGTAGAACGGTTTGATCGGGCCACCGAGCTGGCTGTAGTTGTCCACCTCGCCGTCTTCGTTGTCGTACAGCTGGCGCGCCAGGGCATGGCCGGGGTTGCGCTGCAGGAACGGGATCAGCCAGGCCAGCTTGTAGGGCGCGACATCCACCTGGGATTTGCCTGCGAGTTCGGGCAGGCCATCAGGGGCGAGCACGCTGCGCGCGGCGAAGTTGGCCAGCAGGTCGAGGGTCTGCTGATCGTCGGCGCTCCATGGCAAACCGTTGGCGCGAGCCGATTCCGCCAGCAGCACCAAGGGGACCAGCGCGTACTGGCTGTAAGTGGCGGCCAGTTTGCCGCGTTCCACTTCCAGCGGCAGATAGGCGTAGCTGGCGTCAGCGGAGCGCACGGCCTGGGCCAGGCCGCGGCGCAGGTTGCCGTCGGCCCACTGGATGAAGTCGTCGCGCCCGACCAGCATGCCGGTGGCGGCCACCGCCCAGGCCGCCCAGTAGTCGTGATTATTGAACTTGATCCGGGTAGCGCTGCGCCGGGGGTCGTACTCGGCGATCACTTGCTCGGCCAGGCGGCTGAACCAGCTGCGCTGTGCCGGGCTCAGTTGCAGCTTGCCGTCGGCTGCGGACTGGGTCAGCAGCACGGCGCCGGCCATGGCGGCCAGCGCCCACTTGCGGGCCGCCATGCCGGTGCCGCTGGCATCGGGGTTGAGCAGGGCACCGGCTGCGGCCCATGCCTGCAACCATTGGTCCTGGCAGGCCAGGGCCAGGTTGGCGTCCTGCGGCTTCTTCGCCCGCTGAAAGCGTTTGCTGGCATAGATCAGGCCACCGACGAACTGCTTGACCTGCTTGGCGATCTGCTCGCTGTCGGCGTCGGGGCTGCTGCGCAGGGTCGACTTGCTGGCGTCGCGCTGGTCGTACTTGCTTTCCAGGTGCAGGCTGCCGGTGTAGGGCGCTGGTGGCTGCTGGCTGCAGGCCAGGGTGCGGTAGTCGGCGATCATGGCTGACTGTGGCGTGCTGTGGGCGGGCCAGATGGACTGGGCCGCCTGGGCCTGGGGGATGGCGAGCGCCATGACCACCAGTCCAAGGCGGGGCGATGCATTCATCACAGGCACAGGCGAGTCTCCACATCGGTCGCCGTGGTCCCGGGCTTGGTCGGCTCCATGAACACCGACAGCAGGTTGGCCCCGGCAAACTCCGGTGCCTTGCTCAGTTCCAGGTAGTACTGGCCACCGGTTACCACCGCGTCGCGGCGGAACCACACCTTGTCCCGCGCACCATTGTCGTAATAGACGATGATGTAGAAGTCCTTGACGTTCTTGTCGCTCAGGCGAATGTCGAGAAAGCCCTTCGACAGTGCCTGGCGCCCGCTGCCGGCATTGCTCAGCAGCTCGATGCGCTCACCCACTTTCAAGGCCGGGCGCTGCAGCTTCGTGCCGAGCACTTCCCGGCCTGCCGAACAACCACCCTGGACTGCCGGTACCAGCTGGCGGTACATCAACGGCGAGTCGAGCCGGTAGTTGGCCGGCAGCTCCCAGACGATCAGCTTGGGCGGTGCCTTGGGCTTGTAGTCGCTCGACAACAGGTACTCCAGCAGCGAGCCATCCTCGCCCACCCCAGGCAGGGCGTAATTGAGGATGTCGACGTTCAGGTATTGCTTCAGGTAGCCATCGAAGTTGAACTGCTTGCTCTCGTCCTCTCGGGCCGCGGCGTTACTGTCGCCGACCAGGATGACCTGCGGATCCGGTGCTTCATCGAACAGCGCGTCGGCGCCAGCCGCCACCGGGATGGTCTGGTAGCCGCGCACATACTGGAAACCGTAGTTGTTGCCGCAGATGCTGCTCAGCGCCAGGTTCATCGTGCCGTCCTTGGGCACCATCACGCCCGGCTCGGTACGGTATGCCTTCTTGGTCAGCCCGGCATAGAACGGCTGGCGGCGGATTTCCTCGGCCATCAGTTTCGCCGTGGCCTCGGCGCCGCTGGGCGTCCAGTGGTGGTCGCGGCGGAAGAAGTACTCGCCCTTCGGCGGCTGTTGCACCAGCTGCATCATCGGCGCCACCACCGCGCCGCCCTGGCGCAACTGGCCGAGGAAGTTACTGAGGTTGTTGCTGGCGCGGGCGTAGTCGAAGCCATGCAACTGGTCGGCGAACAGCTTGTCGCGGTGCATCAGCCCGCGGGTCGGCTGGATCGCCATGGCCACATGGATGCCCTGGCGTTCGAAGGCTTGCATCAGGCGGGCGAACTCCGGGCGCATCGGCGCGGGGATGCCGAAGTCATTGGTCAGGTCGACGGCCGAGCGGAACAGCCAGCGGTCCTTGCCAGGGACGATCTCGCGCATCAGTTTCATGCGCCCCTCGGCATAGCGTTGCGGGTCGCTCAAGGCCGGGCAAACCATGCACTGCAGGTTCTCGCAGCCAGGCCCGGCCACCTGGGCAGCCGGGGCTGGCTGCGCGGCCAGGGCCGGCAGGCTGAGCAAGGCCAGGGCAGCGCTCAGGCCAAAAGGTACAAGGGTCTTCATGTGCCATTCATCCTTGCAGGGCATTCATCACTCGGTCGGGTCGATGCTGTTGGCGATGGTCATGCTGCGGTTGCCGGGTAGCAGCACGTAGCTGTACGAACGGCCCTTCTTGAGGAACTGCTCGTCGAAGCTGGCAACCTTGGTGTCCTGCTGGTAGGCGGCGAAGTCGATCTTGACCTCGTTGACCATGCGCGTGCCGGTCTCGCCGTTGCCGAGTGCCTCGACCACTTCGTGCTTGCCATCGGAGGTCTTCAGCGCGGCCTGGTTGGCGGTCAGGTTGTAGAAGGCGATCTGCGCCTTCTTCGGCTCGTTGACGTACTTGTCGCTGATCAGTTTCAGCTGCTTGCCGTCGTAGACCACCGTGCTGGCCGCATTGGCCTTTAACTGCGGTTCGATCGAGTGGCTGCCAACGGCGATCTTGTGCGGGCCGGCAGGGGTGAAGCGGTAGCCGCTGAGCTGGCCGGCGGCAACCCGTTGCGGGTTGACCTTGCCGCTGAGGGTGACGTCGATGTTGCGGTCGGACAGGTTCAGCACCCGGACGAACGCCGAATCGGCCGGGGCCACGGCATCGTACAGGTCGGCGTTGCCTTCGGCGGCCAGGGCAGCGTGGCTGGCGGCGGCCAGGGCGATGGCGGTGAACAGTGGGGCAAGTTTCATCAGGCTCTCCTTGAATCGTCAGAAATGCTGGGGCGCCGCGCTGCGGCTGAGCGAGCCGGGGCGGTGGGCGAGCAAGGTGCGCAGGGGGAATTCCCAGACCACGGTGTCGATCTGCGTGTTGACCAGCTCGTCACTGGCAAGGAACTGGCTCATCGCCTCGAACGGGCCGCGGGCTTCCACGGCAATGCTCAACAGGTCGCGGTTGAGTGCCTCCTTGAGGAAGCCGACAAAGTTCCAGTCGTCGATCTTGCTGTAGCTGGTGCCGACCAGCAGCAGGCTCTGGTTTGCCTCGGCGAACAGGTCGTCGGCGCCTTGTTCGGCCTTGAGGGTTTCGTACAAGGCGATCGGGTTGGGGCCGAACTGTGGCGCCAGGCGCGCATGGTCGAACTGGATGTAGTTCATCAGGTCGCCCTTGATGCTCTTCTCACCGGCCTTGCGCGACACGTACACCTGGTCGCCCAGCAGCTGCGGGCGCTGGCGTGCCAGTTCGTAGGCCGACAGCCGCGCGCCTTCCGGGCTCCAGTGGGTGTCGGACTTGAGGAACAGTGGCGGGCCTTCGAGGTTGGCGAGGAACGCGGCGCGTAGCGGTACCACGTCCAGATGGCGGTTTTGCAGCTCACCGACGAAGTGGTCGTAGAGGCTGGTCACCCGTGGGTCGAAGGCATGCTTGGCATGCGCCGCGTACACATCCAGCTTCATCGGCAGCGGCAGGATCACCAGCTGCTTGCCGTGCTCGGCCAGTTGCGTGCGGACCTTGGCGATTTGCTCCAGTTGGCTGGCGACGTTGGCGTCAAGGTCGTTGGGCACGCGGTATTCCTGGTTGGTGTAGAGCCAGCCATCCTTGCCCAGCACCACACCCTTGGTGCCTTCGCCGAACAGGTGGAACTGGGCATCGGCCCAAAGTTCCACCGACGGCTCGCGCAGGAAGAAGCGCTTGTCGTAGGCCTGCTCGAACTTGCGCAGCAGCTTGCCATCGACGAACAGGTTCCAGGTGTCGGTCGAGGTGCGGGCAAAGCTGAACACCGGCGGCAGCGAATAGATGAACATCGCCGCCAGCACCACCGCGAACAGAATGCCATTGGCCTTGCTGGCCGAATTCATCACCGGGTACATGGCACGCTCCTAGAACTGGAAATACAGGAAGGGTGAGAACGAGTTGGCCGCCAGGCTGCTGAGTGCCAGCAGGAAGCCGCCCCACAGCAGCACGCTGTGCAGCGCGCCGACGTGGCGCATGAAATAGCCTTCCTTGTTGCCGGCGTAGAAACGCACGTTGTTGATCCCGGCCAGCACTAGCCATGCCAGCGCCACCAGGGCGAAGGCCATGGCCATTTTCGAGGCGCCGAGCACGTACAGTTCCAGCGAGCCGAAGCCGTTGAAGCCGAACAGTGCCTTGTAGATGTCGATGCTGTGGCGCAGGTCCATGGTGAAGAACAGCGGCATGCTCAGCAGGATCAGCACCCCGGTGCGCAGGTTGCGGCCTGGGTGGTAGGGCGTGGTGACCTTGGTCGCCAGGTTGAACTTGCGTTCGATGACCATGCCCACGCCGAAGAACAGCCCCCAGCAGATGAAGGCGAAACTCGCGCCGTGCCACAGGCCCGACAGCAGCATGGTCCAGATCAGTGCGGGCAGGGCGCCGGCCACGCGCTTGCGCACCAGCGGCATGTACACGTAGTCGCGCAAAAAATGCGCCAGGGTCATGTGCCAGCGGGCCCAGAACTCGGTGATGCTTTGCGCCACATAGGGCTGGTTGAAGTTCTCCGGGAAGCGGAAGCCCATCATCAGCGCCAGGCCCAGGGCCATGTGGCTGTAGCCGGCGAAGTCGAAGTACAGCTGCAGGGTCGAGATCACCAGGCCGAACCAGGCATCGCTGAACTGCAGCGTGCCTTCGCTGACGAACAGCACGTTGATCGGGGCCAGGCGGTCGGCGATCAGCACCTTCATGATGAAGCCGAGCATGAAGCGGCACACGCCCAGCGAGAACAGCTCCAGCGAATGGCTACGCTCGCGCAGCTGCGGCGCCAGCTGGCTGTAGCGCAGGATCGGCCCGGCCACCAGGTGCGGGAACAGCGCGACGAAGGCGGCGAAGTCGATGAAGTTGCGGGTTGGCGTGGCGTCCTTGCGGTAGATGTCGACGATGTAGCTCAGGGCATGGAACACGTAGAACGAAATGCCCAGCGGCAGGAAGATGTTTTCCAGCGTCCAGGTGTTGATGCCCAGCGGCGCCAGCAGCATGGCCAGCACCTCGGCGCCGAAGTTGGCGTACTTGAAGTAGCCCAGGGTCGACAGGTTGCCGGCCACGCCGACCCACAGAAGACGCAGGGCCAGGCGCTTGTCGCCGGCATCCAGGCGTGCCTTGATGCGCAGGCCGAACCAGTAGTTCCAATAGGTGATGCCGACGAACAGCAGCAGGAAGTCCGGCCGCCACCAGGCGTAGAAAATGTAGCTGGCGGCCACGATCACCGTCGAACGCCATTGCGCCTTGGCCAGGAAATACACGGCCAGGAACAGCGGCAGGTACAGGAACAGGAACACATTGGAGGCGAAGATCATGGCACGGCCCTTCCTTAGTAACTGATCACCACGCCGACGCTCAGCTGGTAGTCATCACCGGTTTGCAATGCACTGCCGGCATTGAGGTAACTGGCACTGACCAGCGCGTTGACGTCCAGGTGCTTGCCGTCGATAGCCACCGGAAACATCTTCCAGTAGTAGTTGAGGTCGATCATCTGCCCGACATTGCGCCCGCTGCCGTTGCTGCCCTGGTTGATGGCGCGGTTGCGCTCGGTGCGCTGGTCGCCATTCATGCGGATCGGCAGGGTGCCGTCGGCGTCGCGCAGGTCGAGCTGGGTTACCCGCAGGTCCAGCGCACTGCGCGGGGTGGGGCGGGTCTCCACGGCAAAGCCGTAGTAGCTCAGGTTGCGCAGGTCGAGGGCGACGAACGAGCTGGTCAGGCGGGTGCTGTAGGAGCCGGTACGGGTGATGCGGTCGGACTGGATGGCGTTCAGGCGGAAGCCGTCGTTCTCGTCGCTGGGCTTGTCGGTCAGGCCCCCTCGCAGTGCGACGCGCGGGGTCCAGGCCAGATCGTCAAAGCGCTTGCCGACTTCACCAAGGACCGCCCAGCCCTTGCTGCCGTGGCCGGTGGTGGTGACACCGTTGCCGTCGGTGTTGTCCATCTTGCCGTCCAGCGCCGCCAGTTCCAGGTGGTAGTCGCTGAGCACCGGGTAGGCGAGGTTGTCGCCCTTGAAGAACAGCCCGTAGCGCATGCCCTTGAAGTCGTAACGGTCACCGGCGTCGTGGCCGCTGTGGTCGTTCTCGTGCATCAGGCGCACACCGACCTGGTTGTTCTGGCTCCAGCGGTAGGCGTACTGGCCCATCAGGTAGGTGGTGCGCTCCTCGCTGTCGGCCAGGCGGTTGACGTCGGTGTTGTAGTTGTGGAACTTCTGCCCGACGGCGAAGAACGCCTCGCTGAAGGTGTCCTGGTAGTTGAAGCGCAGCGACTCGAGGCTGTCATCCCACCAGATGCCGTAGTCGTCATAGAAGCGCTGGCGGCCGAACGAGGCAGAGAAGCGCGGGTCGTCGCCGATCAGGTTGCGCTTGACGTACAACTCGCGCAGTTCGGCGTACCAGCCTTCGGGCTGCTCGCGTTCGTTGGCGTTGGACGCTTCGTTGGTCAGGTTGCTCGACTGGCTGGAGTCGTAGTTCAACCACAGGCGGCCGTAGACCATCCATCTGGCCCAGCGCTTTTCCGGCGAGTACCAGGCGAACGACGGCTCGTAACGCAGGCTGTAGAACATCTCGCGGTCGCTGCCGACCTGGGAGTCCTCGGGGCCGTAGCCGGTCTGTACGGTGAGCTTGTTGAACACTTCCGAGGTGATCACCGGCTCGCTGCCATCCAGCGCCGTGACGCGCACCGGTTCGTTGCTGTCGGCCTCGGGGCCGGTGATTTCTTCTGCGGCGAACGCCGCCGGCAGCGGCGCCAGGGCCAGCAGGGCGCCGAACAGGGGGTGATGCGCTTTCACAGGGTGGCCTCCTTGAACAGCCCGTTGCGAGCGGCCAGGGCACGCTCGATATCATCCTTTGGCAGGGTCTTTTCCAGGCGCCTGATCAGGCTGCGCGCGCTGCGTTCACCCAGGTCCAGGGCAACGCGGGCATAGGTGTAGGCCTTGACCGGGTCGTGGCACAGGGCACGGCCGTAGGCGTGCAGGGTGGCCATGCGGTACCAGGCGGCGGTGTTGCCCTTGTCGGCTTCGGCCTGGAACAGCGCCAAGGCCTTTTCCTGGTCAGGCTGGTCTTCGACGCCCTTGCTGTAGTACTCACCCAGCAGCAGGCCGGCACCGGGGTAGCCGTTGGCGCGCAGTTCATCGATCAGGGCGCGGGCTTTGTCCGGGTCCAGGGTCAGCCAGTTGTTGACCATGTAGAACTGCGCCTGCAGGGCCTTGGCCCGGGTGGGTTCGCGCTCGCGCACCTGGTCGATCAGCGCCTGGGTTTCCTCGGCGTTGTGCTCGGTCGGGTTGGAGATCATGTAATTGGCCTTGGACACCATGGCCGGCACGAAGCCACGGGCCACGGCCACATCGCGCCAGCGCTGGACGCGGGCGGTAGCCAGGTTCAGTGCGTCGTCCTGGGCCTTTTCGCGCGCCAGTTGCTCGGGCGTCGGTGGCAGCTTTTCGGCGCCGGGTGCGCTGGCCTGGTTCTCGTAGCGGTCGGCTTCCTGTTCGGCGCGCTGCACGCTGGTGATGCTGTCGAGCAGCGCGGCGACGCGGTGGATGATCTCCACCGGCAGCTGCTCGCGCTCAGGCTCGAGCTGGTCGGCGAAGGGCGGGAACAGGCGGTCCTGCTCTTCGCCGAGGAACGCGTAGTAGCGGTCCAGGGCGCGCACGTCCACGCGCACCGCCTGGCGATACCAGCGCTCGGCGCCGGCACGGTCGCCCTGGCGTTCGGCAAGCACGGCGTGGTACAGCTCGGGGCGGCAGTTGAGCAGGCAGGCCTGTTCGTACAGGGCCAGCAACTGCGCCGCCTGGGCGGTGTCGACCAGCTCCGGGTAGGTCAGGAACACTTCCAGCGTGGTGCTGGTATTGCGCGGGTCGAGGTTGGCCGGGTAGCGCGTCAGTGCCTGGGCCATCCACGGCCGCAGCGCCTCGCGCAGGCTCGGGGTGCGGTCGATCAGGCGGGCCAGCGAAGCCAGTGCCGGGACCATGCCATGGCCGTCGGCAAAGGCCTTCTGGTACAGCGCCACCACTTCCGCGCGGCTGGCATCTTCGCGCCCGGCCAGCACATCACCCAGCAGCAGGGTACTGGCCAGGTCGCCACGGGCAGCCAGTGCGCGCAGGTCGGTGGTGACCTCGGCCGACGGGTCCTTGTACAGCGCGTAGCGGATCTGCTCCAGGCTCTGCCCGGCGCTGGCCGAGCTGGCGCAGGCCAGGGCCAGGCCAGCCAGCAGCAGGCGGGGGGACATATTGGCGGTCATGGCGTCATCGTCCTCGGCCGTTTAGCGCGCTGCGCCGAACGGCAGGCCCATGAACAGGTCGACCGCTACCGCTTTCTGGTAGGCAGCCGCCGGCAACGGGCTGTCAGGCTGGATGGTCAGCGCCAGGTTGCGGTTGACCTCATCGACCCGTGCGTCGACGACCTTGCCGCTGTAGTGCTGGTCGAGGCCGAACACCTGCATGTCCACCGACTTCACCCGGTCGACATCGGCGAGCTTGTCGAACGGCACATTGGCGCGTACGAACAGGCCCTGGTCCTTGGGCAGCAGGTGCATCAGCGCGGCTTCTTTATAGCCGTAGCCGTCCAGGCGTTGGTTCGGGTAGTAGACCGTGCAATCGCACGGGCTGTTGATCACGGTCTCGATGGTGGCGCGGCCGAGCAGGGTCTGCAGGTCACCCGGCGACAGGTCGGCGACCGCCTTCATGTCGGCCGGGCTGGTGAAACTGGTGGCCAGCTGCGTGGAGATGCTGGCCAGCGGCTGGCCGGCCTGCACTTCGGTGGCACCGGCGGGCAGCAGGTACTTCACGTAGCCGTTGTCGGGCATGCTGATGACCTGGGCGTTGGTCGCCACCTGGGCCTGCAGCGCCGGGATGCGGAAGAACAGCAGGTAGCCCTTGTAGCCGACGAAGGCCAGCGCGGCGACGCCAGCGGCGGTGTACAGCAAGGTGCCGGTCAGGGCCTTGAGGCGGGCGCCCGGGGTGCGTGCGCTGGCGTACTTGTGCTTGCGTTCCTTGATGTAGTTCTCGCGCTGCATGACATTGAACAGGCCGTTGATGTCGGCGATCTCGCCGGACATGTAGGCGCTGATCAGGTAGCGCAGGATGTCGCGCTTCTGTGCATCGAGTTCGACGAACTGCGCGCCCACTTCGCTGCCACGCTGCGAGACGATGCGGATCTTGCTGTCGATGTTCAGGTCGACCTGGTTCAGGCGCAAGCGGATCGAGGCGTCGTACAGCGTGCCGACGTTCAGTGGCGCGTCGTGGATCAGGCCCAGCCCGCCCAGGGAAATATCCTGCAGGGCGACTTCGAACGGGGCCTGGCCGGCACTGGCCAGGCGCACCCGTGCGTTCATCCGGGTGCGCACATACTGGCGCTCGTCGACCGCCTCGTGGACGATGTTGGCCGCTGTCTTGCCCGGGGCCGCGGGAATGTTCGTGGTACTCATGTGCAGGCGCCTTTCCTTAACGTTGCGAGAGTTCTAGGAGAACGGTGATGACCCCGAAGAAGATCGCGATCGACGAGCACAGCATCGCCTTCGAGGACCAGCGGTTGAGGCTGGCGTCGAAGTCGACGCTGCCAGTGGCCAGGGTGGTCTTCTGTCGCGTCCAGCTTTGCTGGTCCATGTGGAACATCGCGTAGACCTTCATCAGCGAACCGACGATCTGGTTGTAATAAAGAACGAAGGGGTACATCGGGCTGACCGGGTGGCCGGCGAAGACGAACAGCACGGTCACCAGGCTGCGCGAGATCAGCACCCAGAACAGGTACACCAGCAGGTACTGGATACCGAACACCAGGCCGGCCACCACCGAGGCGGTCAGGCCCATCAGGCAGGTCCACATCGACACGCGTTGGTCGAGCAGCACGTACAGGGTGAACAGCCCCAGGCGGGCCCGGCCGAGCAGGGCAGTGGCGCGGAAGTTCTGCCGCAGCGAGTTGCCGTACCAGCGGAACATCAGCTGGCGGGTGGCGATCCAGAAGCTGTCGCTGGGCGGGTGCTCGACGGTCAGGGTGTGGCTGTCGGGCACATAGAAGGTGTTCCAGCCAGCGCGCATCAGGCTCAGCCAGCTCGACTTGTCGTCGCCGGTAAGGAACTGGAAGCGGCCCAGGCGCCAGTGTTCGAGGAAGTCGGCCTCGACGTCGCGGATGAACTCGGGGTCGGTCATGACTTCGGCGCGGAAGAACGACAGCCGCCCGGTCAGGGTCAGCACCCGGTGCGACAGCGCCATCGAGCACATGTTGATGTGGCGCTGGACGAAGCGCATCGAGTGCCACTGGCGCATCCAGCGGCTGCCCTCGACTTCGCAGAATTCGTTGGTGGTCAGGCCACCCACGTCTGGCAGTACGGCGAACAGCTTGACCGCTCGCTCGACACAGCCAGGCAGCATCATGGTGTCGCCGTCGACCACGCCGACCACGGCGTCACTCAGTGGCATCTGCCGCGACAGCGCGCGGAAGGCATGGGCCAGGCCGTCACGCTTGCCGGTGCCCCGAGCGCGGACGATCACCAGCTTGATGTCGTCACGGTCCTTGACCTCGTTGCGCATGATCTGCTTGATGAAGGTCTCGTCGCCTTTCTCGACGATCGAAGCGATCACCGTGCAGGGCACGTTCAGCCGTTGCACTTCCTGGAACACCGACTGGTAGACCTTGAAGGTGGTGGTGGTCGGGATGCGGAAGCTGGTCACTACCATGAACATGTGCGAGGGCAGCGCGGCATCGCCCAGGCGGTCGACCTGCCGGCGCAAGCGCGGAAACTTCCAGTGCAGGAAATACATGCCGCGCAGGTAGTGGACCACGGCATTGCCGTAGCGCCACATGCCCAGCGTGCCGATGATGAAGATGAACAGGTGGTGGTCCGGGTCCAGGTACTGCGGCGCGACCATCTCCGACGCCAGCGCAATCAACCCGGCGAGGCACGCCCAGCCGAAGAAGCTGGCGCCTGCGCGCAGGTAGCCGGGGGCCACGAAGGGCGGTTGCTGTCGATCCATGTCGGCTTGACTCCTGTTTTTGCGGTGCCCGCGCGCCACCCCGCCGAGGCCTGAGCCCGTGGCAGGTGGTGCGCGGTGGGTGCCGGGTCGGTTACCAGCAGATGCCTTGGCTGTGGCTGTCGCTCAGGCCGGGCATGAAGCCGACCAGGTCGATCACCTGCTTGCCGTGGCCGCTTTGCAGGGCGCTGGCGAAGCGTGGGTCGTTGTTGCCCAGGACGATCACCTCGGCGTCATCGATCACCTGCTGCAGGTCGCTGTGCAGCAGTGACGAAACATGGGGGATCTTCGCTTCGATGTAGTCCTTGTTGGCCCCGTGCACGCGGGCGTATTCGACGTTCTCATCGAAGATGTGCAGCTGGTAGCCCTTGCCGATCAGGCGCTCGGCCAGTTCCACCAGCGGGCTTTCGCGCAGGTCGTCGGTGCCGGCCTTGAAGGCCAGGCCGAGCAGGGCGATCTTGCGTTTGTCCTGGCGCTCGATGAGGTCGAAGGCGTTTTGCACCTGCGAGGCATTGCTGGCCATCAGCGAGTCGAGCAGTGGCGCCTTCACATCCAGGCTGGCAGCGCGGTAGGTGAGGGCGCGCACGTCCTTGGGCAGGCACGAGCCACCGAAAGCGAAGCCCGGGCGCAGGTAGTAGCGGGACAGGTTGAGCTTGTGGTCCTGGCACACCACATCCATCACCTCGCGGCCATCGACACCGGCAGCCTTGGCAATGTTGCCGATTTCGTTGGCGAAAGTGACCTTGGTCGCGTGCCACACGTTGCAGGTGTACTTGATCATCTCGGCGACTTCGATCGACTTGCGGATCACCGGTGCTTCAAGGCCGTTGTACAACGACTCGAGCAGGTCGCCCGACTGGCTGTCCAGTTCGCCGATCACGGTCATTGCCGGGAAGTCGTAGTCCTGGATCGCCGTGCTTTCGCGGAGGAATTCCGGGTTGACCGCCACGCCGAAGTCGACGCCGGCTTTTTTACCCGAGTACTGCTCCAGGATCGGAACCACCACGTTCTTTACCGTGCCTGGCAGCACGGTGCTGCGGACCACCACGGTGTGGCGGTTGGCCTTGTCGCGCAGGGCGGTGCCGATTTCCCGGCAGACCGCTTCCATGTACACCAGGTCCAGGTCGCCGTTCTTCTTGCTCGGGGTGCCGACGCACAGCAGCGACAGGTCGCTGGCGAGGATCGCTGCCTGCACGTCGGTGGTGCCGCGCAGGCGGCCTTTGCTGACACCGTCCTGCAGCAGCTGTTCCAGGCCTGGCTCGACAATCGGCGATTTGCCCTGGTTGATCAGTTCGATTTTTGCCGGAGAAATGTCCACCCCCAGCACGTGATGGCCGCGGGCCGACAGGCACCCCGCGCAGACTGCGCCTACATAGCCAAGTCCAAAGATACTGATGTTCATACGTCCCTCTCCCTGGGGCACGGCAAAGCCGGCCGAGATACATCGTTCATGAAGTTGTCGAATGGCAGACGCGCAGAAGTAAGCCGCGCTCGAAGTGGCGTTGCAGGCTGTTTCTTAGTGGTCTTTTTACAGCCTAAGGGCGTTTTTATTTTTATTGCAAGCGCTGATATCGGGTTATCTGAAATTAATTTAATTATTGTCTGTTAAAGTTTAAAAACACTTATAAATCAACGAGTTAAAGTTGCTATTAGTTGGGCGTCAAAAAAATGCTAGCGCCCTGAGTGGCAGTAAAGTGACGCCAAGGACGTGGCGTTCGCCTGGCTTCTCCCTCGGGTTGGTCAGCCTGAACTGCACCGCTGGGACGGCTAAAATCCCTGTAAATCAAGGCCTCGCAGGGCGCGGTGGTGGCGCAATACTGGCTTGCGACGAAGGTCGGCGATGGGCATAGTGACCGCACAGTCTGCAGTTGCTCTCAGGATTGTGAGCAGATAGCCCATGACGCCACAGGAACAAGGAGAACGTCATATGAAAGGAATCGGCCCACGGCTGCGAGAAGAGCGTGAACGGCTGGGCATGACCCAGCGGGTATTTGGTGACATTGGCGGCGTCGAGCCCAACGCCCAAGGCAAATACGAAAGTGGCGAGCGCACGCCTCGGGCGGATTACCTGGCAGCGCTGGCGACCAAGGGCGTGGATGCGCTGTATGTGCTCAGCGGGGAGCGCACTCCGGCGCCGCTGGAGAGCCTGTCGGCAGATGAAACCGGTCTGCTGGGCGCGTTCCGGCGGTTGCCGGCGGCTGACAAGGCGGCGTTGTGGCATCTGCTGGGGCGCCTGGTGGGTGAGAGCAGTGGGGGGGAACTGGCACGACAGTCGCGTCATGAGCGTCAGACGTTTCTGTAGGAAGTTTTACGCTAGGTCCGCCGTGAAAAATTTTGTTAAGGTGGCGGGATCCAATCGCCCTGTTGACGAGGTGTCTGCTTGATTAGGGTTCTAGTGGTCGACGATCACGATCTGGTTCGAACCGGTATTACTCGCATGCTGGCTGATATCGACGGCCTGCAGGTGGTGGGTGAGGCGGATTCGGGCGAGTCGGCGCTGAAACTCGCCCGGGAACTGAAACCTGATGTCGTCCTGATGGACGTGAAGATGCCCGGGATCGGCGGCCTGGAGGCCACCCGCAAGCTGCTGCGCAGCCACCCCGACATCAAGGTGGTGGCGGTTACCGTGTGTGAAGAAGACCCGTTCCCCACCCGCCTGATGCAGGCCGGCGCCGCCGGTTACCTGACCAAGGGCGCCGGCCTGGACGAAATGGTCCAGGCCATTCGCCTGGCTTTTGCCGGCCAGCGCTATATCAGCCCGCAGATTGCCCAGCAGCTGGCACTGAAGTCGTTCCAGCCGCAAGCGTCGCCGTTCGACGCGTTGTCGGAACGGGAAATCCAGATCGCCCTGATGATTGTCGGCTGCCAGAAAGTGCAGATCATCTCCGACAAGTTGTGCCTGTCGCCCAAGACCGTCAATACTTACCGCTATCGGATCTTCGAAAAACTCTCGGTCACCAGCGATGTCGAACTGACGTTGCTGGCCGTTCGCCACGGTATGGTTGACGCAAGCCTCTAATCCTTCATGTCACAAGTCTTTGATGCCAGCGCGTTCCTGGCGACCTGCAGTGGTCGCCCAGGCGTATACCGGATGTTCGACGCCGAGGCGCGGCTGCTCTATGTGGGCAAGGCCAAGAACCT
>Ga0153918_1000329_pt1 | contig 25095 bp, 14 predicted proteins | sample TSFL002MetaG_FD_104687 | JGI IMG/M metagenome (GOLD analysis project Ga0153918, IMG submission 104687) | Attine ant fungus gardens microbial communities from Florida, USA - TSFL002 MetaG | ecosystem: Host-associated > Fungi > Mycelium > Unclassified | place: USA: Florida, Paynes Creek Historic... | reverse complement strand
CCTTCGGTAACGCTGGATTTATTCATGGCCCGCCAGACTTCGCCATGACCATCTATAATACCCTCTCCGGTAATGGCAATATTTACCAGCTCTGTGCCAGAAATGGGTGATTGATTACGAATGGCTTTATGCCCTTCAAAATCCCCTTCAATCAGTGCGTATTGGGCCTTGTCGGCAGTAAATTGCAGCACCGCAGCCCGATCCAGGTGCAGGTTTACGTTGCTTTTCATTACTATCGGCCCACTGAGCCATAAACCCTGCGGAATAAGCACTACACCACCACCTTTATTGCTGCAAGCTGTTATAGCTGCGTTAATAGCTGTTGTGTTGAGACTAATACCGTCTGGCTTGGCGCCATAGTTTAGGATATTTATGGTATCTGTTTTAAAAACAGGCAATTGTGCCGTGGGCAGGTGATCCCAGCTGTAAGCCGGCGATTCTGTTTGAGCAGACAAAGATTGTACTGCCGCCAGGAGCGCAACAGTAACAAGGTTTCTTAACTTGTTTATCATTGGGGTTATAATTATCTCAGTTGATTTTTCCGGACGAATGCACACATGATGGCCACCCCGGCACAGAGGCCGGAGTGGAATCATTCCCAATTATAAACGCCGGTGGTAAACCAAAACCAGAGATCCGGCTAAAAAGAAGAGACATGTACAGTTCCTTGCGGATTAACTGTAACAAACCTAACGTGGCATAAGAAAACCAAGGTCCTGTAATTGGTCAAAATGGTTTAAATTTTATCGGTCTGCTAAAATTTGGAACCATTTTACCAATTATTGCACAGCCTTGAGGCTTTTGATGTATTCGGTTGGCGTCATTTGATAGGCCTCTTTAAAGCAGGTACTGAAATACTTAGCGTTATTAAACCCAATGGAATAGGCAATAGTAGAAATATTGGTCTCGCCGGCATCCATGTATTGTTTACTCCGTTTCATCCGCATATCTCTTACAAACTCAATGGGTGCCAGATTGGTTAAACTTTTAAACTTGGTATAAAAGGCCGTACGGCTCATGCCCAAGGTATCAGTAACCTGTTCAATACTAAAATCGGGATCAACCATTCTTTTTTCTACGATGTTGATGATATCCTGTAAAAAGGCTTCATCCCGCGTGGTGATAACCAACTCGCCCGGAGCTAGTTTAATCTGCCGGGTTTTATCAGTCATCGCTTCAAATAGTTTTGACCGTTGGGCCAGCAAGTTATTAAGCGCGGCAGTAAGATATGCCGTTTGGAAAGGTTTGGTAATATAAATATCGGCCCCGTATTGCATACCCTCAATCTGATGCTCTACTTCAGAACGCGCGGTAAGTAACACTATAGGGATGTGGCTGGTTTCCGGCATGTTTTTAAGTATACCAAGCATTTTTATACCATCCATCACCGGCATCATTACATCGCTGATAATAATATCAGGTAGCCAGGTACTGGCTTTTTGAACACCTTCTTCCCCATGTTCTGCAATTTCTATCCGGAACAGGTGAGCTAAACGCTGTTTGAGGAATGAACGCATCTCCAGATTATCCTCAACAATCAATAGTTTGGGTAACAGCGCCGTAACCGTTTCAATTGCAGGTACAATGGTATTGTCAAAATTTGATACTTCTACTACTTGCTCTAACGCAGGCGAAGCCACCAGCATGGCTTCTTCATGATTAAAATGAGCGCGCCCGAGTTGCAGATCAACCTTAACAACAAATCCGCCACCAGCCAAATTGCGCGCAGCTATTTTTCCATGATGCAACTCTATCAATTCTTTAGATAGTGCCAGCCCTATCCCCGTTCCTTTTAAACTACTGGCTTCGGCATGATCACCTTCAAAATACAGTTCAAAAATATCAGAGAGTTGTGCATTCGGTACGCCGCTTCCTTCATCTGTCACCTCAATGCTAAACCAGTTAGGCGCATCGCCTGCTTTTAAATTGATGGTAATTGTTTTTCCTGCCGGAGAAAATTTCACGGCATTGGCCAGCAGGTTGTAAATAACAATATCAATCTTCTCTACGTCAATCCATGCCGTTATATTTTGCGAAAACTCAATTTGCAGGTTGATTGATTTCTCCCTGGCGCTCTCTGCAAAATAGCCTTTTATACGGTTAATAAAATCAACCATATCGGTTTCAGATATATTGAGCTTTGCCTTGCCGCTTTGAATTTTGCGCAGATCAAGCAGTTGGTTGATAAAGCGTACCATACGGTTGGCGTTGCGTTTCACCACACTAATGTAGGCCAGCCCTTCTGCGGTAAGCTGTTCTTTCTGCGCTATCTCTTCAATTGGGTTGAGAATGAGTGTCAGCGGTGTTCTTAACTCATGCGATACGTTGGTGAAGAACGTCATCTTCAATTCGCCCAGTTTTTGTTCAACAGCGATACGATGCCTCAAGCGAAGCATAGTCATGATGGTACGCCGGCCAAACTCCAGCAAGCAAACCGTAATAATGAAATAGCATAAATAGGCCCACCATGTTTTCCATAACGGGTAGGCTATATTAATCTCTAGACTTTTATAGGGTACATTGCTATACAGTTCTGAATTGATGCACCTTACCTCAAACACATAATTACCGGGTGAAAGGTTGGTATAGGTGGCCACACGCTGATCTTTACTGTTTTGCCAGCCGGTATCAAAATTTTTGAGGCGATACTGATAGTTTTGTTTATTGGACGAGCGGTAATCTAAAACGGTAAAACCAATATTGAGCACGTTTTCGTCGTATTTCAGCTCTAATTTATCTATGTAATTTGCATTGCTATCCGGTTGACCATCAGGGTTTTTACCGTTTATTTCCTTGTTATTCACTTGCAGGTTGGTAAACACCATACGACCAGACATCTGGTTATTGACCACCCTGGCCGGATTAAATTTAACGTATCCTTTAAAAGTGCCCAGCACCAGGCTGCCATCAGGCAATTTAGTACATGCCGACTCAGCAAAACGGGCAGGAGGCAAACCGTCGTTAGAGTCATAATTAGTTAACACCCGTTTAAACGGATTATAACGTGTCAAGCCTTTTTGGGTGGCCATCCAAATGTTATGGCTATCATCCTCAATGCAGCTTAGCACATAATCATTAGGTAAACCATTGGCTGTAGAAAAGGTCTGAAATTTCAGGTTGGCAACGCTGCCGTTGCCGCTGGTCATATTGATGCCGCCGCCCGAAGTAGCAACCCACATGCGGCCAGTCTTATCTGCACAGATATATTGAACATCATTATTGGCCAGGCTTTCTTTATCACCGGGTTTCTTTGCATAAGTAACAAAATGATAACGGTTAGCATCCCGCTCAAAAGCGTCCATAATTACCAATCCGTTGGTGGTGGCTATCCACAACCTGTTGTGTGGATCTATCCCGATATTCCTGATCTTCTCAAAATCTGCAGGGTAGTTTTTGAAGTAATTCTTGTGGTTCAGAAAATTCAGGTGGTTGCCGTCAGGTTCAAGCAAGTTCAGTCCACTATCAAAGGTACCCACCCAAAGCCTGTTCAGGTTATCTTCAGCAACGGTATAAATCTCATTGCTGCTGAGGCTAAATACATCTTTCGGATTATTTATAAACTGCTCCAACCGGTAACTCGTTCCGCTGCTGCTGGTTGGTGTAGCGCGATAAAGACCATTAGCCTTAGTACCCAGCCAGATTACCCCGGTATGATCCTGAAAAATAGTATAGATCTGCCCTAAACTGTTATTACCGGCGTTGGTAAATACTTGCGTCAACGGCTTGCCTGATGCATCTTTTACGTACAGTTTGCCATCTTTAGTGGCCACCCATAGCTTGCCGTTCCTGTCGGCGCAAAGGCCTCGCACTTCGTTGGCATTTTTATCATACGAATTGGAGTTAAGCGATTGAAAACTAAACTCATTAGGTTGAAAAACCACTTTGAATAATCCACCATCATCAGAATTTATCCAGAGCACGCCGGCCTTATCATACCACACGTTGCGCACCAGGCTTGACAGACGCGCATCGAATCCATCATGACCGTCAAAAAAGTAGGTAATATTGTCATTCTGCGGATTATAGTATCCAAAGCCTCCCCCCTTCATATTAATCCACACCAAGCCTTTATTGTCTTCAAAAATATCAAAGTAGCTGGTTAAGTTATGGTAACTAAACGCCCCCGTTTGATAGTACTTTTTAGATTGACGAGTAACAGGATTATAACGGATAACACCTTGATTATGCGGCTCCAGCCATAGCGTTCCAGAATGGTCTTCATAAACAGAAAGCACCTGTTCTGATATTGGGATGGGCAATTTCTCATATCGCATGCTATTCCGGTCAACAGTAATCAATTCGCCGGTTGCCGATACAGCGTAGACGGCAGATTTAGTTTTTGAAAAATAAAGCCGCTTAATAGCATTGGCTGATATGTGTTGTTTATCAGTGCGCTGAGTTGCCTCGTTATACCTAACAACAGTGCCATCGCTCATACCTAACCATAATATACCGTTAACTTGTGTTATAGATGTACAAGCTAAATTTTCCGACCGCATAAAAGCAGCTGGCTGATTAACAAAGGTGCCATCGCTTTTCCTCACCAATCGGCAAAGCCCGGCATCTGTGCCAATCCATACACTTTTCTGCCCATCCTCATAAATAAATTTGACATTGTTTGATGGCAATGAAAACACACCCTGCTGCTTACGGCCGTAGTGCACAAACTTTGGCATTGCTGCACCCGGGTTTGACGTACGGTAAACCCCACCAGATTCTGTGACCAGCCAAACATCGCCAGAGGGTATAGGATAGATATAGGTAAATTTTTGCTTTTGTTTATCACTCAAATCCAGACTTTCGGCAACAGGAAAAAAAGTTTCGTGCTTTTTATCAAACCGGTAGATCTGGTTATCGTAAGCCCTCAGCCACAACATTCCGCCTGCATCTTCCACAATCTGGTCAATACGGTTATTATGCAGTTTGGAGTCATCCCCCGACCGTGATTTATAGCTCACAAAGTTATGCCCGTCAAACCGGTTAATACCATCCCAGGTGCCAAACCACATAAAGCCGTCATGATCTTTCAGCACACAGGTTACGTTGTCATGAGAAAAGCCATCTTCTGTAGAATAGTGCACAATCTTGCCCTTGGGTTGGGCCAGGCCGATAGCAACAGCATAAACCGTCAGGAACAAAACTATGCCGAAAAATCTTAAACGCATCGCTAAATATATTAAACAAACCACTATGGTTATATAAACCATGAAGCCGTGATACCTAAAAAAGGCATCACGGCTTACCCGACTGGTAACAGCACCGGGTTACTGTTAATTATTGCCGGACACAAAATGAGCTACCCGGCATTTAACCGATTAAATTAATATGCCCATCTCGGGTCGCCAATGGTGGTGCCATTGGCGCTACCCGTAAATAGTGCTGCATTGGCGCTTGTTGGCGTTAACAGAAAATTGGTTGTCGCGGCAGTCCAGCCCAGATCTATCGTATTATCATTGATGATACCCAAGCCGGTTAATGCCAGCGCTGTACCACCCGGTGCATTGAACAACTTAAAGTGGTCGTTATACCAGAATGAGTTTAAACTTGCCGCGCCTGTTGAGCGTAACAAGGTAGACTGGATGGTGGTGTTGATTGGCGCATTGGCAATAATATTATTTGTGCAGCTAAAATTAACGTTGTTTGAGTTAGCATCCATCAACAAATATTTACCATTACCACCAACATTGTTGAAGGTACAATAGTCAATCTGAATTGTTGGTGGCGTGTTGCTGGTAGGTAAAACGGTACTCATGTTAATCATCCCCTCACCAACGCTATAGAAAGTTGATTTGGTGATAGCAAACACATTAAGCTGCAATTTCTCCATAGAGAACATGTAGTAGCCACCCAGGTTAGTTTGATCTATATTATAGAACTGCGAATTGTTAACGGTAACGCTGGTTATCTTCTGATCGTTAGGGTTAGTACCATAGTTGCCGCGGAAGATACAGCGTGTAAAATCATGTATAATACAGTTGTCAATCCTTACGTTGCCAAAGGTTGCGGCAGCGCCTGTAGTAGCTTGTGTACCATACAGCGCTATAAACTGTACGCCATAGCTGGTGCCTGAGTAGTTACCGTTAAACTCAATACCGGCAAGCGTTAAGCCTGCGCCGGTGCCAACCAGATCAAACTCGCGGGCAAGTACTTTTGTATTTGTAGGGTCGTTTGAGGTTGAGCGAATGGTAATGCTTTTTTGGGCGACAGAAGCTATACCCGACAGGTTGTAAGTTCCCGGACTCAGACCAATTACAGCGCCATCGGCAGCGTTGGCAATGGCCGTTGCTAAATTGTCTGTAGGTGATAAGGTTTGGGTGTATGTGATGTTAGCAGCGGTTGTTACGCTGATGATACCTTTGCTTTTGGTGTCAGCCAGCAGTTGCACGGTGTATTTAGTTGCCGGATTTAACCCGGTAACCAGTTTTTGCCCGGCGATAGCATCAGCAGCAGTGATGTTGGTAGTAATAGCTGTACCGCCATCGGTCGGTGTAAACACCACGCTGCTAACACCTGCTGTAGAAGCATTTACAGACCAGTGGATGAGCACTGAACTGCTGGTGATCTCAAAATCTCGGATAACTTTAAGGAACTGCTGCCCGGTAAGTTTAAATGAACGCGTTGCATAAGCATAAGCAGATTCTGCCTTACTGTTCTGGGCATTCACCTTCACCCTGGTAAAATATGGCGTGTTTAGCTTAATGGCAGGTTCAATTACAACAGCGGCTAAAGTATCAACCACCGTTGTATAATCAACCTTAGCAAACAGTGAATCGGTAGAGAAATCTACGGTGTACTTCATGCCCTTGGTGGCATAGATCTGCGCATTCCATTTTACTTTAGCCGAGTCTTTCGCTGTGCTTACGCTTACGTTAGAGGGCATAAAAGAACGGTTTAGCGAGGGATCTTCCACCTTTCCGTCAAAGCTCTTTTTACATGAGGCCACCAGCATGGCAGCCAGCAATAGCGTACCCGTTATGGTTTTATATCTTTTTAAGTTTTTCATGTCTTACTTGTCAATCGTTAAATGATCTGGTTAAAATCAATTGTAAGCGAAGTTTTGTACAACGCTGCCGCGGTTCTCTGTCAGCACGTTTTGCGGGTATGGCAACAGCTCTTTGGCGTTAGGCTTGAATTTGGAGCAGAACCCTTTATTCGGATCGCTGATATAGGTTTCACTCAGCACACCATTAGTCCACGAGCCACACTCCTGGCGCCAGTAAACACGGGCAGTACCCGGCGGCTGCGTGGTGGTGCCTTTGGTAAAGAACACGATGCTCGGTCCGCCGCCGTAGAAAGACATGGTAGCCGCCTCGGTATTTGAGTCAAGATTATTGAAAGGCGACGTATATGACCATACATAAGCCGGCAGGTTGGCATAAGGGTTATTGGTTGGATCTGCATTGGTAGCAAACATGCGCATCTTGGCTTTAGTCTCTTCTATTTTAGTACCCAGCAGGTTCCAGCGGATCAGGTCATACTTGCGGATGCCCTCGCCGCCAAATTCCAGCAGGCGCTCATGCACCACGGCGTTAAAGAAACCATCATGATCTGTAGGTGTAACAGGGATGGTATTGGCACCATAAGCACGCTGCTGTACCATTTGCAGGGCTTGCATTGGCGATATGCTGCCAGCTTTGCCTAGTTCATTTGCGGCTTCGGCATACATCAACAGAATATCAGCATAGCGTAAGATAGGCCAGTTTACCCCATAAGTACCGGTAACGGTGCCGTTAAACGCCGTCCATGATTTACGGAACTTACCAACGTTAAAGTTGATAGAGCTTACCGGATTTTTAACGTTGCTGGTATTATCGGTGCTGTTTTGCACTTTGTACTGTGCCAGGGTTACATCACGGCGCACATCTTTCCCGCTATTATCAAACTCATAATAATAAGTTGGCTGTGCGGTACTACGGCCACCTGCCCCACCCCATGACGGCGAGTTACTGAACGTCATACCGTTGGCGCTGGCCAGGTTGCTATCGTTAATCTGCCCCCACATGGCTACTTCAAACATCAGTTCGTGAGCATCATCCATACGACCGGTACCGCTGTGCAAGGTTTTAAAGATGTTCTCGTAAACCGGGTTCAGGCCGTGTTTCTTTGAGTTGATCACATCCAGCGTTTCATCATAGGCAATCTGGTAATATTTCAAATAGTCTGCCCGGCGTTCCATCAGCTTGGTGTCGTTACGTAACGAGTAGCCGCCGCGGGCCAGCGCAATACGTGCACGCAGCCCTTTAATAGCACCTTTGGTAAAGCGAAAGTCGCCATAATCAGGCAGCGCATCCCGCCATGGCACCAGGTCTTCAGCAGTTTTCAGATCGGCAATGATATGATCCAGCGTGCTGTCTCGGTTGGCATTTTTCAAGAATTGCGAAGGCAGATCGGCTGCAGGCACAAAAGTGGCGGGTACATCGCCCCAGTTGCGAATCAGTTCATAATAATACTGTGCACGCAGCGCCAATGCTTCACCGTAATAGATTTGCATTTTGGTCTTATCTGTAGTACTACCGTTTTTGTAAACATTTGAAGCTGGGATAAACTTACAGGCAATATTGGCACGCTCTACACCGGCATACAGTTGGTTAAAAACGTTTTGCAGTGATGTATTGGTTTTCTCGGCACCGTAGTTAGGTATGGCATAATCGTTACCGGAATCAAAACTGGTTGATGCCTGGTAAGTAAATTCATCGGTACCCAAATGCCAGTAAACTGACAGTTGATTGCCGTAAGCATTGCTGCCGCACAACTTGGTATAAATACCAATAATTACAGAGTTGGTATAGCTGGGGTCTTCAAACGCCTGGTCGGTATTCAGTTTGGCAGGCGATTGGTAATCCAGATATTTTTTACATGACGGAAGGGCGGCGCTGACCACCATGGCGGCGCCTATTATATATTTATGAAGTTTTATTTTCATGACTTTCATTGTTATGATTTAGAATGATAAGTTGACACCAGCCAGAATATATCTGCTGCGCGGATAAGCTGAGTAATCTACAGCTGGCGTAAGCGGATTGCTTCTTCGGGTGCTGGCCTCCGGATCGTAGCCGGTATATTTGGTAAAGGTGTACAGGTTGTTCACGGTAACGTAAACCCTTAGTCTTGACACCAGATTGGTAGCCTGAAGCACACGCGCAGGCAGCGTATAACCCAGCGTTAGATTGGTGATCCTTAAAAACGAACCATCCTCTATTGCATCTGACGTAGTTTGGTATGGCCCCCTCGTCGGCGAGTAGGTTTTGGCATTGACGTTCATGGCCGCAATCTGATCCCAGTTGGTCATCAACTCCCCATTGGGACCGATAGATCTCCACCTGTCAGCAAATTTGGCCAGCACGTTGTTGCCATTTGCCTGGTAAACCGAGCTATACTCTACCGTGTTGGCATTGTACTCTTTATTGCCATAAGAGAAGTTGACAAACAAGCTCATATCAAAATTTTTGTAAGAGAACTGGTTATTCCAGCCACCGTAGAATTTTGGCTGAGCACTGCCCAATACGGTCCTGTCGGTAGTACGAATTACCGAATCGGCTGTGGCTGTGGTTTTCTTCAGCTTCATCTGGCCTGGGTAAACGTTTGAAGAGCCGTCTATAACCGATGAGTTTGCCACTCCCGGCTTTAGCACCCATTTATAGTTAGCAGGGTCTGATTTGGCACGGTCAAAATCATTCAGCGTATAAAATCCGTCAGATACATAGCCGTAGAACAAGCCTACCGGCTGGCCCACCTGCACTAAGAAATCTTCAGATGATTGACCCCAGCCTGATGATACCAGGTAGCTTTGTACACCGCCCTGAAGCGCAACAATGGTATTGCGGTTAAAAGATAGATTGAAGCTGCTGTTCCAGTTAAAGTCTTTTTTATTAATGATGGTTCCGCTCAGCTGGATCTCCAGACCTTTATTCTGTGTGGCGCCGATGTTTTGATATTGAGTTAGGTAGCCAGTCTCCTGCGGCACGTTGGTTTGCAGCAACAGGTCGTTAACACGATTGATATACCCATCAAAAGATAAAGTGGCACGACCACCCCATAGCTCAATATCCAAACCCAGATCTTTAGAAATAGTGGTTTCCCATTTCAAATTAGGGTTAGCCAGGTTGGCAGAGTACAACCCAGAGGTTTGAGAATTGTCTGACGCTGCGTAACCAGCATCCGTCGCACTGGTGGTAAAAATGGTTTGGTAAAGCCTGTCTGAGCTTACGCGGTTATTACCGGCAGTACCATAACTTGCCCTTAGTTTCAAATTGCTTAACCAATTTAGGTTAAGCTTTTTCATAAAATCTTCTTCGGTAATTCTCCAGGCAAACTGGGCCGATGGGAAAGTGCCCCAGCGGTTGGCGTCAGAGAATTTTGATGAACCGTCACGACGGATCAGGAAGTTGAAGTTGTACTTGTTTTTAAACGAGTACATAGCGCGGCCGAAGAATGAAAACAGGCGATCGCCGGTTACGTCTGTTGTTGGCGAAGGCTGAATGGCGCCACTTGGCGGGTTGGCTTGCTGAACGTTGGCAAACGCCTGCTGGGCTGTTACCGCAGAAGGGAAATATTTGATTGTTTGATTAAACGAGTTACCATTATTCTGGTTAATCTCCTGGCCAAGCAATATATCAATGGTATGATTAGTGCCGATGTTGGTACGATAATCAACAGTATTACTGTTGGTTATGTTGGTGTTATTGCCTAAGCTGATAGAAATAAACGGCTGACTGGCGTACTGGCTTGAACTGTTCTTACTTGAAACAGAATAGTTGGCCACGCCAGAGAACGAGTTGGTTTTATTGTCAGCCAGGGTATAGCCAAGTACGCTTCTGATGGTTAGTTTAGGTGTAGGGATATAAGTTACCTGCCCGCTGGTAATCAGATTGTTTGAATAAGCATTACGCACATCGGTTAGTGCCGAAGTAAGCGGATTACTCAGGTTGATGGTATTATCAAAAATGGCATCAGGGTCATATTCCTGAAAGTTAACCAAACCCTGGTACGGCTGGAATCTTACAGAGTATTTAAGCTTGTTGTTGGATGAACCGCCTGTACTTGATGTTCCCGCACCATCTACCCGTTGCCGGCTATAACGAACATTTACACCGAAACGCAGCTTGCTGGAAATATTGTTATCCCAGCGGAAGGTGGCAAACGTACGTTTTAGGTCAGAGGCTAGCATAACACCCTGCTCATCGGTGTTATTGATGCTGAAGTTATAGGTTGATGCATCGGTACCACCGTTTACCGTCAACACCTGCGTATTATTGAAAGCATTGCGACCGAACACTTTATTCTGCCAGTCTACTGTAGGGAAGCTTTTATAGATCTGCAAATCACTGAAGTTACCGTAGTTACGAATAAAACCGTTAAGCGTTGGCGTATCGGTAATTGGGCCGCCATTGTAATGTTGGTGGGTTAGCTCATACTGATAATCTACAAACTGATAAGGATCAAGCACCTTAATCTCGTTGGTGATTTTTCTGGCACCCGCGTAACCATCAAATGATATAATGGTGCGTCCTTTTTTACCGGCTTTGGTGGTAATAATTACTACGCCGTTTGCACCGCGGGCACCATAAATGGCTGTTGATGCAACGTCTTTCAATACGTCGATATTCTGAATCTCGGATGGAGATATGATGCTCAGCGCGTTGTCCAGCGGCACACCGTCTACAATGTAAAGCGGCGAGTTATCCTGCGTGAGCGAGCCCCCACCCCTGATGGTGATCTTAATATCGGCACCAGGCGCGCCCTCTGATGTCTGAGCCTGCACACCGGCCAATTTACCGGCCAAAGCCTCGGCCACGGTGCTAACCGGAAAGTCCTTTAAATCTTTCTGACTGATAGACGAAACCGCACCGGCAAGCGAGTTTCTGGATACTGACGAGTAGCCAATATTTACCACAGCTACTTCACTCAATTGCGTGGCTTTGTCTTCCTGAAGGGCAACATTAACCTGCATTTGCTGTGCCCCAACAGTTACCTCTTTAGTTTGATAGCCGATGTACTTTACAACCAGCACCACTTGTCCTGAAGCGGGAACTGTCAGTTTGTAATTACCGCTAACATCTGTAGCGGTACCTTTAGAGGTTCCTTTAACTAATAAACTGGCACCAATAAGCGCTTCCTGATTGGTACCCGTGACTTTGCCCATCACCACCCGGGTTTGCGCCCAGACGCTGGTACAAAGCAATAACAGAAAAGCTTGTAGTAAAACTCTTTTCATAATTAATGTTTTGGGTTTATAAAAAATAATTGGTTATGCAATCGATTGTAGAAGCCGCGCAGGAAGCGGCAATCTTTGTGCAATTGCTAGCACAAACTTATCCCAGGAGGCAGGAAACAGGGTCTAATTATTGTCTTAATGGGTTCATTAATTATCCAAAAGACAATTTTTGGACTTTTTTGGATAAATTCTGATTTACTGAATTAACTGACGGCGTCGTCAGCAGAATGGTTTGTTAGCGTTTTATGTAACGTAATGCTACTGCGCCACTAGTTAGTGTAATTGTATCTTGCAGCTGCAAGCCCAGATTCTCCGGCATATTTATTTCGCTGAATAGTCGGCGGCCTTCACCAACAATCACTGGATGAACCACGATGTGGAATTCATCTACCAGGCCCCATGCAATCACTTGACCGGGTAGGTCTACCCCACCGAGAGAAATTGACTTACCCGATTGTTGTTTAAGCCTGATGATCGCATCTTTGAGGTTGTTTCGGAGGATGGTGGCTTTCGGATCAGCCACATTATCTAAAGTTTTGGAAATCACCACCCGGTTTAAGGCAGAAAAAGTTTTGGCATAGGCATTGGCAGCGGCGTTCATAGATTGCGTTTGTGCTACTTCTGGCCAAAAAGGGACCATCAGCTCATAGGTTTTGCGTCCGTAGATGATTAGGTCGGTATCATGCAGCAGTTCCCGGAAATAATCCAGAATATCATCAGATCCGCCGAATTTTGTGTGATCGCAGCAGCCGTCCAGACTGATATTGATGCCGTAAATAAGTTTTCTCATAGACCGGTGTAATATCTAAAATTAATAAAATCTGAGATATATACAGTTTATTTCTTTCTGACATTAATTACATCTCCAAAAGGATCAAAATCAAAAATCAGCTGATTTGATTTCACTTTAACATTCAGCTTTCTCTTACCCTGCCAAACATCGAACTTTCGGACATCACCGTCTTCAAAAACTGCGGTTAATGGCTCGGTAAATAGCTTTTTATCGAGTGGACATACCGCCGTTAACTGATAATGCCCTTTCCCGATTTGCTTTACGTTCAAAACAGTTGAATCGCGTTCTTTTACATATGCAGATACATCATGGAATGTTCCAACCCATATTTTATCCTGCATCTTTTGTACCTTTTCTAAATGATCCCATAGCACATCTGGGGATTTAAAACAATCATAACCATAGGTAATCCCATGGGTCATTGTTACACCCCAATCATGGTCGGCTAACAGCTTGCCAACCCATTTATCAAGTTCTTCCGGATTAGAATGCCCGCCTAAAGACCGCTGGAAAGTACGGGTGCCTACACGATTAAGCGAGGCAAACTTTACGCCATCATCTTTCTTAGTATTATTTGGATAGGCGTAGGTAGTTGGCTTAATACCGATATTTGCATAAATGGCGCTATCGTTTTTAAGGATATCTTCTTTAATGACATCCAGCGGAAACTTACCGAGGTTTTTGTGTGCCCAGCCATGATTGGATATCTCCTGCCCGGCTGCGGCCATTTCCCGCAGTTCGTCCCAACTCATGCGGGTAGTATCCTTCAAATGATTCTTATCCGGGTTAATGATACTGCCGTTAATTACAAACGTGCCTTTGAGCCCTAGTTTGTTCAACCTGGGCGTTACTAAGGTATAATGCTCCTGGAGTCCATCGTCAAAAGTGTAGCTAATGGCGCAAGCCTTATCGTCTTTAAACTTGGCTACCTTGATTTTTTCTGGTTGTTGTGCAACAGCTTTTCCACTGGTATCCTGCGGCCAATGTAATCTTAAAGGAGCCGCTGAAGCCGCATGATTAGTAAGGCATAAACTGCCGACTAACGCCGTTAGCAGCAGAGATAACGTTTTGTTCATTAGCGTTAAAAGTAAATTATTTAGACTGATTTACTCTGGCTTTATTAAATAATGTTTCAAGGCTTTCTCCCAGATATGATAACCCTGCGGCACCATGTGCGTCATATCAGGTTGAAAAAGTTCGCGGCGGAAGCTGCCATCTTTAGCCAGCATCAGCGGATAAACATCTATAAACTTGGTGTTGGGCTGGCCGGCAAAAAACTGTTGCAGGGCTTTGTTTACAGCTTCAATCTTACCACGGTGCTTCTCCCGGCTGGGGCTTGGTTTTATGCTGATGTACACTAACGGAACATTGGGTAGTTTAGCGCGGATCTGTTTGTATAAGGCTATCGTTTTATTAACAATAGTATCAACTGTTTCCTCGGCACGGGGCACATCGTTATCACCCACATACAATACTATTTGCCGGGGCTGATAGTGAAACATCAGTTGATCTGCATAATAGGCAATATCATCTATCACCGCGCCGCCTATGCCCCGGTTAATTACCTTGTAGTTGCCAAACATTTCCTGTAAATCGTCCCACTTACGAATGGATGAACTGCCTACAAAAACAACGGGGTGGCTGGGCACCTGGTACATTTTATCGTAAGCCAATATGGCTTTTACATCATTATCATACCTGCCTTTTTGCTGCGCATAACTTTTAACGCTGCAAAGAATGGCAGACAACGCAACTACGGTTATTAATTTTTTCATCATGTTAAATAATTCCTTTTTGTGCCATTTCATATAGTTGCGCCCCACTGAGCAGGAACGCACCTACGCCATAAACTTCGGTACTGTTCTGGTCAACCTTATCTGGACTAGCGCCAATGGGTTGCACGTAGCCCAACATACCGTCAGGCTGTACCGCAGAGTTAAGTGCCAGCCAGGCCTTTTTCACCACAGGCAGATACTTTTTCTTGTCCAACAGTTTGTGATTAATGCCCCAAGCCAGTGCATAGCAATAAAAGCCGGTGCCGCTCATTTCCTTGATCGGGTAACTGGCAGGATCAAGCAGCGATGCATGCCAACTGCCATCGGGCTGCTGCAAGCCGGCAATGCGCGCCGACATATCTTTAAAAAGGGCTTCAAACTTTTTCCTATCGGGATGATTGGCCGGCAGGTTCTCCAGCACGCGCACCAAGCCACCCATTACCCAGCCGTTACCGCGCGACCAGAATACTTTTTTACCGTTCTGTTCCTTCTTGTTAAAAAAGGTCTCATCTCGAAAGTAAAGATGCTCGCTGGTGTCATACAAAAAGTCGGTCGTCTTCCACCATAATTTGGCTGCGCCGTCTATGTAACGCTCATCACCGGTGGCCGTGCTTAGGTAACTCAGCGCCGGCGGGGCCATAAAAAGCGCATCGCACCAGGCCCACTCCCTAAACTCAATGCGATTTTTCCAGTTTAGCGGCTCTGTGTGCGGCCGGCTGATAATACTATCTGCCTGCTGCGTGAATGGCGCTATCATGCTGTTATCATGATACTTGATAGCCAGCTGCGCATACATTTGCGCTATGCAGTAATAATCAGCATGATATTTATTAACGCCGGTGTTCCACTTTAGATCGTTACCGATGCCTTTGAGTACATCGAGGTATTTTTCGTTCCCCTTGATATTGCCCAGCGCAAATAGGCCGGTATAGCAGGCACCGTTAGTCCAATCGGCTTTAGCGTGCTTAAAACCAACAGTGTTCCATTGGTTTACCTGCCAATCGGCCACATGGCGCATAGCGTTTAGTAACACAGGCGCTTTAAAAACGGTGTCGCCCTTATTCCCGCAAAATCCATTGACTGATGACGCCCCTATCATTACGCTCACCAGCAAAATATTTTTTATCTCCCTAAAAATCATATTTAATCTTAATTTATCCTTTGATATACCCTCACATAATCAACCTCAAACCGGCGCGGAAAAACAGTAGCAGCCGGACTGCCCCCCTGCTGACCGCCAATGGCTAAGTCAAAAAGCATATAATGCGGCTGTTTGAAGGGATTGATACCTGTGCCGTCTTTATTGTCCAACTTGCTTAACGCAACCTTATTAAGCAGCTGATTATCTATATAAAGCGCTATTTCCTTATCGTCCCAATCCATCCGCCATGTATGGAACTTTTTAGACCATGCTACTCCACCCAGCGTGTCTGTGTTATGCTTTGTGCTGTGCCACTCAGCTTTGCTATTTGTGCCCAGGCAGGCTATGTTGGCCAGCAGCATTTTGCGGTAATACTCCATCATGTCAATTTCGCCGTTTGCGGGCCAGCGTCCGCTCACACCCAATGTCCACCAGGCGGGCCACATCCCTGCGCTGACATCAATACGTCCGCGCATTTCAAAACGCCCGTATTGCCAGCTTTGCTTATGGATACTTTTGATACTGGCCGAGGTATATTCTATATTTTGGCGTTTCTTCCGCCATTCGGTACTACCCGCCTCATACAGCGGATTGGGTTTAGTTTCACTGCGGGCCTCCAGCACCAGCAAGCCATTTTTACAAAAGGCATTTTGCGGCTGATACCATTGCAGTTCCTCGTTTCGTTCAAAGCCGTGTTCGTAAACCCAATTGGTGCTATCAGGCGCTCCATCCTTATTGAACTCATCTGCCCAAACCAATTTATATCCATCTGAAGTATATTGGCCCGGCTTAGCCACACTTTTGTAACCTGTGCTACAGCCGCTTTGTGTAAACAGGTAGCTTGCCGCCAGGCCAAACAATATTATTTTGGTTGTCTTCATTTTTGGTCTTTGTAGTTATCCAGGCTCAGCGGGAAAAGCGTTGGGTAAGTCCACGCGTAATCGTGATGCGAATAGATGATGGGACGGTATGGAGCAACATAGGCGTCATACTTATCGTCATGATAAATATTGCGCATGGCCTCCATTAAATTGGCTGGCCAAAAGCCTACGGCAGTATTTACGTTGCCTGTGGCCGGGTTTTTAAACCATTTCCACTCATCGGGACGAGCGTTATAATACAGCAGATAATCAAGCGCTTTTTTGATGGATGTGCCGTTCTGTTCAAGCTTAAACAGATTCTCGCCGGTGGTATTATAGATCACCCAGCACGATGCCGTTAACGGAGCCAACGAGAAATAAGTGTACCAGATACTGTTTCCCTCGCGTTTTACCTCCTCTACCATGTGGCCATCGGGGGCTATTTTGGTAAAGAGATCAGCTTTGATCATGGAGCTTACTGTTTGGATATCCACCTTATCATCCAGATAACAATCCGCCAATAATGATGATAGTCGCCCCCAATCTGCCCAGTTGTTCTTGCCACCACGAATTTGATGCGATGCTTTATTGACCACATTACGCACCCATCCGGCAAATACCTGCTGTTGTGATGGCGTCCATTTTTTATAGTTGCGCATCAGTTCCGCAGCCATTAGCATGGTGGTGCCCGAGTAACTCATCACCAGCGGACCATCATTTTGAGAATATTTCTTATTGATAGATGCCCAGGCATTAAGGAAATAGATAGCCTTATCTGCATACTTATTTTTGCCGGTTAGCTGCCAGGCCAGGGCGCAACTATAAGCCGAAAAACCATCTACCTGCAAGGCCAGCGACCGTTGCCTATGCTCCTCCTTCTTTACGTAGAACCCGGGGATGGCAAAATCTTCTATCGCATGCTGATTAATCAGCAGTGCAGAATCGGCCTTAACCATTAATTGATTAAACGCGTTGAGGTATGGCTGCCTTTTTGCCTTTATTTGTTGTTTTACAAAGTTTAATTGCGCCTGCGGATGCATGCCCGTTGGATGACCAAGCGCCCGGCTTTGCGTGCTGAACATGACGCAACACACCAGCATGACTGTTATTTTAGGTAGATGACGTAGACGATTCATTTTTAAATATAGATAGATGTATAATTAATAACCCGGATTTTGCAGCATCAGCGGCATTTTTTGTATCTCACTTAGCGGAATAGGCAACAGATACATGGCATCTCTAAAGGCCAGAATACGCGGCGCGCTGCCAATGGTATGCACATAAGTATTGGTACCCGTACGGGTGATAATATCAACACTGTTAAAACCAGTCAGCACAGATGATGCTATTTTCCAGCGGCGGATATCATTCCAGCGGTGATCTTCAAAAGCCAGTTCAATGCGGCGCTCGGTATGGATAATCTCGCGCATTTCGTCAACTGTCATATTGGCTTTCAGCCCATACAAATTGTCTGTCCCTGGGGTGATACCGGCGCGGTTACGTAAAGCAATCAGCGGAGCGTAAGCTTTATCGGTTTGGCCGGCTTCGTTAATGGCCTCTGCATAGTTCAGCAAAATCTCGGCATATCTAATGAGAGGCCAGGCGCGCTCTGTAGTACCAGACAACGAGTTAGTCAGGTTTTCGTCCAACATCTTCCGTGCAAAGTAGCCGGTAAACTTATTGGCAGTAGTATAAGCATCGGCCGTAGTGTTACTAATGGTAGAGCCGGTACTGGTATAAGTAAACACCTGTGTTTTGGTGCCGGTATTACTCATATACGTTTGTCCGTTGTAAATGATGGAGTTATCCAAACGAGGATCTCGGTTTGTGTACGGATCATTCGGGTTATAAGTGGTGCTTTGTTTAATGGTTTTACCATCCTTCATCGGGAAGGCTTCAACCAAACTTTCAGTTGGTTTCTGAATGCTGGAACCTGAGCGTGAAGGCGGCAGGTAATAGGTTTCAAACTCTTTTTGCGCCGGGCGATTGTAAGCAAAAATATACTCGCTGTTCACCCGTTTCAAAAACACCTGGTAAAAGCCGTAACCCGGGCGGGTGGTATTATCTACATATAGCGAGTATTGCCCCAGATTCATTACCGCACTGGCAGCATCGGCAGCCAGTTGCCAGCGGTTTTTATCGTAAGTGGTATAACCCGTTAACGGCAGCACATTGGCGTTGGTGGCAATAGAACCGCCATTAAACAGCGGACTGGCAGCATACAGCAACACCCTTGACTTTAAGGCTAAACAAGCCCCCCTGGTTACACGTCCGTAATCTATATCGCTATAAACAACGCCATTCAGATCTACTGCAGCAGCATCCAGCTCGCTGGTGATATAGTTGATACAATCGGCAAAGCTGTTTCTGGGGATATTGATAATATCGTCAATATTATAAACCTGATCGCTAATCAAAGGCACGCCACCAAAAGCCACTACCAAATAATGGTAGTAATAAGCACGCAAAAACCTGATCTCGCCGCGAATGCGTTTTTTCATAGCGTCGGAAAAAGGCGCGTTAGGCAATTTAGAAAGCAGCAGGTTTACCCGGCGGATGTTTTTGTAAGGCGTATTCCAGAAATCTTTATCGGTAGCAAAAAAGGTAGACGTAATAACATTTGACGGACCGATGGAGCCCCGCACATAAGAATCGGCCCAAACTGCAGTGTTGTTTGTGCCTTCGGTGTTATCTGTAGCCAGTTCGGTATTGCCCGTGCCGCCAGCTCCCGCAAAACGCGAGGGCCCGAAAGAGTAACCGGCATCTACATATATTTTATTTAAAAAGTTCAGCGTCTGCACACTGTCGGTAAAAACTGCATCGGCAGTAAGGCCGTTGGTTTTATCGTCAAGAAAGCCGGATTTTTTACAGGAGAACATGCAAAACGGCAGTAGCGCAATCAGGATGAAAAGCTTTTTCATACGATATGAATTAAAAAGTAACGTTGAAACCAAAATTGATAATACGGGTTGGCGGATATGGCTGTGTACCTGTAGACTCCAGCACCTCCGGATCGAGGTTGTACAGCTTATCCAGGTTTGACCACGTTAAAAGGTTATAACCATTGGTATACACCCTTAACCCTTTTACATGCAGTGCCTGCAAAGTCTTCGGCCCGAAGGTATAGGCAATCTCAGCCGTTTTCAGCCTAATATAAGCCGCAGAAATGGCCCAGAAGCTGGAATAATAATCGCGCGGGCTCTGGCTTAATGCCGATGTATACAACTGCGGATATTTGGCGCTGTTGCCCAACTCCGGCGTCCAGTGGTCAAGATAGATAGGCTGAGCGTTTGATGCCGCGTTTGACGTTACGGCGCCTTGTGCACTGGCCACTACGCCTGTCACCCCCTGAAACAACACGGTAAAACTTAAACCTTTATAGCTGGTACCTAAGGTTATACCGTAGGTAGTGGTCGGGATGTTGGTATTGCCAAAATAAGACATATCGCTGGCGTCTATGACACCGTCGCCGTTCAGATCTTTATACTTTGGATCGCCCGGGCGGCCGGTAATTGTAGGTTTCGGTACTGATGGATCGGCAATATCTGCCGCGGTATAAAACTCGCCTGTCCAGGTGTATTTAAGCGCCGAGCCAATAGGCTGACCGGTTTGTGCCTGATAAGGATACAAAGGCACCGGCTCATCTTTAAAGACGATCTTGTTTTTGGCCAGCGAGTAAGTACCACGTATTTGATATGACCAGTTGTTGTTTATTTTATTGTTAAAGTTCAGCTCGGCTTCAAAACCTTTATTGTTGGTTTTGCCCAGGTTAACACTTGGCAAAGTCTGTCCGAACACGGCAGATACCGTTCCACGGGTGGTTAAAATATCATAACGGTTGTTGTTAAAGTAATCCAGTGCACCGGTAAGCTTGCCGTTGATGATTCCAAAATCTAAACCAATATCCAGCTTACGTTCCTTCTCCCAGGTTACTTCATTGTTGGGTAAAGTTCCTTCTGTTACGGTGGTGTAGCCCAGGTTGGTGGCGGTGCCAAATAACCCTGTACCAGAGGCAGAAGTGTATGATTGCAGATAGCTATAAACGCCGCCTGTGTTATCTACCCCTACCAGGCCATATGAGCCACGGAGCTTTAACAGATCAACAAACTTTACGTGTTTTTTAAATAGCTCTTCCTCGCCAATGTTCCATCCGGCAGATACAGCAGGAAACAAACCAAAACGTCTGCCGGCAGCAAAGCGGTCGGTACCGTTGTAGGCGCCGCTAATTTCCAGCAAGTACTTATTGTTATAATTATAACTTAACCTGGTGGTATAGCCTTTAAAGTTCTCTGGGATAAAGTTATAATCGGTATTAGACGTGTTGGCAGCAGTTTTACTGTTCTGATTATACAAAAACAAGCCAGTAACGTGATGTTTGCCAAAAGACCGGTCATAATTCAGTATAGCTTGCATGGTTAAAGAGCTATTGGTGCTGCCCGGTGTATAGGTTAAGGATGGGACGCTCAAACGATAAAAGTTGTCACGCGCACCAAAAGAATAAGTATTTGTTTTAGGATCATAGATGTATGACAGAAAGCCCGTACCCGATGTTGGCCGTGTAAGGCCACGATAATAGCTGTACAAGTTACGATAAGCCAATGTTCCCTTAACCGAAAGCCCTTTGGTAATAAAACCCAGTTTCTGAATTACCGATGATGCCAGGTTGATGTTGTTAGAATAGTTATGGCCCGAACCATCATACATTAAACGACCAATGATGTTGTTGTTACTACGGTCTGTACCGCTGCGTTGCCACACGCTATAGCCTAATGATCCATTAGGATTGTAAACCGGGTAGTTATAAGGCGCGGTTTCGTTAAAACGGCTCAAATCGCTGAAAAGGTTACCGTCTACACTGGCGTTGTTCAATGCGGTTTCATCTATAGCGCCAAACAAGTCAAAGCGTACATCCAGGTTTTTGTTGATGCTTAAATCTACGTTTGAACGGTAGTTATAGCGTTTGTAGTAAGTACGGCTATCCAGATCGGCACTGTAATCTTTAAACTGACCGCCCTGATCCAAGTAACCTAATGACACAAAGTATTTGGCTTTTTCTGTACCACCCGTTACATCAAAGTTGGCACGCCATTGTGGCGCAAACTGTTTCAGTAAAAGATCGGTCCAGTTGTTATTAGGGTGACCGTATGGGTCTGTACCATCTTTAAAAGCCTGCAAATCTGCCTCAGAGAACGTTGGTACAAAACTTGGGTTGGGGTTAATGGCATTGCTATTGATCTGCGCTGTCCTCACCACCGTTGCCGCTCCGTATGAGTCAAGGTATTTGGGCCTGCGAGTAGGCTGATTCAATCCGTATTCTGATAAGAAAGTAATTTGCGGTTTACCCACTTTACCGCGCACGGTAGTAACCAATACTACACCGTTTGCACCTTTAATACCATAGATAGCTGTGGTTGACGCATCTTTTAAAATACTGACCGAGGCAATCTCATTAGCATTCAGCTGCGAAAACTGTTCGTATGTAAATTCAATATCATCTACCAGTATCAACGGGTTATTATTTCCGGTATAAGAGCTTACTCCGCGAATATTAAAACTGGCTCCATCCTTTCCCGGCTGGCCGCCGCGTTGCTCGCTGCTGAAACCGGTAATACGCCCGGCCAGCGCATTCTGCAAACTTGGCGATGGGCTTTGGCGGATATCGGCTCCGCTTATTGCGCTAACCGCGCCGGTAAGGCTTACCTTGCGCTGCTGGCCATAACCTACCACTACCACCTCGTTCAGGTCTTTCTGCACTTCTTTAAGGGTGATGTTAACACTGTTCAGCTTTTGTACCGATATCTCCTGGGTGGCATAGCCAATAAACCTTACTACCAGGATATTGCTCTTTACATTCAGCTTAAACTTGCCCTCGGCATCGGTTTGCGTGCCGTTTGATGGATTTTGCTTTTCAATTACCGTTACCCCCGGTAATGATCCGTTGGCATCTTTTATCACGCCTGTTATTGGTCTTGTTTGTGCTATTGCATTAACAAAGCACAGCATCGCCAAAAAGGTATATATATATCTTTTCATCTCTATTTAAGGTTTAAATTGCCGTAAAAATCAATAGTACCCTTCGTTTTGTATCAGCTTGGTGTTTTTGGCTGTCTCGCTATACGGAATAGGCATGTGGTAGTATTTGTCTTGAAACACAGGCTGGGTTACATCCACCACCTGCACATTGTAAGTAGTGCCATTAGGGGTTAGCTGCAAGCCTTGTAAACTGGTGGCCAAAACGCTGCCTAGCTTCCATCGGCGCAAATCCCAGAAACGGTGTTCTTCAAAACAAAGCTCAATACGGCGGTCGTTACGAATCAGGTCACGCAGCTCTGTCTGGCTAATGCCTGCCTTGATACCATACCTGCTGCCTACTCCCGCGGTAATGCCTGCACGGGCGCGGATCAATATCAATTGTTTCACAGCATCTTCTGTACGGCCAACTTCATTTAAAGCTTCGGCGTAGTTCAGCAACACTTCGGCATACCTGAAGTATGGAAAGTTGTGACTCTGGTTGGCGTAGTTAGTGGCGGTAGAAAAGTCGGCCATAAACTTGCGCAGATAGTACGCTGTGCGTGTTTGTGTTTTTAGCGGTGTGTTGGGTTTATCAAGGCCACCTTCAAAAGTTTGAACCGCACGCCCCAGCCAGTTAACGCCATTGTAAAAGATGATGGCCTGCAGCCTTGGGTCGCGACCGGTATATTGGGTTAAGCTGGTTGATGACCCGGTATAAGCCGTACCATCAGCATTTGGAAATGCATTCAGCAAATTCTGTGTAGGACTGTTACGACCGTTGCTGGTATTTGGCGATACGTAACCTACTGGTGCGTTAGCATTTTCAATACTAACCGAGGCGGCAGATTGCTTGGCGAAAATAACATCAGTATTAATTTTGGTGGTAAAAACCGATGCATAAGCGGTTGCGCCCGTACCTGCCGGTAGTTTGTGGTAACCAATGGCCATCAACGCCTCGGCAGCGGTTATTACCTTTTGCCAGCGAGTGGCATCCGCAGTTGGGTAACCGGTAAGCGCTTTGATTTGTGCGTTGGTTTCTACCCCACCGCCGTTATACAACGGACTGGCGGCATACAAAAACAAACGGCATTTTAGCGCCATGGCAGCTTCTACCGTAGCACGGCCGTATTCATTGCTTGATAATGCTGAGGCTAAAGTTAGTCCGGGGATAGCCAGGTCACACTCTGCAGCAATATAATCCACACAATCAGAAAATGTATTGCGCGGAATATTCATATCGTCATCCAGCGAGAATACTTTATCGCCTACAAGCGGCACGCCGCCATAACGTTTTACCAACTCAAAATAGGCGAAGGCGCGCAGGAAGTGAACTTCTGCAACCTCACGTTTCTTTACCGAAGCATCGCTGAAAGGTACTACGTCAATATTTTTCAGGAACACATTACATCTGCGGATGATGGTGTAGCTATTGGCCCAGTTATTATCTGGATAATTGACCGCAGTTAACTGTCCGTTATTAAATAACACAATGTTTGACCGTGGCGACGATGGCACAGCATCATCTGTAGCTGCGTCTAAAAAATCGCCGTCAATACGGTTAAAACCTGTAGGCAGGAATGAATAGATACCCAACAGATAGGAAGTAGCCAACGTACCTAATTTATCATTCGGATCAAACACATCGGTTTCAGTAGTGCGTTCGTCAGGTTCCTGATAAAACTTCTTGCCGCATGAACTGAAGCTTATAATCAGCGTAATTGTTAAAAGTGAGAAAAATCTTTTCATACCGATGTTATAATTGAATGTTCACGCCTAGGTTAAATACTCGCTCAATGGGGTACATCCCGCTATAGTTCTCGGGATCGGCACCATTAAAGGTTGATGATTTGAGCGTTGCCATATTGAGCGCATTGACAAATATCCTAGCCGATTGCACCCCCACTTTGCGCGATGTTTTGCCAGGCAGCGTATAGCCCAGTTCGATGGTTTTCACACGCAGGTAATCGCCGTTACGCAGCCAAAAACTTGAGCTTACAAAGTTGTTGACGTCACCCGCGCGCGGGCCGCCGCTTGTGGTTAGGCGCGGATAAGTGGCCGTGGCCGCCGTAGCGGGTGTCCAGCGATTAAGTTGGGTAGTATAAGCCTGACCGCCGTTGCTGCTCTGAAATTCCCAGTAGTCGGTGCCAGACAGGTAAACCTGCTGGTTAACCACCCCCTGAAGTAGCGTACTGAAATCGAAATTAAACACGTTGAAGCCCAATCTTGAACCAATAAACAGCGTTGGTTTTTGCGAACCGATGGTGGTTTGATCGTACTGATTAATCACGCCGTCGCCATTT
>Ga0153918_1000328_pt1 | contig 25207 bp, 20 predicted proteins | sample TSFL002MetaG_FD_104687 | JGI IMG/M metagenome (GOLD analysis project Ga0153918, IMG submission 104687) | Attine ant fungus gardens microbial communities from Florida, USA - TSFL002 MetaG | ecosystem: Host-associated > Fungi > Mycelium > Unclassified | place: USA: Florida, Paynes Creek Historic... | reverse complement strand
TTCCAGGCAGGATTTAGGCCGGCGGAATCGCGTCGACCTGGCTCAATGGGAAACAGGACCTCCCGACGTCGATCGCCTCGAATGTATCCTCGGCTCGTTTGGAAAACAGTTCCATCGATCATCCTTACCCGGCCAGTATCACGGCAAGCCTGGCTCAAGGAGGTAAGACACTCGGGCAGCGACCCGGGGAGAGGGAGCGCTGGGAACTGTCTGGCGACCTCGCGAGCAATCACCTCATCCCAACAGTTGAAGATGGCTAGTGCGTTCTGCGCGTAGTCAGGTTTAGGCCACGATCTCGGGTCAAGCGTGTCTGGAGCTATCAAAACACTCTCCCCACGCATCGCTCGTTGAAGTGCCACGCAGAGGCCGAGTAGCGGGTCGTTTCCCATAACTACGAGGTCGGGGCGAAGAGAACCATAGATCCCGTCCACAAAGGCATCCAGCACACGTAGAACCACCCCAGTGCGCGTAAGCGTTACTGGGGCGGTAATCAGCGCATCTCTGAACTGCAACCGCCTGAGCGGTACGTGAGCAGCACTACTCAACTCCAATCATTCCCATATCTTTTGCGCGGATAGGCGCGCATTACGTTTTCTCGATAGCCGAATTGGCCGATGAGTGTGTATCGGGGCTTATCACAGAGGATCTCAGACACGCTGTGTACCCATCGTGGGTTGGTGTTGATCAGCCAAACTGCCGTGCCGTGGTTTGGCGATACGGCTTGCTTGACATTGACCTGCGACGGATCCGCCAGCTGCCCCATACCGGTTATGTCACCCTCTCCGAGTAAAAGCTGGCCACCGTCTTCCGGGGTCCAGACTTCATCGGAGAGGTAAATGATGACAACCAGGTGCATCGGGTCGTAGGCATCGTGATGCCACCCCATTGAGTCGCCTCGTTTACCTCGCTGCAGCATCACGTTGGTTCGACTCCAGTCCCCCATGTGTGCCCTGAAGTGTTCGGTCTCCGTCCCGAGCCCTATCTGTTCCATCGGCCCCAAGTAATGCAGGGGAATCGAATGGTTCTTCGATGGCACTTCGTCCTCCCAGGCAGCTACATCTGGACTGCCAGGCTTATCCGAATGAAACATGTCGGACTTGGCATGACGAAGAAACGCATCGGCTTGTTCCTTGGGAATGGAGCTTACAGCGAAGCCATCCCTGTAAATCGAATTCAGGTCGTTCAAAATTCTGGCTCCTACATGGCTGCTGTTTTTGCGCGATCAAGGCCCGCTGATTTTGAGTTGGCGTGTCGGGTTTCTACGCGGTGCAGCCATTCGGAAACCTCATGAAGTCCGTGCTCAGCGACAGACGAATCGATGAGTGAGAACAGCGCCTTCCAACTGCTGCAGTGCTGACTCTTCCCGTACATGCCCCGGCCCTGAGCTGCAGCCTCAAACATGCAACCACCCTGGCACTCAGCCAGATAGGGACAAGAACGGCAGGAGGCGTCGAGGCGGCTGGGTCGCTCATTGAGCATGGTGACCATTTCGGCATCCCATTGACCGTCCAGAGCATTGCCTAGCCGCCCTATCCCGCCATCGGCCATGTCCTGGCATACAAACAGATCACCATTGGGCTCAAGCGAAAGTGAGCGCTTGATGCAATCGGCCTGAAATGCACAGCCTGCGCCAGCGAGCTGCTGGGCTCCGCGGAGAGTTCGAAGCCGTGCCTGGGTGAGGTAGAAATATGGCTCGACGATAATAGGGAGACGCATGAACCATTGCCGAAAGCCGACAATGAACGCATCGCGGGTGGCTTCGGCCCCCTGAAGCTCTTGCCCCGGGGTGCCTCCCTGGAAAAGCGGTCGAAGGGTCAGCATTCGCTGATCCCGGGCGCACAGCATCATTTGCCTGGAGACACCTGCGAGACCTGCTTGATCCAGCACGTAGACGGCACCCGGCGCACTACGCTCACGACGCAAAGCGGTATCAGCCTCCCGCCAGATGACACGGTACTTCTCGGCCGAGCCATTTACTGTCCTGACATCACTCATGTCGTCGACTGAGGTACCAAGGCGCCCCTCAAATAGGTCGTAGAGCTTTTTGGCACGCGCAGGTGAACCAATCAGGTTGCTTTGTACGCCGTCAACGAGAGTTATCCGGGCCGTAGCAGCCCTGCTACGCAGATAGGAAACACATTCAACCAGTTCACCATGAGGGACAGTAAGAATCTCTCCGCCAATGAATTGGGCAGTTATGTGCGTCGGAGCAATCCCGAGCTTCGAGAATCCTTCGTCGAAAACGAAATCAATCGAACGCTTGAAGTCCTCCGGCGACATGCGAGTGGACGGTGACTCCTGCCAACTGCTGCAGTAGCCACAATCGGCATTACAAGCCTTCGTCATTCGAATATGCAGAGTGAGAGGGGCAATGCTCATGCAGCCAACGCCTCTGCTTCGATAGCCCTGGTGCAGAAGTTCACCAGTTCCTCATGGCTGCCTCCTACGCTGGAGACGGCCAAGGCGCGGCCTAGTTTGAGATCCTCTATTGTCCGGGTAACTAGCTTCGAGAGCGGCCACTCAGACCGGTACAGGATTTCATTGAGAACAGCTCTTGGGTCGAATGCCAGGAAGTGAAAATTCCCGTAGACGATGTGACGAAACAACTCCTCACCACCCTCATCGCCAGCCTCAGCGTACCAGCCGGGATAGTCGTCGATCTGAGCGCCGATGGCGTCATAGAAAAAGAGTCGCTCAATCCATTTTTTGTCGAATAGCACTCCGGACTTCATCGCAACTAGACGCGGGCGGTCGAATTCGTTGAAGTAACCGTCGTAGTCACCAGCTACGCTATCCTCAATCAACGGCACGTCCCTGCCTTTGCTAACTGCTGCCTTGGCCATGCGCTTGACCATTGCCCCTTGGCGACCCCGCGCTTGAGAACGGGTTAGGTAGCTGCTGCGATCCAGAACACCTGGTGTGCTTCCATCAGCGTACTCCCAAACCCGCTTAAGGCCGGCGCAGTCGCCAGCGGCAATCAACGATGACATGTAAGGGTCGAGCTCTTTGTGCCAGGCCCAGCCCCCCGCGCACGTCAAAGCATAGGAGCACGTCCCACAAGCCTCGTATGGCATCCGATGCCTGAGAACGAATTCGGGGGTATTGTTGAAGATTGCTTTTTCGGCAAATCTCGGGTCGTGCACCGAGAGGACCTGAGTCGGGAAGATCGATTCAGCGCCTGTATAACTGGAGTTGAAAGTGACCTCGCCGTTGGGCTCCACCTCGATGTCATAGGTATCGTTGCCTGGGTAGTGATAATGCTCACCCGCTCGCGCAGCGGTCCGCATTTCCACAAGCGGACTGATGGTCACACCCTTCGGAACCAGGGAATTCAGCTCGAGAAGGTAGTCGGACACATCGCCGTAGGTGCAGGTCTTCTGGAAATAGCTTTTCCCACTGCCGGCGGGATAGAGCATGTCGCAGCTGATGTCCGTAATCCCACGGCTAACAAACTCATCGATGATGAATTGGGGGCCACGATCGATCACGGCTCGGCTCATCGTGATGCAAAGCGTTTTCCGTCTGATACCAGTGATTGCTTCAAGGGTGGAGAAATAGCGTGGTAGCAGCTTGTCGTCTTTTAGAAACCTATTGGTGTCAGGCTCCCATGGGACGAAGACATCGATCCCTTTCCCAAACTTTTGGCCGACCGCGTTTAGCAAGCCGACATAGCCTTGGTCTTTGAAAATGAGGTTGGTGCACCAGATCAACGAGGCCTCGGCGTCGTAGAGCGCTTCCCAGGTCCGCATCGTCTTCAGCGTCCAAGGCAGATTCCTTTCCCAGAAGGCCAGAGGCATCATGGTCAGCTCCCCACCTAGCAGCTCGACGTTGATCTTGGTGACCTTCTTGTCACGAAGGAACAACTCCTCCACTCGCTGGAACGTGGTCCGGTAGGTATTTTCATCCATCATGGATTTGTCCCGCAGCAGGACCGGATCGACATAGCAATGGGTACAACTCAGGTTACAAAGACGTGTTGGGGCAACGCACACGTTCAGCATGTCCAGGGCGTTATGCACTAAGGACCTCCCCAGACTCTTCAATACGCACTGGTTTACCAATGCGCCCTTCTGCCTCGGCTCCCACCACGTAAGGGATGTTCAGCCTCCGGGCGTGCTGAAGGAGATGAGATAGTACGGAACCGGAACGAACGATGAGCGCTCCCGCACCTTGGATTAGTGATAGGTGACTCATGTCTGTTGTCTCGAGATACAGCGCCGAACCGGGGGTATATGTTTCAGGTGTATGGAGAGTGAGGTCCAATCCTGATCTCGGGACGCCCCATGCATAGGGTGCTTTCGAGCTACTGCGTACCTCACCATCGTCGAACAGCCCACGGACCGACCGAGGCTCAGCTTCACTCAGATCAACGCATACCGGTACTTCACCCAGGTAAGTCGGCAATAGGGACAGGAGTTTGTCCCCAGCACCACGCCGGCAAAGCTCATCAATCGCCGGCCGCAGTCGCCCAAGCTCAATCATCATCATTACCGCGCATTTGTCCTTTATCCAAGCAAGGGGGGATTCAACCTCCTGTATAACGGGCGAGATTAATTCTTTGTCGATCTGGGGCAGCAAGCCTGGCGCGAAAGTGACAATTGAGGCGAAGCCAAGGGTTGAGAAACGCTGTTCTGCATCAGTTGGGTTGAGTTGGCTTAGCTCGTTCCCGATTACCGTAGAGAGCAGGCTCCGCTTGAAGCCGCTTGTGATGGTCTCAAGTTTGAGTTCAATGGCCGTGGTAGCTATGCGACTGAACCGACCGTAGAAATTCGATACATGCGCCAGCTCGCCAGCGATAGCTTGGGCAAGCGCCTGATCAGGTGCCGAGAGTGCTAATTGCAATGTCCGGCGAATGTCATCCCGAGCACACTCTTGGGCCTCAAATGCTTGCAGCAGGATATCCCCTGGTACACGCGAGAAGGCTGCTCGGGGTAGTCTTCCAAGCACTGTGACGATATCAGCGAGCTGGAGCGCCCGGGCGGCTACGAAAGAGCGACGACGTACCAGTCGAAAGCCCCCTAGAGAACGTTGGTCGCCTGGTGCCGCCATCGCTGCGACCACGGCGGCGCCTATAGCAGAACCATGATCAACTGGAGCCCTCTGATACTGTGGGAATGGCAACGCAGACCTGCACGTGTGCTTTCTGACGTTTTGTAGGGCCGGCCGCCCCAACGTATCAGTGCTGACCTGCAGGATGGTCAATTTTCCACTCGGTGCCAGTGCCCACTCGATACTGGTCGCCCCAAGGTCCCGGTGGAGACGGAGTAGCGCTCGCCGCACCTTACGGTCACCTCTTGTCAGGCCTGCTTTTTTCCATAGAGGTACGGCTACACGCTGGGTTTCACCGGTCCCGCTGGTTGCAGCGTTCCCTATCCCAGCCTCGCAAATGAACAAATGCCCGTCTGTACCGGTACCGAACATGGCAATGCCGAAGGTTTGCTTAGTCAGGTATGGCTGAAGCAGGCAGTACGGATCCTCTCCTGCTTCAGTGATCTGCCGTTGAACGTTTGAAATTGCAGCCCGCACTGCCGGCTCTCCAATAGCGACAATGGAGTCATAGACCCCCACCGTTTCTGCAGAAGAGCTTTCCGAGAGAGCGGCCGATCGGACAATGATCGGCTCGGCGAAGGCCCAACGTGGTAAATCTCCAACCTGCTCTGATGTGACGATGAATCCTTTCTGAACCCGGAACCCGAGGGTAGCTGCCTGCTCGAGCAAAAAGATTTTTGCAGGCAGCTCGACTGCCTTTGCATCACAACCAAACCGGAGGTAAGCACGGCGTACACGTACCAGCCACCAACCAGTAACGCCTCCCAATAGCTGTGCGACCGCCAGGGAGGATTCGCTAACCCACACAGGCGTTGTTTCTAAATAGGCTAGCCAGAAGGCGTAAACGGCGAGTGAGAAAGCACTGAATGTGAAGACCCGCATTGCAGCACGGCGGAAGTACATGGCCAACATCGTGCAAACAAAGCAGACAGCAAACTGAAGCCAAAGCACCCATGCCCAAGACCCCGGAATGATGTTGTAGATCGAGCCGATAGCTTGAACTGCCGACTGCAGAGCACGGGCCTGGAAAACTACGGCCGGCTCGTACAGATCCTGATCCTCAAGCACAGCACGACTGAACCGTCCTGGCTCTGTGTTAATCCCCAGCCACTTCACTCCAGCTGCTGTGAGGTACTCGCCGGCGAGGATGGAGTGGTAGAAGGTCCTGCGGTCATATGCGAGGCCTACATAGGATTTGGTCTTGTCGAGCCCAGCCAATGCCTCTGTGAGCCCTCCCTTAGCCACTGCCTCCATGTCAATGTGGGAGGTCCGAGGGAGTCGATTTTTGGTCCTGGCCCAGTCGACTGCCGGTTGGAAGTCCAAAAAGTGTACCGAAGGATCACCAACGACATAGTCAAATGCCTGGGAAGCACCGAAATATCGGTCTGCATTTTTGTAGGGGCGGAAGTAGGCCGGCTTCACCAGTAGCTCTTCGCGCGTGGGCTGCATGAAGTACGGATCCAGACCACGAGCCCGAAGCATATCGAGCAAGATCCACGTATCCCCGGAGTAGTGACTCTCGGCAGCAGTGATCAAGACCGTCTTCCCATGAAGCTGTTCAGCGATAGAGTCCGCGCCGGCCAGAAAGACCGGCAACGAGATGGTCAGCCCATGAAGCCACCCGTAGTTGAGGAATTCATCAGGGTTGGTCGTGCTGATGATCGCCGGGTTACGGTTCGCTTTGAAGGCAGGTATGTCTGACGGCATCACTGCACGCGAATCACCTGTTCTGTCCAGGTTATCCCAAGCGTACTCACTCAGAGCGTTAGCGCCTCCCTGAAGAAAACGTACTTGCGCACCAAACTGAGCATTCAGAGCATCCGCGATAGCCGCCGCGGTGGTGCCACGCTCATCTACTAGGACCACGCCACCTTCGGAGCGCCTGGCCAATTCGACAACTGGAGACGGGTTGTCGTGGATCTGAGTCGCCGTAGCACCGAATCCGAAGTCAAAGAACAGTTGCGGCGCTAGGTCAACCCGAATGACCCGCACAGATCGCTTGCTGAGGAGCTCGTAGAAATCGTGTGGGGCGATGCGACGTTTGGATTGCGCTTGTTCCGCGTCACTGACATAGGGGTAAGGGATGTCAGTAGTATGCTCTGCCGGCGCACCGAGACTCAGTGTGTTGGCAAGGATCTCTTCACGATTCGACTCAGACCAGAGGATTGAAACTACCGCGCAAGCCATAAAGCCAGCAATTGCGAGGGTGACAAGTGCGGGCCGAGACATCCGCCAGAGTTTAATGCCAAGTACAAGGCCCAAGGCAACGATGACTAGCGGTACAAATGCGGTTCCGAACACCAAAGCTCCAGCCCCGGCCAGGACCACAGGGAACGCTTGAGCCTTCAACGTTACCAGCGCGAGTAGAAGCAACCAGAGCCGATTCATGTCGAAGCCTCGTGCGAAGGAGCTAAGTTAGAGACCGCTGGCTCACGCCCACCAATTGCTCTCGAGACGAGGCTAACCCGACGCAGAAAATCTGCAGACTTCTCAGTTAGCCCCCCAGGGCATCTCGTGTTGGCCAGCGATTGGATATCGGCCGGTGGATGGCGGTGGAGCGCCCAGACAATCAGGTCCTCAAATTTGTAGGACACCTCAAGCCCGGACCTGAGCTTGGAATACCCACTCGACACTGCAGTAGGAAGATCACGCCAGGCCGCCGCTACGGCCAGCGCATCGACCACATAGTCGGAAAAAGGCGTGGCAGGGGCTTCGCGCAGTGCGCTCCACACAAGCTCGTCGCTGAAAGCAAGGTGGTGATAATTGCCGGCAAGCGAGTGAGCCAGAATCGAGAGGCGCTCCTCAAATTCGTTGAGAGAACCATCTGGCAAAAGGACCTGCTTCTGCAGGCGATCGTAAAACCACAGTCGCTGACGGGGCGTACAACCAAAGAGCAGACCTGGCTCGAGCAAAACCCGGGATGTGCGTTTGACCGCTTCGAAGTACCCTTCATAGTCGCTTTTGAAGTCCAATTCATGGAGCGGTTCAGAGAGGTCCGATGCAGCTAGCTTCCGCGATTGCGCTCGTTTGATTCGGCGGACATTCGCGTATCGGCTTACTCCAATCGGGTCAAAATTCTCCGCTGCCTGCCCCTCCCACAGCTGGTAGAAGCCTGGGCAGCTGAATTCACCCTCAGCCGCGGCCATGAAAGACTTCACGGTTTCGGGAGGTAGACCCTTATGGGGGTACCAGCCCGAGTTGCAGGCTTGTAAGAATTGGCAATCCCGGCAAAAGTCGTGCTCGAAACTCAACTTGTTGTCGAGTTCGCTGTTGTTACCCCAGACCACCTTCAACGCAGCGTTGGCATCGTGCGCATTGAGGTTGATGTAAGGTTTCAAGGCCTCAGTACCGGTCTGATTAGGGTTTAGCGACAGCTCCCCGCGCTGATCCCAGTGGAATTCGTAGGCATCGTTCAGGGTGTTCTGAGAACGCGATAGCGTGCGTAGGGACTTCCTCATGTCGTCGAGATGGTCGACGGTCAGTCCGTATGGCTCGCCAAGCTTGGAGAGGGTTGCGATGTAGTTCGCAACGTCCCGGTATTGGGGTTGCGCCTTTTCGAAATAGGCTTTACCCGAGCCCCAGGGGAAAATCATGTCGCAGGTGGCATCAGTGACACCGCGTTTCACAAAAGTATCGATGATGTACTGGGGGCCAAGGTCGATTAAGCCCTGCCCCATCACCAACACCAGGTTCAGCATGTTGCAGTCACCCAGCGCCTCGATGCGCTCGAGGTACTTGGGCAGGATGGCCATGCCCTTGCCGAAGCGCCCGCTTTCGGGGCCTTCGAAAGGGATCGCGATATCCATTGCGGGATGGTCCTTGAACTCACGCAAAAGTCCAAGATAGCGATCGTCCTTCCACATCAGATTCGAGCAGAAGGTAAACTCAGTCTGGATGCCAACCCGATTGAGGTCATCAACCTGGCCAAGAACCCATGGGAGATTGCGCTGCCAAAACTCAAATGGCATCAGGGTTGCTTCGCCACCTAGAACGTCCAGGTGAAGATAGGTAACCGACTGATCAAGATGGAAAGCCTCAATGATGACCTCAACAGCCCGCCGAAAGGTCGCTTCGTCGATATATTCCTTCCTGCGCAGCAGCTCTGGCTGGATGTAGCAATGTTGGCACGACAGGTTGCAATTGAGGTTTGTCGAGATGGTGGTCGACATCATCTCGATTGAACGATTGCGCGGCAGTGCGAAGGGCTGAATATTCATACCCTAATAGTGGGAAGCTACTGCCCCAATTTGAGCCTTTTCCAAAAAAAGGTTTCCGATCGAAAGTCAGTGACTCAAGCGCCTGCGATCGAATCTCGCCTTGGCCCTATCTTCAAGGTAGAGATGACGTGATAGCTGACCTACAAGCGGGTGTAATGTCGAATGCCCTTCCTCGTCTGCTGAGCGCCGTGAATGTCGCAAAACCCAACGCACAAGCTCTGTATTGTGGCCGGCGACCAGGATGTCGGAACTGCTAAGCCCCTTGGACAGTAGATCATCTTCTGCCCTGGCTATCAGGTCAGCCAGCGGGTCACCGGGGTTGGTATCTACCCAGGTCCAAACAGCACGGGCAGAGACTGTAGTGCTGGGCAGATCCCGATAAACCAGGTGCTCGATCAACACCCTCTGCTCAGCCGAGCTCAACGCGAAGACGTCATCATCTGCGATGGTTGTGGAGGTGCCCACCGCTTGGTAGGCCCATATCCGCTGAATGATAGGTTTTTCATAAACACACCGAGCAAGTACTTTTACCGAACCTCCCTGCGTTTCTTTCAACCAGTCGGAAAAGCCCGGCCCACTTTCGACAGGCTCCTCAAGGTGAACGGTAGGACGGCTTGGGGCTTGGGCCATCAAAACCAGTGAATTCATCTCCGCGTTGTGGCGCGCCTGGACCGGGTCAAAGGAGCCGTGACGGTCCTTCACCTTGGTCCAAAGCTGTTTGTACCCTGGGCAATCATCACTGTCCCACGCACGGACGTCTGCTGGCTCGGCGATACGATAGTGATACCAGCCGCCGGCACATGCAGAGTGGAATTCACATTGGAAGCAATAGCTGTGGTACCGGGATAGCTTGTTGTCCAGTTCCTGCGTGTTGTCTGCGAGCACGCGGTATGCCCAGTCTTTGTCGCCGACGTAGATTTTACGATCTCCTAGCGCCGCCTCATCCGTTGTCTGATTGGCATTGAACGTAGTCAGCCCATCGGGTTCCACCGCGAGGTCATACCGGAAATTGCCGATGCACTGGTAGCTGGTACCTCTGAATACCGCACCGGACATTTCATCCGCCGGCGTAAAGGTAATCCCTGGAGGAGCGATATCGAACAGTCGGCAGAGGTAATCACTCATCTCCTTGAACGAGACCATGTTGGGCTGCCAGAAGGTCCGACCGGATCCATACGGGCTGATCATCTTGATGCTGAAGTCCGTGATCCCAAGAGGGAGGAACGTTTCCAACAGGTAATCTGGGCCCATTGCGACGGTAGTCTTAGTCAGGATCACATCAAGGATCTTCTGCCTGGCATTGATGGACCGTACCGTTTCAGCCCAGGGCGCCATTAACTTTAGGTTCTTGCCGAATCGGTTGGTGTCCGGTTCCCAGGACGTGTAGATTGCCATCTCAGGCCAGTCGCCATACTTGTTGAACAGATCCACGTACTCGCCGCGGTGCTTATCGTTTGCGAAGATGAGGTTGGTTAGGACGTTGATTGAACCAGGCGTTTTGAAGCCGGCATTGAACTCTCTGCATCGATTCAGCGCATATGGGAGATTCCGCTCCCAGTACTCGACTGGAAGCTTGGTGATTTCACCACCGATCAACTCCCATTCGACCTCCTCCAGGCCCGTATCAAGAGCCACCAGTTCGGCAACACTGTCAAAGACCGATCGGAAAACCGACTCATGCATCTGATAGGGGTTACCCAGTTCTGCAGGGTCGATGTAACAGTGGGTGCAACGCCTGTTGCACCACCTGGTCGCGGTGATGCTGATGTTGGCCTGGTTCACGCGAGAAGCTTTATGCACTTTGCAACCTCAATGAATCCCAGAGTCCTAGCCCCCCAGCACACTCACCAGAACCGTCAAAAACCGGCACGTGAGCGGGCCCACCTCCGCAATAGCTAACGTGCTGGCATTCCCGACAAGCCCTCACACGCTTACGCTCGTATGAGACGCGGCTAAGTCGATTTCTGGATGCGATCATCTCGTTGATATCGCCGAGGTGGAGATCCCCAATGAATGTCTCACTCAAGTCGGAGTACAGCGGGTTCGTGGTGACAGTCCCATCAGGGTTGAGTGTCAAAAATCGATCTTCAGATAGGACGTTGAACTGCAAGTTAGGAGCTTCGATCTTCTGCTCAAAAGCGCCTATTTGAATGCCTGAGTCTTTGAGCTTGGCGTAATGCCGATCTCTCAACTCGGCAAGGAATGTCCAAGCTTTCCGGTATGGGACGGTCAATGGCAGCGCGGGTGTGCTGCTAGCGTGATAAATGGGGTTTTGTAAAAATCTGCTGAAGTCCACTGAGATGTCAAACTCCCAAGCCTTGCATCGGCTTTTCGTCATGAGGTCGGCCAGGGCTTGAGGCCCCATTCGAACTGTCTCAGCATTGAGCTCCACGTTCACTACGCAGGGGACGCCCTCAATCCAAAATTTGTTTAGGCCGGCAAGGAACCGCTCCTGGTAGACAGCCTCTGATCCAGCCAGGCTGAACTTGTGGCCTAAAGCAAACGTTGTTTCAACAACCCCTCCGAACTCAGCTCGAACCATAGCGATAAGCCAATCTGGTACCGAGAAGCAATTGGTCACCATGGTCTGCCTTGCGCTGGGGAGAATTCGCCGGGCTGTATCGACCAAAAGCTGCATTGCCTGGCTGCCAATTACGGTAGGCTCGCCGCCCTCCCAAATGAGGGTGCATTCGCGCTCATTCCAAAAGGAAGATTTGAGAAAGCGCTCGAGCGTCGTGACAGTCAGCCTCTCCTTGGCTGAACGATGCTCCTCAGTGAGGTAGCACCGCTTACAGTCGACATTGCACTGTCGGGTGACATTGATGAAGCCCACAGCCTCTGATCGCATACATGCCTCATGGAGCAGGCAGCTTGAAGCTGCCTGCATGCGCTTAGCCGACAGCGATCAGGCCGCTCGGAGGAGAAGGTTTTGGCGGGGTTGGTGGCGGTGGAGGGGGGATAGCCTCGCCAGCTACCAGAATGACCTCAGCGATCGTTGCCATTTCACCAGCAGCCAGGGCAGCTACCTTAGGCGCAACCCCTACCGCTTCAGCCAGCCTCGTCGCAGCTGCGCTCGGCTGAGTAGTCTTGCGGTCCAGATTGATTCGCTCGTTGAGTTGAGTGGCATCCTCGATCGAGGCCCAGAGCGATTTCAGTGCTTCCGGCCCTCCGGCCACAGAGCTGGCCATCAGGCACAGTGCTTTGGCCAACGACGCCTGCTGGGAGTTAGGGGTACGCACTCGCTTTCCGCTCGCACCGCTTTCCTCAGAAGTCGCTGGATCGACCTCCTGAACCGCAGCCACTTTCCCGTTATCGGAATCATCCGCCGACGCGGCCGGCTCAGGAAGCGGGTCAGGCGGCAGATATTTGTCCAGAACAGTGTGAATAGAGTTCTTCAACTCAAAAAGCATGCCCGCAGCATCCGCAGGTCGGAGCCCAGTCACTTGCGCGAGGATGCGAATCATGTTCGGGAACGGGGTCCGAGTGTCGAGTTCGGCCTCTAGGATGCTTGCTCTCGCCTCCATGAACTGGAGGTTCTTCAAGTGGAGCGCCTTGATGGTTTGCTCTACCAGTCCCTTCGTGAAATCACGACCATTAACCTCAAAAACGACAGCCTCGATACGAGCTTTCACGTGGTCCATTACAGGCTCGGACATTGCGTCGGTGTAGAGCAGATTCATCAAGTCGTCGGTCGAAATGACCGCTGGCTTATAACCCATCTCCACATAGAGCAGATATTCCATGTACCCATCGATTGGTGACACACGGACGTTGCTGTTCGCACTACCCAGGGAAAGGCGTGCGTACTCAGCAATCAGATCGCAATAGGCCACTACCCTTTCGTCGACAACGGTAGCGTTGGGTGGCGGCAAGAGATTGATGCTCAAACCAGACGACTCTGCCAGGAAGATCACCTCCTGGGCCTCAACGGTGGTGTCATAGGGTACATCGATCGAGCCGATACCAACTGTGCCAGTAGCCAGAATCAAACTGAACTCAAAGCACTCGCTCGGGAGAGTCGGATCGTGGTCTGACGCCTGCAATAGGAGCCCGATAGACCGAGCATCAAGTGGGACCTGATTGAATTGCTCATCGCAAACAACAGCTTGATAGGCCACATTACGCAATGGCTTCTCGGCACCCTCCTCAGTGATGAGACGATGCTGTTCGGTGAACTCAACCCTCAGCTCCGATACACGCTTGTTGAATACGTAGGTGTAGCGATGCTCAGGCGGAATCGACTCGTCGTCGTGATTCGCTGGTGCCGAAAACAGTGGGGTACCTGTTGGAGCATCCGTCGGAGCGGTGATAGGCCCTGGAGCCTCCTCAACACTGCTGACAGACGAAGCTTCTTTAGGTGGCTCAATGCCGAATAGTCGCTTGAGGACTCTGAGGGGGGAAAACGCGCTTTTCATATCACCTTACCGCCAGCCCCGCGCGCCGTGGCATGCGCCATGGCAAGCACCGTGACAGGCACTGTGGCAGTAGCCCCAGTCGCCAACATTAGTCGAGTCCATATCCTTGGCAGTCGCTGTAGCTGCCAGGAGCATGTTGTTGATACGCGGTACCGCATCATGCTGGACAACAGTGTTCAGAGTGTCCGCATGCCTTTCGACCATGGGCTTGATCGGGTTCATCTCAAGCAGCTGGCGCATCTTGGCGACCTGTGGATCGGCTTCCAGCTCAGCCTGGGTCTCGGTGACTTTAAATCTGGTATCAGCGTTGTGGAACGCTGAGATTGCAATGGCGCTCACAGCCATGGCAGCCAGCACCCTGTTGGGTGTGAATTTGCTCATTTTGTGCCTTCTCTCCAGATATTCAACGCGACCCCTACGGAGCCGACTACTCACCCATTGCCTAGCTGCGGGACTTGGATGTAGCAATATTTTCCGCCACACCCTTTGCATGCCTACTGAGTTGGTGCCGTGCTAAGGAATGGTCAGAACGAACATGTGACAGGATGGTACAGACTCACCGAATAAACACGAAACCAAAATGGGTGTACGAAATTCGAAAGACGAGAGCTAGCCGCCCACGGCGATTAGGGAGGGCTCATCTGACATGGCCAGCTGCTGGTTAATAAGCCTGAACGCCGTATACCCCCCAGCGCACTCGCCACTCTCGTCTATCTTTGGGGTCGCCATGCAGCCTGAACTGCAGATGGGTTTGAACTCACAGGTGAGGCAGTCCAGCTGACGCTCAACCCGCATCTCCGTCAAACGCCCAGGTTGCGCAGTCGCGGCGCCAACAGCGTTACGATTGTTGGACTCCGATGTAAGTGCAGTGCAGGCCTTGTAGTAGCCGGCCTCATCGAACGTATGGAACCTGGTATCGCAGGCACCTGAAAGGCATCCATATCCGCCTCGGGCACCGCGGCGGTGCCGGCGCACGCTCTCTACTAGTCCATCAAGAGGAGAAATGTGCAGGTCCTGGAGATGGTCCCGTGGAGTGGCGACATACTGCGAATACGCCATGGAGAAGCGTGCAATCCAAAGGCTGTACTGGCGATTGCTCACACCTATCCGCGGCCAGTTGGTTATGGCATACCCTGTTCTGGTGAGCCGCTCAAAGTGGACATGTCGAACCCCTTTTGCACGTAGGAACTCGATTAGCTCTGCAGGGTTTCTGAATTGGTCCATCAAGATCTTGGTCGTTGTAATGACCAGATATGGCTCCAACCCTTCTGACTGGAGTGTTTGCAGGTTTGCCCAGAACCTGTCTTCGAATTCGGCATTGGACTCAGGTTTACTAGCTCGGGTCCGACGAATCACTGGATCCCAAGATACGCCCACCACCCCATCAAAAAACTCGCGGTACAGCTCAGCCCACCGCAAGTCAAAATTCATCAGGTTCGTCTGCAGGGAGAAGACCACCTTGAAGTCAGGAAGCGCGGCCCTGAGATAGACCACAACCTTCCTCATGAACTCGACACCAACAAGAGTCGGCTCTCCCCCATGCATCTGAAACAGTATGGTGTCACCAGGGGCTGCGAATGATCGCACCTTGGCGGGGATCGCCTCTATGTGCGACATATCCATACGTTTCGGATTATTGGGAATGAAGCAGTGCTCACAGTGGAGGTTGCAGGCCTCAATCAACCGAACGTAGACCATGTGGTCAAAGTCAGGGGCTCCAATGCTCACTGGATTCGCTCTATTCCGTAGGTGTATGGGTCGTATCGATAGACTCCAGCGCCCGCCAGATAGGCCGATGCCAGGCGGAGCCCATCAGGTCCGCTCAAAAAATCCTTCACGTGTACTAAATGGGAGCGATAGCCAGCGCACTCCCCCGTACCGGAGTGCACCTGGTGAGAGGTGATCGGGCAGCCAGACTTGCACCAGGAGCGGAACTCGCACCTGCGACAATGGTTCTCGATATGGTCGATGAACTGTACTTTGATCCATCCAAGTCGAGCTGGATTGGACTGGAAGGCATCGATACCATCTTGTGCCTTTGGCCAGGCATCCACCTCGTATTCCATCCGATCGGGACAGGAGTTAAGTGACCCATCAGGATTGATCACGAGGAAGTCGCGCTGGCATGTCCCCCCCCATCGCTCTCCAGGCTGGGCGTTCATCACGCCGGCGATTGATGCCCCGACTGCGTTATTCGTCACGCAAGAACCGGTTTCGCGGAGGTCCGCCATGGAGAGATCGAAGAGTTCGCGTAGAAAACCAGCGTGCTCTCTATTATCAGGGCGATTTGCATCACCACCCTGGCTGTTATAGCGCTCAATGTTGAAATGGCGGAAGCCGTTGTTCTTAAACCAAGCGTAGATTTCCTGGGCGCGGCCCATCTCGCCCCGGGTTGGGACCATCACCGGCCCGACCTCCAGGCCATGGCTTCGCGCAAGACCGACCTTCTCCATCCAGAGGTCGACGTAAAGATCGCTAGAGCCGTTGATAGTTCTACCTGAAAAGTCGATTGAGGAGCCAACAAAGGATCCGCAGCGCTCGTGAAGAAAAGCCATGTGACTCGGGCGCAAAGGGATTAACGATGTTTGTATCGATTCCTGGATTTCCAAGCCCTTCAAGCCATCTCGAATCGCATTGGAGAACTCATAAAGAATCTCCGATGCCAACGTGAGCGGTTCACCACCGTGGTAAAGGATCGATACCCGATCATGCCCTTCACGGGCAGCCAATTCGCGGATGAGCTGGAGCGAGTGCTCCAGCGTTTCAGGCGACATGCGATTCTTCGTGGCCCTGACGTCTTCAGGCAGGTAGCAGAAATCGCAACCGACATTGCAGTAGTTCGTAGGCTTAAGATAGACCTGCAACATCAGGACACCATGGCCAGAGCTGCTACCCGAGCACGAGCGTCAGCGGGAGTGATGCCTAGCTTGAGGAGCAGCTTGTCAGCTTCGCCGCTTGCAACGGACTGTTTCAGCCGCGTGAATACCATTTTCCAACTCTCGCAATATCCAAACTTGCCACCCATCCCGCGATCGAAAAGTACCGCGTCTCTCGCGCAGCCACCTTCGCACTCGCTGAAGTGCTCACATGACCTGCAGTCCATAGGGAACTTGATCTGCCGGCGCATGATCTCCTGAGAGGCTGGTGAAGCTGATAAGGCCGATACGATCTCTTCTGGGGGGTAAAACTTAACCTCTACCGGGGTCGCGCCTTGAACCTCGCCTGTGAGGATGTTCCCAAAGCGATACCTCGGGTCCCCAAGATCGCTAAATTCACTGCAATTGAAAACAGAGCCATCGGGGTCAATCGTTAAGAATTTTCCACCGCACGACTTGGTCCATGGGCACAGGGTGCTGCGGTACCCAGCCACTTTCTGAAGCATTAAGTCCAAAGGAGTGATGTTGAAAGTCGGAAGGTCAGTAACCCATCGATCATAGAGATCGATCAGCATCTGCCCGTAGGTCTTAGGCGCGATCAGCATTCCCGAATCCCGTACGCGACCTGCTGGGTAGGCGTAGTTGAAGCGGATGTCAAAACCGTAAACGCCGTACGACTTTGCTTTATCGTACATTTGGGATGCCGCTGGCGCGGCCCCTTCGTCATAAACACCGATGACAAGAGGTCGGAAACCGTCGCCAATGACTGCGTCCATTGCCTTCCAGAATAGGCGGTCGTAGGTATCAGCCGACCCTTTCACGGTACGGTACCGCTTATACGGGTCGAAACTTGTGGAGATGCGCCCCTCGAACACATCTTCGAAGACGCTTTTCCACCGATCAGATTTATAAGCCAGTAGATTTGTCTGAATTGCAAATTTGATCCCTGGATGCCTTTGCAAAGCATACTGAGCGCACTGGCGGTAGAACTCTGGCTTCATCAGCATCGGCTCACCGCCGTGCCAGATCCACTGCACATTCGGGGTGAATGAGTCTACCAGGCGATCGAACATCAGCCGAAAGTCGTCAAACGTCCAACCAGCATTTCCGTCTGGAGGCGCTGAACAATAAGTACAATCGGCGTTGCAGTCCTTGGTAGGCTTAGCAATGATGACAGAGTACGGCACTAGTCGAATAACCTGTAATGGATGACGCCCGTAACGGGCGTTATGGGTAGTAGCAGTACACATCTACTAGCGAATCAAGCTTGTTTCGCTCCTCAGCAGTACCCCAAATGTCCGTCTGAACGATCCACATGGACCCGTTATCGATCAGGCGATACACGAATCCAAAAATTCCGCTACCAGTCACCCCTGGATCGTAGCCACCCGACATCATGCCCGGCCGCAGAGATGCTTTGGGAACGCCACCGTTCGAACATGTAGGCTTTATAACGCCCCATCCGTGCCTGACAAGGTAGGTGCCCTTCTGAACATAATTAGGCAACAGATCAGAGAGGAGAGCATTGTTACGGGTCCGAAGCTTGATGTTATCCACCGTCAGGATATTCCCTGGGGCAATGCTGACATCATTAGTAGCCGACGCAAGGTTCAATGAGCCGTTCTGGGCGGTGATGGTAGGGTTCGCGGTCGCAAGCTGGATATCCCCGCCCTCGGCAATAGTCTGTCCCCCCATGTACAAGGTTGCCCGCATCCGGTTGTCTTCTGCATTACCAGTAGAGACGCGGCTCAATTTCGAGCTCAGAGCAGGCTCAGTACCAGGGACACCAATTGTGGTTTTGATAGTGTGGTTAGCTGCGTCGGTAATTGTGGTCGACGGCAGGCCATTGGCAACATCACCATCCCAGTCCTGAATGATGTTTTGTGTAATGCTGAAGGTGTATGTAGTGCATTGGGTGCTGATGACGGCATTAAACCTATTCTTGTTGCTCACCCCGGACAGCATTGGTGGCGTGGTACCTTCAAGCACGGTCTTAGCGTTGGAGCAGGTCGAATCACCAGGCCAAGCACCATTTTTCATGCGGTAAGTTCGAGCTGCATCCAGTACAGCTTGTGTTTCCTGGATGGCCAAATATGTGCGCTTTTCGTTGATCGATTCCATGAACTTTGGCACAGAAAAAATGGCCATAAGCGTCATAATGGCCAAGACTACCGAAAGCTCGATGAGCGTAAAGCCGGACTGGCCTTTGCTACTGCTGAGGTCAGCGCGTTTCTTCATCGTGAAGCATCCGTTTTTGGTTAACAACCCAAGAAGGGTAAGCGGAATTTTTTGTGCGGGTAGACACAATCACTCTTGTATTTCCACCAACAGTTTCGGTGACATAGCCACCGTATCCATCCAAGAGGAAAGGTAAGTCGACTGCTACATAACACCGAGCCGAGTCAAACTTGACCATAATCTTAGTGCCAAGAGCGTTGTCTGCAGGCAACTTGTAATCAGCTGAAAGCTTTGCTTGCAAAGTGGCAGTGGTCGACCAAGTAGGCATGCTTGCGTATGTGTGAGTGTACTTTCCTGAACTGTCTACGGTTGTACCAAGGACTTTCGTGCGAGCAATATCGCAAACTTGCAGCACAGTCCTTGCCTGTCCTAGGGATGCTTCAATTTTTGCCTCGGTCACACGCTCGACCGAAGGTGGAAGAACTGCAACCGAAAGCAACGCAATAATCGCAAGAGCGAAAACGATCTCGAGAAGAGTAAAGCCCGCTTGGGCGCGGCGTGTATTCACATCTGCTTCAACGCAGAATTGAGGTTTACAATCGGCATGTAGAAACCGACAGCAAACATCATGATGGTCAGAATCATCATAGCGAAGCCGATGATCGACGCGGCCCGGCTCACGCGTGCAGAGTATTCAAGGTAGTAGGCTCTTAGTGCTTCGTTGAGGTTTGTCAGAACAAGGTCACGACCAGTTGGCCCCTGCTCTTCGAACCCTTGGAGGTTCTGATGGATAATTGGCGGCCACTCTGTACTCTCAAATACATCCGCAAGCTGACGCCCTTCGTTCAGCCGTTCAGAGGCCTCAATGTAGAGACGGTGCGTGAGCCCTTTAGAACGAGTTGCTAGGAATCGGAAACTCTGAAGATTGTTGAAACCACTCGATAGCAACAACTGGTAAGACGTAACGAAGTCCAGCCCTCGAGAGACCTTCATACGCTCGTTGATAAATGAAAAACCTGGAAGGGTCCGGATACTATCCCAAATTTTCGCTCGGAAGACATAAAGCCCTGCAGCTCCAGCAATGAGGAAAACAAAATACTGAGTGTAAAGCATATGCAGAAACATGATCATATTGCTAAGCGAATTGAGTTTCAGCGGAATGCGCTGAACTTCAATGAAATCATGGATTGTGCTTCCGGCCCAAAGCGGGATTCCAACCATGAAGAGACACCCAAGGAGGGTGTAAAGCAGCCCTTGCTGCATCGCTTTACCAAACTCTTTCTTGGCGTTGATTCGCTCCTGTATAGCTTTCGCAGCGCGATACAGTGAGTCTGAAAGCCTGCCAGCTTTGTCACCAGCGTCAGCAATGAGAATAGCCGTCTCATCAAACCGAAGCTTGGTGAAATATTCCTTAGGAGTTTCGCAGCGATCAATCTCGTTAAATGTCAAGCCAAGGCGACCATAATCAACTGATTCCTTGATCGCCTTGCTGATCGTTTTACCAGAGGCCAGCTTCGAAGCAATTGCTGACAGCATCAACACCTGTTCAATTGGCGGGAATTTCTTTTCGAACCACGCCTTCACTACACCCAGATGGTCAACCTTGACTTGCTGGATGAAAGCAGGAGGACGTCCGAAGAGTTGAATGGCTTGCTCGCGAGATTCAGCCTTGATGGAAGAAGAAGTCTCGATGCTCCCAGACTCTCCAATGTAGCTAATCAGCCAGTAAGCCATTCTTTCACCCTCAGATCAGTTGCAGCGGTACGAAACAGCGATTTGAGTATTGCCCGTAGCAGTAGCCGTCTGGACGTTGTTGGTAGCGTTGAGTGCAGTAGCCAAATCAGATGCAGTCTTGGCGTCAGTCGAGTCAATGGTGTAGTTGATAGTCACCAGATTCGATGTCACCGCGGCTACGGACCAGGCAGTATTCCAGACAGTAGTCGCTGGCAGGCCACGCTCGAGAAGTAGAGCTTTGGTGATGGTAGTAGCGCTGCAGGTCTGGGTGCGCGAAACCTGGCGGGTAATGGCCGATGGGAAGTCCTTTTCGAGCTGGGTGAGAGCGGTGCTGTACTTCGCGTCTTCTTTGTTCTGCATCAAGCCGGGAAGAATCGCTGCTGCCAGGAGCGCAACGATCGCAATCGCGACGACGATCTCGAGCAGAGTAAAGCCCTGTTGCTTCATGCGTTTAGCGGCGGTAGATACTCGAATCTTACGGTTCATCTCTGAGTTGCCTCGGTCGTTATTACTTAGGTTTTTGAGCAGGTCTGCTAAAGCGGACGCTGGTGTTCCTTTCATCATTCAGGCGCCACCGAGGCGGAGCCGCTGATGACAGAGGCGAGAACGATGCTGAAGCCAGTCCACCAAGGAACCCTTGGATACTGGCCTAGGCAATAGCCCTTTCCGCCCTGTTCGAGGGAGGTGCGGTCTGTTCCTTCGAATTGTCTTGGATGCAGCTTCATAACGCTATCCAAAACACCCCTCCCAAATTCATACCAAAGCCTCCCCCTCAGATTGGTACTGGAATGTCAAAGCTGAGGATGATGTCGGAGTTCCTGTGTAGAACCTGGCGTTGGGAGGCTGAATGGGCCCGAAGCACTCTTGCTGGCGGCCACTCGATCGCTCATGTATGGGCGAAGATGCGTCTCCAACTCTTCAAAACTGATCAACCCGTCTTTTACGAGGCGCAGACCGTCATCCCACAAGTCGAGGAAGGTCCCGTTCGCTATGGACTCCCGGCGAAGGATGCTCGGGCTTTTCCCAGCCAGAATTGCTTCCTGGATTTCTGGAGTGAACTCCAGGATTTCCAAAATGCCAGCTCGGCCACGCATTCCCCCGGAATCCGGCCCGCATGCCTGGCAACCCTTAGGGTTTGCTTTGTACAAGATGACTTCGGTGGCTCCGCCGAAAATCTGATTCGAGCCGTAAAGCGTCGCCCTCGCATGGTCATCTTTCAGACGATACTCAACCTTGCAATCAGTGCAGAGACGCCGGACAAGACGTTGTGCTGCGAACGCTGACGTGTTAGCAGCGATGATGTCCACTGGGATTCCCATGCGGTCAAGGCGGCCAATGGACTCGTGGGCGTTGTTAGTGTGGAGTGTTGTGAGAACCAGGTGACCGGTCATAGCTGCACTGTAACCAAGGTCCGCTGTTGCACGGTCTCGCATCTCACCCACGTAAATGACATCGGGGTCTTGCCGCAATATCGAACGCAGAGCATCAGCGAAAGAAAGGTGCTTACCACACTCAGTGTGAGCCATACCCTCATGGAGAATTTCAACCGGCTCTTCGATCGTGTGGTAATTTCGATCTGGGTTGTTACGGTAAGCATCCAGAAGAACTGCGGCCAGGGTTGTTGTTTTTCCCGAGCCTGTAGGTCCAGTCAATGCAATAAGGCCGTTCGGCTGATTTCCAAGACGCCGAAGAATTGCTTCGTTGCGCTTCGAAAGCCCGAGAAGATTCAGATTTGCCAGCTTTGCATTATTCCCGAGCAAACGAAGGACGAGCTTTAACGCTTTTTCTGTGCCACGCTGGACTGGAATTGAACTCAATCGGAGATTGAGCTTCTTGTTCCCCGAGATATCAAGACTGAACTTACCATCCTGAGGAATACCTGTTTCAAGAGTCAAATTGCAATAATTTTCGATTGCAACACGACAAACCGAATCGTGCAAAGTATTAGGGTAACTTCTTTGTGTTCGTAGTTGACCATCGATGCGGTATCGAACCTGGATACGATCACCCTGGGTTGGCTGAAGGTGTATGTCAGTTGCATCCTTCGACGCCGCATCACGTATCATATCCTCGATGCGTCTACCCGCACGCTGCTTAGCAGCTTCTGCGTCAGTGGAGATCACATCTTCGTCATCAATGTCCGTGTTACGGAGGCCGTCGAGCTTTGCTGCACCAATAACTCCGATACGAAGTTCACCCTCCTGCTTGAGCACACCTTCGCTTTTTTTGTTCCTTGCCCAGGCCAAGGCACGACCAATCGTGCGCTGGTCCAAAGGGTTGGTTAGGAAGACAATTCCGTCATATACGCAGAAATTATCGGAAATATCCGGCATCAATGCCTTCCGGCCTTCTTCTACCTCTGTGAAAGCAGGTCGGCCCAGTGCTGTGGCTACTGCAGCTACGAGCGCATCCTCGTTATTCGCCATACGGGCAATATCAGGGATGATCGATTCCATGGACTCAGAAATCGGGAGCGATTGCGCTTGTGAGAGTGTAATTTTTCTCTCAGTGACCAGCAGTGTCAGAATCTTCTTCTGCTGTAACTCTACCCCTTTAACGCGTTCATCAATCATATCAATCGTCCGCATAACGCTTTGAGTTTGTCCAGTCGATAGACACAACCTGTGTCCCTTTCGGCCCCTTCAAATAGGCCTTATCAACTGAGAAACGGACTAACTTCATGTCGTACACCTTCTCGCCGGTACGCACAACACGATCACCGTCACTGGTAGTGAGAATTACCGAGTCGCCCCGAACTTGCTTTAACGCAAGAACCTTCTTCTCATCATCTTCGGAGGCCGGCTGGACTTGAGGCTGTGGCTGCTGCTGCCCTGGCCCAGGGCCGCCAGGCATTTGCATGCGTTGTTGCTGGCCGAACGGGGAAGATGGAGTAGCCGGCGTAGCGCCACTCATGGTTGGCTGATCAAGCATGAAAGGCATTGCATTCGGAACAATCGGAGATCCGGTGCTTTGGAAAGGATTGGCTTCCGGGCCGCGGGCTTTGGTGCGTACTTCGATACCTAATTTCTGAATAGTATCAACGCCGACTGGGTTGCCGTCGGCATCCACAATAAAGCCAGCATCTGACATTTTCTTGTAGGCTTCAGCCATGTCCGCTTGGAGCTTCAGCTGGTCCCGCTTATAAACCATGGTGTTCATGGTCTTTTGCCGATCCAAAACCTGATCGGCGTCATCGGCTACCGCTACAGATGAAACTGCAGCTAATACACAGAATGTAAGCTTCGGATAGATTTTCATCTCAGGTCCCTACAACCGTAATGTTCAACTTCATAATTCCGCCAGAGATTGTGTAGTCATACAAAAACGTCGGAACCTCAGATTGGATCTTTTTTGCGACACCCATAACTGCACGCGGATCGCCACTCAATTGTGCTGTCCAATTCCTAAGCGGGCCCGAGTACGAATTCATTTGCTCGCCTTTCGCCATTTCATCAAGGGGCTTAAAATCAATCCCATACATGACAGCGGAAGCGTTCGCAATTCGCCAGGATCCTTCAAGCTTTGGAAGCACTGGAACTTTGTTGATTTCATCGATTTCGTTTTGCAAACTACTGTTAACACGATCAACTTGCCCATAGTCGTTCGGTAACTTACGGTCCTCACCAAGGGAGAGAGTTACCTTTGTAGCGACAATAGCTACCGAGAGCACTGCCATATACATCGCCCCAGTAAACATAGACTCGGGCCGGCCAGCTTTGGATCGCTGACCAATGGGCTTTTTGAGGAATGAGAGATTAATGGGACACCCCCTCATCTGGAGAGACTGTTAACAGATATCCCATCTGCGGTGTAAGCTCCGCAGTCACACCAGGAATTTTCGTCGACAAATCAGCTGGGAAGTTATCCCGGGTAAGAAAAACGTGTGAGCCCGTGAAACCGTTAATGTGTCCGGAAACCGTAGGTGTCGAGATCTTCGAGTCGAACGCAAGAACCATGTCGATTCGATCAATTACAGCGGCGTTATCCGGCCGACGTGGAAGGCGCTCTTTCAGCAAGCCCGCCGCTCGAGCTTCCAAATCCACACCCAATTGTTTTTTTGTCGTATATTCCGCCATATTCATTCTATAGACAGAATGCATTGTGTAGTTGAAAGCGGCCGCGGCGAATGCGATCACTAAGCAAATTGCACCCGTCAGGTACCACCGCTTTGTTTGCTCATGCTGCTTCTTAGAAAACAGCTCGACCCTGGTAAAGGCCGGTGAAGAAGGAAGCTTAAGCTCTGCTAGTTCAACAAGGATTTTAGGGGCCGATGATAAATCATAGCCATAGAGGTCAGCAGAGTAGTTGTCGGTATACTCGAAAGAGCGCTTGATACTTGCAGGATTATTCCAGTCCGCATTGCTTTCCATTTGAAGGTATACACCACCAGCATCGCTGGTGGGGAACACCACAACCTCATGCCCCATGGGCACGAGGTTGTTAGCAAACAAAAGCTGCCAAAGGCCGTAGACATTCGTGCCAGGGAAGTTTTCGCGCAGGGTGCTGAGTTCATTCTCATCAATGTAGATCGCCGGACGTCCATCCAAACCGACCTGCTCGATGACAGTGAATACCTCTGCTTCACGGCCTACCGCTAGCGAATCAGTCCCGATCGCGTCACGAAAGATGATGACCTCTTCACCATCAATTGTGATTGGTATCCCAAGCTGAAGCTCAGCCATTACAGCGCACCTTCAACCAGGGTCGGGGTTACCACCAGTACAAGCTCGCGGCGCTC
>Ga0153918_1000326_pt1 | contig 25454 bp, 41 predicted proteins | sample TSFL002MetaG_FD_104687 | JGI IMG/M metagenome (GOLD analysis project Ga0153918, IMG submission 104687) | Attine ant fungus gardens microbial communities from Florida, USA - TSFL002 MetaG | ecosystem: Host-associated > Fungi > Mycelium > Unclassified | place: USA: Florida, Paynes Creek Historic... | reverse complement strand
GCTTCCTCCCTACGTTATGCCATCAAAATGATTCGGAAAACGGCAGGCCTCCCCCTAGAGGGTGGCGAGCGGCCGATCAAAATGTCTGATGCGTGCCATGCTGAGCAAGCAGTGCTCGATGCGGCCCGAACGCTGGGAATCGATTTGGGTTCAACACGGGCAGGGCAACTGGACCTTCGCAACGCTGAGTAGATGTAGGAGCAAGGGCCGCCCGTGCTCGCCTAGGCCTTAACCGTTGGCACACACCAGAGAAGGGATCGTGATGACGAAGTTGGAAACAACCCTGCTGAATCTTGCGCATCAGCACCTGGCCGGCCTGTTCTGTTTGCATGAGCTGGCCTGCGGCGGCACAGTCCGCCCAGAAGATCAGAAAAGCTTCCTGGAGATCAACGCTGCACTGGATGCGTTGCTAGAGCTCTCACACACGCCTAACAGCGGGTTGAGCGAGAAAGCGGTGCAGCGCATGCAAGAAATCAAAGCCAAGCGTACGGCCCTTGGCGGTGGCATTGACGGTATGACAGATGCTGTCGCGGACTGGGCCAAGTCAGAACCGCTTGTGCGAAAGGCCTATCTGTTTGGAAGCCGAGTTCGTGGCACGCATAGGCAAGAAAGCGATCTGGACGTAGCCGTGGAGATTGACACACTGCCGGGCGACAGCTGTCCCTTTACGACCTGGACAGCTGAAGCAGAGCGTCTCAAGGCATCGATAGCCGGGATTGTTCCTGTGGTAATCGATCTCGATTGGTATGGTGGGGAGGAGGAGACGCCTCATGTCCATCATGCGTTGCAGCGGTCAAGCGTTGTGGTCTACGACCTCAGAGCTGACTAACGCATCAGGGGATTCACTGGTATCCCGAGTGAATCAAAGCCTCATCGCGGTCACCAACGACTGCGTCGCTCGTGTCAGCCAACGTTTCCAAGTCCAGGCCCAGGCCTAGGCCGTCCAGCCCCGACAACTGGGTAAGAGAGTCATCGATCGTCATGCATGCATTCAACAGTGCATCGCACTCACGTTGGATGTTGATCCAGAAGACTACCGCCGCATTCACATACGCCAGCATGCTGGGGAAGCGTCCGGTCTCTTTTTTTGACCTGGCTACTACCTCAGTGATCGCCATGCGAACACCATCGGGCAGCCGCAGGACTACGTGGTCCCCATACCGCGGCTGCTTAACAGGTTCGCTGGCTATCCTTTCCACGTTCTCTAACACCTGTTTGGCCAATGGCTGGCCAAGGCGGGCAATGAGTATGTTCCGCATAGCAATAGTGCGCTGACGCCCAGCAAGCGATTCCATCACGGCAGCTACAAATTCTGAGTTCCCACTTCGCCCATGCACCTTGCCGAGCTCGGACACTGCGTCGATCAAGGACCTAGAGGTGCGAATCACATACTTGTCTGCAGTCCTCGAGTTGTATTTTGGCCGTGGCTGGCGCTGAGCGCGGGCATTGGTCAGCGCTTGCTGAGCGATTGAATTCTTGGGTGCAAACATATCAGCCAATCTTGAGGGTTAGGTGCATTCATGGGCCGGCAAGCGTCTGGTATAGATCGCCGGGTGGTGCGCATCGTGGCGCATCTGCTCATTAGTCACAACCCTCTTCCAGCTGGGTGTCCCTATCGATAAGCTCATCGGGTGGCCGAATCCTCAGATGGAGATTCCCTTGTCCAACCCGTCAATCCGTCAGTTCCGGGGACCTGAGAGCCTGGAAGCTGAGCAGCGCTCCCGGGATGCTGTGCGCCCATTTCTCGAAGCACGTGGCATCAGCGTGACCGCGGATCAGCGCATTGCCACAGGAGCTGCATCTCAGCAGATAGTCAGCTTTGAGTCACCGGCTGGAGAGCGCGAGTGCGTCTGTGTTGGCGTCGCGACGGCCGCAATCCTAATGAGAGGAAGTACTCCGCTGCTCAGTTGACTGCCCACCTTCGACAAGGTGGCTGGGACGCTACTTTGGAGCACGTTGTAGGTAGAGACATTGCCCAGGGCATAACCCACAACCTTCTGTTTCAGCGGGAGGCCGACGCCGTGGTGTATGCCGCACTCATCCCGATCGGTGCGTTGCATCAGATTTGGAATCGGCAGCGTGAGGTCAGTGATGAGTTGTTGAGCAAGGGGTTGAAGGGACGTATCAGGAAGAACCATGCCCAGAATGGGACGAGTCCAACCCTATGGCTGCAGGATGATCGGTTGCCGCACACTCACCAGGTGGCGGATGTGTTGTGGCAATGGCCAGGAGTTGTCGATCTCGCGCAGAAAGTCGCTTCAAATCCGAGCCTGCCAGGCGTTGACGACACTTACGACGATTGCCCGATTCCGGACTATTCGGCTTTGGGGCGTGACCTGGGCGAGAGAATGACCGCTGTACGGTCTTATGTGAAACGAGACCCCAAGGTTCGGCTGGCAGTGCTGGAGAGAGCAGGGTACCGATGCGAGAGATGCACCGAAAGTCGGTCATTCCGCGGCTTCCTCGACGTGCACCACGTGCTGGGTGCCGAGATGTCAGACCGATTTTACAACTGCGTGGCGCTTTGTCCGAATTGCCATCGCGAAGCCCACTATGGCGAAGACAGTGATGAGATAAACGCGGCGCTTTTGGATTACGCTCTGCGGTTTAGATGATTAACTCGTGCTGTCGTCGTACCGCGGTCGTAGAGACAAAAGTACAGACGCTCTCTCAATCCTGGCTGTCTGTTGCTCACGATTGACGTAGCCTCCGTGCTGCGCAACAACATGACTCCAGTGGTTTTGAAATCATGTGTTTCCAGTGTTGGAGCTATGCCTGTGTCAGACTTGGGGCGAGCTGCCGACCGGCGGATCGATCTTTCTTAGATCAAGCGGCTAGTTACTGAGGGATAGCAATGAAAGGCAATGAGCAGAATTCAGTCGAAGCACCGACATTGGCGTTGCTTCACCTGGCAAAGAATGAGAGTAGCGATCTGGGTACCGTCAACATCGAAATCTGCGCTAAGGCAGCTGAAGCTCTACAGCACGATTCGGTATCAGCTGGTGAGGATGTGACTGTAGAACTGATTTCTCATGCTCACTACCAGGAAGCTCTAGCCCGAATCCAGGCTCTTGAGGCTGACATTGCTGATTTTCGTGAAAATCTAGCTAGTGTCCTTCCGCTGCACCTGGCGGTGAGCGTTAATAGTGTTGCTAGCATGATCAAAAATGAGTCAACCGGGTTCGCTGTAGCGTTCGGAGGGCACCTTGTGTCCGTTTGTGACGACGAAGGTGGTGCGAGGCGATTGGCATTTGATTTGCGCAAGTCATTGGTCGCGGGGCTGAGTAACGCTTTGAATGATTCGCGGTGTTCATTTGACGTATCTACCAAGATCGAACTACCAGCCTCGGTTTTGGATCCTGCGAAGTGGTAACAGTCGCTGTCCCTAGATATCCACCGAGGCAGGACCTCGCTAAAGCCCTCGATTTGTACGGCCTGGCTAACCAGCCGCTCGGTATTGGTACTTGCTGACGAAAACACGAAGGTGGCCGGCTCGGGAGGCCATTTCAAAGCCTTCACCCTCACCTTTATAGTTGCACAGCTCCACGAACTCGATTTGGTCGACGTAAAGCTCTGCCTGCTCCTTCCGCCAGCCAGGCTTCAGGATTTCCTGCCCGAGGCACATTTCGAATTCGTCTTCCTCGCCATGCCGGCAGCCGGGCTGATGGTCACCAGGCTGCTTGTAAATGGGTTCCATCAGGTACTGCACGAGCTCCTCGCGATCGTAGAACCCGTCTGCAACGGTGAATGTCCGATCTGCCCTGAATGACTCGGCATGAAGAGCCTCTGCGCGTGCGAAGGTCGTCTCGTCCTTGAGCATCGCGGTCAGGATAGAAGATATCGCCTCGATCATTTCGCACATCCTTTGAGAATGCCCTGCAGGGCTGAGTAGTTTAGGAAGGATGCAGATAGTGGAGCACTACCAACCGTGGCAGAACCCAGAGCCTAACGGACAGGGCAGCGCGCTGGTTGTCGGTTTGACCGCCGGGCTTCCTTTCTGGCGGTCTGAGTCGAGAGTCTGTGGTCATACAGCCTCAGCCGTCTCGACTGCGCGGGTGGGGATTTGAAATCGAGTTTTGGTTTGCGTTGCTCAAAAATCACGTGCTACAAGGCTGCTCGTTCAAGGGGGGGGAGTTGAGTGCGCAGTGATTCAACAGGCGGATCGATGTACGAAATCGGTCTTGATGGTTGTCAGGACCCTTCCGAATCAATGACTAGACGCGGGAATCGTAACACCCATAAAGCAGCCGATGCTGCAGCTTTCGACTTTGATGCATGTGAGCTTGTGAGCGAGCTGGCGCTGCGCAATGCCTTGCTGACGCGCAGCAGCGAAGCCTTGGATTACATTTCAGATGTGATCTCCGACCTCGAAATAAATGCTGAGGTCTGCTCTCACCTTGTCCATATGCTGTCACGCACTCCCGACACGATCACATTCCTGACCGAAGTCAAACGGCGCTGCCTTATCAAGAACGTTTTCACCCACTCGGTTTATATGCAGGCCTCGTTTCTAGATGGTTCTGTCAGGGTGAGGGTTAGCGATGTGTCGGAGAAGGCGGCTAAACAAGCCGCTCACATAGAATTTGTAAAACGCTTCTGCGAGAGGGTGTTGGCCGATGATGAGGGAACGCATATCGGTAACCAACCAGTCCTATCAGCCGCCGGCAGCCAAGGGTAGCGGGTCGCTATGGAAATTCGCGTGTTCAATGTTGGCCTTGAAGAAGTCCAGGCAGGCATCGAAGCCTTGGGGGATCAGGGCAGCGTATGCAGCACGGTGGTCGCCATTGAGGATGTAGAAGGCCTGCATCTGGCCAAACACTAGCGCCGTTGTTTCACAGCCGTAAAGCTCGGGCCCGGTGTCGTAATCGTTGAAGCTGACGTAGAAGCCTTCGCCTTCAATGGTCGAGTTGTACTGCACGACCGGCACTGGCAGCCCAGAAGGGAGTGTGATGATGTGGGCGGTAGGCACCTTAAATTCCTTGCTCGATCTGAAATTGACGCCATTTTGATAGCGGTCAGAGTGTGGCAGAACCCCACTCACCGACGAATCGTGTACCGCGGGCACAAAAAAAGCCGCCTGGTGGCAGCTTTTTTAGGAACCATTTGAAGTCGGTCAGCCAGCGAGGCGGCCAACCGGCTCGATGTCACGACCTTTGGACAGGGCAGCATCAAGGAAACGACTGGGATTGCCGGAGCGGTTGGCAAGGACCGCGCGAGCTTCAGCCTTGAAGCGGGCTGCCATCAGAGGTTTCGGTTCGTGCTTGGGCTTCTGCATAGACACCTCTCGGGTATCGGAATTTAGGTGGATAGTATTACTGGGCAATGGCGATGACAAGCCGGCCCGACGTATCGAAGGTAAACCCAAGGCTTTCATAGACCGGAATAGCTCCGGCAGCAGGCTCCTGGACCTCGATCTCTGCGCATCCGATCATGAGTGCATAGTTCTCGATCGCGGTCAGCGCCAGCGCGGCCACGGCACCTCGTAGGGGGTGTGACTTGTCTGGCTTCCCCTCAAGAATCACGATCTTGATGCAGATCTTGCTCTTGCGAGGAGTGGCGTAACAAAGCCCGCATAGCTCCTGGCCAAACCAGATCGACAAATCAAAGCCTCGCCGATCGTCCTGCTTCCAGTCATGAACATCGTGCCAGGGGTAAAGTGACGCTTCATCACCCCAAAGCTCCGAGGCCTCGATCTCCACTTGAGTGATGCTCTCATAGCGAATTTGGGTAGTGTCGACGCCCCGGGCCTTTAGGTTCTCGTTCGAGTGCGCCAGCTCTTGAGCTGCCTTGCGGGCTTCAGACCTCAGGATCTGATAGCGGTATTCGTTGCCACGATTCTTGGACATTGGTTACCAACAGCATGATTCAAGTCGTGGCTAGGATAACGGGAATTCCGTTTTTGCACAGAGGAGGGAGCCGCCGACATCGCGGCGGCTTTTGCTCAGCCTAGTACCGCTCAATAATTACTCGGTTCCGGGAAAAACGCTGGACCATTTGGTTCACCGTCCAAAATGTTGCCGCGTACCCGATGCCAACACCGACTGTGCCTGCAAAGAACAATGGCCAGTCGTAGGGCGCCTGGCTAAACAATGTTACCGCCACCAGCAAGCACGCCAACGACAAGCCGGCCCCGACATGTACTGCAATCAGCGGGAGCCTTACGCAGGGCCAGGTTGCTCGCACTGCGCCCAGACCAAGTACCGCTGCGATGTAGAGCAGGAAAAGGGGGTGCAGATTGTAGGTGTCAAGGAAGCGCTCGCTCTTATCCCAGGATAGTAGTAGCACCATCGTAACAATGGGTATTAGGTGATAAGCGAGCCCTCTCGGCTCCCTTAGAGAGGGGAGTACTGAGGAAACCGTCGCCACCAGGCCGATCATGGTGAGAACGACCCACAGCATCTCTGAAATGCCTGTAAAGCCCCCGGCTTGGAGAGCAACTCCACCTGCTGCAGTTAGCGACCCGCCGATCACAGCGATGCAGCGCGTAGTCACGCGGTTCAGGCGCAGTGGGTCTCGTAGTGTTGTGTACGACTGCCATGCACGCCTAATCACTGGCGTGGCCCGCGTCACATAGTCTATCGAGAAATTGGTTTCAGAGGCTGGGTGCCGAGCGGCTTCGATAATGCTCTCGACGCCACTCTGGCCTGCGTCCAGGCATGGCTGCGCATACAGGGCACCTGCGCCGATAGCTGTCGGAGTAGAGGTGACGTCAGTAATGTCGACCGGCTTCCCTGGTACCGCCTTAAGGCGCCAGCAGTGAGTTTCAGTCAAAACCAAAAGTGAAGCGTCCTGCCCATGCTTCGCAAGAACTGCGGTGGTGTGGGCGAGTAGATCTTTAGCCTCAAGGGGTGTGGAGGGTCTGATACCCTCCTCGAGGTTGTGGTCTAGGAGGTAGTCAGCAATCATGTTGCCGACGAACACGCTGCCCGAAGCGCCTACAGCAATGATTGGCGAGCGCTCATAAGTGACGTGTTTTTCCGGAACCCGAAGCTTGGTTTTCAAAGACCATCCCCTTTCGGTGATGAATCCGGTTTTGACCATTGCCGCACTGTCGCTAACAAGAGTGTCGGCGCTGAGGGCCTTCAGATCCCATGTGATCGTTGTCAAATAACACCTGCATTGCTTGAGGACTTAACGTATCAGGGGCGGTTGGCCTACTGGAGGGCAGCCGCTGCGCGTGTTTGCTATTTAGGCGTGGAATATTCCAGAGATTCATTGTCGACGCGAGTGTTGATCGCGTTCAACACAGCTTCTTCAAGGCTTTGGCCCGTAGCGTCGCACCAGCCAAAGCCTTCAACGTACCAGACGACTCGGTGATGCTTGTAGGAGTGATCGCGATCGAAGTCGATGATGACCGACGCGAATCGGCTGCGCACATTGAGCCACTCCCAGCACATTTGCATGTTATCGGCCATTCTATCCTTTCCTTGCTTGGTAATTGATGAGCAGGTCATGCGTCTAGATCAATCGAACGATAAAAGCCAAGCTCGAACGACCGACTCGACATTTGCGCCTGGGACCAGCAGGGCAGCAGCAAGGCTGTCCTCATCGATGGCCTCGATACGTTCAAACCACAAGGTGCCATCCCATTCTGAATCGTGAACAGCGCTCTGCAAGGCGATCTCGGTTGCGGCTTGGTCGGCCAGAGTAAGGATGCGTACGTAGCCCACACAGACCAGCGATACGTCAGTGCGGGATTCGTTCGCCTCGACGTAGCGGATAAGGGCGTGGTTGAGCACGGCGAAATCTTCGACGTCCTTGGTCCGGTCGTTTGTGGAAATCATGGGCTAATCCTTAGGTCTTTCTGAGAGTGGGTTACCTCTTGATATGCCGGATTCTGAGGCTGGCCTGCGCGTGCCAGAAGCGCGTGTTGCAGTTTGAGGTGTTCAGGGTGCCCGGCCGGCGGGCCGATGGACCTTTTAGCCATCAGGGACATCAACCCGAGATCGAGGATTTGAAAGACTCATGGGTTATGGCAATCAAGAATGGTGTTGCCCCAACGCGCATCAAGCCTCAACTAGTTACCCTAGCCAGCCGACCACCGCCGGGCGAATGGCTATACGAGTGCAAGTTTGATGGTTACCGCATGCTGGCGCGGCTGGATACCAGCGTTATGTTGGTGACTAAGAACGGACATGATTGGACTCATCGTATGCCCCGGCTCGCCCAGGACCTGGCCCGCTTGCCGGTACGCGGAACCTGGTTGGATGGTGAGGTGGTGGCTTTGGATAAAGAAGGAAAGCCGGCATTCCATCTCCTGCAACAGGCTTTCGGTGCCAATAGCACTGAACCGCTCGTGTACTTCGCTTTTGATTTACTGTTCTTCGATGGTGCGGACCTGCGCGACTATCCTATCGAGCAGCGACGCCAGTTGCTCCAGGTTTTACTTGAGCAGTGTGAGTTGGAGTGCGTCCGCTTCTCGGAAACGCTCGCAGCAGACGTAGCGTCATTGCTCAGCAGCGCTTGTTCGGTGGGACTTGAAGGCCTTGTCGGAAAGCGCCTGGGCAGCCGTTATGGCGGGGAGCGGAACGGTGACTGGATCAAACTCAAGTGCCAGAACCGCCAGGAATTCGTGATCCTAGGCTACACCCGCTCCGCGGCCGGCATCGGGTCGTTGCTCATAGGACTTCACGATGACTCCGGCCAGCTCGTCTACTCAGGCAGGGTTCGAACAGGGTTCACGGGTCGCCAGCTCGACCAGCTGTTGGTAAAGCTCCGACCTTTGCAACGCGATACCGCGCCGTTGCCTCATCCGCCGGCGCTGAAAGGGGGCGTTGTCGTCTGGGTGAAGCCTAGCCTGGTGGTGGAAGTCCGATTTTTAGAACTCACGCCGCGCGGTAAGGTGCGTCACGCTGTCTTTATGGGCCTCCGAGAGGACAAGCCTGCCGACGGGATCAGCCTGGAGAGTGATACGGATCCGCTGTAATGGGACCGGGAGGGCATCGTGTATGAAGTGGACATCGAGGCCGAGGCCTGCGTGCTGCAGTGTGAGATCACCACAATGGTGGTAGCAGATGCTCATCCATCTCTTTGGACTAGCGACTGGGACGCCGAGGGGTATCGGGAAATGGAGTTTCGAGTGGTCTCGGGCATCACGTTTGATCCAAACGGCGAGGAATCTGACCTAGGCCGCAACGGGTGCGCCGCAATTGCTGAGAGGTATGGGGAATATATCGAGGAGAGGCTCTGGAGGCAGTACGATGCGCTGCGGGAAGAGGACAAGCTGTAGATCCGCCGATCGTCGCCACTGGCGGGCCTAGTTGCATCACCCTCAGGTTAGGCTTGGCCCGGGGCGCTCAGCCCACCTCGTTAGATCACACTGTTGGCTTTGTTCAGTGTGGTGCTGTAGATCAAGTCAGCCGGCGCTTTTCCAAACGCTTGTGTGAGGCGAGAGATTATCGTCTGGTTACGGGTGAACGACATCGCGTCTGCCGTCCACGCACCCTCGACCATGTATCCCACTATGTAGTCGACGGCTATTGCTCGTTGGGCAGTAACCTGGCCAGCTGCATCGACGTGCAGATGATTGTCCCGGGCGACTCCGAACACCATCAGCACCGGCACACTGTCTGCGTCAAGGTAGCCTTGAACAGCGGTAGCCTAAACCTGGCTGAGTGGGTGGGATGTAATGCCACTTTTCAAGTCACTCTCGTTGCTAATGTGGTCATACGAGCCCTGGGTCAACCACCAGTTGAGATTCTTGGCTTGGCGGTGAAGCTCGAGCGCTCTCCTATGGGAGGCCCATACACGGATACCCAAGACGACGCGATAAAAGGCCACAGCGACTGTTGCCCAGAAGAAGGCGAGCATGATGCTTGCAGTCCCGAAGAGCTGGTGCACTTCGCCGATGGCGCACCAGAGCAGCCAGGCAGAGCCAGCGCAAATTTCTGCTGCAGGCAACGCAAGATTTCTCACTGCTGGTGGATTCACTGACCATCGACTGCGTAGATCGACCCCCTCATAAACTTCGTGAGGCTTGAGGGCAATGCTGAACTTGAACACATTAAGCCTCCGTGCACGATCTGGATCTGGTGTGGTTTTCGTGCTGCACTCTCGACGTTAACGAGCACTTCACTCAGGGCCAATCCTTGCAGATCTAGTAGGGGCAGCAAGCCAAAACACATCATCAAAATTCAGTGGGACTCCAGGCCACGTCGAGTAGATACGGTCGTTCTATTTACGTGGTCGTTCGATTTTTGCTACGGTAGCCGGGCTTCCCACCGACCACCGCCGCAAAGTGAAGCGTGATTTGCATCCCCCTTTGATTAATCGTCAATCAATGCAGGTCGTGTAAGGCGGTTACAAACGACTCATCTGCATTGCCAGAGGATTAGTCATGTCCGCGAAAGATATGCTCAAGCCTGCATCCAGGCTGCTCATCACCGAATTTGCCAAGCGCGGCGTCGCGCTCAAGCCAACCCTCAGCTATCAGATATTGGCAGCCGCCTATGGTTTTTGGTCTCACGAGTCCGTTGCCCAGTATGGGATCCCGTTTGAACCGTTCAACGAGCAACATTTCTACGGGGCTAAACCGCATTTCCAACTGGGGATGCTGAAGGACCGCATTTCAAATTTGTTGGGTGTGGACGCGGAGGAGTCACAGTTCCTCACTCTCCTCGTCAGGGACCTAATGACCCATCACTACCCGCTACGAGTGCAAGCGCTGCGAATCCTGTTTGACGATGCTTTCACGCATAGCCGGGAAATGATCTTCAAGATCCTCAGCGCGGAAGGGAGTGGGCAGACGAGTCTGGCCAGCGCCGAGATCATGGCGAAGAGACTTCCTGAGCTGCCAGCCACAACACTCGCCGGGCACCTGAAGCTGATGAGAAAACAGTTGATCGACGTAGGCCCTGGCGTCTGCACTGTTGACGAGTTCATCAGCAGTGCTCCAACCTGGATCTGGTGCTATCCGAGCGCCTTTATGAATGAGGCAATCCCGTCTTTAGCGGATGTCGGCTTTCATACCTGGCAGCCCTCTGACGACTGGGTTCACGGTGGTGTAAACCCCCGTACGGAAATAGGCGTTGGGTTCGTGCTGCTGCAGCACCGCGGCGATAGTGAGAGCCCGACCACGTATACGGTAGTTTCTGGCGTATATACGCTGAATTCCACGACCTCTAACCCGACCTGGTCCGAAGTCAAAGCCATTGGTGACATCCGCAGAGAGGTTTCGGGTTTCCGGAAACGGACGCTGCCTGAGCTGTTGGGGCATCCGGTCGATCGGCTCCCGCGTTTGAAATACTGCCCCGAGTGTGGCGATCTCTACGCGGCCGGCGCTACAGCGTTGATCAGCTGCAGTTGCCCGAAAGGCTGAGTTCCTGACCCGGTCCAGTCCTGAGCCGCCCAGGTACGTTACATGGGCACCTTGGCCAGACACAAACGCTGGGTGTCTTTATCCTTGATGCTGTAGCAGTTGGACCGGTTGCCTTTGATCTCGGCGAGGCAGAGCTGCTTGGCGTCATGGTCGCGAATGGAGTAGCACCTGGATGCATCACCCTTTGCAGATGCTAAGCAGTAACGCTGCTTATCCTTGTCCCTGATCGAGTAACAGTCAGTGGCAGCGGCCTGGGCGAGGGTGGCCAGCAGGGTGAGGCTCAAGAGTGTCCAGCGCATGGGATGTCTCAGTGTGATTGCCTTCCCGGCATGATACACGGGTGTCATGGGACAGGCGGTACACGGGTCAGCATACCGGCCAAACCCTGAACCTCCTTACGCTGCATCGAAAAGAGAAAGCTGCCCATAGTCTGCATCGGTTTGACGGGCTTTGGGACGTTTCGATTTAGTAGCAGGCACGACAGGGGTTGGCTTTGCATCAGGCTGTTGCGCATTCGGTGCCTCTAATGTTGGTTGCGCGACGACTTCTTTCTGTTCTTTCGGCTTCACAACCTGGAGCTGATTGAGTGGTGTCGCCAGGGTAGCTGGCAGGGGCGCGACCGCCCGCACTGGAACTTCTAAAGCCTCACGGCGGGGTTTAGTGAAATCACATAGGACGATCTCACACATCGGGCTTACGCCGTGCCATTCGTCCAGGTATGCGGACGTATCCAGGCCACAATTGTGCTCGAGCATGATGCCGGACTGGTCCATGAACTTCTGGCACTGCGGGGTGATTTCCACGCTGTAGTTTCGGCAACCTGAGTAGCGGAACGGCGCGGATTGTTGCGGGATGATGAAAGCACCGTGGTCAGCAATTTGGCTGGCCACCTCAATAACCTTGTACTCAAAGCTCGCGCCAGTGTAGCGACCACTGAACGCCTTGCCGGTCTTCACAGCACCGAACGGGGGGTTCGAAATCGCGACATCGAAGCGGCCCAGGTCTTGAAGCGAGAACACATCCCCAACGATCCACTCTGCCTCTGGCATAACCCGCATGCCCACTCTCGCATACTCCGGGTTCAGCTCGACGCACACAATGCGCTCTGCGCGCTCACGGCAGGCAAAGGCGAGCCTGCCAATTCCCGCGCACAGGTCGATTAGCGATTTGCATTCCTGCACCTCAACTGAAAGGTCGTTCGCTAAGCCTTCGGGGGTGAAGAAGGCGCCAGCAAGCCCGTTCATGTTGGTCGCGGACTCATGGAAGTGTTCCAGGATGAAGTAGCGGTCATCCAGGGTTAGGCGTTTGTCGGAGTGGACCAGATCGAGAGCTTGGTGGTGCAGCTTCGCCGCGACCTTGGATAGCTTGGCCATGTTGATTCCTTAACCCGCCGCAGCAGATAGCAAAATGAGTGTGCTGGTGCATTTGATGGGAGGAATTGTGTAGCGGCGCCGGGTGTGCCACTAGCACCCGGGATCTCGAATTTTGCTCAAGTGTGAGAGGCTTCCGACTCCGCTCAAAGCCTAGTTGAGGAAGTGAAATAGTTGAGGGGGAATCACTTCGCGCTCGGCCCAAGATAACCTGGGCCTGGGCAGTGCCGGCGCAAATCCTTAGTCGAATCGGCGGGTATTATCGGGGATGCAGTTGGCATAGCGCTGCCTCCTGTATCACTCCGCCAGGGTGCACCGCTGCCCACACTCAGGCCTACCTTCGAGGCCTATTCAGTGGAGGGCAAGGGCTTCTAGCGAGTCAAGTCAACCCAGCAGGCTCAACTGAGTCATGGCTGCGATGTCACCATGCTGCTGTGTTTGAACCTGGGCCCCGCGTTCCGTGATGACCCACTTGGCACAGGATGGTGACAGGCGGGTGAGGTAGTACAGCTGATCACGGTCTTCAGGCACGGCCATGTGCACCTCTTGGCCCACGGTCTGATGGGAAAATTTCTGTAAAGCCTCCTCTACGCTGCTCTGTTCGTAGGACAGCAGTTTGACAGAGGTGTCCACAACGACCTTGGCGCCCTTTGGCATGCAGGCAGCATTTTCAATGCCGGCCCGGTACGCTTTCACCCGCGAGCGGTAGCTGCCAGGTTCGCGCAGCTCCGCCTCCCAAAGTGACCGAACGAAGCCGCCAACGATGCTGTAAGCCCACCCGGCACAGCGCCAGTTCCCTTCGTCGTCGGGCATCAGAAGGTTGCAGTCGGCTTCGTTGATTTTCATGGCCCGAGGGACGTCAACCTGATAGCCCTTGGTCTTCTGTGGTTTGTATCCGAGGCTAGCATCTCGGATACCGTTGACCGGGACATCGTAGGCTGGGAAGACGCGCCACAATCCTGCATTCCGGCCGTCATAAATTGCACTCAGAACATCGTGGTCACTGTGGAGCGTGACCATGACAGGTTCGCCAGCTTCCAACGAAGCCACGATTTCATTCCTTCCGAGGGCCAAGAGAACGTTTTTGACCCGTTCGAAGTCACCATTAGCGATCGGGGCCTGGTAACAATCCGCTACCTTCAAAGCGATCTTACGATCGTGGAGTCTTACCGGGTTCTCCAGCTCTTTTAGCCAGCCGGCGATATACCCCTCTGGTGTAATTGCCCGCCCGCCGGCACCCAGCAGCATCCCGCCTTCGCACGACGACGCATACGAGAAGATTGCCTTCATAGTCGTGGCAAGGTCACCTACCTGCCTGGCGTTCCATTTCGGATTGTGGGGACGACAGTTCATGTCATAGGTCTGCTCGAACAGTGCATAGCAGAGCTGCCCGTCGATACCTTGGAATGCGCCTACCAGCTTGGCAGTGGAAACTGTTGAGCTCATGTGAGTTGCTCCTGGAAGTGAGAAAGGTGTGTTTCGATGGGCCTAGTTTCAAACCGTTTCTCGAGTGCCAGAACCATCCCATTGAACATACCTCTGTCCACGGCGCAGGCTCTAAATCCTCATTGAGTCTGTGAAGGTGAGCGCGAGGCATCTCCAGGAAATGCGGCGGCTGATGCCAAAGCCGGATGATTCGATGTGCTGAAGGCTCAAGTTGGACTACTGCTGGCTCGGCCCAGCAGTATCATCAACGGGGCCGACCACCTCGGCCACGGTGGGTTGTCCGGCCTGACCATTCTTGGAGGGATGTTAATGTTTGGTTGCTGCGGCGCCGAGAGCTTGAAGTTCAAGTCCCCGAGTGAGGAGATCGATCCTCGGCGCTTGAACGAACTGTTTGAGGTCCTGAAAGGGCAGGGCTGGAATGAGCAGCAGGTCGCGAAAGTGGAAAATTGTAATTGCCCCTGTCACGTCGACGGAAGACAAGTGATGTGCTGAAGACCCTAGATGCCTGGCGTTGCGCCAGGCAGGTCACATTCGTACGTTAATCGCTAATCAGCACCTGTATGGCCGACCGTTCCACCCGGCAACCGTACCCTGGATTTCGTGAGCCAATCTCGGCTTTGAAGCGGACTACTGCCGGTCTGCATCGGCGGCCTGGTTGAGCAGTTGCTCTCGTAGTGTTTCGTTCTCGTCCTGCAGCCTTTTCGCCATCGCGTTAGCGGCTTCGTGAGAGATTGTCAGCTTCTCAACCTCAGTACGGAGTCGCTTTGCCTCGCTCCAACCTTCATCGACGTACAGTGCTCGGACTTCGCGCATGATGCCGAACTTGTTCGCTTCGGGATGGCCATAGAAGTCGTCGTAAACCTCCTTGGAACATTCACCCCATTCCCGCAATTCAGCGTCGGATTTGTGCTTCATGCGTACTTGGTAGATCGTCGGCTGGCGCTGAACCTGGTCCCGCGCCGCGGCCAGGGCCTGGATAATTCCGAGCAGACGGCCGGCCCCGATTTCATCGGTATCGCCGAGGCAATAGCGGCCATCAACCTCCCGCGTACACTGGCAGTCATCGGTCAGTGCTTGTGAGCTGCCGATCCAGCCGCAGCGGATGCATTCGGCGGCGTAGAAGCGTCCCGTTAACGGGACTTGGCCAACGTAGCGTGGGATGCAAACTGCTTGCCCGTCGTCGCTCATACCTTCTCTCCCTGGCAGGCGGTGGCAGACAGCGCATCCTCGATATCGTAGCGCAGCTCTTTGGGGGTCCATTCCAGGGCAAGCTTCAGAAGTGCCTCCAGGTCGGTCAGCCGTGCTTGCTGCCGCTCAGACTTGTCTTTCGATTCTGACAGCTCTGTACGCATCTGCTGAACCTCTGCAGGTTCGGCGTAACCACGGAGCGCTGTCACCTGTAGATTGCGAACTCCGCGCTCCCCGGCGCAGCTGCGCGGCCGGTCGGTATCTTTGTCGCAAAACCCTCGCCAAGGCTTCCAATGGTCAACCCAATGGATTTCACCTGCGTCAGATCGCGACTGTGACTGCCGATACACATATTCGCACTCAATCAAATAGCCCAAAGGCTCGCCCTTCGCATCCTCAACCTGGCTATTGATCAGCTGGCGCAGTTTGGAGCGAGCTTCGATCATCGAAGTGCCAATGTCATCAGCCAGCGAGACCGCTAGCGAACACGGGATCGCCAGCATGTGGTCGGGTTCTTGATGTTGTGCGGTCATGCGGCCTCCTGGCTGCGTTGTGTTGTTGCTTGCTAGCGGTGGGGCGGGAGTTAATTCCAAACGCTAATACGACTCCCGGCCGATACGGTATGGGTTTAGGCTGAGAGTTTGTCCACGAGCCCCAGCTCGGCTGGCACGTTCACGGTTTCGCCGAACTTGGTAACCGCAATGGCACGGCACAGAGCGATCAGCTCGTTACGGCAAGGCTCGGTGGTGTACTGGAGGCCGCTCTCGTAATAGACGTTTGCTACCCAGCGTTCGGACATTTCCGTACCTTCACGGCCGTCATGGGCTTCTGGGTAGAGTGCCACTTGGAACTCGCGAAGCAGAGGGCCTGCATCTGACCAGTCGCTGCTCGGGCGGAACGATCCGAAGCCATGCGGAGTTACCCAGCGCGCGCGGACCACATCATTGGCGGCCGCAGGCAGGATCTGGACGCAAATCCCGGCTGCCTGGGCGACTGCCCAGTCAAGCGCAGGGCCATCGAGCTGGTTGATATCGAAGGGGACAAAACCGGTTTGGACAGCGACTGGGGACGGGGTGGCTTCGTGCTGAGTGTGCATGTTTGCTCCAAGCATATGTTTTAAGTGTGGTCATCCTGCCGGGCTTCCCCGCGTGCCAGAAGCCCGTTTAGCATTTTCGTGGGTCTACCCTAATCAGGCAGCCATATCCAATTCCTGACAGTCCTCGCGCCAGCCTGCCCACAAGTCAGCCTCAATAAACGCGTACGTGTCCGCGATGTCTTCGCAGTGCCGGCGGTAGGCTTCTTCCTCCTCCCAGAGCTTGGTTTCCTCAAGGAGCAACACATGCTCTTGGTGTACCTCTGCCGCAGCCTGTGCTGCAGGAAGCCCCTTGCTCCAGGCGATGAAGAGGGTGTTGGTCTGGCCGCTAGTAGCCTCTGCTACTTCCGTAGTCGGGACCTGCATCAGATCGGTTAGACGCATCGTTACCTCTGCCAGCCACTCGCAGTAGGGGATGAGAGACGGAGAATTGCGCAGAACATCGCAGGCCCAGAGCGTACGGTTCCAATCTTTCTGAGGTTTCTTGAAGTAATGGTCGGTATAGATCTCATGGGCCAGGCTGTACTGATAAGCCAGCTCGGGTACCTCCTGCAGGACCAGGGGGGCGTGGAGCCCATAGTGTCGGTGACTGAGGACATCACTCAAGGCCAGCGACTGTACGGCCTCGAATGCCACTTGAAGGGCCTTCTGGGCCATGTCCTCACAGCCGGTGATTCGCTCAAAGGCGACGACATCAACCCAGAGTAGGCGGGCGGCGAGGGCTTCTTGGAATGCTGCGTTCATCTGTGAGGCTCCGGTCTGTGTGGACAGTGGAGCCATCTTCAAGCCGATACTGGTGTGGCAGAATCCCAATCTTAAGTTTGGAGAGGGACCATCAGGCTTTACGCCGGCCGGTTGGCTGGGTGCTCGGAGGTGCCCCTTCAGCCTTGCGCCAACTATCAATCAGGCTGTCACTCCCCCAGAAGCAATCCTCCGCCCTTTTATTTAGAAACACTTTGCCGTCTGTGTAGAGAACATCAATCAAGCCGGACGTGGGCCGTCCTATCGAGCGATCCCATGAGTTCCAATCCTTTTTGGCGTTGCTCTCCGCGGCCGATGATGGCGCGGTGGAGGCGATTGTGGCTTCGATACGTTTGCTCATGTCATTCCTTTCCTGATACTGGCATGGAAAACATGCCTCTTTGCGGATCCAGCCCTTGGTGCAGGGTTAGGCCCTTTTATGCAGGTACCAGCGTCCTCCGGCAAGGTCTGGGAGGAGCGGCTAGTGAGGAACTATCATCAAGCCTCAGTTCGCGTGCCAGAACCCACTTTTGTAGCGGGGTTTTCCGTCAGATCGGGGGCGATAGCTCGAGGTTTGCCCATGGCACCTCAAACAACTTCACTTCAGCCCGTCGGCCAACCTTTGGGAACAGGACAATTGGTTCCGGTACCTGGGCTCCGATCTGCCCTCGGTATCCGTAGATGATCCCCTGGCGGTTTGCAAACCGCTTGGCCTCAGCAGGTGAGAGGCGGGCAAGCCACTGGCAGGTGAACTGAACTGGTGTCCCCTCCGGGAGTTTCTCGCTGACTTCCATGGGATTGATTCCGTAGGTATTCGGGTTGGTAAGAAACCTTGGGCCTGCAAGGCCGGACTACTTGCCCCTGCTGCCGGTGATATTCATGAGCACCAGGACCAGTCCAAGCGCAATAGACGATCCAGCCCAAGCCGCCTCGGGGATTCCAAACAGGCCTATCTTGGCGATCGGTATCGTGAAGAGGGTGTAGGTACCGTATGAGGCGGCAACCATGCCGAGGCAAATTGCGTAGTTGGAGAATTTCTTGCGATTTACTTCCATTGCGTAGCCTTCTGGGAATCGACTTTGATTCTTAAAGACGTAGTGTATCGGATGGATGGTGAGATTCAGTCATCATCGCCGTGCACCGCCGCCCTCCAAGCGAAGGGCAGCCGGCCACCTATCACTTCTTGGAAATGATCTCCAGGACGCGCATGAACAGGTTGATGATATCGAGGTAAAGCGAAGCGGCGCTGTCGATGGCGTTGTCGAGAGTACGCTCGATTTGGTTGGCTCGACCCCAATCGACACCAACATAGCCACAAAAGATCGCCGCGACGATCCAGTCCATCAATGCGACATCAATCTTGAAAAGGAAGATCTGTACGAGCTCTACGATGATCGTGATGAGGAGCGCCGCGAACAATGCGCCCTCGATGCGCTTGAAGAAGGCGGGGAACAGAGTGCCCAGGACCATCATGGCCGCTGTAAGGATAGTCGTGATGCGGACTGCAGATATGATGTTCTCTTGGGAGTGCCCCGGGATGAACATTACGAGTACCAGGCCGATAGGTATGACAATCAAGTTGTACCCGAAGAAGCTGAACGCGGGCTTTTTGGAGCTGTAAATGATGAAGATTCCCGTGAGGGCGCTCGCGAAGTAGCCGATGATGAATACGAACGGGTTGATTCCCTTCACCAACTCGGCCGGCACAGTTTCGACAAGCCACCAATTGAGGCCGAAGCCCCATAGCAGGACTGCGCCCAATACCAGGTTGTAGGTGTTCGCTGTAAGCGAGTGGTTGAAGCCGACCCGCTTAAATGTGTCGTTCTTGAACATTGGGTTTCCCTTTGCATTGCCGACGCCCCCTATGGCCGTCGTTCTGGCTCTATTTGAAGGCTTGGTTGGCTGTGCCACCAGCACCTGAATAGACTAAAGGCGATGCTATCCCACACTCTCGATTTAGCTAATTCAAAACCGGTGCACGGAATTCTATGGGAAAGGGGTGATTCAGAATGGTACGACCCGGGCCGGCTCGCAGTCAGCGTCCGTGTCAGTGACCAGCAGCAGAGTTGGATTGGCTGTGCCCTGGGCAAGATAAGAACCCAAGGCTTCCAGCGGGTGAACTAGCGTTGTTCCTCGAAAACCTCCTCGTCCTGGTCGTCGTCGAGTTCGTTGTAGTCAGCTCGGCTGGCCTTTGTCTTCTGCTTGTGCAAAGAGATCGCGAGCTCAAGGGCGTCAGAAACATCTTCGCTCATGTCGCCCGCGCCAACGAACTCAACGTCGTTCCCAGCGTCGTCAATGACCTCGACTCCGCCCCCTCCGTGCTCAACTACCACTCGGACCAACCACCCTGCAGGGAGCTGGTCCGCCGTACGCTGAATTTGCACATAAAGCTCAGCCTTCTCCTGAAGTGCCTCATTCTCGGCCTTCAGCCTGGTGATCTCCGCCCGCAGGCTCTCGACTTCGCAGCCAGGGCACTCGCTGTAACCGCGTACTGGCTCGGCCTTGTGTTTCTCGCATGCTTTCACTTTGTGTCTCCAACTGCTTTCCAGTACGACCCCATGTTCACCACGAGGCCTTTTCGTTTCAGACGCTGGCAGGCCTCGCTGACCTCCTCCCGAGACGCTCGAACGACGCCGCGCATGTCATGTGCGGTTGAACCCTCAGTCTGGAGAAGATGCCCGAGAACACGCTCATCGGTATCGCCGTCCAGCATTCCCTCGCCGTACTTTGCTGCAACCGTAGCCACTGCCAGGCGGAGGGCGTCCCGGCGCGCGCTAGGTTCGTCTGCGTGAGGAGTCTCGCATTGCTTGAAGCCGACCCAAGGCACGTGTGCGGTTGCCCGGGCAAGTCCACCCAGCGAGGTAATGTCGACCTTGAGCTTGGCAATTATGAGAACCATCTGACGATCGTCCTGCGTAGGCAGCCATACCTCTCGGCCCGTCTCAGGATCCTCGTAATAGTACGCGTCGCTGCCGCGCCGGTATTCTAGTTCGAAGCCCATGGCCTTGGCCGATAGCTTGATGATGTCTTCTTCTGTCACAGCTCGTGCCCTCTAAGAATCCAGCGCCCAGGCGCTGTCGGTAAGTCGTCAGTGTTGGGATAGCCGGCGTGGCGAGCGGTTTGAAGCACTATCCAGCCGGAGAACCTGCCCAATGGATCTGAGCCTCTGTTCAGCAGGGACCTATGATCAGAGCAGCTCAACCTCAACTCGAACCGGGTCGTTCTTGGCGTAGAACTCGCACCGGGATTTGGCTTCGCCAGCTTCGAGGCGAGCCTTGAAGTCGAAGGCGCTCTGAGGGTCCAAAAAATACTCCTCCACGGTGTCGAACTGCTCCCTGTCGTTCCCTGAGGTCACAACCACGCAATAGCAGTATTTGCTGTCGATCGGGGCGTTCGGATAGAACCGGTAGAAGCCGATGCTCGAAGAGCGCGCCTTGCTGAGCTTGGGGGTCGTGAACTCGATCTGTTCCTGGGGAATACGGGGATCACGATGAAAGCCGTTCACCGTGGCGAGAAAAGGTGCCTCGTGCATGAACGACATGAAGAGGGTCTGCCCGACGTCAGGGCGGTAGTTAGGCGTGTATGCGCTCATTGGAATTCCTCAGTGCCAAGTGCCGCGATTCATGGGCCTTATATTCCCTTCGATTCAGGCGTGCCAGAACCCCGCCCCGGGGCAATTTTTTGGTGTTGAGGGTGGCGAGCGCACCTCTTCCGGTGAAGGATCTCTGTTCAGATCCTCACCCGGACTTTGATTGGATAAGGTGCCTGACGGACAGTCGGTTTTCAGGCGCGCTTGTAGCAACATCACGATCAAGCGCGCTCATGACCTGATCGGCGCTGCTAGCGTTTTGAAGCCCCTGCCAAGGCGCGTAGCCTTTCAAGCGAGTTTTTTGTGCCGAGACGCTCGCACTCGGCCGCGAGTTTCAACAGGTTGATTGTCGTAGCGCGGAAGCCATCGGTGTTTGGGTAGCCTGCCAGCTTGTGACCTTCGGGATAGGGCTCAAATGGGCCATGCCAGCACCAGTTCTGCTTCCAGTCATCCCAAACGTGTATGCCTCGCAGCCCTCACCAAAAGAGTCTACGCCTCCTCCAACACTCCAGATGTGGCTCACTCGGGTGCTCTGCTCATAGGCCAGGTCGCTGGGTTCGCCCTTATCAAGCCATGCATCTTCATAATGTGAGGGGGCGATCTCGAGTAGCCGCTTGCACAGCTTCTTCTGAATCCTGGCCTTCATGGCTGTACCGTTTCTTGAGTGCCAGCCACCAGCTCATCCTCGAAGGCGCAATAGCCAGAACCGTCTGGGAGCTGGATGTCGTACATCGGCCCGACGTCATGCCGATCATAGGTGCTTTCGTCGGTCGGACCCAAGATAAGGACTTGAACTGGACCCTTGCTCGCCGCTGCGGTGCTTGTCCAGATTGCCTTGGTGTTAGGACCGAAAGTGCCTTGTTCACGATCCTCACCGGGGGTATCGGCCAGGCCTTTCTCAATCTGCACGTGCACGCCCTTGTAAGCCATGTCTTGTGAGCGCCCGCAGCAGACCGGAATAGGTGTCTCAGACGGGGCGTCAACGACAATTGCTTGCAGTCGATCGCTATGGCAGATCCGGCACTCGTATTTGAAGTGAGTAGGGGTGTCAGTCATGTCGGTGTCCTTTTCATTGATTCAGTTCAGGCTCAGCGTCGCAGTGACGCTGTTTAGAGGTTCATCCCAGAGGGGCAGGAGTACGGGACGAACTGGCCATCGATCCACTCTTTCCCCATTTCGCCTGGGACAAGTGGTATTCCCATCACCTCGAAGACTGGCCGGGCGGAAACACACGTTTGGACGTAGAGGACAGTGAACTCACATCCCAGGCTCTTAGCTACCTCGGCTACCTCGTTCACACTCAGGAACTCAATGGTGCTGAATTCATGGCACAGCTTGCTCCAGCCGTGGCCGTTGATAACGGTTGGCTTCTTGCCAGGGCCGGCATGCATGTTAAACAGCTGCTTGAGCACAGCGTCCCGGCCTGCGCTGTTCTTCTTGAAGTCCAGGTAGCAGTTCAGGCCGGCACCGTCATACCAGCCCATTTTGATCTGGTACCCCTGCCGCCAGTTGACCCAGCTGAGCCGCGTCACGGCGTTCAGGTTCCATTTACTGAGTTGGTCGATAGCTGCCTTGAGCAGTTCTGCGGGTACCAAGTTGGGGAGGGTGGTGTGGGCTTGCGTCATGATGCTGCTCCGATCTCGTGATGGAGTGAATCATCATCGAGAAATTGGCGTGCCAGAACCCTGGCCAGGGGCACGGTCCGGCGAACCGTCGTGCCCCTTCCTCACCTGTGGAATCAATTCTCGACAGTTGAAGGTACAGCCGGGTGTGAATCGATTTGCTTGAAGTAGTGGTCGACGATCGCACCTGCCTCACCCGAGAAGGGGAACGACCCACGCTGAAGCCCTACCGGTTCCCCCTTCAAGCAGGAGTACCCCTTGGATTGCTCCGAGGCATCAGGGGAGTAATCGGCCATCACCACATCAATTGGTGCATCGCCGGTCACATGCAGCAAGCGTCCACCAAGGTGCGCTACCACCACTCTCACCGGCGCTGGAGCAGGCGGGAGATTGACGCTGCTGGTCATGTGGGCCTTCAGCATTACCTCGAAGGCGGCATGCACATTGGCCGCATGGTTCATATCCTCATCGACGATGAGTTGAATTCCCGCGCAAGGGTTCTCGGAAAGGTACCCAAAGATTACCCATACGATGCCGTTGTACACACCCAGTGAATGGTTGGACGCCTCGTCGCCAGGAGTCAGATCTGCCAGTGATTCCAGATCACCGTCATCCAGAGCTACCCCAGCATAGGCGGCTCCTTGGTACACCGTTTCAAGCAGCGTGAAGCGGCTGGTATCGGCGCCTGCCTGGTCCAGGGCGTCGAACTCCATCAAGGTATCCAGCTTTTGCCGTGGATCAACTGGCAGGCAGCACGTGCCGCTCTCGCCGGCAATCCGAATGCAGCGCACGAGTGAGAACTTGGTGAAGTGCAGAGTATCGAGAGGGGGGCGGGGGGAGTTAGTCATATCGGGCCCTTAATGCCGCTGAATAGTCAGACCTATCCTTGTCTGCTCTAGAGCGTGCCAGAATCACTTATTTCTGTGCGTGCGTTTTGGCAATAGATTTTCGCTAACGAGGCAAGCAAGTGAAACTGGCATGTCGAAGGTGCAATGGCGTGCCGGAGCTATGATTAATCCCCTGATCCTGGGAACAAATGCCCAGCTGGGCAGGCGAAGAAAAGCCCGGAGCATGCCGGGCTTGGGTACGAATGTAGAACCTAGCTGCTGTAACCCGTCAGCGTATAAATGGTCTCCCACTCGCGCCCGCAGTCGTCACATGAGGTCGCCTGGCCGATGGAATCGCCGTGAAAGGTCAGATTAGTCCCCGAGAAGGTGATGTTGTTCGAGGCGCACCATGGGCATATGAAGCCAGCTGGATGGTTGATGTAGGTCTGGTCGCTGATTGGTTTAACGACCTTCGCTAGGCTCGCTGCAGGCGCGCTCATGCTGCCACCCGGAGGTCGATCCGGTTAACGATCTGAACTGCCTCCGGGATCAATACTTGGAAGCTGAGTCCAGGTTCACTACGAAAAGATCTCGTGTCGCCCCGAGCAGCTGCTATCCGAGCGGCATACTGCTGCGCTTGCGCTAGCTGGAACAGCGAAAAATATGCGTCTTCCTTGATGTTGGAATTAGAGTAATCCGTGCACAGCACTGAAGTTCCGCCGTGGTTGTTGCTGAGGCCGAAGGTCATCACCACATAGCGTGGCTCGCCGGCCGGGCGGTAAAGCTTCCCTTCGATAAAGATCAAGCCTCGTGCCCAGTGCTGCAGGTACTGACCAATGGCCTCTTGGCCCACGCTCGAGGACACATAAATCCCCAGCCGGTGATCGGACAATGTGGCGCTTTCGGTGATCAGTGACAGCTCGGATCCGGGGCTTGAGTAATCAAAGTCGGTCCCGCCAGAAGTTTGAGCCTGACGCTGGCAGCCAAACACGTTGCAGCTGGTCCATAGCTGCCCTTCAAACCATCGGTACTCTATCCGCACGGGCACAGGCTCATCCGCTTTGGTGCTGATGATGGCCACAGGTGCCGCCAAGGCTTCGATCTCGCGAAGAGTAACAACCTCAACGCCATTATCGAAGCGAACTGGTCGTGGGTTGCGGCAGCGGGGCGGGATGACATCTGCGATGTAGCTAAAGCGAACAGTCACAAGCATGGTGGATCTCCTATGTGATTAGGAATCCAGGATGTTCGAGGTTTGTTTGTGCCAAAACCCTCTGCCGGAGCCCTGTGTTGTAATGCCGAAGCCCGGCCGGAAATAGATGCGCATGGGGCTTCTGGCCTCCAGTGAATGTTTTGAGAGCTCGGTGCTTCTGGCACGCCCTAAAGGCGCGGACAATACGCTCAAGATCTAGGCCAGCGTCCGGGGGCCTGGGCCAAAATGGAGAGTTGCCACCAATGAAAATCGTCATCCACCTTCGCCCATTGCATGTCTTGGCTTTGTCCGCAGCGATCCTGGTCGCTGGTTATGCCTGGCAGCAACACGCCTTTCAGGCCGAAGCGCAACGCCAGGCCGACATTGATGCCAAGTGCGGTGCGCAGGCTGCTTTGCCGCCTAAACCGCTGAAGCGGTCGCTGGTGTGCGTGGGCTGGTCGCCTAAGACTGACCAGCAATTACCAGCCCGTGGCTAGTGCTTTCGGTGACTGTTCCGGCCGCTGGGCAGCGCGTTTCTGGCGCTTTCTTTGGTGAACTGCCAGGAACATACCTGGTGGTCCAGGTCAGGGATTTTGAAGTCCTGCCGCAACCCGAACTGTGAGACCAGAGCTCAGCTTTGGACCCCTCCCACTTGGTTTGGTCTTCGACAAATAATGCGACAATCCCCGAGATAGGATTTGCCGCGGATTTGCCTCCCAACCTCGGCACCTATGCACTGTTGCTAAAGCCTGAGGGGACCGGTGGAGGGAGGACAAGGGCCGGCTGGCATCACGATCAGAAAACAACGGTGCAGGCTTCTGGCACGCGCTAATGGCAAGGAAAATGCGCTCAACCTCAAGGCCAACATCCACAACCCAAGGAGTGCCCTACATGAATGCTCAAATACATCGAATTGCCGCACGCGGCTTTACTGAATCGAACCTGTCGGCTCTGGCAGCCGATGTCCTGGCCTGGCGCAAGAACGCGGTTCTGGCTGAGGACTGCAAGCTGCACGAGCTTGCAAAGCTGTGCGTGCCAATTTCTTCGGAGGGTGACGAGTATCAGGAAG
>Ga0153918_1000325_pt1 | contig 25522 bp, 19 predicted proteins | sample TSFL002MetaG_FD_104687 | JGI IMG/M metagenome (GOLD analysis project Ga0153918, IMG submission 104687) | Attine ant fungus gardens microbial communities from Florida, USA - TSFL002 MetaG | ecosystem: Host-associated > Fungi > Mycelium > Unclassified | place: USA: Florida, Paynes Creek Historic... | reverse complement strand
GAAAAAACAGTTGTGTAAGGAGTGCGCGAGATGGAACCTTTGAAATCACATACGGGGAAAGCAGCCGTATTAAATCGGATCAATGTGGATACAGACCAGATTATTCCTAAGCAATTTTTGAAGAGGATTGAAAGAACAGGCTACGGGCGTTTTGCATTCTTTGACTGGAGATATGATGCGAATGGTGAACCGAACCCTGAATTTGAATTAAACCAGCCTGTTTATCAAGGAGCTTCCATTTTAATAGCAGGAGAAAACTTCGGCTGCGGGTCATCGCGTGAACATGCTCCGTGGGCACTTGATGATTATGGGTTTAAAATTATCATTGCGCCGTCATTTGCTGATATTTTCCATCAGAACTGCTTTAAAAACGGCATGCTTCCGATCCGCATGCCATATGACAATTGGAAACAGCTTGTCGGCCAGTATGAAAACAAGTCATTGCAAATGACTGTTGACCTTGACAAGCAGCTGATTCATGACAGTGAAGGCAATCAAATTTCATTTGAAGTTGATCCGCATTGGAAAGAGATGCTGATTAACGGATATGATGAAATTTCCTTAACGCTGCTGCTGGAGGATGACATCAAGCAATTTGAATCACAAAGAAGCTCTTGGCTTCAAGCCTGAAAAAGCGGCCGGTATTTGTCCGGCGGCTTTTTTTGCCTGATGAAACCTTTCATTTCTTGTGTTTGTTCACAGGTGTTGATACACTTGAACAAAATAAATGCCTGAAAGGAATATAGGTATGACGCATGACAAGAAGAACGCAAAAATTATTCCTTTTCCTCATCTGAAAGACCGCCTTGTGGAAAAAGGGATGTCATCACTAAAGGAAAAAAAGTATCAAGAAGCGCTTGAACTGTTTTCAGAAGCGATGAAATATGATGATACTGAATCCGATCTTCACTTAGGGATGGCCATCTGCTTTTTAGAGCTGGGCGAGCTGGAAGAGGCAAAAAGCGTGTGCGAGAAGATGCTCAAAGAAGGTTATGGCCATTATTTTACGGTTTTGCAGGTGTACATGACCATCTTAATTCAGCTCAAAAAATACGAGGAAGTCAAAAGCACCATTGAAGCCGTTTTGGAAGAAAATCAGCTGCCGGCAGAAAGCGCCGAGCAATTTTATAAGCTGCTGGATTTCAGCCGGAAAATGACCGATCCGGATCGTGAGGACGAGGCTTGGGCCGAAGAATACGAGGATACAATTGACACCGAGAAAGTGCTGGCAAGCCCTGAGGAGCAAATGAATCTCATTCATTCCTTAAAAGACCGTAACGTAGCAAAGTATACAGGATTGCTCAAAACAATCCTCCAAGACCCCTCAGCCCATCCGATTATCAAAACGATGATTGTCATGCTGTTGGCTGAGCATGAGTACAGTAAACCTGTACACATTAGTAAATTTGGCGAGTCGTTGACAATTGAACCGTCTGAGATTGTTCCGCCTGATGCCGCGCCGATTCTGCACCGTGTTCTCAGGGTGCTGGATGAGACACTTGGAAATGAAAATCCAACCTTATATGCAGCAGTAGAAGAATTGTGGAGAAGACATTTGTACGTTTTATATCCGTTCCAGCCGAAATTGCTGTCGGCTGACCTTTGGGCGGCTGCCCTGCATAAAGTCGGTTACGAGATGCACGGAATTGAAATTGAAAGAGAAGAACTTCATATGATGTATGAATTTACCGACAGAGAACTCGATGAAGCTTGCACAATGTTAAAAGATATTGAAGAAATTTCTTATTTGTAAATCGCGCCATATAGTTGAAAGCGCTATGTGTTATGTTATAATATAGTGGTTGTATTTGTGTATAACGGGTTATATGAAATACGGTTGGACAGGCTTTGCAGTTCATTATTAACATCTATACATAATGATTCTGATCTTTGGCAGCTTTGTTTTTGTTGGACGAAGCCGAATGATTGCTTTAGAATGGAAGACCGACACAACCTGAATAGATTTTTGGAGGGAAACACATGTCTGTAAAATGGGAAAAACAAGAAGGCAACGAAGGCGTTTTAACGGTTGAAGTTGATGCTGAAACGTTTAAAACAGCACTTGATGATGCATTTAAAAAAGTAGTAAAACAAGTTTCAATTCCTGGATTCCGTAAAGGTAAAATTCCTCGCGGATTATTCGAACAGCGCTTTGGCGTAGAAGCTCTTTACCAAGATGCTTTGGATATTCTTCTTCCTGTAGAATACCCTAAAGCGGTTGAAGAAGCTGGAATCGAGCCTGTAGACCGTCCTGAAATCGATGTTGAAAAAATCGAAAAAGGCGAAAGCTTAATCTTCACTGCGAAAGTAACAGTAAAACCTGAAGTGAAGCTTGGCGACTACAAAGGCTTAGGCATTGAAAAAGACGACACAACTGTAACTGACGAAGATGTTCAAAACGAACTAAAAGCGCTTCAAGAGCGTCAAGCTGAGCTTGTTGTAAAAGAAGAAGGCGCTGTTGAAGAAGGAAACACAGTTGTTCTGGATTTCGAAGGATTCGTTGACGGCGAAGCATTCGAAGGCGGAAAGGCTGAAAACTACTCTCTTGAAGTAGGATCTGGCTCATTCATCCCTGGCTTCGAAGATCAATTAGTTGGCCTTGAAGCAGGTGCTGAGAAGGATGTTGAAGTGACATTCCCTGAGGAGTACCACGCTGAAGATCTTGCAGGCAAACCAGCTGTGTTCAAAGTGAAAATTCACGAAATCAAAGCGAAAGAGCTTCCTGAGCTTGACGATGAATTCGCAAAAGATATCGATGAAGAAGTGGAAACACTCGCTGAATTAACTGAAAAAACTAAGAAACGTTTAGAAGAAGCGAAAGAAAACGAAGCTGACGCTAAATTGCGTGAAGAGCTTGTTCTGAAAGCTTCTGAAAATGCTGAAATCGATGTTCCGCAAGCAATGGTCGACACTGAGCTTGACCGCATGCTGAAAGAATTCGAACAGCGTCTGCAAATGCAAGGCATGAACCTTGAGCTTTACACTCAATTCTCAGGCCAAGATGAAGCTGCGCTTAAAGAGCAAATGAAAGAAGATGCTGAAAAACGCGTAAAATCTAACCTGACTCTTGAGGCGATTGCGAAAGCGGAAAACCTTGAAGTATCAGATGAGGAAGTTGATGCTGAGCTTACTAAAATGGCTGAAGCATACAACATGCCTGTTGAAAATATTAAACAAGCCATCGGTTCTACTGACGCGATGAAAGAAGATTTAAAAGTTCGCAAAGCAATTGATTTTCTTGTAGAAAACCGTTAATATGGTGCATAATAATAGTACTAATAAAACAGGGCGCGAATCATTCGTGCCTTGTTTTGTACAATTATGAGTTATCTCTTTTTCTTGGGGCAATATAGTTAATGCAGGGCTGTTTTTTGTCATACATATAGAATGTGCAAGTCAGAAACACATTGTTACCGTCTTTTTGGAAAGTATGGTAAAATGCAATACATACTCGTTCGTTTCAAGAATCATTTTCTTTTGCTCTGCCGGTAAAAGAAAAAGTGAGACAAGATTAAGGGGTGAAAGAATGTTTAAATTTAACGAGGAAAAAGGACAATTAAAATGCTCGTTCTGTGGAAAAACACAAGATCAGGTTCGTAAGCTTGTAGCTGGACCTGGTGTATATATATGTGACGAATGTATCGAACTCTGCACTGAAATTGTAGAGGAAGAACTCGGAACAGAAGAAGAAGTAGAATTTAAAGACGTACCAAAGCCTCAGGAAATTCGTGAAATTTTGAATGAATATGTCATCGGCCAAGATCAAGCGAAGAAATCACTTGCTGTTGCTGTGTATAACCACTATAAGCGCATTAACTCTAACAGCAAAGTTGATGATGTTGAGCTTTCAAAAAGTAATATTTCATTAATCGGCCCTACGGGAAGCGGTAAAACCCTTCTGGCGCAAACATTGGCTCGCATTTTAAATGTGCCGTTTGCGATTGCAGACGCTACATCTTTGACTGAAGCTGGATACGTGGGTGAAGATGTAGAGAATATTCTCTTGAAGCTCATCCAAGCTGCTGATTATGATGTGGAAAAAGCCGAAAAAGGCATTATCTATATTGATGAAATCGATAAAGTGGCTAGAAAATCTGAAAACCCGTCTATCACACGTGACGTGTCAGGTGAGGGTGTACAGCAGGCATTGCTTAAAATTCTTGAGGGTACAGTGGCAAGCGTGCCGCCTCAAGGGGGACGTAAGCATCCTCATCAAGAATTCATTCAAATTGACACAACAAATATTTTGTTCATTTGCGGCGGAGCTTTCGATGGTATCGAACAAATCATCAAACGCCGTTTAGGCCAAAAAGTGATTGGATTCGGTGCCGACAATAAAGCTGCTGATCTTGAGAAAGAAGATCTTCTTTCAAAAGTGCTTCCTGAAGATTTGCTCCGTTTCGGGTTAATTCCTGAATTTATCGGACGTCTTCCGGTTATTGCAAGCCTTGAAAAGCTTGACGAAGAAGCATTGGTTGCGATCTTAACAAAACCGAAAAACGCTCTTGTTAAGCAATTCAAGAAAATGCTTGAGCTTGATAACGTTGAGCTTGAGTTTGAAGAAGAAGCGCTTTCTGAAATTGCTAAAAAAGCAATTGAACGCAAGACTGGAGCACGCGGACTCCGTTCTATCATTGAAGGCATCATGCTTGATGTGATGTTTGAGCTGCCTTCTCGTGATGACATTGAAAAATGTGTAATTACCGGGGCAACTGTGACACACGGAGAGCCTCCTCGCCTCTTATTAAAAGACGGCACTGAGGTAAGCCAAGATAAAACATCTGCATAAAGATAAGCACAAACCTCCTGAGTGGTAACACTCAGGAGGTTTTTTTTGCATGCAAACTCTTCCGGAAAAACGTTTATTCCCGCCTCCTATGGGAGATACTAGCAATCAGAGGAATGAATTGGATACATAAATTGTTTTTCAGGAGGGACCACCATGAGTTGGACAGGGATCGCGTTATTTATTCAGCTGTTTTTTGGGATCATCATCGGTTTGTATTTTTGGAATTTGCTTAAAAATCAAAGGACACAAAAGGTCACGATAGATAAAGAATCAAAGAAGGAAATGGAGCAGCTTCGGAAAATGCGCGCTATCAGCTTGTCCGAGCCATTATCTGAGAAGGTCCGCCCCAAAAGCTTTCAAGATATCGTCGGACAGGAAGACGGCATTAAAGCATTAAAGGCGGCTTTATGCGGGCCAAATCCTCAGCATGTGATTGTCTATGGGCCACCGGGAGTTGGGAAAACGGCTGCTGCGCGGCTTGTGTTGGAAGAAGCAAAAAAACATAAACAATCACCGTTTAAAGAGCAGGCTGTCTTTGTGGAACTCGATGCGACAACAGCCCGTTTTGATGAAAGAGGAATTGCCGATCCGCTCATCGGCTCTGTCCATGACCCGATATATCAAGGGGCCGGAGCGATGGGACAGGCTGGGATTCCGCAGCCGAAGCAGGGAGCTGTCACCCATGCCCATGGCGGTGTGCTGTTTATTGATGAAATAGGGGAGCTGCATCCTATTCAAATGAATAAAATGCTGAAGGTGCTTGAGGACAGAAAAGTCTTTTTAGACAGTGCGTATTACAGTGAGGAAAATACACAAATTCCGAATCATATTCATGATATTTTTCAAAATGGGCTGCCGGCTGATTTTCGCTTGATTGGCGCGACCACGAGAATGCCAAACGAAATTCCGCCAGCTATCCGGTCCCGCTGTTTGGAGGTTTTTTTCCGCGAGCTTGAAAAGGATGAGCTGAAAACGGTTGCTAAAACAGCAGCGGATAAAATTGAAAAAAATATCTCCGAAGAAGGACTGGATCTTTTGACCAGCTACACGCGGAACGGGCGGGAAGCCGTCAATATGATTCAAATCGCAGCGGGGATGGCTGTAACGGAGAATCGGAAGGACATTACGATTGAGGATATTGAATGGGTCATTCACTCCAGTCAGCTTACTCCAAAGCACGAGCAAAAAATCGGTGTTGAACCACAGGTTGGCATTGTAAATGGGCTTGCAGTCTATGGGCCTAACAGCGGATCGCTTCTGGAAATCGAAGTGAGTGTAACCGCGGCTCAAGATAAAGGATCAATTAACATCACAGGAATAGCTGAAGAAGAAAGCATCGGCAGCCAATCAAAATCAATCAGACGAAAAAGTATGGCGAAGGGTTCGGTTGAAAATGTATTAACCGTGCTCCGGACAATGGGAATGAAGCCTTCTGATTATGATATTCACATCAATTTCCCAGGAGGGATTCCGATTGATGGGCCGTCAGCAGGCATTGCGATGGCGGCGGGGATTTTCTCGGCGATACACAAAATTCCTATTGACAATACCGTTGCGATGACGGGCGAAATCAGCCTGAACGGTCTTGTGAAACCCATCGGAGGCGTCATTCCGAAAATAAAAGCGGCCAAGCAGTCCGGTGCGAAAAAGGTGATTATCCCATATGAAAATCAGCAGGCCATCTTAAAGCAGATTGACGGGATCGAGATTATTGCAGTGAAGACGTTCCAAGAAGTGCTTGATGAAATTTTGGTGAATCCGCCAACGGAACAAAAACCGTTTCATATCGAAATCAATAAAGAATCCGTTTAAACCCTATTTTGATAATAGGGTTTTTTTCATGAAGGACATCTTTTCCTTTTTCATATCAGAAAGAAAGGGTATACTACGAGGAGACTGTTTTATAGAAAATGGAACCATGCCGTTTATTGTACAAGGATGAAAAAGTTGTATTATAATGGTTCATACTAAAGTCACGGAGGTGTCAGTCACATGGCAGAAGAATTAAAACGCAGCATCCCGCTCCTCCCTTTAAGAGGTTTATTAGTGTACCCGACGATGGTTTTGCATTTAGATGTAGGACGTGACAAGTCGGTTCAGGCTCTTGAACAGGCAATGATGCATGATCATATGATATTTTTAGCCACTCAGCAGGATATTTCGATAGACGAACCTGGTGAAGACGAGATTTTCACTGTCGGCACCTATACAAAAATTAAGCAAATGCTGAAGCTTCCGAACGGTACGATTCGTGTGTTGGTGGAGGGCCTCAAGCGCGCCCATATCGTCAAATACAATGAACACGAGGATTACACGTCGGTTGACATTCAACTTATTCATGAAGATGATTCAAAAGATACAGAAGACGAAGCATTGATGCGGACTTTGCTAGACCACTTTGATCAGTACATAAAAATTTCTAAAAAAATCTCGGCCGAAACGTACGCTGCGGTTACTGATATCGAAGAGCCGGGGAGAATGGCAGACATCGTTGCTTCTCATCTGCCCCTTAAACTAAAGGATAAGCAGGATATTTTAGAAACGGCTGATGTCAAAGACAGGCTGAACAAGGTCATTGATTTTATTAATAATGAAAAAGAAGTGCTGGAGATTGAGAAAAAAATCGGCCAGCGCGTCAAACGTTCGATGGAGCGTACGCAGAAGGAATACTACTTGCGTGAACAAATGAAGGCGATCCAAAAAGAGCTTGGCGATAAAGAAGGCAAAACTGGCGAAGTTCAGACGCTGACGGAAAAAATCGAAGAAGCAGGCATGCCTGATCATGTGAAGGAAACAGCGCTTAAAGAATTGAACAGATATGAAAAAATTCCGTCAAGTTCTGCGGAAAGCTCTGTGATCCGCAACTATATCGACTGGCTGGTTGCTCTTCCGTGGACGGATGAAACAGATGATAAGCTTGATTTGAAAGAAGCAGGACGTCTCTTGGACGAAGAGCACCACGGGCTTGAAAAAGTAAAAGAACGTATTTTAGAATATTTGGCTGTCCAGAAGCTGACCAAATCCCTGAAAGGCCCGATTCTCTGTTTGGCAGGACCTCCAGGTGTCGGAAAAACGTCTTTAGCCAAATCAATTGCAAAAAGCTTGGGACGCAAATTCGTCAGAATCTCACTCGGAGGAGTACGGGATGAATCAGAGATACGCGGACACAGACGGACCTATGTCGGAGCAATGCCTGGACGTATTATTCAAGGGATGAAAAAAGCGGGCAAGCTGAATCCGGTCTTCTTATTAGACGAAATTGACAAAATGTCATCTGATTTTAGAGGAGACCCATCATCCGCTATGCTTGAAGTGCTTGATCCAGAGCAAAACAGCAGCTTCAGTGATCACTATATTGAAGAAACCTTTGATTTATCCAAAGTGCTGTTTATCGCAACGGCGAACAATTTGGCCACAATCCCGGGCCCGCTCAGAGACAGAATGGAAATTATTAATATCGCAGGCTATACAGAAATAGAAAAACTTGAAATCGTAAAGGATCACTTGCTTCCAAAGCAAATCAAAGAACACGGGCTGAAGAAAAGCAATCTTCAGCTGCGTGATCAGGCGATTCTTGATATTATCCGCTACTATACGAGAGAAGCTGGTGTGAGAAGCCTTGAACGCCAGCTTGCCGCGATTTGCCGTAAAGCTGCAAAAGCCATTGTTGCTGAAGAGCGAAAACGGATTACGGTTACTGAGAAGAACCTTCAAGACTTTATCGGAAAACGTATTTTCAGATATGGACAAGCTGAGACAGAGGATCAGGTTGGTGTAGTGACAGGGCTTGCTTATACAACCGTTGGCGGAGATACGCTGTCGATTGAAGTATCGCTTTCTCCGGGGAAGGGGAAATTAATCCTGACAGGAAAGCTCGGAGATGTTATGAGAGAGTCTGCTCAGGCTGCATTCAGCTATGTGCGATCCAAAACAGTAGAACTTGGCATTGAACCTGACTTTCATGAGAAGTATGATATTCATATACATGTACCAGAGGGTGCGGTGCCAAAAGATGGTCCGTCAGCCGGTATTACGATGGCAACAGCGCTTGTTTCTGCTTTAACGGGACGGGCGGTTTCGCGTGAAGTCGGCATGACTGGGGAAATCACGCTTCGCGGGCGCGTGCTGCCGATCGGCGGCTTAAAGGAAAAAGCGCTTGGCGCACATAGAGCGGGATTAACGACCATTATTGCGCCTAAAGATAATGAAAAAGATATAGAGGATATTCCGGAAAGCGTCAGGGAGGGGCTGACATTTATATTGGCGTCCCACTTAGACGAGGTTTTGGAACATGCCTTAGTAGGAGAGAAGAAATGAAAGTCACAAAGTCAGAAATCGTGATCAGTGCAGTAAAACCGGAACAGTACCCTGAAGGGGGGCTTCCGGAAATCGCATTGGCCGGAAGATCGAACGTAGGAAAATCGTCTTTTATCAATTCATTAATCAATCGCAAAAATCTTGCGAGAACGTCATCAAAGCCAGGAAAAACACAAACGCTTAATTTCTACATTATCAATGATGAGTTGCATTTTGTGGATGTGCCGGGCTACGGTTTTGCCAAAGTGTCAAAGTCTGAGCGTGAAGCATGGGGCAGAATGATTGAAACCTATATCACGACACGCGAGGAATTAAAAGCTGTGGTGCAGATCGTTGATTTGCGGCATGCGCCATCTAATGATGATGTACAGATGTATGAATTCTTAAAGTATTACGGCATTCCTGTTATTGTTATCGCTACAAAGGCGGATAAGATCCCGAAAGGCAAATGGGACAAACACGCGAAGGTTGTCCGACAAACATTAAATATTGATCCGGAAGACGAGCTGATTCTCTTTTCCTCAGAAACGAAAAAGGGAAAAGACGAAGCTTGGGGAGCGATCAAAAAAATGATAAACCGGTAGAGGATCCTCTACCGGTTTTATTTATCGTATAGATTTTTTTCGTTTTATCAATAATAACAATAAACTGATTCCAATAAAGACAAACGGCCAATACTCCTTCAGAAGCGCTGTTGGAATATGCGCAGACTCAAGCCATGCCATAATTTGTTTGAAAAAGTACAAAAACAGGGAAAAACAAATCATCGACACAGCTTCATATACATATTCTTTTTTTTGAACGGCTGAAACGAGAAGTGAGAAGCCGATCATAAAGAGGAGCATTTCAAAATCATCCGGCCACCATACCCATTTCGGCTTGGAAAAAAAGTGTAAACCGATCCCGAAGAGAAGTAAACCAATAAAAAAATGGGGTGTAACGGCTTCTTTTTTTCCTTGATATACAAAGGCTGCGCCTAATAACATGAGGAGAACAGGCCATTGATCCTGCCCTGAAAACAGTTCGGCTTGACCGCTTTCTAGCCATGCATATACAGAAGCGGCAAGCAGCAGACAAGGGAATAAAATTGATTTTTGTTTCATGCATATCACCTTCTTGTTTTTTAGAGCTGATGAGTAGTAAATTTCTGCTGTTTTTGGTATTGTCAATAGGAATGCTTCTTTTTCCTGAAGCTTTTTCTAATATAGCATAAGAATTTTAAAATCTGTTCACATTTTGTGAAAGAAACTATGTTATAATTATTATAAATAATGAGTTCTATGTTAGAATGATTATAAATTAAGATTGGGTGTTGGGGGTGTAATTAGAGCGATGCATATACTTGTTGTGGGAGTAGATTATAAATCCGCCCCTATTGAGATACGTGAAAAAGTAAGTTTTCAGCCGAATGAGCTGGCGGAAGCAATGGTGCAGCTGAAAGAAGAGAAAAGCATTCTTGAAAACATCATTGTCTCAACCTGCAACCGCACTGAAATTTATGCGGTAGTCGACCAGCTCCATACCGGCCGTTATTATATAAAAAAGTTTTTAGCTGATTGGTTTCAATTAAGCAAAGAAGAGCTGTCACCGTTCTTAACGTTTTATGAGAGCGATGCCGCTGTTGAGCATTTATTCCGTGTAGCCTGCGGACTTGACTCTATGGTGATTGGCGAAACGCAGATTCTCGGACAGGTACGCGACAGCTTTAAAACAGCTCAGCAAGAAAAAACGATCGGGACTATTTTTAATGAGCTGTTTAAGCAGGCAGTTACAGTGGGCAAACGGACTCACGCCGAAACAGACATTGGCTCAAATGCGGTGTCAGTAAGCTATGCTGCAGTTGAACTTGCCAAAAAAATCTTCGGAAATCTTTCAAGCAAGCACATATTGATTCTCGGTGCGGGAAAAATGGGCGAGCTTGCTGCGGAAAACCTGCACGGACAGGGAATCGGCAAGGTCACTGTCATTAACCGAACATACTTGAAAGCGAAGGAGCTTGCAGACCGTTTTTCAGGTGAAGCGAGAAGCTTGAATCAGCTTGAAAGCGCGCTTGCGGAGGCTGATATTTTAATCAGTTCAACCGGTGCAAGTGAATTTGTCGTGTCCAAAGAGATGATGGAAAACGCGAATAAGCTTCGCAAGGGACGTCCGCTGTTTATGGTTGACATTGCCGTGCCTAGAGATCTTGATCCGGCGCTGAATGATCTTGAAGGTGTTTTTCTTTATGATATCGACGATCTGGAAGGCATTGTAGAAGCGAACATGAAAGAGCGGAGAGAAACAGCTGAAAAAGTTGAACTGTTAATTGAAGAAACCATTGTGGAATTTAAACAATGGATGAATACACTTGGTGTTGTGCCTGTTATTTCTGCATTGCGCGAAAAGGCGCTTGCTATCCAGTCAGAAACGATGGACAGCATTGAGCGTAAGCTGCCTCACTTAAGCACAAGAGAGAAAAAACTGTTGAACAAACACACCAAAAGTATTATTAACCAAATGCTTCGTGATCCGATTTTAAAGGTGAAAGAGCTTGCGGCAGATGCTGATTCGGAAGAAAAGCTCGCGTTGTTTATGCAGATTTTTGATATTGAAGAAGCTGCGGGCCGTCAAATGATGAAAACCGTTGAAAGCAGCCAAAAGGTCCACTCTTTTAAGAAGGCTGAATCAAAAGCGGGCTTTAGCCCACTTGTAAGTGAGTGAAAGCTGAATGATTGATACTGCAATGGCAAGACTTAATGAGGGGACAATCGTCATTTACGCGTTAAGTGTACTCTTTTATTTTATAGATTTTCTTCAACACAACCGGAAGGCTGGAAAAATGGCCTTCTGGTTGCTTTCTATTGTCTGGACTCTGCAAACCGTGTATTTGGCCTATTTTATGTGGGTGACGGGGCGGTTTCCGGTATTAAATGTGACAGAGGCGCTTTATTTTTATGCCTGGGTGCTTGTCACGCTGTCACTTGTACTGACAAAGCTTTTACGTGTTGACTTTATCGTGTTTTTTACAAATGTTATAGGATTTTCTATGATCGCCATTCACACATTTTCACCGACAGAGCAGCAGTCAGCTGCTTTTTCCGGGCAGCTTGTATCCGAGCTTTTGGTGATTCATATTACAATGGCGATTCTTTCATACGGCGCTTTTTCCCTTTCTTTCGTTTTTTCTGTGCTATATATGTTTCAATATCATCTGCTGAAAAAGAAAAAGTGGGGAAAATGGCTGTTGAGAATAGAAGATTTATCTAAGCTTGATTATATGGCGTATGTTTTAAATGTCATCGGGGTTCCGATGCTGCTGCTGAGTTTGATTCTCGGCGTCATATGGGCATATGTCTCACTAGAAACGCTGTATTGGTTTGACGCCAAAGTGCTTGGTTCGTTTGTCGTCCTGCTGCTGTACAGCTATTATCTTTATATCAGGCTGATTAAAGAGCTGCAAGGAAAGGTCGCTGCACTGTGGAATACGGCTTGTTTTCTGGTGCTGATGATCAATTATTTCCTGCTTGGAAGCCTGTCGCAATTCCATTGGTTCAGTTAAACGATGTCCCAAGCAGATTCGGGAGGAAAGAAATGATGAGAACGATTAAAGTAGGTTCCAGACGAAGCAAACTCGCTATGACTCAAACAAAATGGGTTATTCAAAAACTGAAGGAAATCAATCCTTCGTTTGCTTTTGAAATTAAAGAGATCGTGACAAAGGGCGACCGGATTGTCGATGTTACACTCTCAAAAGTGGGTGGAAAAGGGCTTTTTGTCAAAGAAATTGAACAGGCGCTTTTAAACGAAGAGATTGATATGGCGGTGCACAGCATGAAGGACATGCCTGCTGTTTTGCCTGAAGGCCTTGTGATCGGCTGTATTCCTGAACGGGAGGACCCGCGTGATGCCCTTATTTCAAAGAATCGCGTAAAGCTTTCAGAAATGAAGGAAGGTGCTGTCATTGGCACAAGCAGTTTAAGAAGAAGCGCACAGCTTTTGATTGAGCGCCCTGACCTTACAATTAAATGGATTAGAGGTAATATAGATACAAGACTTCAAAAGCTGGAAACAGAGGATTATGACGCGATTATTTTAGCGGCTGCAGGACTTTCTAGAATGGGGTGGAAGCAAGATGTCGTAACCGAATTCCTTGAGCCTGAGCGCTGTTTGCCTGCTGTGGGGCAGGGAGCACTGGCGATTGAGTGCCGAGAATCGGATGAAGAGCTGTTGGCGTTGTTTTCTCAGTTTACAGATGAATATACAAAACGGACTGTCTTAGCGGAACGTGCTTTTTTAAACGCGATGGAGGGCGGCTGCCAGGTTCCGATCGCGGGCTACTCCGTGTTAAATGGACAGGATGAAATTGAAATGACAGGTCTTGTCGCTTCACCTGACGGCAAAATCATTTTTAAAGAAACCGTCACCGGAAACGATCCTGAGGAAGTAGGAAAGCGCTGTGCCGCTCTTATGGCTGACAAAGGAGCAAAAGATTTAATTGATCGTGTAAAACGGGAGCTTGATGAGGATGGAAAATGATTTTCCGTTGAAAGGAAAAACAGTGCTTGTCACCCGGAATAAGGCACAGGCAACATCATTTCAGCAAAAAGTGGAGGCGCTTGGCGGTAAAGCGGTTTTAACCTCTTTGATTACGTTTCGCCGCGCTTTGCCGAATGATGTTGCGGAACAGGTAAGAGAGGATCTTGCCGCGCCAGGCTGGCTTGTTTTTACAAGTGTGAACGGGGCAGACTTCTTTTTTTCTTATCTGAAGGAAAATCAGCTTATTCTCCCTGCGCATAAAAAAATTGCAGCCGTCGGTGAAAAAACCGCCCGCCGTTTAAAAACGCATAACGTATCGGTTGATGTGATGCCACAGGAGTATATTGCTGAACAATTGGCTGACGCTCTTAAGCAGCATGCTGAACCGGGGGAGCCCATTACCGTGATGAAAGGGAATTTGTCACGTGATGTGATAAAACAAGAGCTTTTCCCGCTCGGTTTTGAAGTAAAGGAATGGGTTCTCTACGAAACGATTCCGGATGAAGAAGGCATTGAGGCACTGAAAGACGCTGCGGGTCAATATTCCTTTGACTATGTAACATTTACGAGTTCATCAACCGTACATACGTTTATGCATGTCTTGGGAGAAGAATTAAAAAAGTGGAAGGCGAATGGGACGGCCTGTATCAGCATTGGACCTTTAACAAATGATGCCCTTCTGACGTACGGCATCACATCGCATACGCCTAATACATTTACAATAGATGGCATGCTTGAATTAATGTGCAGCATGTCAAGAGAGGAAGAGAGAATATGAGTCAATCATTTAATAGACACCGCCGCCTGCGGACATCAAAAGCAATGAGAGAAATGGTAAAGGAAACACGTTTGCATCCATCAGATTTTATTTATCCGATTTTTGTCGTTGAAGGGCTGGAAGGCAAAAAAGCTGTTCCGTCAATGCCTGATGTTTACCATGTATCATTAGATTTATTGAAGGATGAAGTAGCGGAGCTGGTCAAACTGGGCATTCAATCTGTTATCGTGTTCGGCATCCCGGAAGAAAAAGATGATTGCGGAACACAAGCGTACCATGATCACGGAATTGTCCAAAAAGCCATCACAGAAATTAAAGAACACTTCCCTGAAATGGTTGTTGTCGCTGACACGTGCCTGTGCGAATATACAGACCACGGCCATTGCGGACTTGTCAAAGACGGGGTCATCCTCAATGATGAATCGCTGGAGCTTTTGGCGCAGACAGCTGTCAGCCAAGCGAAAGCAGGTGCGGATATCATTGCGCCATCAAACATGATGGACGGATTTGTTACAATGATCAGAGAAGCACTTGATAAAGAAGGATTCGTCAATATTCCCATCATGTCTTACGCTGTGAAATATTCTAGCGAGTTTTACGGTCCGTTCCGTGATGCAGCAAACAGCACACCGCAATTCGGAGACCGCAAAACATATCAGATGGACCCTGCCAACCGTATGGAGGCACTCCGCGAAGCACAATCAGATGTCGAGGAAGGCGCGGACTTTTTGATTGTCAAACCTTCGCTTTCTTATATGGATATCATGCGTGACGTAAAAAATGAGTTTACTTTGCCGCTCGTCGCTTATAATGTAAGCGGAGAGTATTCAATGGTGAAGGCTGCAGCGCAGAACGGCTGGATCAAAGAAAAAGAAATTGTGTTGGAAATTTTGACAAGCATGAAGCGCGCGGGTGCCGACCTGATTATTACGTATCATGCGAAAGACGCAGCGAAATGGCTTGCGGAGTAATTTTATTCAGTTGACAGGAGTTGAGGCAGATGAGAAGCTATGAAAAATCAAAAACGGCTTTTAAAGAAGCGCAAAAACTCATGCCGGGCGGTGTGAACAGTCCCGTTCGCGCATTTAAATCGGTAGACATGGACCCGATTTTTATGGAGCGCGGAAAAGGCTCGAAAATCTTTGATATTGACGGGAATGAATATATTGACTACGTCTTGTCATGGGGGCCTTTAATTTTAGGGCATACAAATGACCGCGTCGTAGAAAGCCTCAAAAAAGTGGCTGAATACGGGACAAGCTTCGGTGCTCCGACTGAAGTAGAAAATGAACTGGCTAAGCTCGTCATTGATCGTGTGCCATCTGTAGAAATCGTCCGAATGGTAAGCTCCGGAACAGAGGCTACAATGAGTGCCCTCCGTTTGGCAAGGGGCTATACGGGCCGCAACAAGATTTTAAAATTTGAGGGCTGCTACCACGGACACGGCGATTCTCTCTTGATTAAAGCTGGTTCAGGTGTTGCCACTCTCGGTCTGCCTGACAGCCCGGGGGTGCCTGAAGGCATTGCGAAAAACACCATCACCGTTCCGTACAATGATTTAGAAAGTGTAAAGCTTGCTTTCCAGCAATTCGGTGAAGACATTGCGGGAGTCATTGTAGAGCCAGTTGCCGGAAATATGGGTGTTGTTCCGCCGCAAGAAGGTTTCCTGCAGGGTCTGCGTGATATCACTGAGCAGTACGGCTCCCTGCTGATTTTTGATGAAGTGATGACTGGCTTCCGGGTCGATTATAACTGCGCTCAAGGCTACTTCGGCGTAACGCCTGATCTGACTTGTTTAGGAAAAGTAATCGGGGGCGGACTTCCTGTCGGTGCTTATGGCGGAAAGGCAGAAATCATGGAGCAGATCGCTCCAAGCGGCCCGATCTATCAAGCTGGTACATTGTCAGGCAATCCGCTTGCGATGACGGCTGGCTTAGAGACATTGAAACAGCTGACACCTGATTCCTACAAGAATTTCATCAAAAAAGGCGACAGACTGGAAGAAGGAATTTCAAAAGCTGCCGAGGCTCATGGCATTCCGCATACCTTTAACCGTGCAGGTTCGATGATCGGTTTCTTCTTTACAAACGAACCAGTCATCAATTATGAAACAGCGAAATCATCTGATTTGAAGCTGTTCGCAAGCTATTATAAAGGGATGGCAAATGAAGGGGTATTCCTTCCGCCATCACAATTCGAAGGTCTTTTCCTCTCAACGGCCCATACTGATGAAGATATTGAAAACACAATCCAGGCAGCTGAGAAAGTATTTGCCGAGATCAGCCGCAGATAAGAGTGAAAACCGGTATCAAGGACTCCTTGTGCCGGTTTTTTCGTGCTCTCCCACTCATATTTTCTCCAGTTCATACATACACCTTTAGTGACATCTAATTTTAAGGATTAGATGAAAGGAGGATATGAACTTGCCGCAAAATCATCGATTGCAATTTTCTGTAGAAGAATCGATCTGTTTCCAAAAAGGACAGGAAGTTTCTGAACTGCTTTCTATTTCATTAGATCCTGATATTAGGGTTCAGGAAGTAAATGATTATGTATCAATCATAGGATCGCTTGAACTTACAGGTGAGTACAACATAGATCAAAACAAACATACCGAAGAGATTTATACAGATAAGCGGTTTGTTGAACAAGTTAGAAAGAGAGAGGATGGAAGTGCGGAACTGACTCACTGTTTTCCTGTGGATATTACCATTCCGAAAAATAAAGTGAGCCATTTACAGGATGTCTTCGTCTTTATTGACGCATTTGACTATCAATTGACGGATTCGCGCATTTTAACAATTCAAGCTGATTTAGCGATCGAAGGGCTTTTGGACGATACGCAAGACAAAGAGCCGGAGATACCTTTATATGAAGCTCCTGCGGCATTCAGGGAGGAAGAGCTTTCAGAGCCGCCGGCACATAGTGTAGTAGAAGAACCGGGTGCATCATCGGCAGAGGAAGCAGTTCTTCAGCATGAACCGCCAGCCGAACCGCCAGAACTTTTTATCTCGAAAGCGGGGCTCCGTGAAGAACTGGAGACAGAAAAAGCAGAATCTGAGCCGCCTGAATCGGTTGCTTCAGAACCAGAGGCCAGAGAAGATGTGAAAGAGGAAGAAGAGTCAGAAGAGCTTGCTGTGCCGGAAACGGAGGTTCGTGCTGAATCGGAAACAGAAGAATCTGAGCCAGAACCTGATCCTTCAGAAATAGAGATTCAAGAGATCGTTAAAGCAAAAAAAGAAACGGCAGAGCCGGCAGCTGCAATAGCGGATGTTCGTGAAGAAGCAGACTCTCCAGCGGAGACTGAGCTTCGTGAACACGTTGGAGCAGAAGAATCGCCTGCTTTGGAAGCTGAGCTTCATTCAGAGACTGTGATTGCAAAGGAAAAAGAGGAAACAACAGTGTCTCCTAATCATGAATATGCGCTGCGCCAAGAGGCTCAGAATGAAGAAGCAGCTCAATCGGATCAGGCTGATCCTGCGCTTTGCCAAGAAGAGGCGGAACCGGATGAAGCTTTGGAGAGTGTATCAGAGGCCGCTCTCTCCATAGAAGATAGCAGAGAAACAGCTTCAGCTGTATATATGGAGAATGACAATGCCGATTTACATTTCCATTTCAATCAAAAAACAAGCTCGGAGGAGGCATCTCAAGAAGAATTGCCTGAACCGGCATACCGTACCTTCCTGCCTGAACAAGAAGAGGAGGATTCTTTTTATTCAGCGCCTAAGCTGCTGGAGGAGGAAGAACAAGAGGAAGAGAGCTTCGAAATTGAAGTGAGAAAAACACCATCAGCTGAAGAGCCTAAGGAAGAAACACCTTTTCAATCCTTCCAGCTGCCTGAATCTTCTGAGACTGAAAGGAAGGAAACGGATGCTGTTCCTAGGGTTGCTCCTGCTGCTGAAACGAAGGAACCTCAAACAAAGGAAAGTGATAATTCTCTTTATTTAACAAAACTCTTTACAAAAGAAGCGGATGAGTTTTCGAGAATGAAAATTTGTATTGTGCAGCAGGAAGATACGATCGAGCGTTTATGCGAACGGTATGAAATTACATCCCAGCAGCTGATCAGGATGAATTCTTTAGCCTTGGATGATGAATTAAAAGCAGGACAGATTCTCTATATTCCTCAATATAAAAATAGCCATGCGTAAACCGTAAGTGATCGGAAAATGTGGTGAATGAAATGGAAGATACCCAATCGGTTCTTCAGGAATACGGACTGACTGCTCAATTTATTGAGCCTGTCAGTCCTCTTGTTTGGAAAGTGTATACAGACTACGGCATATTTGCCCTGAAAAAATTGAAAGAAGGTCGCGGCAAGCATTTTACAGATCATATGGTGGCGATTGAGGAAAAAGGCTTTCGTTCATTCGTTCCCGTTTACAGAACAAATAGCGGTGAGTTTTTCTCAGCAGGCATACAATACGGAGATATCTACTATTTAATGCCTTGGCTCCAATTTGACCAAGAGGAAGAACGGGATCAAAAACATGCTTATTTATTTAGAGAAACAGCCCGTCTTCACGAGAGAACCGCGCAGGAACTAAAGGTTAGACGTGATGAGATTGAACGTTATTACGGGCAAACGAAAAAAAAGTGGGAACAAGATAAAATTTTCTATGAGCAGTTTGTGGATAGAGCGGAGAAGGAATGGTACCTTTCTCCCTTTGAACTCCAGGCCATAACCTATTTTTCTGAAACCATTTCCGCGGTGAACTTTGCGCTGGAACGGCTGGAGGACTGGTATGAGTCCGCAAAGGAAAAGGACGTTTCAAGGGTTGTAATGAACCACGGCAGCCTGTCTATACACCATTTTCTGTATAATGATGCCGGGACCGGATATTTTACAAACTTCGAAAGAGCATCTGTCGGTCCGCCGCAAAACGACCTGCTCGGCTTTTATACAAAAATGTTCAGAGGCTTTCCGAAAGCTTGTCCGGAATGCGTCGAATGGTTTTATGGATATACGAAATCATTCCCTTTGCGTGAAGCGGAAGTCAGCCTTTTTCTCAGCTATATGGCATATCCGGCAGCCATGTACAAGGTGCTGAACGGTTATCAAACTGGGAAAAGACAGCATGAAAAAGAGGAATGTACACAATTATTAAAGGCTTATTGGCAAATGAAAAACATAGAGCCGTTTGTGATGAAAATTCATCAGATTGAACAAGAGAAAAAATTTCAGGCTGAAAACGAGTCCACGTCTTAATGGCGCGGACTTGTTTGTTTATATCCATTCTAAATGAAGGGCGCAAGCTAAAAAGATTAGGATTGCGAGCAGCAAAACATCAAAGGTTGTCGGAAAGAAAATGGTTCTGATTCCTTGAAAAATCGTAATGGGAATAATCACTTGTGCGGATACAAGCCGAATTTGCCTTACCCATGGCGGCAGCGAATAAGAGCTGAAACGTTTCTTCACGGTGCATCCTCCTCTACGCATTTACAAGCATCATATGTAAACTTGGGCAATAGGTGCCTGCCCATCTGTATAGAAAGCGGTGTTTTTGGAAAAGATGATTGACGAATCAAAAACACTTTTACTATAATAAAGAACATAAATAATGTATACAATGAGCTGATAAATACACCTGCTTAGAACGGGAAGAGTACAAAAAAGGCGCATGCAGAGAGAGAAGCCGTTTGCTGAAAGGCTTCTTATGTTGTCTGATTGGAAGGTCGCCCGGGAGCATAATTTCTTGAAAGAAGAGTAGAGAAATTCGGGAAACACCCGTTATCCGTTATAAGTGCATGAACTGATTGAGTTCATGAAAAAAGGTGGTACCGCGAAAGAGCTTTTCGTCCTTTTACAGGGATGAAGAGCTCTTTTTTCGTTCTCAGCCATTTTTAAACATGCTGGAGGGTTATGATGGAAACGAATGAACAAACAATGCCGACGAAATATGATCCGGCAGCGGTTGAAAAAGACCGATATGATTTTTGGCTAAAAGGCAAATTTTTTGAAGCGGGCAGTGACCAGACAAAAGAGCCATACTCTGTTGTCATCCCGCCGCCAAACGTAACAGGGAGACTTCACCTTGGCCACGCATGGGACACAACGCTGCAAGACATTGTAACAAGAATGAAACGCATGCAGGGCTATGATGTGCTGTGGCTTCCTGGCATGGACCACGCCGGCATCGCGACACAGGCTAAAGTGGAGGCGAAACTTCGTGAAGAAGGCAAATCCCGCTACGATTTAGGCCGTGAAAAATTCCTCGAAGAAACGTGGAAGTGGAAGGAAGAATATGCTGACTTTATTCGCAGCCAGTGGGCGAAATTAGGTCTTGGCCTAGATTATTCCCGTGAACGTTTTACGCTGGATGAAGGCTTGAGCAAAGCGGTAAGGGAAGTATTCGTTAAGCTTTATGAAAAAGGCCTGATCTACAGAGGCGAATATATTATTAACTGGGACCCAGCGACAAAAACAGCCCTATCCGACATTGAGGTGATTTACAAGGATGTTCAAGGCGCATTCTATCATATGAGCTATCCGCTTGCTGACGGTTCAGGCTCAATTGAAATTGCGACGACACGTCCTGAAACAATGCTCGGTGATACAGCTGTTGCCGTTCACCCTGAAGACGAGCGCTATAAACACCTTATCGGAAAAACGGTGATCCTGCCGATTGTAAATCGTGAAATTCCGATTGTCGGTGATGACTATGTTGATATGGAATTTGGTTCAGGTGCCGTGAAAATTACGCCTGCTCATGATCCGAACGACTTCGAGCTTGGCAACCGCCACAATTTAGAACGCATCCTTGTCATGAATGAAGATGGCACGATGAATGAAAATGCGCTCCAATATCAAGGTATGGATCGTTTTGAATGCCGCAAAAAGCTCGTGAAAGATTTACAGGAGGCGGGAGTTCTCTTCAAGATCGAGGATCATATGCACTCTGTCGGCCATAGTGAACGAAGCGGGGCTGTTGTGGAGCCTTATCTTTCTACACAATGGTTTGTGCGCATGCAGCCGCTTGCTGATGCAGCGATTGAGCTGCAAAAAAAAGAAGAAAAGGTCAACTTTGTGCCTGACCGTTTCGAAAAAACGTATTTACACTGGATGGAAAATATCCGCGACTGGTGTATCTCCCGTCAATTGTGGTGGGGCCATCGTATTCCTGCCTGGTATCATAAAGAAACAGGCGAGCTATATGTCGGACTTGAAGCGCCGGAAGACAGCGAAAATTGGGAACAGGATACAGACGTACTGGATACATGGTTCAGTTCTGCGCTATGGCCTTTCTCCACAATGGGCTGGCCTGATGTAACGGCTGAAGACTTTAAACGCTACTATCCGACAGATGTTCTCGTGACAGGGTACGATATCATTTTCTTCTGGGTATCACGCATGATTTTCCAAGGCATTGAATTTACAGGCGAGCGCCCGTTCAAAGATGTTTTAATCCACGGCTTAATCCGTGACGAGCAAGGCCGGAAAATGAGTAAATCTCTTGGCAACGGTGTCGACCCGATGGATGTGATTGACAAGTACGGAGCCGATTCTCTGCGTTATTTCCTTGCGACTGGAAGCTCTCCTGGCCAGGATCTGCGCTTCAGCTATGAAAAAGTGGAATCGACCTGGAATTTTGCCAATAAAATTTGGAACGCCTCCCGTTTTGCATTAATGAATATGGATGGCATGACGTACGATGAGCTTGATCTGTCAGGTGAAAAGTCAGTCGCTGACAAGTGGATTTTAACGCGATTAAATGAAACGATCGAGCACGTGACCCAGCTTGCTGACCGATATGAATTTGGTGAAGTAGGACGCCATTTATATAACTTTATTTGGGATGATTTCTGTGATTGGTATATTGAAATGGCGAAGCTTCCGCTTTATGGAGAAGACGAAGCGGCTAAGAAAACTACCCGTTCCATCCTTGCTTACGTACTTGATCAAACGATGCGTCTGCTCCATCCGTTTATGCCATTCTTAACGGAGGAAATTTGGCAGCACCTTCCTCACCAAGGGGAATCGATTACAGTAAGTCAATGGCCTGCAGTAGTGCCGGAGCATACCGATACTGAAGCGGCAGCTGACATGAAGCTTCTTGTTGAGCTGATCCGTTCTGTGCGCAATATCCGCAGTGAAGTCAATACGCCAATGAGCAAGCAGGTTGAACTGTACATTAAAACAAGCACAGACGAAATAGCGTCCCGCCTCGAAGCGAACCGTTCATATGTTGAACGCTTTACGAATCCGAGCGTGCTTAAAATCGGCACCGATATTGAGGCTGTTGATAAGGCGATGACGGCCGTTGTCTCAGGAGCAGAGGTTATTCTTCCGCTTGAAGGCTTAATCAATATTGATGAAGAAATTGCCCGTCTGCAAAAAGAATTTGATAAACTGACAAAAGAAGTTGAGCGTGTCCAAAAGAAACTTGGAAATGAAGGATTTATGAAAAAAGCGCCTGCACACGTAATTGATGAAGAACGTGAAAAAGAAAAAGATTATGTGGCGAAGCGTGACGCTGTTCAAAAACGAATGGCTGAGCTGAAGGGTTAATGAAAAGCCGGGGCGGTTTCTAGAGAAACCGCCTTGTCTTATAAAAGAGGGGATTATCATTGTTTACTGCATATCAAGATGCGCGCAGCTGGATTCACGGGAGGCTGAAATTCGGGGTGAAGCCCGGACTTGGTCGAATGAAACAGCTGATGGCGCGGTTAGGACATCCTGAAAAAAAAATCCGAGCGTTCCACGTCGCAGGAACAAACGGTAAAGGATCAACTGTCGCTTTTATCCGTTCTATGCTGCAGGAAGCCGGATATACGGTTGGAACATTTACATCGCCTTATATTATTACGTTTAATGAACGGATCAGCGTAAACGGGATACCGATTTCAGATGAGGAATGGACAGCACTCGTCAATCAAATGAAACCGCACGTTGAAGCCCTTGATCAAACGGAATACGGACAGCCGACAGAATTTGAAATTATGACAGCTTGTGCATTTTTATATTTTGCAGAGTTTCATAAGGTCGATTTTGTTATTTTTGAAACAGGTCTGGGCGGTAGATTCGATTCTACTAATGTGGTTGAACCGCTCTTAACTGTGATTACAAGCATCGGACACGATCATATGAACATTTTGGGAAACACCATTGAAGAAATTGCAGGAGAAAAGGCCGGCATTATTAAAGAAGGTATTCCAATCGTTACAGCAGTTACCCAGCCGGAAGCTTTACAGGTCATCCGCCATGAAGCCGAACGGCATGCTGCGCCGTTCCAGTCATTGCATGATGCATGTGTTATTTTCAATGAAGAGGCTCTGCCTGCAGGAGAACAGTTTTCATTCAAAACGGAAGAGAAATGCTATGAAGATATTCGGACATCTCTGATTGGCACCCATCAAAGACAAAATGCTGCTTTGTCCATTTTGGCTGCGGAGTGGCTCAATAAGGAGAATATCGCCCATATCAGTGACGAAGCGTTAAGGAGCGGGCTTGTGAAGGCTGCTTGGCCGGGACGGTTAGAGCTTGTTCAGGAACATCCTCCGGTATATTTAGACGGTGCGCATAACGAAGAAGGTGTTGAAAAGCTGGCGGAAACGATGAAGCAGCGTTTCGCCAATTCACGCATTTCTGTGGTGTTTAGCGCGTTAAAGGACAAACCGTATCAGAACATGATTAAAAGACTGGAAACCATTGCTCATGCGATTCATTTTGCTTCTTTTGATTTCCCGCGTGCTTCCCTTGCAAAAGATCTCTATGATGCAAGTGAAATCAGCAATAAAAGCTGGAGTGAAGATCCAGACGATGTAATCAAATTCATAGAAAGTAAAAAGGGCTCAAATGAAATTGTGCTGATTACCGGATCTCTTTACTTTATTTCTGACATTCGAAAAAGGTTGAAATAAAAGCATCCGGCTCCGGCAGAATCAAAAAAGATTCTGCCGTTTTTTTCATGTGTAAAATTGAATATTCCCAATTGGAGCTCAGGATGTCCATTTTGCTACAATCCATACCAGAACTCAATGAGTAAAGGTGTGTTGTCTATGCTATCCATTCTTTTTATCTTCGGGCTTATCCTTGGTTCTTTTTACTATACGGCCGGGTGCCGTATCCCCTTACATCTATCTATTATTGCGCCCCGTTCATCATGCCCGTTTTGCCGGCGAACATTAACTCCTGCAGAATTAATTCCCATCCTGTCATTCCTATTTCAAAAAGGTAAATGTAAAAGCTGCGGGCATAGGATTTCTTTTATGTATCCCGCAGCAGAGCTTGTGACAGCGTGTTTATTTGCCGCCGCAGGAATACGCTTTGGCATATCGCTGGAACTGTTTCCCGCTGTGGTGTTTATCTCTCTTCTCATTATTGTTGCAGTGACAGATATTCATTTTATGCTGATTCCAAATCGAATATTGATTTTCTTTCTTCCCTTTTTGGCGGCCGCGAGATTGATTTCTCCGCTTGATTCCTGGTATGCAGGCCTGTTAGGTGCGGCAGCCGGATTTTTGTTTCTGGCTGTAATTGCCGCAATCACCCATGGGGGAGTAGGGGGAGGAGATATTAAATTATTTGCGGTGATTGGCTTTGTGCTTGGTGTGAAAATGCTGGCAGCTGCCTTTTTCTTTTCAGTTTTGATAGGTGCATTATATGGAGCGGCAGCTGTTCTGACTGGTAGACTCGCTAAAAGGCAGCCGCTTCCCTTCGCCCCCGCTATAGCCGCAGGGAGCATTTTAGCCTATTTATACGGTGACTCTATCATTTCTTTTTATATCAAAATGGCATTGGGCTGACTGCTGAAAAATTTGACGAACGTTTTTTGGACAAGGCGACAAAAGTCTTGTTCTTTTTTTCTTTGCCTGTGCTAAAGTGTGTAGCATGAAAAGCCGACAAGAACGGTCAAGCAAATGAAGGGAGGAAGCGGAATTGAAAAAAAGAAAGAATAAAAAAAACAGTAAAGCCGCAGAAAAAGCCCTCAAGGTGACGATTAATGGAAAAGAAGAGACGGTTTACGAACAAGAGACGCCTGAGACAGAGGCGAATAAAAGCATGACATTTTCAAATTGGGAGGAAAAAAGACAGGCAGAACAAGAGGTTGCGGCATCCCAGGAACACCCTGATGAAGATGAATTCAATTGGGATTCCGAGGAGGACAAGGTGTTTAAAGAGG
>Ga0153918_1000324_pt1 | contig 25532 bp, 21 predicted proteins | sample TSFL002MetaG_FD_104687 | JGI IMG/M metagenome (GOLD analysis project Ga0153918, IMG submission 104687) | Attine ant fungus gardens microbial communities from Florida, USA - TSFL002 MetaG | ecosystem: Host-associated > Fungi > Mycelium > Unclassified | place: USA: Florida, Paynes Creek Historic... | reverse complement strand
TCGCCGCTCAGCAGATCGAGCGCCGCGCGAACGGCGAGCGCCCCCATCTCGGCAAGGGGCTGGCGCACGGTGGTGAGGAGGGGAGTGGACCAGCGCGCGGGCAGCATGTCGTCGAAGCCGACCACCGAGACGTCGTCCGGGCAGACCATGCCGTGACGGCGGGCGCTCTCGATGACCCCGAGCGCGACGCTGTCGGTCGCGGCGACGACGCCGGTCGGGGGCTCGTCCATCTGCGCGTATCGCGCGCCGATCTGCTGGCCGTGCTGGAAGTCGGTGCCGCCGTAGCCGATGTACTCCGGGCGCAGCGGAACGCCGGCCCGCTCGAGACTGCTGCGGAATCCCGAGTAGCGCTCGGCGAGGTAGTCCGTTTCGAGGTCGAGGCCGGCGAACGCGATGCGCCGGTGCCCGAGCTCGATCAGATGGGCTGCGGCGCTCGCCGCGCCCGCCCAGTTCGTCGAGCCGATCGTGCTGACGCCGGGGCCCGGGTCGGTCTTCGGGTCGATGGCGACGAGGGGGAGGCCGTGGCCGGCCGCCGCGTCCGTGAGCTGGCTCGAGATCGGCGCGGTCACCAGGATCGCGGCGCCCGCGCCCGCTGAGACGTGCCGCTGGACCCAGTCCTTCGCGCTCGGCGAGCGGCCGGGCGCGGGGCAGAAGTCGGCGACGACGCGCACGCCGAGCCTCGTCGCCGCGTCCATCAGGCCGCTGAGGACCTCGGGGGAGTAGGAGGGGCCGAAGCTGTCGAAGGCGGCGACGATGGTCGTCGTCCTCGGCGGGTCGGGGCGGCCGACCGGCCGGTAGTCGAGATCCCGCAGGGCCTGCTCCACGCGCTGTCGCGTCGCGCCGCCGATGTCCGCGTGGCCGTGGATGACCTTGGAGACGGTCGCCGTGGACACCTGCGCGCGTGCGGCGACGTCCTGGAGGGTCGTGCGGCGGCGACCTTTTCGAGCCTCGTTCACGGTGCTCACCCTACATGGCAGTCCGAAAGTTTTTCGAACGCGACGGTTTCGTAACAACGCGGCAGAACCGGGTAGCTGCGGGCTTCCGCCCCCTTGACGACCTTGATTCGTCCATTTGATACTAAATACGTCCATTACAGCGAAAATCTTTCGTACAGATGGGCGCATCAATGACGATGGAGGAGACATGAGAACACCCCGAAGGCGACGCGCGCTGGCGCTGACCGCCGCGGTCGTCGGCGCCTCGATGCTGCTCGCCGGCTGCAGCGGCGCGAAGCCCGGCTCGAGCACGGGAGACGCGACGGCGTGGCCCGTCACGGGCGGCGTGCACGAGCAGCTGTGGCAGCACAGCTTCGACACCTGGAACGAGGCCAACCCCTCCGCGAAGATCGACGCCGAGTTCTTCGCGAACGACGCCTACAAGGAGCGCATCCGCACGGCGATCGGAGCCGGCACGAACCCCACGCTCATCTTCAGCTGGGCCGGCGGAACGCTCGACGAGTACGTCGCCAACGGCAACGTCATCGACCTGACCGAGCGCACCGCGAACGTCGTCGGCCGCGTGCTGCCCTCGGTCGCGCAGGCCGGCATGGTGGACGGCAAGGTGTACGCCGTGCCGAACGGCCAGAGCCAGCCGATCATGCTCTACTACAACACCGAGCTCTTCGACCAGGTCGGCGCCAAGGCGCCCACGACGTGGTCCGAGCTGATGGACGCCGTGCGCAAGTTCAACGCCGCGGGCATCGCGCCGTTCTCCGTCGCCGGCCAGTCCCGGTGGCCCTACCTCATGTGGATCGAGTACCTCGTCGACCGCATCGGCGGGCCCGAGGTGTTCCAGGCCGTGCTCGACGGGAAGAAGGACGCCTGGTCCGACCCGGCGATCACGACGGCGCTCAGCGACATCCAGGAGCTCGTCAAGGCCGGCGGCTTCGGTCAGGGCTACGGCTCCGTCTCCGCCGATGCGAACGCCGATCTCGCCCTCGTCTACACGGGCCGAGCCGCCATGGTGCTGCAGGGCAGCTGGGTGTACTCGACGTTCAAGGCGGATGCCGCGGACATGGTCGCCGCCGGCAAGATCGGCACGACGACCTTCCCGACCGTCGAGGGCGGGAAGGGGAACCCGGCCAACATCGTCGGCAACCCGTCGAACTACTGGTCGGTGGCCGCGAACGCCTCTCCCGAGCAGGTCGCGGCGGCCACGAGCTACCTCGACCAGGCCGTCTTCGACGACGACTACACGACCTTCCTGCTCGAGAACGGCGGAGTCCCGCCCGTCGCGGGCATCGAGGACCAGCTCGCCGCTCAGCCCGACGCGAAGTTCCTGACCCTCGCCTACGGCATGGTGCGGGACGCGCCGAGCTTCCAGCTCTCATGGGATCAGGCGCTGCCGCCCGCGCAGGCGCAGGCGCTGCTCACCAACCTCGAGCAGATCTTCCTGCTGCAGATCACGCCCGAGCAGTTCTCCACCAACATGAACGCCACGATCGCCGGCTGATGACGCGATCGATCGAGTCCGGTGCGGCAGCCCGCCGCCGCACCGGACCCACCCTCTGGATGGCGGCGCCGTCGCTCGTGCTGTTCGGCCTGTTCGCGCTCCTGCCGCTGTTCGGCGTGATCGCGCTCAGCTTCACCGCCTGGGACGGACTCGGCACGCCCGCGTGGACCGGCCTGTCGAACTGGTCGCGCGTGCTCGCCGACCCCGCCATGCACAATGCCCTCTGGCTCTCGCTGGTCGTGGTCGTCACGGCGTGGCTCGTGCAGCTGCCGATCAGCCTCCTGCTCGGCGTGTTCATGGCGGGGCACCAGCGCTACCGCAACGTGCTCTCGATCCTGTACTTCCTGCCGCTGCTGTTCTCGTCGGCGGCGATCGCCATCGCGTTCCGCTCGCTCCTGGACCCCAACTTCGGACTGGGCCCGGCGAGCGGCATCGGCTGGCTCTCCCAGGACTGGCTGGGGGATCCGCGGCTCGCGCTCGGCGTCGTCGTGTTCGTCATCGCGTGGTCGTTCGTGCCGTTCCACTCCCTCCTGTTCCAGGCGGGAGTGCGGCAGATCCCGACCACGCTCTACGAGGCGGCCAGGCTCGACGGCGCGAACGCGAGGCAGATGTTCCTGCACATCACGCTGCCGCAGCTGCGGCACACGATCGTGACGAGCTCGACCCTCATCCTCGTCGGCTCGCTCACCTACTTCGACCTCGTCTACGTGCTCACGCAGGGCGGACCGGGCATCGCGACCCGCATCCTCCCCCTGCACATGTACCTGACGGGATTCCGCAACTTCGACATGGGCGGCGCGAGCGTCAGCGCCGTGATCCTCGTGGCCGTCGGCCTGTCGATCTCGCTCGTCCTCAACCGGGTGACGCGATCCAACACCATGGATTCGCAGCAGGAGGGGCTATGAACGCCGATGCCACGCGCCGGATCGCGCTGCAGGGCACGAAGCGCGCAAGGGGAGCGGAGAGCGCAGGCGGCGCGCGGCGGTTCGCGGGACAGCGCCCGAACCTCCTGGGCGGCCTGTTCGGCTGGCTCTGGCTGCTCGTCGTGATCGTGCCGATCTACTACATCGTCATCACGAGCATCCGCCGGCAGAGCGACTTCTACCGGGAGAACCCGCTCTCGTTCCCCTCGCACCCGTCGCTCGACGCGTACGGGCTCGTGCTGGAGAACGACTTCCTCCGGTACTTCGCCAACAGCCTCATCGTGACGGTCGGCACCGTCGTGCTCGTGCTGGCGGTCTCGATCATGGCGTCGTACGTGATCGTGCGCTCGAGGTCGCGGTTCGCGAAGCGCGTCTTCGACCTGTTCCTGATCGGGATCGCGATCCCGCTGCAGGCGACGATCATCCCCGTCTACTACCTCATCGTGCAGCTCGGCCTCTACGACACGCTGCTCGCCCTCGTGCTGCCCTCGGTCGCGTTCGCGACGCCCATCACCGTGCTCATCCTCGTCAACTTCCTGCGCGACATCCCGCAGTCGCTCTTCGAATCGATGCAGATGGACGGCGCCGGCGACTGGACGATGCTGCGGCACCTCGTGCTGCCGCTCGCGCGGCCCGCGCTCGTGACCGTGGGCATCTACAACGCGCTCTCCGTGTGGAACGGCTTCCTGTTCCCGCTCGTGCTCACGCAGAGCGCCGAGAACCGCGTGCTGCCGCTCTCGCTGTGGAGCTACCAGGGCGAGTTCACGACCAACATCCCGGCCGTCCTCGCCGCCGTCGTGCTGTCGGTCGTCCCGCTCGTCGCCGCCTACGCCGTCGGCCGGCGCCAGCTCGTGGCGGGACTCACCGCCGGATTCGGCAAATAGGCCGAGGGGCGGCGCCCCGACGGGAGCGCCGTCCCTCGACGCCGGCCGGCCGCATCGGGCTCGGCCGCCCATACGGCCGGGCGCGGTCGGGCGGCCGATGCCTCGCAACACCCGATCGAAAGGAGAAGAAGCATGGAGAACCCCAGCGCCGTGCTCCACACCGCCGGCGACCTCCGCATCGAGGACCGCCCCGTCCCGTCGCCCGAACCCGGACAGGTGCTCGTCGCCGTCCAGGCCGTGGGCGTCTGCGGCTCGGACGTCCACTACTACGAGCACGGCCGCATCGGCGGCTTCGTCGTCGAGACGCCCATGGTGCTCGGCCACGAGGCGGCCGGCGTCATCACGGGCGTCGGCGAGGGCGTCGACCCGGCGCGCGTCGGGCAGCTCGTCGCGCTCGAGCCCGGCATCCCGTGCCGCCGCTGCGACCAGTGCCGTGCGGGTCGCTACAACCTGTGCCCCGACGTGCGCTTCTTCGCCACCCCGCCCGTCGACGGCGCGTTCGCGCGCTACGTCGTGACGGATGCCGACTTCGCGTTCCCCGCGCCCGACGGCCTCGACGCGACGGCCGCCGCCATGGCCGAGCCCGTCTCCGTCGGCGTGTGGGCCGCGCGCAAGGCCGGCGTCGGCGTCGGCAGCCGCGTGCTCGTCACGGGCGCCGGACCGATCGGGCTCATCTGCGCCCAGGTCGCTCGCGCCTTCGGCGCCTCGAGCGTCGAGATCGCCGACGTCAACGAGCAGCGGCTCGCCGTCGCCGAGGCGCTCGGCCTCGACGTCGCCGCCGCGCGTCCGCCGCGCGCCGCGGAGGTCGACGTGCTCATCGAGTGCTCCGGTGCCGTCCCCGCCCTGCGCGCCGCCCTGCCCCGCATGGGGAGGGCCGGTCGCGTCGTGCTCGTCGGCATGGGCGCCGACGAGGCGCCGATCGACGTCGGCCTGCTGCAGAGCCGCGAACTCGTCGTGACCGGCACCTTCCGCTACGCGAACACCTACCCGGCCGCGCTCGAGCTCATCGCGACCGGCGCCGTCGACCTCCGGCCGCTGCTGACCGGCGAGTACCCCCTCGCCGAAACCGAGGCGGCGCTCCGAGCCGCCCGCGTCGACCCGAGCGCGTTGAAGGCCGTCGTGCTCCCGTGGGCGTGAGCGACCGGGCGGGCCTCCTGGCGCCGCCGGCGCCGACCGGCGGCGCCGACCGCCGGCGCCGCGCCGACCATGGCGCATCCCTCGAATCGCGTCTCCGAGACGCTGCAACACGACCTCGAACCCCAGAAACGGAGCCTCCGCTCATCATGACCACCGAATTCCACGTCGCCACGACCGGATCCGACGCCGCCGACGGCTCGTCGCACGCGCCCTTCCGCACGATCGACCGCGCCGCCCGCGAAGCGCGTCCCGGCGACACCGTGACCGTGCACGCGGGCACCTACCGGGAGTGGGTCGATCCCCGCCGCGGCGGCCTCAGCGATCGGCGCCGCATCACCTACCGCGCCGCCGAGGGGGAGCGCGTGCTCATCACCGGAGCCGAACCGGTGACCGGCTGGCGGCGCGCGGAGACCGGGACGGGGACGGGGACCGTCTGGACGGTCGAGGTGCCCAACGAGCTCTTCGGCGACTTCAACCCCTTCGCCGAGCTCGTCGAAGGCGACTGGCTGGTCGAGCGGGAGGACGGCCGTCCCACGCACCTGGGCGAGGTCTACCTGGACGGCGCGCACCTCTTCGAGGCGGCCGATCTCGCGGAGGTCGCCGGCGGCGCCGTCCGCACCACCGTCGTCGACCACTGGACCGGCACGACCGCCGCCGTGGCCGACCCCCGGGCGACGAGCCGGCGCTGGTACGCCGAGGTCGGCGACGAGCGGACCACGATCTGGGCGAACTTCCAGGACGCCGACCCGAATGCCGGGCTCGTCGAGATCAACGTGCGCCGCTCCGTCTTCTTCCCCCGGCGCACTCACGTCGACTACATCACGGTCAGCGGCTTCGAGCTCGCCCAGGCGGCCACCCCCTGGGCTCCGCCGACCGCCGACCAGCCGGGCCTCGTCGGACCCAACTGGGCCAAGGGCTGGATCATCGAGGACAACCTCATCCACCACGCCAAGTGCTCGGGCGTCTCGCTCGGCAAGGAGGCGACGACGGGGCACAACTTCTCCACCGAGCGGGGGGACAAGCCCGGATACCAGTACCAGCTCGAGTCCGTGTTCACCGCGCTCGACTACGGCTGGGACGAGACGAGCATCGGCTCGCACGTCGTCCGCCGCAACACGATTCGAGACTGCGGGCAGAACGGCATCGTCGGGCACCTCGGCGCCGTGTTCTCGACCATCGAGCACAACCACATCCACGGCATCGCCGTCGACCGGGAGTTCTACGGGTACGAGATCGCCGGGATCAAGCTGCACGCCGCGATCGACGTGGAGATCCTCGGCAACCGCATCCACGACTGCACGCTCGGCACGTGGCTGGACTGGCAGACGCAGGGCACCCGGCTCAGCGGCAACCTCTACTACGGCAACAGCCGGGACCTCTTCGTCGAGGTCAGCCACGGACCCTACCTGGCCGACCACAACCTCTTCGCCTCGCCGGCCTCGCTCGAGCTGTTCAGCCAGGGCGGCGCCTTCGTCCACAACCTCATCGGCGGCACGGTGCGCCTCCAGCCCGTGCCGGACCGCGCCACGCCGTACCATCGCCCGCACAGCACGCGCGTGGCCGGCTACGCCGTGGTCTTCGGCGGGGACGACCGCTTCATCGGCAACCTCTTCCTCGGCGCGGGCACGACCGCGGCGTACGGCGACGGGGCCGAGGGCTTCGGCGCGGCGGTCCACGGCACCGCCGGCTACGACGGGCACCCCGCCGACTTCGACGAGTACCTCGCCCGGCTGGCCGCCCGGCCCGCCGGCGACCACGAGCGCTTCGCGGGCGTGCCGCAGGCCGTCCTCATCCGCGACAACGTCTACGCGTCCGGGGCGTCCGCCTACGCGGGCGAGCGGGGGGCGCTCGCCTTCGACGCCGACTTCGGCATCCGCGTCGAGGACGAGGGCGACGAGGTCCACCTCGTGACCGACCTGCCCGAGGGCTTCGCGCGGAGCTCGATTCCGCTCGTCGACGGCCGGGAGCTCGGGCGGGTCCGGCTCGTCGACGCCGAGTTCGAGGATCGCGATGGCCGTCCCGTGCGGCTGGACCGCGACCTGACGGGGACCGTCAAGGAGACCGGCCGGGCCTATCCGGCGGGTCCGCTCGCCGGCCTCGCCGCCGGGCCCCGGCGCACGCGCGTGTGGTGACACGCCGCGGCCTCCGCATTCGCGAGCGCTCCGCCCGCCCGGCCCGTGCCGCCCGGCGGCGTCGCGGCCGCCCCGGCGGCACGACCGCCTTCACCAGCATCCCCACCCCCAGCACACCGACCACCAGAAAGCGACGCTCATGTCCCTCACCCCCACGCGCGACGACAAGTTCTCCTTCGGACTGTGGACCGTCGACTACTCAGGCGCCGACCCCTTCGGCGGCCCCACGCGCCCGCGCCTCGACGTCGCGCACGTCGTCGAGAAGCTCGCCGGGCTCGGCGCCTACGGGCTCACCTTCCACGACGACGACCTCTTCGCCTTCGGCTCCACGGATGCCGAGCGCCAGGCGCAGATCGACAAGCTGAAGGGCGCCCTCGCCGACACCGGCCTGGTCGTGCCCATGGTCACCACGAACCTCTTCTCCGCCCCCGTCTTCAAGGACGGCGGCTTCACCTCGAACGACCGCGCCGTGCGCCGGTTCGCGCTGCGCAAGGTGCTCCGCAACCTCGACCTCGCCGCCGAGCTGGGAGCTGCGACCTTCGTCATGTGGGGCGGCCGCGAGGGTGCCGAGTACGACTCCGCGAAGGACGTGCGCTCGGCCCTCGAGCGCTACCGCGAGGCCGTGAACCTGCTCGGCGACTACGTCGTCGACAAGGGCTACGACATCCGCTTCGCGATCGAGCCCAAGCCCAACGAGCCCCGCGGCGACATCCTGCTGCCCACCCTCGGCCACGCGATCGCGTTCATCGACTCGCTCGAGCGCCCCGAGCTCGTGGGCGTCAACCCCGAGGTCGGGCACGAGCAGATGGCGGGCCTCAACTTCACCGCCGGCATCGCGCAGGCGCTGCACCACGGCAAGCTGTTCCACATCGACCTCAACGGACAGCGCGGCATCAAGTACGACCAGGACCTCGTGTTCGGCCACGGCGACCTGCACAACGCCTTCTCGCTCGTCGACCTGCTGGAGCACGGCGGGCCCGGCGGCGTGCCCGCCTACGACGGCCCTCGCCACTTCGACTACAAGCCCTCGCGCACCGAGGACGAGGACGGCGTGTGGGCGTCAGCTGCGGCGAACATGCGCATGTACCTCCTGCTCAAGGAGCGCGCGGCCGCGTTCCGCGCCGACCCGGAGGTGCAGGAGGCGCTCGCCGCCGCGCGGGTCGCTGAGCTGTCGGTCCCGACCCTCGGCGCGGGGGAGTCGGTCGACGAGCTGCTCGCCGATCGCTCGGCCTACGAGGACTTCGACGCGGGAGCCTACTTCGGCGGCAAGGGGTTCGGCTTCGTCCGGCTCCAGCAGCTGGCGACCGAACACCTCCTCGGCGCCCGCTGAACCGCCCGCATCGATCACCCACCGGAGCCCCGAGAGAACGGAACGGACATGACCCTCGTCGCCGGCGTCGACTCCTCGACGCAGTCCTGCAAGATCGTCGTGCGCGACGCCGGCACCGGACGCCTCGTGCGCACGGGCCGCGCCCCGCATCCGGCCGGCACCGAGGTGCACCCGGACGCCTGGTGGCGGGCGCTGCGCGAGGCCGTGGCCGACGCCGGCGGGCTGGCGGACGTCTCGGCGATCTCGATCGCGGGGCAGCAGCACGGCATGGTCGCGCTCGACGGCCGGGGCGAGGTCGTGCGGCCCGCGCTGCTGTGGAACGACACGCGCTCGGCGGGCGCGGCGGAGGACCTCGTGCGCGAGCTCGGCGCGGAGGCGTTCGCGCGACGCACGGGCGTCGTGCCGGTCGCCTCGTTCACGGCCACCAAGCTGCGCTGGATGCGGGACGCCGAGCCGGCGAACGCGCTCCGTGTCGCGGCGGTCGCGCTGCCGCACGACTGGCTGAGCTGGCGTCTGCGCGGCTACGGCCCCGAGGGCGCGCCCGACGCCCCGCTCGGCCCCGTGCTCGACGCGCTCGCCACCGACCGCTCGGACGCCTCGGGCACCGCCTACTGGGGCGCCGACGGCTACGACCGGGAGCTGCTGGTCGCGGCGCTCGGCCACGACGCCGTGCTCCCGCGCGTGCTCGGCCCCGCCGAGCCCATGGGCTCGACGGTCGCCGGAGCGCTCGAGGGCGCGCCGGACGGCATCCTCGTGGGCGCAGGGGCGGGGGACAACGCGGGAGCCGCGCTCGGGCTCGACGCGCGGCCGGGCGACGCGATCGTCTCGATCGGCACGAGCGGAACCGTCTTCGCGGTCACCCGCGAGCCGGTGCTCGATCCGAGCGGCGTCGTCGCGGGCTTCGCGGACGCCGCGGGGCAGTGGCTGCCGCTCATCGCGACGCTCAACGCTGCGCGCGTGCTCGACGCGATCGCGGGCCTGCTCGGCGTCGACCATGACGAGCTCGGCCGGCTCGCGCTCGAGGCGTCGCCGGGTGCGGGCGGCTTGACGCTCGTGCCCTACTTCGAGGGCGAGCGCACGCCGAACCTGCCCGACGCGACGGCGTCGCTGCTCGGCATGACGCTCGCGAGCACGACGCGGCCGAACCTCGCGCGCGCGGCGATCGAGGGACTCCTCGGCGGTCTCGCGGCGGGGCTCGACGCCGTGCGCGGTCAGGGGGTCGACGCCCGTCGCATCCTGCTCATCGGCGGGGCCGCCCAGAACCCGGCGGTGCGGCGGATCGCGGCCGAGGCGTTCGACGTGCCCGTTGCGGTGCCCGCGCCGGGGGAGTACGTGGCCGACGGCGCCGCGCGGCAGGCCGCGTGGGCGCTGACCGGATCGCGGCCCGACTGGCCGGTCGCGTACGCGGAAGAACCGTGAAGGGCCCGCCGCGACGGCGTCGGCCGCTCGTCGGTCGCCGCCGGCTCCCGAGACGGGACGGAGCGAGGGAGGGCGCCGAAGCGCGGTCGGGAAGCGCGCAGCCGGTGAGGAGGACGAGATGAGCCGGATCGCTCTGCGGCACGGGGACTACGAAGCCTGGATCGACACGGGCGGGGCGCGGCTCGCCGCGCTCCGCTTCCGGCGGCGCGACCTCGTCGTGCCGCTCGCGGCCGGCGACGTCGAGCTCGCCTACAGCGGAGCCGTGCTCGCTCCGTGGCCGAATCGCGTCGTCGACGGCCGCTACCGCTTCGGCGGGCGTCTCCACGAGCTCGAGCAGACCGAACCTCTGCGGGGCCACGCGCTGCACGGGCTCGTGACCGAGCGGGAATGGGAAGTGGTGCGCGTCACCCGGAACGCGGTGCGTCTGACCGTGACGATCGACCACGAGCCGGGCTATCCGTTCCGTCTCGCGCTCGCGGCGGAGTTCGCACTGGGCGTCGACGGGCTGAGACAGGCCGTGCGGGCCGAGAACGTCGGCGACGCGACGGCGCCCTACGGGGTCGGCGTCCATCCCTATCTGACCGCCGGCGAGGGCACGCTCGACTCGTGGGAGGCGCGCATCCCGGCATCCGTGCACATCCCGACGGACGGACCGCGATTGCTCCCGCTCGAGCCCCGGCCGGTCGCCGAGTCGTTCGACTTCCGAACGCCTCGACGGCTCGGCTCGACCCGCATCGACCACGCCTTCGGCGGATGGGAGACGGATGCGCCGCAGGTCGACCTCCGCGCCCGAGATGGAGCGGGCGTGCGGATGAACTGGGACCCTCGTCTTCCCTGGCTGCAGGTCTGCACGGCCGACGACGCCGATCCGCGTCTGCGCCGAAGAGGCCTCGCGGTCGAGCCGATGTCGTGCCCGCCCGACGCGTACAACAGCGGACGGGACCTCGTCGCCCTCGAGCCGGGAGCGGTGCACCGGGCGTGGTGGAGGATCGAACGGCTGCCGCCGGGCTCGTGAGGCGCCGGCAGCCGGCACGGCGTCCACGGCATCCGCGTCTTCGGCTCGGTCGTGTTCACAGCGGCACGACCGAGGGCGAGGGCGCTGCGAGGTTCGCGCGACGGGGGCCCCGCTCGCAGGCGTCGACGGGCGAGGAGGCCGGGGAATCGCATCCGATCGAGCGCATCGGGACGAACCTCCTCGAGCAGCTCGATGACATCGAGCGCTACCTCGCGGCGGCGCGCGAGCACGGTCGCGCCGGATTCGCGCCGCGGACGGCGGCGTACGCCGCGGCGAGCCCGGGGTCATCCGCGCCGCGGCGCTGTTCGAGAACGACGACTTCGCCCGGATCCTCGGGCACGTGCCGACCGCTGCCCGGCGCGGGGTCCTCACGACGCGCGACATCGTGGCGCATGCCGGGCGCGCGTCGATGGACGACGACGTGTTCTGGCGGACCATCGAGGGCGACCTGCCCGCGTTCGTCGAGGAGCTGCGTCGTCGCGCCGCTCGCTCGTCCTGACCGACGGCGTCGGTCGCCGCACGATCGCCGGGGAGGCCGCCGCGTTCCACCCGCGACATCGACCCGGCTCAGCCGGCGATGCGGATCGTCACGTCCTGCCCGTCGAGGCGCATCACCCCGTCGAGGTCGTCGGTGGTGCCGATGCGCACCAGCTGATCGGAGTGGCCGAGCGCGCCGGCGTCGGTGAAGAAGCCGAGGTTGCCCCAGGGGATGGAGGAGAAGAGGTCGCCGGCCTTCGGCGTCATGCCGGCGTTGCCAGTGGTGTCGAACCCGCGGGGCGGGTACGCGATCTTCTCCATCCCGGCGTAGTCCTCGAACGGGAGCGTCATCGGCAGCATCGACAGGAAGTCTCGCGTCGTGGGGGTGTCCTCGACGATCGTGACGCGCACGACCGTGTCGCCCGCGGCGAAGCGCACGACGGTCCCGGCGATCGAGTCCGGCGCGACCGAGTCCGACGCGGTGGGCGTCCCCTGCTCGGGGGAGCTCGGCGACGACGGAGCGGCGGGCGGCGTCGACGAGGGGCCCGAGGCGGTGCCGCCGCCTGCGGGCGATGCGCCGCAGCCGCCATCGCGCCGCTCGCCGGGCTCGGCGGGGAGCGCACGGCGGTGCCCATGGCGGTGCTCATGATCGGTTGCATCCTGCTGTCGATCGTCGGGCTCGTCATGGCCCGGCCGGCTCGGGTCGCGGCCGGCTGAGCCGGCCGCTCCTCGGGCGCCGGAGCGGCGGCGGGGGGGCCAGCGCATCGTGCTGAGCCCCGCCCCGCCAGTGCGCGGCTATCCGTGCACTCGCAGTTCCTCCCGCACCCCGGCGGGGCCGCCTAGCGTGAGGAGACCATCACGAAGGACTTCCTTGAACCGTCTCCTCACCTCCTCGTCCGCCCTGTTCTGGGGGCTGCAGTTCGCGTTTCTGAACCCCGTCCTCGCGCTCCTGCTCGTCGGCCTCTACGGCGCCACGCCGGCCGACGTCGGCTGGGTGCTCGCGGTCTACAACGCGGGCGGCCTGGTCTTCTCGCTCGTCATCCCCGCCTGGGCCGACCGGACCGGCGACTACCTGCGGCCGATGCTGCTCTGCGCCGTGCTCACGATCGCCCTCTCCAGCGCCCTCGCCCTGGCCACCGCGCTGCCCCTGGCGGTGATCGCTCTGATCGCGCTCGGCGGCCCGGCCGGCGTGGGCAGCACGCTGCTGTTCGCCGACCTGCGCCGCTCCGGCGCGTCGACGAGCGACGTGATGAACACCCGCGCGATCGTGTCGTTCGCCTGGGTCGCGGGCCCGCCGGCCGCGACGCTCGTCATGGGCATCCTCGGGGACGGCTCGATCCTCGGCGTGCTCGCCGCGGTCGGCGTGCTGAACGTCGCCACCACCGTGCTGATGATCCGCCGGCACCGCGCGGGCGCGGGCGCAGCCGCCTCCGCCGCGTCGGCGAGGAGCGAGTCGGAGCGCCCCTCGCTCAGGATGCCGATGGTCGTGGCGATCGTCGCCGCCTTCGTGCTGCTCCAGGCCACGAACAGCGCCGTCATGTCGATCCTGACCCTGTTCACGACCGCCGAGCTCGGGCTCCCGGTGTTCTGGGGCGGCGTCACCCTGGGCGTCGCCGCGCTGCTGGAGATTCCCGCGCTCTGGCTGATCGGGCGGTTCGGCGACCGCGTCTCCACGCACGCGCTCCTCATGAGCGGGTGCGCGGCGGGCGTCCTGTACTACGTCGCGCTGGCGCTCCTGCGCGACCCCGTCTCGCTGCTCGCCGCCCAGCTGCTCAACGCCTGGTTCTTCGCCACGGTCTCCGGGATCGGGATGACCCTCTTCCAGCGGATCATCCCGCGTCCCGGGCTCGCCACCGGCATCTACATGAACACGCGGAAGGTCGGCTCGATCGTCTCTGGCCCGATCATCGCGATCGCCGGGTTCGCGCCGCTGGGCTACCCGGGGATGTTCGCCGTGTGCGCGGGGCTCACCGTTCTCGCGGCGATCGTGCTCCTCGTCGCGCATCTGGCGGCGCGACGGAGCGCCAGCCGGGTTCCCCTGGACCGAGCCGCTGAAGCCGAATAGTCGAGAGGGAGAGGGGTGCACTGGCAGTTCCTCCTCGCCGGGCGCCGGTCGTCGTAGCGTGGGCGGCATGGACCATCGAACGGACAGCGCGGAGTTCCTGCGCACCCGGCGCGACCGCATCACGCCCGAGCAGGCGGGCATCATCGGCGGCGGTCGCCGTCGGGTGCCGGGGCTCCGCCGCGAGGAGGTGGCGATGCTCGCCGGCATCAGCGTCGAGTACTACGCCCGCATGGAGCGCGGCGACCTCCGCGGCGTCTCCGCCGAGGTCCTCGACGCCCTGGCGCGCACGCTGGGACTCGACGAGGCCGAGACCGACCACCTCGCCGACCTCGCCCGGGCCGCCGGCCCCACCCCTCCGCGGAGCCGTAGGAGCAAGCCTGCCGCCTCCACGGCGACCGTCGAGCTGCAGCGGTTCCTGGACGCCGTGACCGGCGCGCCGACGTACGTGCGAGACCGGCGCCTCGACTTCGTCGCCGCGAACCCGTTCGGCCGGGCCCTCTACGCGCCGCTCCTCGACGACCCGTCGAACCGGGGGAACACCGCCCGGTTCACGTTCCTCAGCCCCGCGTCGCGGCTCTTCTTCCCCGATTGGGAGCGGAACGCCGACGATCTCGTCGCCACGCTGCGGACCTACGCCGGGCGCAGCCCCCTGGACCGGGGGCTCACCGACCTGATCGGCGAGCTCGTCACCCGATCCGACGCGTTCCGGCTGCGGTGGGCGCGGCACGACGTGCGCCATCACCGCTCGGGCCTCAAGCGCATCCACCACCCCGCCGTCGGCGATCTCGAGCTGTCCTACCAGGCGATGGAGCTCCCGGCGAACCCGGACTGGTTCATGTTCGCCTATACCGCCGCCCCCGGCACGCCCACGGCCGAGCGCCTCGCCCTGCTCGGCAGCCTCGCGGCGACCGCGGACGAGGAGCAGGCCCGGCGATCCGGCTGAGCCGCGTGCACCCGGAAATCGGACGGTTTCGGCTGTTCAGGACAGTCCTGAACAGCCGAAACCGTCCGATCCGCGGAACCCGGCGGGGCGCGACCCGGCATCCGGTCGAGTCGCCCGCCGTCGCGAAGGACGTACTGCCGGTTCCTTCTTTGGCATCGACGCGGGATCTAGCGTCGAAGGCATGAGCACGAACCTCACCCTCAACAACGGCGTCGAGATGCCCGCCCTGGGCTTCGGCGTCTTCCAGACCCCGCCCGAGCAGACCGTCGCCTCCGTCGCCGAGGCCCTCCGCGTCGGCTACCGCCTCATCGACACCGCCGCGTCGTACTTCAACGAGCGCGAGGTCGGCGAGGGCATCCGCGCCTCCGGCATCGACCGGTCCGAGGTGTTCATCGAGACGAAGCTCTGGATCTCGGACTACGGCTACGACGAGGCCCTGCACTCGTTCGACAAGTCCGCCGGCAAGCTCGGCGTGGAGCGGATCGACCTCCTGCTGCTCCACCAGCCGCTGACCGCCGACTTCGAGCGGACGATCGGCGCGTACAAGGCGCTCGAGACGCTCCTCGCCGACGGCCGGGTGCGCGCCATCGGCGTGTCCAACTTCATGCCCGAGGTGCTGGAGCGGCTGCTCGCCGAGACCAGCGTGGTCCCGGCGGTGAACCAGGTCGAGGTGCACCCCTACTTCGCCCAGCCGGACGTGCAGGCGGCGGACGCGGCGCACGGCATCCTGACCCAGGCGTGGTCGCCCATGGGCGGCATCACCAGCTACCGGGGCGACTCGACCCGCTCGACCTTCGACGATCCGGCGATCGGCGCGATCGCGGCCGCGCACGGGAAGACTCCCGCGCAGGTCATGCTGCGCTGGCATCTGCAGGAGGGCCGCTCCGCGATCCCCAAGTCGGTGAACCCGGCGCGCACCGCCGCGAACTTCGACGTGTTCGGCTTCGAGCTGACCGCGGACGAGCTCGCCCGGATCGACGCGCTGGACACGGGCGTGCGGGGCGGGCCGGACCCGGCGACGGTGACGGTGGAGTCGTTCCACCGCGACATCCCCGAGGCCTGAGCAGCTCGAGGAACGCAGCCTGCCGACCGCGACTCGCACTGCGACACACTCACGATGCGAGTCGCGGAGTGAGTGCGAGTGCGACTGAGACAGTGCGAGTGCGACTCTCACTCCGGCCCGCACCCACCGTCGTGGTCGTGAGCTTCTGCGTGATGCTTGAGAGCCGCTGGTTCACCGCCGCCCGCACAAGACAGGAAAATACGCCAACAGATCCTCTATACCGCGATCTGTTCCCGTATTCTCCTGGGTTCTGCACAGCGCCCCACAACAACGTCCCGGCCACATACGTTCGACGCATGAGCACCGGCCGCCCCTCCTTGTTCTCGATCGGCCACCCGTACGACCGGGACAGCGAGCTGTTCCAGTGCGACTACGACTTCGAGTCCGATCCGGCTGAGGGCGTCCACGTCGCTGAGGTGCGGCTCGACGAGACGATGCAGGAACCCGGTGACGTGCTCGACTACCTCGACGACTACGGGGAGGACTGGCACCTGACGCTGAAGCTCGAGAAGGTCCTGGATGCGGCGCCCGACGCTCCTCCCGTGGTCTGCGTCGCCGGCCGCTGCGCCGCTCCGCCCGAAGACGGCTTCTTCGGCGAGGACGATCCCGACGGCCTCCGTTTCGATTGGGCGCGCTTCGACCTCTCCGAGGTCAACCGCGGCATCCGCGAATATCTGTCGTAGAGGCGGGCGAGTCGGGAGAGCACGCGTCCGGGCGGCGGTGCAGCGGCGACGGTCAGGCGGCCCTCGTGGCGTCGATTTCGGTGTGATCGCGATCCACGTGCCGGACGAGTCGATCGCGGTGAGGTCGACGACACGGCAACGATGGTCGGCAACTCCGGGTTGAGCATGCGCACGGTCACCCCGCCACGCGAGCGATGGGGTTCGGCGTCGCCTCGTCGCAGTGGATGCCGAGCCTCGGCGCATAGCCTGCACGGACTGCAGTCGTTCTGCTTCGACGCTCGGAGCTCATCTCCGAACGCAAGCGGCACGCAGGAGGCACGAGTTGCCGGCAGCACCGCACGAACCGTATGATTCCGCGCCTCCCGCAGGGGCGGCCTCGGCCGCGTCCCCGAGGTCACGGCATCCACTGCTCCAGCGCGCTCGCCGGCTGGGGACCCTCGAGGACGCGGGACGCGCCCGCGTCCTCGTCGCCGGGGCGTGTCTCGACGGCCGCCCGCCGTACGAGCTGTGCGAGCTCACGGCGGGACGCGACGCCGAGCTTGCGGTAGATGCTCCGCAGATGCGTCTTGAGCGTGTTCTCGGAGACCGAGAGCCGCGCCCCGATCTGCTTGAGGGGCGCCGTGGTGTCGAGGGCGAAGAACACTTCGCGCTCGCGCGGGGAGAGCAGGCCGAGCTCCTGGAGCGGGCTGCGGGCGAAATCGGCCAGCGGGCGGTCGTCCGGGGCGCGGCGGAGCAGGGCCCAGAGCGTCGCCCGGGTCGCGAGCGAGGTCTCGATGGCCGCAGCGGCCGAGCGCGTCTCCTCGAGCACGCGAGCGGCCTCGGTCAGGGCGTGGTTGCGCGGCGCGCCGGCGCCGCTCGCATCGATCCGAGTCACGGCGGCGCGCGCTCGTCGCCCGGCCGAGTCTCGGAGGCCGCCCGGCCCGTCGTCGGCGTGCATGGGCTGAAGACGGCTCCGCGCCGCATCCAGGAGCGCCGCGGGAGCGGTGGCGTCCTGATCGAACGCTGCGTTCACGGCCTCGTCGAAGTCTCCCTGAGCCAGGGCGAGATCCGCGATGTCGGCGTTCAGGACCGAGCGGACGAGCGTCCCGGGCCCCGCGTAGGCGCCCAGGTTCACGAAGGCGCGCCGGGCCGTGACGAGCGCCTGGGACGGCTCTCCCCAGAGGAGCGCGATGCGAGCGCGTGCGTGGACGGCCAGCCAGCCGAACGGCGAGCGCTCCGCGCGTTCGTCGATCGCGTCGAGCGCGGTGAGGGCCGCCCGGCGGTCGGCATCCGCGAGAGCGCGCAGGAGCGGGACGAAGAGCGTCGCCGACTCGTAGAGGAATATCCACGTGCCGGGTCGCGCCGTGCGCCTCGTCGGGGCGGCGTCGACGTACCGCTCAGCCTGGTCCGGAGCGTCCGCCAGGAGGTGGCAGAGCGCGAGGTACGCGCGGGCGAACCTCGCCGTGGGATGCTCCGTCCATGCGGCGCTGCGCTCGGCGTCGTGGAAGGCGCGCAGGGCGTCCTCATAGCGGCCTTTGAGCAGGAGGGTCGTGCCGATCAGGATGAACGCACCCGGCGCGAGATCCTCCGCGCTCTCATCGGAGGGGTGGGCGCGGACGTGTTCGCCGAGCACTTCGCCGTGGGCGAGCGCCGAGTCGAGCCGCCCCCAGAGGCGCTCGCTCTCGATTCGCGAGAAGAGCTCGAGGATGCTTCGCGTCGTGGGCCTGACCGGGACGCCCGCCTCGATCGCCTCGACCTGACCGAGCAGGTCGGGCGGCACGTGCACGCTGCCGCGGGTGAGGGAGCGGATGAGCGCCTCGATGATCACGAACGTCGATTCCCGCCGCACGACATCGGGCGGGATCTGCGCGAAGATCGCGGGCCAGGCGGCAGGGTCCGTCATGCTGATGCGCGCGAGATGAGCGCGGGCGAACTGCAGCACGCTCGCCCAGTCGCCATCATCGGCGGCTTCGAGCGCCTGGCGCGCGAGCGCGGCGTCGGCCGAGCTCGGGTCGGCGACGGGGATCATACGGATGCGGTCCGCGCGCTCCGAAGCGAGTCCGAGGCCGTCGCGGTCCGAGCGCCGGGCCTCCGTGGAGCGGGCCGGTTCCGCCGCGGGCGCGGACGGCCGTCCGCGGCTCCCGAGATCGGGGTCGTTCGGCGGGAGCTCTCGGCGCATTTTAGTGATGGTACGTACCGTTCGGGGTGGTTCCGGGGGATTGCGGGGGAAGTCGTGGCAAAGAAGCGCGGTGGCGATCCGCGGGTGGAGCTCCTCCTCGAGGAACGCGAGGAAGCGAGGAAGCGGTCGGCGCGGGGCGCGCCCAGCACGTCGAAGAACCGATCCACCTGCCCGGCGCCCAGCGTCTCCGCGTGCAGGCGCATGAACTCGACGAGCGTCGGCGGAAGCGGCTCCCCGGCCGGCACGAGGTCGCGGTTCCGGACGATCAGCGGGTCGATGCCCGAGTCGAGCGGGTAGCCGACGTTCACCTGGACGAAGGGCGCGTCGGCATGGCGGCCACTTCGCCGGAGAACGCCCGGTGCATCTTCTCGTAGAGCCCGCCGTGGAACTGCGCGTCGAGCGCATAGACCACGGGAGAGGGGCCGGCCCCGGGGCGATAGCCGTTGGGCAGCGAGACCGACACGCAGAAGCGGTCGCCGACGGCGTCGGAGTCGATCTCGAAGTAGTCGGCCTGCAGCTGGGCGATGCGGGCCGAGAACCCGAACTGCTCGCCAGCCGGCGGTAGGGAGCGGAGCGGCCGCGGCGGTCGCGCGCCTCGGCGAGACCGCGCTGCGCGGATCCGGATGCAGGGACAGCTCGCGCCGGAAGCAGCCGAGGGTTGCCGCCTCGCTGTCGTGGATGCGCGCGTGCCGGGCGCGGAAGCCGTCGTCCATGAAGGTGAGCCACACCAGGTTCCGCGCCTCGGCGGGGACCGCGGCGGAGTCGAACAGGACGGCGGCGGCGAGCGGGTTCCAGGCGAGCCCGTTCATGCCGGCTCCCAGCACGATGGCGGACGTCTGCGCGATGCTGACATCGGCCGGGCTCAGCGAGCGTCGCCGGGCCTGCAGGAACGCTCCGAGCTCTCGAGCGCGACCGCTTGCCACCATGCCTCCATCATCGCGTGCGGGCGTGCGGGCGTGCGGGCGTGCGGGCGTGCGGGCGTGCGGGCGATCGGCCGCGTCGCGCCAGGCCCGCCACCGGCGTGGCGGCGGAGGCCCGATCCCCGCCGATCTGGCGACGGGAACCGGGCCTCGGCCGCGGGTCAGCATCTCTCCTCGAAGGTCAGCGCTTCTCCGCGAAGCTCAGAGCCGGTCCGCGAAGAACGGCACGACCGTCTTCAGCGCCTCGCCGGCGCCGTTGGGCCGGTCGTACAGGTCGTAGTGCGAGACGCCCTCGAGCACCAGCAGCCGCTTGTCGGCGGATGCGGCTCGCTCGTAGATTTCGTGACCGTCCCTGAACGCGCCGAACGCGCCCTGCTTGTCGCCGACCACGACCAGCAGCGGCTGGTCGAGGAGCTGCTCGGCCAGGTGGAACGCGTCCCAGCCGAGGGCGGCCGCTCCGTGCGCGACCTCGAACAGCACGCAGCCGTTCGCCGACTCGCCGCGCGGGGTGCGGTAGTAGTCGAACGCCTCGACGATGTCGATGTCGCCGACGGCCTGCGCGCCCTCCGCGGAATCCGGGAGCATGCCGTTCACCGCGCTCTCGGCGCCGCGGGCCTCCGCCGTGCGCTGCGCCGCCGTGCCGCCGAGCGCGGCCAGGACGCCCGCGCTGCCGCCGAGCGACTCGCGCATCATGCGGCCGTAGTTCACGCCCGTGATGGAGACGACGGCCTTGAACCGCTTCTCCGTCTTCGCGGCCGCGAGCGTGTACCCGCCGCCGCCGCAGACCCCGAGCACGCCGATCCGCTCGGCGTCGACGTAGGGGAGCGTCACGAGGTGATCGACGACGCGGCTGAAGTCCTCGACGCGCTGGCTCGGGTCCTCCAGGCGCCGCGGCTCGCCGCCGCTCGCCCCCTGGAAGCTGGCGTCGAACGCGATGACGACGAAGCCCGCCTCGGCGAGCGCCTGCGCGTAGACGTTGCCGGAGGTCTGCTCCTTGCAGCTGCCGATCGGGTGCGCCGACACGATCGCCGGATAGGTCTTCGCCGCGTCGAACGCGGGCGGGAGGTGGAGATCGGCCGCGATGTCCCAGTACATGTCGCGGTTGCGGACGGTGATGTGCTCGATCGTGCTCATGGGCTGGTTCGCTCCTCGATCCGACTCGGAGAGGCCGGTCCTCTCACGACGTCGATCCTGCGCGGGGACCGGAGGGATGCGGCAGGCACGGTCCCTGCCTGGGAGGGATCCTTCCTACGCTGAGCCCCCGGTCTGCTCCTACCGTGGAGGGCATGAACGCATCGCCCCAGCTGCGCGCCCTCGGCGAGTTCTTCCGCGCCCGCCGGGACGAGGCGTCCCCGGACGCGCTTCCCCCGCACCTGATCAGCACCGCCGCGAAGCGGAAGGTCTCCGGGCTGCGGCGCGAGGAGGTCGCGCATCTGGTCGCGGTCAGCACCGACTACTACACCCGCGTGGAGCAGGGACGGCTGGCCCCCTCCGATCAGGTGTTCGTCGGGCTGTGCCGTGCGTTCGCGCTCTCCTCCGAGCAGACGGCCTACGCCGAGGACCTCCTCAGCCGCGCTCGCGGATACACCCTCGCCCCGCCGGGACGGGAAGCCGCTCACGGCCGCCTTCAGCTGCTCCTCGACCAGCTCACCGAGCTGCCCGGCATCGTGCTCGGCGCCCGCATGGACGTCCTCGCGTGGAACCCGCCCGCGGCGGCGCTCCTGACCGACTTCTCCCGGCTGCCCGTCTCCGAGCGCAACTACGTGTCGCTCACATTCACGCATCCGCAGATCCGCGACCTCTACGAGGACTGGGAGTCCGTGGCGCGCACCTGCGTCGGAGTGCTGCGCCGGGCGGCCGCCGAGAACCCCGACGACCCGGAGCTGGCCGCGCTCGTGGGCCGGCTCTCCATCGCCAGCGACGACTTCCGCAGATGGTGGGCCGAGCACCGAGTCGCCGAGCAGGACTTCGGGACGAAAACGCTGCATCACCCTCTCGTCGGCCGGATGCGACTGAACTGGGATTCGTTCACGTACGCGGGCGCGGCCCGGCAGCAGCTCGTCCTCTGGTCGGCGGAGGCGGGCACCCCGGATGCCGCGGCGCTCGCTGCGCTGGCGGACGGCGCGCGGCGTTCCGCGGAGCCCCGCGCGGGCGGAGCGGAGCAGCCCGGCGTGCGCTCCTCCGCCGAGTGAGGAGGGCGCCCCGGCTTGAGCGCGCCCGGCTTCGCTGTCAGGGTGGAGGCATCCCTCCCCACGACAGGAGCACACTCGTGACGCCTCATCTCGCCGCCCCCGACCGCTACGACGGACCGATGCGCTACCGCCGCAGCGGCCGCTCGGGACTGGACCTGCCGCTGCTGTCGCTCGGCTTCTGGCACAACTTCGGCGATGACCGGCCGTTCGAGACGCAGCGCGCGATCGCGCTGCGCGCCTTCGACCTCGGGATCACGCACTTCGACCTCGCGAACAACTACGGGCCGCCCTACGGCTCGGCCGAGATCAACGCCGGACGCCTCTTCGCCTCCGATCTCGCGCCCTACCGAGACGAGCTGATCGTCTCCACGAAGGCGGGCTGGGACATGTGGCCGGGCCCGTACGGCCAGGGCGGCGGCTCGCGCAAGTACGTGCTCGCCTCGCTCGACCAGTCGCTCGGGCGGCTCGGGCTCGACTACGTCGACATCTTCTACTCGCACCGCTTCGACCCGACCACCCCGCTCGAGGAGACGGCGGAGGCGCTGTCGACGGCGGTGCGACAGGGCAAGGCGCTCTACGTCGGCATCTCGTCCTACTCCGCGGACGACTCCCGCACCATGGCGCGCCTGCTGCGCGAGGCGGGCACGCCGCTGCTCATCCACCAGCCGTCCTACTCGATGCTGAACCGCTGGATCGAGACCGACGGGCTGCTCGACGCCGCGGCCGACGAGGGCTTCGGCGTCATCGGCTTCACCGCGCTCGCGCAGGGCCTGCTCACCGACCGCTACCTCCACGGCATCCCCGAGGGCTCGCGCGCCTCGCAGGGCAAGTCGTTCAATCCCGACTGGCTGTCCGACGACATGCTCGACCGGCTGCGCGCCCTGGCCGGGATCGCCGCCGCGCGCGAGCAGTCGCTGGCGCAGCTCGCGCTCGCCTGGGCGCTGCGCGACGAGCGCGTGACGTCGCTCGTCATCGGGGCGTCGTCGACGGCGCAGCTGGAGCAGAACGTCGCGGCGCTGGACCGCCCGGCGCTGTCGGCCGACGAGCTGGCGGCGATCGACGCGCTGCTCGTGGACGACGCCGGCGTCGACCTGTGGCGAGGCGCCCGCCAGGGCACGCTCTGAGCTCGCCGTACCGAGCGCTCGCTCTGGGCCCCTTCGTAAAAACGAGGTCATGCACGCTCTCCTCCGGCATATAGCCGAGGCCGACTCCACTGACCTCGTTTTTACGAGGCGGATCCGCGAGTCGAACTCGCCGGGCCGGAACAGCGAGCGCTCAGCCCCGTTCGAAGCGCGTCGGGTCGACGGGCCGCTGCGCGCGGGGCAGCGTCTCGACGACGAGCAGGTACGACTCGGCGACCAGATCGGCGACGAGGCCGCGGTCGATCGAGCCGCCGGGTCGCAGCGTGATCCAGTGCTTCTTGTTCATGTGGTAGCCCGGGGTGATGTCGGCGTAGGCCTCCCGGAGCGCCTCGGCGTCGTGCGGGTTCGCCTTGAGGATCACGATCGGCTCGCCGGTGACGTCGGTCAGCAGCATGAAGATCTTGCGCCGCACCCGGTAGACCTCCCACTCCGGTCCGAACGGGCGGTCCGGGTGCGCCGCAGGCAGATCGTCGGCGCGCGTTCGCGCGAGGCGCTGCAGCTCGCTGCCGTTCACGGGACCTCCTGCGGGTCGGCCGGTCGTCTGCGCGGGTGAGGAGCGGGCGCGCTCGACGTCCGAACCTCGATCGTCGCGTCCCGGCCGGGCGTCGGACGAGCGCGTCCGGGCCGACCTCGCCGTGGCGGGGCCATCCCCGTTCGGATCCGCTATGAACCGAGGATATCGACCGCGTCGACGCGGTCGCCGTGCACGCCGACGGCGATCAGCCAGCCCAGCATGCACGCGTTGAAGGGGCCGGCCAGCGCGGATGCCGAGACCGTCAGGCCGAGCACGCCGGCCGAGATCCCGAGCGCGCCCGCGACGCTCCCCAGGACGCGGAGCCAGCGCGGCGTCAGGCCGATCGACAGGATCAGCCCGCCCAGCCCCACCAGCGCGAACGCGACGAATCCGAGCGCCCTGATCGTGCTCCACAGGGCCTGACCGCTCGCAACGTCGCCCGAGAACAGGACGAGCACCAGGACGTTCTCGACGGCATGGCAGACCGCGCCGGCCGCGATGACGGCCGCCCCGGTTCTCGGGAACCGGGCGTTGGGGGCGTGAGCGGCGAGCCAGCCCGCATAGACCATGAGGATCAGCATGGCGGCGATGAGGAGCGCGGCACCGGTGAGCGCGAGCGGCGTGCTGACGATCCGGCCGGCGACGGCCGGAGCGCTGTCGGACTCGGGCATGCCGGCGCCGACGAACCACATCGCCAGTCCCAAGCCGGACAGCACGGCGAACGCGATGACGGTGGGACGACCGTGGATGTGAGGATCGGGCACGATGAGCTCCTCGCCTTCGTGGCGCGCTCCGACGGGGCGCGCGGCAGGATGGTGAGCTCGACGTTAGAGCGGGCTCGTACCGCGCTGCATCCGTGTTTCTACGCGGCATCTCGGCCGCCGCGGCTCAGATCGGGTCGACTGGATCGCCGGCCCCCGAACGCCACCATGCGGCCAGCTCCACCCGCGTGCGCGTGCCCGTCTTCGTCATCGCGTGCGAAAGATGCGTCTCGACCGTCCGCACGGACAGGCCGAGGCGCTGCGCGATCGCCGCGTTCGACCAGCCCCGGTCGACGAGCTCCACGACGGCGCGTTCGCGCGCGGTCACGAGGCCGTCGCCGCGATCCGGGGCCGGGCCGGAGGCCCCGGGCGCGGCCGATCCGGCGTGCAGGGCCACGTGGATGGCGGCCTGCAGCGACGTCACCCCGAGCGAGGCGCGGATGGCGGCCAGCTGGCCCTCGATCGTCCGCTGGGAGACCCCGAACCGGGACGCCAGCTGCCGAACGGTGCCGCCGTCCGCCGCGAGTCGCAGGAGCCGTTCCTGGTGGGAGGAGAGCGGCGCCCGCTCGTCGAAACCCAACCGGACGCCGCGTTCTCCTAGCCAGGTCGCGGCCTCGCGGAAGAGCGGCGAACGCGAGGCCTGCTCCCGCTGCCGTGGATCGCCGGCCGGCGCGCAGGGCGTCACCGCCGAGAGGGAGCGCGCCCAGCTGCATCCGAGGTCGGCGCCTCGAGCGACGAAGCTGTCGACGGCGGACTCGCGTGCCCGGGCCGCGCGCTCGAGGTTGAGTTCGACTGCGGCGAGATCGCCGAGCAGCGCGCCCGCGAGCGCTGCATATCCCGCGAAGCAGGCCGACCATCCTGCGGCCCCGGCTTGACCGCGGACGTAGCGCCAGCCGTGCTCGGCCGCGCTCGCCGCGCTCACCGGGTCTCTCCCGGCGAGCAGCCAGTGGCGGATCTCCTCGGCGCCGAGGGCGATCGAGGCGGCCGACGGGGCCGAGGCGTCGGGCGCCCGATGCGGGCGCAGGATGCGCAGCGCCCGCGGCGCGGGCCACGCGGGCGTCGTGCCCGAAGCGGACACCGCGGGCACGACCAGCGCCAGAACAGCCGACCATTCATCGTGCCCGTGGCCCGTCGGCGGCACCTGGCTCCGGGCGGCCTCGTCGTACGCGGCCTCGGCGACGAGATCGCCCAGGTCGTCCAGGGAGATCCGCCCCTCTGCAGAACGCAGTTCCGAAAGCCAGCGGCTTCGCGCGTCGCGCACGAGGGGACGGTAGCACCCTGGGCCGTGCACGGCCGGGGCGGATCGACCGCCTCGGTCGAGGA
>Ga0153918_1000320_pt1 | contig 25845 bp, 19 predicted proteins | sample TSFL002MetaG_FD_104687 | JGI IMG/M metagenome (GOLD analysis project Ga0153918, IMG submission 104687) | Attine ant fungus gardens microbial communities from Florida, USA - TSFL002 MetaG | ecosystem: Host-associated > Fungi > Mycelium > Unclassified | place: USA: Florida, Paynes Creek Historic... | reverse complement strand
TGGAAGTCCGAGTCGTGGTCCTGCAGCGCGTAGTACAGCTGGCGCGAACCGATGATCACCAGCTTGATGTTCAGTGGAATCATCTGTGGCGTCAGGCTGACCGTGGCTACGCGGCCCAGCTCGCCCAGCGGCGACTCCATCTTCAGCTTGCGCGACTGCAGGGCGCGCTTGAGGGCGTCCCAGACGAACGGCTCGCCCAGCATCTTCTCGGCTTCGAGAATCAGGAAGCCGCCGTTGGCGCGGTGCAGCGCGCCAGGGCGCAGCTGCCGGTAAGAGGTGTACAGCGCCCCTTGATCGGTGCTGTATTCGATGCGCCCGAACAGGTTGTCGTAGGTCGGGTGCGGCTCGAATACCACCGGTGCACCACCGTCAGCGTGGTGGCCGACCACCAGGCTTGGCGCGTACTGTTCTTCAAGCAGCTTGCGCGCAGCAGCGTCGGTCTTGCTGTCTTCGACCAGCTGTTCGACCACGGTACGCAGCAGGTTCAGCTGCACGGACTGCAGGTAAGCGCAGACCGCCGCGTTCTCCGCGTACTTTTCCGACAGCGGCGCCAGCAGCGGCTGCAGGGCCAAGGTGATGGTTTCTTCGTTGAGCTGACGCAGCTGGTTGTTCGACTCGCGCTTCCATTGCGGCAGGCTGGCCAGCTCCTCGTTGAGGCGCTCCTCGAGCAGGGCGATGTCCTCGTGGAATTGCTCGCGAACCTCTTCGGGCAACTGGGCGAATTCGGCTTCGTCCAGCGCCTTGCCATCGGCCATCGGGGTGAAGGCGACGTTGCTGGCATCGCGGTACAGGGCCACGTCCTTTTCCAGCGAGGCGCGCTCGATCACATCCAGTGCACGGTCATAACGCTGGTTGAAGGCGCGGTCGATGGCGCCCTTCTTTTGCTGGTACGACGGGTGCTCGAACACCGCCGGGAAGGTCGCCAGCAAGTTGTCGATCAAGCCGCTCATGTCGTTGATGAACTCGGCCGCACTGCCGGAAGGCAGCTCCAGGGCGCGTGGTTCGCGGGTGTCATCGAAATGGTTGACGTAGAGCCAGTCGGACGGGGTCTGCTGGCGCTTGCCCTCGGCCTTGAGGTAGCGTTTGACGAACGAGAAGCGGCCTGTGCCCGGCTCGCCCATCACATAGACGTTGTAACCCGGGCGCGGCATGGCCACGCCAAACTGCAGGGCCTCGACAGCACGTTCCTGGCCCAGGACTCCGCGAAACGGCTCCAGATCGTCGGTATTGGTAAAGGCAAACTGCTCGGGGGAGAAACGCCGGGTCAGGGCTTCGGGCGCGAGACGCAGGCGCGCAGCGACAGGATCGGGCATTGGGTTTCCTTACTTCGGCGGGGCAGATACGCAGCATTCTGGCGCTGCCCGCGCGCGCCTTGCAAGGCTCCTCGGGACTTTATGTCGCAGCGGTGATGCTGTCATCTGCGAGCAAATTTTTCGCAATCAACAACGCAACCTTTAGATCATGCCTAAACTCCAAGCTGCGCGGGTGGGTGAAATGCTTTCCCGACCTGGCAACCGAGTTGCCAGAAACCCTGACCCTTGGTTAAGACAAATAGAGAACAATGCTATGAAACGGATTCTTCTGGGTACTCTGTTCACCGTGGTTTCGCTCAACGCGCTTGCCGAAGCGCCGGGTGGCCCGAACTGCGGCTGGGGCAACATGCTGTTCGAAGGCCAGCGCGGCACGCCGGCCCACTTCCTGGCTTCCACCACCAACGGTACCTCCGGCAACGCCACCTTCGGCATGACCTCCGGCACCAACGGCTGCTCGACCAAGGCTTCGCTGACCTATGGCGGCAAGTCGTGGTTCGCCATGAATGGCATGATGAACGAGCTGTCCGAAGACATGGCCATGGGCAAGGGCGAAGCCCTGACCACCTACGCCGTGGTCCTGGGCGTCGCTCCGGAAGATCGTGGCTACTTCGCCTCGGTCACCCACCAGCACTTCAATCAGATCTTCAGCAGCGCCGACGTGACTGCCGAGACTGTCCACAGCAATACCCTGGCCGTTCTGAAGAACGACCCTCGCCTGGCCAAATACGCCACCGAGGCCTGAGTGCAGCTACCCCCGCCCCGGCCTCCGGGGCGGGTTTCGCCTTTCTTCGGCATCGTTAAGAAGTAGTTGCCCGACATGCTCAAACGCCTCGCATCCCTGGCGCTGTGTGCCTGCGCCCCCGTACATGCCATGCCCGTGCTGGACTCAGGCCGTATCCAGCAACTGGCCAACACCCCTTACTGGATTGCCCTGGGCCACTATGAAACCGCCAAGCTCGGCGGCTGGCGCAGCTATGTGGACGATGATGCCTTCTTCCTCGCCGAGGACGGCGCGCACCACCCGGACCAGGAGCTCAAGGCCACGGTCGCAGCGCTGTACGCCCCCGCCAGCCTGGGCGACAAGCACGCCCAATGCGTATTCCCGGCGCGCACCCGCTGGCTGCGTGAACAGCTGGACCTCAAAGACCTGCCGCAACCGGACTGCCAGGAATTCAAGACCTGGTACCAGTCGATCGACCCGCACAGCGCGGCGCTGATTTTCCCGGCGGCCTACCTCAACAGCCCGTCGTCGATGTTCGGCCACACCCTGCTGCGCATCGACCAGTCCAACACCCGCAGCGACGACACCACGCTGCTGAGCTACGCGATCAACTTCGGCGCCTACATCGAAGGCAGCGACAACAGCATCCTGTATGCCTGGAAGGGCCTGATGGGCGGCTACCCAGGCCTGTTCGCGCTGATGCCCTACCAGGAAAAGCTCTCCGAATACCGCAGCCTGGAGAACCGCGACCTGTGGGAATACCAGCTGGACCTGACGCCCGAAGAAACCGGGCGCATGGTCGAGCACGTCTGGGAGCTGAAGCAGATCCAGTTCGACTACTTCTTCTTCGACGAAAACTGCTCCTACCGCCTGCTGGAGCTGTTGCAGGTGGCCCGGCCAAGCCTGGACCTGACCTCGCAATTCCCGCTCACTGCCATCCCGACGGACACGGTCAAAGCGGTGAAGCAATCGGGGCTGGTCGCCAGCGAAACCTACCGCCCGTCACGCGAACGCGAACTGCTGGCCCGGGCCGAGCCGCTGGACCATGACGAGAAGCGCCAGGTGCTGGCCGTCAGCGCCGATACCGCGCAGTTGCAAAGCCCTGAATTCAAAGCCCTGCCCCGCGAGCGCCAGGCACTGGTGCAGGATGCGGCCTACCGCCTGGAGCGCTACCGGGCCAACGGCCAAGCGCGAGACCCTGGGCAGGCCAAGCGCAGCTTCGAACTGCTGCGGGCAATCAACAGCAACCCGCCGCCGCCGCTGCAGATCGAGCGCCCCGGCCTGCCAGAGGACGGCCATGACTCGCGGACCTGGCAACTGGGCGTGGGTACCCGAGAGGACCGCGCCTACGCCGAATACGGCCTGCGCATGGCCTACCACGACCTCAACGACAACGCCTACGGCTTCCCGCTGGGGGCGCAGATCGAGATTCTGCAACTGAAGGTGCGCCAGTACGAAGGCAACGACTGGCAGGTACAGCGCCTGGACCTGGCCACCATCCGCTCGCTGACGCCACGCAACGAGCTGCTCAAGCCATGGTCCTGGCAAGTCGCTGGCGGCCTGGAACGGGTGCCGGGCAAGCATGACGACGAGGTGCTGGTGAGCCATGTGAACGGCGGCGCCGGAGGTACCTGGCAGCTGGCCGATGGCTTGCTGGGCTTCGCCCTGGGCACGTTGCGAATCGAGCACCACAACGACTTCGCCCAGTTCGTCGCCCCGGCGACGGGGTTCAATGGCGGGCTGCTGTGGCGCAACGGGCTGGGCAACATGACGCTGGAAGCCAAGGGCGATTTCTTCGCCAATGGCGAGGTGCGCCGCAGTGTGAGCCTGAACCAGCAATGGGAGATCAGCCAGAACCTGGGGCTGAGATTGAGCGCTTCGCGGGCGTTCAGCCACCTGGCGACGGCGCAGAATGAAGTGATGCTGGAGCTGAAGTGGTACCACTACTGAACGTGAACCAACCGACTCTTTGACACTGTTTTGACACCTCCCCGACAAATCGCCACCTAGACTTTACGGTATTTCCCAAAGGGTCCAGGTGGTCATGTCGCGGTACTGGTTCGGCTTGTGCGTTGCGTTGTTGCTGGCGGGTTGCGAAACCACCCATGATCAGATGGTCAACCACGGTTATCCCCCCGCCTACGCCGACGGCTACCAGGACGGTTGCAGCAGCGGCCGTCAGGCAGCCGGGCTGATGGTGGGCGACTTCAAGAAGGACGTACCGCGCTACCTGCACGATCGCCACTACGAGACCGGCTGGGACGATGGTTTCCGCCAGTGCCACGCGATGCAGAACAGCGAGGAGCAGCGCCAGTACCACGAGCGCTTCTGGGACGAACGTGATCGCCAGTGGCAGCAGGAGAAAGACCAGGGCGCCGCCCGTGCCTACCGCCATGACTAAGTCGCAAATGGACATCCATTGAAACCGTCGGCCTGCCATGCTGGTCTCCAGCACAAGGAGGCCATTGCATGAGCCGAGCATTCGTCAACGAAGACCAAGCCGCTGCCCAGGCCGATCAGCCAGTGGAGCGGCGCGTCAGCGACCAACCCAATTACGTCACTGCCAATGGCCTGCGCCAGCTGCAACAGCGCGTGCGTGAACTGAATGCCTTGCGCAGCGCGTTGCAGGCGCAGGGCGAGCGCGGGGACCAGCAGCGCCTGGCCGATACCGAGCGGGATTTGCGCTATTTCAGCGCGCGGGTGCAGAGCGCCCAGGTAGTGCCGGAGGCAACTTCGCGCAGCAACGTGCAGATTGGCAGCCGGGTCCGGTTCGTCGATGAACAGGAACAGGAGCACGTGGTGCAACTGGTGGGCGAGGATGAGGCAGATGCCGCCCGCGGGATGATCAACTGGGGATCACCACTGGGGCGGGCATTGCTTGGGGCCGGGCCTGGGGATGAAGTGCTGTGGCGGCGGCCGGCGGGGGATCAGCTGATTGAAGTGATCGAGATCGGTTGAGGCCTTGGGGCTGCTGTGCAGCCCAATCGCGACCTGCGGTCGCACCTCAGGAGCGCGCGCCTCTGTAGGAGCGACCGCAGGTCTCGATTGGGCCGCAAAGCGGCCCCAGCAGTCTCAGATCAGACCACGCCTTGCGCCAGCATGGCATCGGCAACCTTCACGAAACCGGCGATGTTGGCGCCCTTCACGTAGTTGACCTTGCCGTCGGCTTCTTCCCCGTAATGCACGCAGGCATGGTGAATCGACTGCATGATGTTGTGCAGTTTGCTGTCCACTTCACCCGCCGTCCACAACAGGCGCATGGCGTTCTGCGACATCTCCAGGCCCGATACGGCTACGCCGCCGGCGTTGGATGCCTTGCCCGGTGCGTACAGGATCCCGGCCTCGATGAACAGGTCGACCGCCGCCAGGGTAGTCGGCATGTTGGCGCCTTCGGCCACGCAGATGCAGCCGTTGCGCAGCAGGGTGCGGGCGTCTTCGATGTCCAGCTCGTTCTGCGTGGCGCATGGCAGGGCGATGTCACACGGCAGGCTCCACGGGGTCTGGCCCTTGCGGAACTCCAGGCCAAACTGCTCAGCCAGCTCGCTGATGCGGCCGCGCTTGACGTTCTTCAGCGTCATCAGCGCGTCCCACTGGGCATCGGTCAGGCCAGATTCGGCATACAGGGTGCCTTCGGAGTCGGACAGCGAAATCACCTTGCCGCCAAGGTCCATGACCTTGCGGGCAGCGTACTGGGCGACGTTGCCGGAACCGGAAATGGCCACGCGACGGCCATCGATGCGCAGGTTCTGGCGCTTGAGCATTTCTTCAGCGAAGTACACGCAGCCGTAGCCAGTGGCCTCGGGGCGGATCAGGCTGCCGCCGTAGGTCATGCCCTTGCCGGTCAGCACCGACGTGAAGTGGTTGGCCAGGCGCTTGTACTGGCCGAACATGAAGCCGATCTCGCGGGCGCCCACGCCAATGTCACCGGCCGGCACGTCGCAGTCAGCACCGATGTGGCGATACAGCTCGCTCATGAAGGCCTGGCAGAAGCGCATGACTTCGGCATCGCTCTTGCCTTTCGGGTCGAAGTCCGACCCGCCCTTGCCGCCGCCCATGGGCAGCGAGGTGAGGGAGTTCTTGAACACCTGTTCGAAGGCCAGGAACTTGAGCACGCTCAGGTTCACCGACGGGTGGAAGCGCAGGCCGCCCTTGTAGGGGCCGATGGCGCTGCTCATCTGGATGCGGTAGCCGCGGTTGACTTGCACCTTGCCCTGGTCATCGACCCACGACACGCGGAACAGCACGGCGCGCTCCGGCTCGACCATGCGCTCGAGGATGCCGGACTGCAGGTAGTGCGGGTTGGCTTCGAGGAACGGCCACAGGGTACGAAGCACTTCTTCGACGGCCTGGTGGAATTCCGGTTGGCCCGGGTCGCGTTGTTGCAGGCGTGCGAGGAAATGGTCGACAGATTCGATCATGGTAGACATCTCACCAAGAGGATTGGACTTATTGGTTTTTTTCGAAATGTACCAAGAAGCAATCGCACCGGAATAGGGCGAAATGTCGTTTTTTTGAAATTATTTGGTGCGTTTTATATAAGTGTATACAAAATCACCTGGCGTGCCGCCTGCTTCGCGGGCATGCCCGCTCCCACAGGAGCCTCGCAAACTTCAAGTCCGGCGCTGTACCTGAGGGGGCGGGTGTGCCCGCGAATGAAGCCCACACTACTTTCCAGCCAGGCACAAAAATGGGGCCACCAAGGGCCCCATTCTTGTGCATCAGAACACTGGCTTACTGGGCCAGCTTCTTGTGCCGTACACGGTGTGGCTGGGCTGCAGCGTCGCCCAGGCGCTTCTTGCGGTCGGCTTCGTACTCGGTGTAGTTACCCTCGAAGAACACCACGTTCGAGTCGTCTTCGTACGCCAGGATGTGAGTAGCCACACGGTCCAGGAACCAACGGTCGTGGGAAATCACGATGGCGGCGCCCGGGAAGTCCAGCAGGGCTTCTTCCAGGGAACGCAGGGTTTCGACGTCGAGGTCGTTGGACGGTTCGTCGAGCAGCAGGACGTTGCCGCCCTCCTTCAGGGTCAGGGCCAGGTGCAGACGGCCACGCTCACCACCGGACAGGTCCTTGACGAACTTCTGCTGGTCGCCACCCTTGAAGTTGAAGCGGCCAACGTAAGTACGCGACGGGATCTCGTAGTTGCCGATGCGGATCTGGTCGGAACCGTCGGAGATCTGCTGGAACACGGTCTTGGAGCCGTCGAGGTCTTCACGGCTCTGGTCCACGCAGGCCAGCTGCACGGTTTCGCCGATCTCGATGCTGCCCGAGTCCGGTTGCTCCTTGCCCATCAGCATGCGGAACAGGGTCGACTTACCGGCACCGTTACCACCGATCACGCCGACGATGGCACCTTTGGGCATCGAGAACGACAGGTTGTCGATCAGCACGCGGTCGCCGTAGCCTTTGGTGACGTTCTTGAACTCGATGACCTTGTCGCCCAGGCGCGGACCGGCCGGGATGTAGATCTCGTTGGTTTCACTGCGCTTCTGGAATTCCTGCGATTGCATTTCCTCGAAGCGTTGCAGACGGGCCTTGGATTTGGACTGGCGGGCCTTGGCGCCTTTGCGCACCCACTCCAGTTCCTCTTTCATGGCCTTCTCGTGGGCGCTCTGCTGCTTGGATTCCTGCGCCAGGCGCTCCGACTTGGCTTCCAGCCAGCCCGAGTAGTTGCCTTCGTACGGGATACCGGCGCCGCGGTCCAGTTCTAGGATCCAGCCGGCGACGTTGTCGAGGAAGTAACGGTCGTGGGTAATCGCTACCACGGTGCCTGGGAAGTCGTGCAGGAAGCGCTCCAGCCAGGCTACCGAATCGGCATCCAGGTGGTTGGTCGGTTCGTCGAGCAGCAGCATGTCGGGGGCCGACAGCAGCAGGCGGCACAGGGCCACGCGGCGCTTCTCGCCACCGGACAGGTGCTCGATGCGGGCATCCCAGGCCGGCAGGCGCAGGGCGTCGGCGGCGACGTCCAGCTGGCGCTCGAGGTTGTGGCCGTCGGCAGCCTGCAGGATGGCTTCGAGCTTGGCCTGTTCGGCTGCCAGCTTGTCGAAGTCGGCATCAGGTTCGGCGTAGGCCGCGTAGACCTCGTCCAGGCGAGCCTGGGCGTCCTTGATCACACTGACCGCTTCCTCGACCACTTCGCGCACGGACTTGTTCGGGTCCAGTTGCGGCTCCTGCGGCAGGTAACCCACATTGATGTCGGGCATCGGACGGGCTTCGCCGTCGAATTCCTTGTCGACGCCCGCCATGATCCGCAGCAGGGTCGACTTACCGGCGCCGTTCAGGCCGAGCACGCCGATCTTGGCGCCTGGAAAGAACGACAGGGAAATATTCTTGAGAATTTCCCGCTTCGGCGGCACGACCTTGCTCAGCCGATGCATGGTGTAGACGTATTGAGCCAAAACCAAGCCCTCTAAATAGGTAAAGACATCGACGATCGCCCCGGCACCGTGGCCAGGGGGATGTGTTTACGGGTTTCATTGAACAAAGTCGACCATTCTACGCCAACGCGCGGCGTTGCACAGGGTGGTCGGATGGTGGGGGATCGGGGTGAACCTGAAGGTCACATTTGTTGGCTGTACTGGCCTCTTCGCGGCTAAAGCCGCTCCCACAGGTACAGCACTGGCTTGAAGCCTTGTGCAGCATCTGTGGAGGCACAGTTACTGCATAGGATCAAAGCCTCATGCAGTCCCTGTGGGAGCGGCTTTAGCCGCGAAGAGGCCGGTACCTCAGCCAAAAATGGTTCAGACGTGACGCTGCTTGGCCTTGCCCCGCGGCAACCGGCAACGGTCGCTCTGCTCGGCCAGGCGCGCCGCATATGCGGCCTTGACGCTGAAGCCGCCACTGCGGGCAGGCTGGGCTGCAACAGGCGTGCTGACGACCTTGCCAGCCGGCTTGGCTACGCCAGCCACCGGTGCCTTTTCAGCGGGTACTGCGGCCGCCTTGGCGGTCTTGCGCAGCTCGGCCAGCGATGGCGTCTTGTTTTTCGAGGCCGCAGCCGCATCTGGTTTGACCAGCGAACGCTGGCACGATTTGCAGGATACGTCCGCGGTCACGGCAGTGCTGACAAGGGTCTGACTGCTGCGCCCACAGGCGGAATCGAGGCCATTGGTGGAAAAGTGAGTAACCAAAACCGAACATCTCCGATGCGTTGTCATTGAAGCGGGCGGCATTCTCGCACAGGATGCAGGGTCTTGCCGAACGGGTCAGCGTCACCACGACCATTGGCTTCGGACAATCGGGCTGGCACATTGCCATAATCACAGGCATGCTAGCCCGTTCGCATGTCCGGCTTTATAGTGCGCGGCCGCGGTCCAGGCCAGTGCAGTACCGGCATACACCGTGCATGTCCATCCCTGCCATCGCCAGCCCAATCGCAGGACCAACGCTTGACCAATCTCAATCATCCGACTCTGCTGCGCCCCGCTTCGCCGGCCCCAGTCGCTTCGCTACGGGGTTCGGTCAAGGGTGCGTTGGCCCTGCTGGCCCTGATTCTGCTGGGCTTGCTGCTATGGCAGCTGTTCTCCCAGTTCCGCCACACCCAGGCCGACCAGCGCCAGCTGAACCTCGACGCGAGCGCCGAACTCGCCGACCACCTGAGCTTGAACATGGCCCTCAAGGCCCAGCAGGCCATCAACGTGGTACAGCCCTACGTCAAGGCACCGGCGCCGGCCGCCCTGCCGAGCCTGCTGGATACCTTGCGCGAACGCCTGCCCGCCCTGCGTGACCTGGCCTGGCTGGACCAGACCGGGCAACTGCACGGTGACAGCCTGGCCGACAGCCCTGACCGCCAGTTGATTGACGAGCTGGTCGGGCTGAACCAGGGGCGCAACTACTTTTTCAGCAACTCGGCAGACAACCGCACCCTCTACCTGCTGTTGCGCCAGTCGGCGGAACAGGACCGCGGCTACTGGCTATTGCGCCTGTCAGCGGACTATTACCAGACACTCACCGAACACCTCGACGGCCCGGGCCACCCGCTCTGGCTGCTGGAAAACAGCCGCAGCGGCGAGGTGCTGGAACGCCACGCTCCGGCGCAGACCAGCGGCGAGCCGCTGCAAAGCGTGATGCTCGCCTTCATCGACAACAGCACCTGGCAATTGCGTGGCCTGTTCGACGCAGGCCTTGCCCAGCAGAAGCTGCTGCCGGCACTGATCGGCAAATGCCTGCTGGCGCTGTTCTGCGCCCTGCTGCCGGTACTGGCGCTGTTCAACATGCGCCGTCGCCAGCGCGCCCTGCAGGAAGACCGCCGGCGCTACCATGAAATCTTCGAAGGCACCGGCGTGGCCTTGTGCGTGCTCGACCTGTCGAGCCTGCCCGGCCAGCTCGACCGCTATCACCTGCGCAACCTGGCCGGGCTCAAGCAGAGCCTGGCGCTGGACCCGACCCTGCGCCGCTCGCTGTTGCTGGAGCTGAAGATCACCGAAATCAACCAGGTGGCGCGCCAGCTCCTCAATGTCGAGTGCCACCAAGGCGCCTGGCAACGGCTGATCGATGGCAGCGGCGACGGCCGCGACAGCGTCGGCATGCAGCTGATCGACGCGCTGATCGAACAACGCCCGACGCTGGAGCTGGAAGTGCGCCTGCCCGCACCGCTGGGTGGCGAGTTGCACCTGTGGCTGATGGCGCGCCTGCCGCAGCAGCGTCGCGATTACCAGGCGGTAATCCTCAGCATCAGCGACATTACCAGCCGCAAGCAGGTGGAGCTGTCGCTGCTGGAACGTGAAAGCTTCTGGTCCGACGTCGTGCGTACCGTGCCCGACCAGCTGTACGTTCAGGACGTGCTCAGCCAGCGAATGATCTTCAGCAATCGCCACCTCGGCCAGACCCTCGGCTACGACCGCACCGAGCTGGCACAGATGGGCGACCGCTTCTGGGAACTGCTGCTGCACCCCGAAGATGCCGCGCACTACCAGGCTTTGCGCCAGCAACAGCGCGACAGTGCCCATAGCCAGTCACTGCACACTCAGTTGCGCTTCCGCCACCGCGATGGCGGCTGGCGCTGCTATGACATCCGCGAGCAGGTACTGACCCGCGATGACGATGGCCTGGTCACACGCATCATCGGCGTGGGCAAGGATGTCACCGTGCAGATCGAGGCCAGCCAGTCGCTGCGTGACAGCGAGCAGCGCTACCGCATGCTCGCCGAAAGCATCAGCGACGTGATCTTCTCCACCGACAGCCGCCTGCAGCTCAACTACCTCAGCCCCTCGGTGCAGGCGGTGCTGGGCTACCAGGCCGAGTGGATCTTCGACAACGGCTGGCAGTCGATCATCGCCAACCCGTCCCAGCTCACCGGCATCTACAGCCTGATGGAGCGCGTCAGCAAGGCCATGGGCGACAGCGCGCAACTGGCCCAACTGCGCAGCCAGCTGCCGACGCAACTGTTCCTGTTCGACTGCCTGCGCGCCGATGGCCGCAAGATCCCCATCGAACTGCGCCTGGTACTGGTATGGGACGACCAGCAGCGCTTCGAAGGCGTGCTCGGCGTAGGCCGCGACATCAGCCAGCAGCGCCGTGCGGAAAAAGACCTGCGCATGGCCGCGACGGTATTCGAGCACTCCACCTCGGCCATCCTCATCACCGACCCGGCCGGCTATATCGTTCAGGCCAACGAAGCCTTCAGCCGGGTCAGCGGCTACGCGGTCGGCGACGTGCTCGACCAGCTGCCGAGCATGCTGGTCGTCGAGGACCAGCAGGAAAGCCACCTGCGCTACGTGCTCAAGCAACTGCACCAGCGCGGCAGCTGGGAAGGCGAAGTGTGGCTCAAGCGCCGCGACGGCGACCATTACCCGGCCTGGGTCGGCATTACCGCCGTGCTCGACGACGAAGGCGACCTGGCCAGCTATGTGTGCTTCTTCACCGACATCAGCGAGCGCAAGGCCAGCGAACAGCGCATCCACCGCCTGGCCTACTACGACGCCCTCACCCACCTGCCCAACCGCACGCTGTTCCAGGACCGCCTGCACACCGCGCTGCAGCAGGCCGAGCGGCAGAAGTCATGGGTGGTGCTGATGTTCCTCGACCTCGACCGCTTCAAGCCGATCAACGACTCCCTCGGCCACGCTGCGGGCGACCGTATGCTCAAGGACATGGCCCTGCGCCTGCTGGCCTGCGTCGACGATGACGATACCGTGGCGCGCATGGGTGGCGACGAATTCACCTTGCTGCTGCAGCCGCGGGCCACCCGCGAGATGGCCCTGAACCGCGCCATCCACGTGGCCGAGAACATACTTGGCAGCCTGGTGCGGCCATTCGTGCTGGAAGGGCGCGAGTTCTTCGTCACCGCCAGTATCGGCATCGCCCTCAGCCCGCAGGACGGTAACGAGCTGAGCCAGTTGATGAAGAACGCCGACACCGCCATGTACCACGCCAAGGAGCGCGGCAAGAACAACTTCCAGTTCTACCAGACCGAGATGAACGCCAGCGCCCTTGAGCGCCTGGAACTGGAAAGCGACCTGCGCCACGCGCTGGAGCAGAACGAATTCATCCTGTACTACCAGCCGCAGTTCAGCGGCGACGGCAAGCGCCTGACCGGTGCCGAAGCCCTGCTGCGCTGGCGCCACCCGACCCGCGGGCTGGTACCGCCTGGCGACTTCATCCCGGTGATCGAAGAGCTGGGCCTGGTGGTGGATGTCGGCGACTGGGTGCTGCGCGAGGCCAGCCGCCAGCTCAAGGCCTGGCACAAGAACAAGGTGCGCGTGCCGAAGGTGTCCGTGAACATCTCGGCGCGGCAGTTCTCTGACGGCCAGCTGGGCACGCGGATCGCCACCATCCTCGAAGAAACCGGCCTGCCGCCGGCGTGCCTGGAGCTGGAGCTGACCGAGAGCATCCTGATGCGCGAGGTCAATGAGGCGCTGCAGATTCTCGCCAGCCTGAAAAACCTCGGCCTGAGCATCGCGGTCGACGACTTCGGCACCGGTTACTCGTCGCTGAACTACCTCAAGCAGTTCCCCATCGACGTGCTGAAAATCGACCGCACCTTCGTCGACGGCCTGCCCGAGGGCGAGCAGGACGCGCAGATCGCCCGGGCGATCATCGCCATGGCCCACAGCCTCAACCTGGCGGTGATCGCCGAGGGCGTGGAGACCCATGAGCAGCTGGAATTCCTGCGCGAGCATGGCTGCGACGAGGTGCAGGGCTACCTGTTCGGGCGGCCGATGCCGGCCAACCAGTTCGAAGCGCAGTTCGCCAACGCCGCCCTGTTCATGTTCCAGTGAGCGCTCGCAAAAACGGACTTTCGAGTCAACTCCAACCCCCAGCCAGCCCAGACACGGCGCGGGATGCAACATGAAGCCCATTGGTCCGCGACTTGATGCCACTTCATATGCCAGGCGCGGATCAATCGGTTAGAATGCCCCCCCAAATTACCCCGATCCTTGAGGACCGCCATGTTCAGCCGTGATTTGACCATTGCCAAGTACGACGCCGAGCTCTTCGAAGCCATGCAGCAAGAAGCCCTGCGCCAGGAAGAGCATATCGAGCTGATCGCTTCGGAAAACTACACCAGCCCGGCAGTCATGGAAGCTCAGGGCTCGGTCCTGACCAACAAGTACGCCGAAGGCTACCCAGGCAAGCGCTACTACGGCGGCTGCGAGTACGTCGACGTGGTCGAGCAACTGGCCATCGACCGTGCCAAGGAGCTGTTCGGCGCCGACTACGCCAACGTCCAGCCGCACGCTGGCTCGCAAGCCAACGCGGCGGTCTACCTGGCCCTGCTGTCGGCCGGTGACACCATTCTGGGCATGAGCCTGGCCCACGGTGGCCACCTGACCCACGGTGCTTCGGTAAGCTCGTCGGGCAAGCTGTACAACGCCATCCAGTACGGCATCGACAGCAACGGCCTGATCGACTACGACGAAGTCGAGCGCCTGGCTGTCGAGCACAAGCCGAAGATGATCGTTGCCGGCTTCTCGGCTTACTCGCAGGTCCTGGACTTCGCCCGCTTCCGCGCCATTGCCGACAAGGTCGGTGCCTACCTGTTCGTCGACATGGCCCACGTTGCCGGCCTGGTTGCCGCTGGCGTGTACCCGAACCCTGTGCCGTTCGCCGACGTGGTCACCACCACCACCCACAAGACCCTGCGCGGCCCACGTGGCGGCCTGATCCTGGCCCGCGCCAACGCCGACATCGAGAAGAAGCTGAACTCCGCCGTCTTCCCGGGCGCCCAGGGCGGCCCGCTGGAGCACGTGATCGCGGCCAAGGCCATCTGCTTCAAGGAAGCGCTGCAGCCTGAGTTCAAGGCTTACCAGCAGCAGGTCGTGAAGAACGCCCAAGCCATGGCCGAAGTGTTCATCGAGCGTGGTTTCGACGTCGTTTCCGGCGGCACCCAGAACCACCTGTTCCTGCTGTCGCTGATCAAGCAGGAAATCTCCGGTAAAGATGCTGACGCTGCCCTGGGCAAAGCCTTCATCACCGTCAACAAGAACTCGGTACCGAACGACCCACGTTCCCCGTTCGTCACCTCGGGCCTGCGTTTCGGCACCCCAGCCGTCACCACCCGTGGCTTCAAGGAAACCGAGTGCCGCGAACTGGCCGGCTGGATCTGCGACATCCTGGCTGACCTGAACAACGAAGCGGTGATCGACGCCGTGCGCGAGAAGGTCAAGGCCATCTGCAAGAAGCTGCCGGTTTACGGCAACTGATTGGCTCAAGCCTGATGTGAAGAAGCCCGGCCCAGTGCCGGGCTTTTTCATGCCGGCGATCCGGCCCGGGAACAGCTTCCGGATAGGTTGAATGAACCAGGCTGCCTAACCTGCCACCTCCTTTGAAACTGACAGGAGGCCACCCATGGCCGACCACGCAGCACTGTCCTTCACCGCCACGTTGCAGTTCGCTGAAGCCCCCATCAATGTACTAGGCGACATGACCACCGGGCCCGTGACGCTGGTGAGCCCGCATCAGGCGCCGGGTTACGTCGTTGAAGGCGCCACGACCCTCGGCATGTTGAACGGCACCGACACGGATTGGCATCACGGCCAGGAGACCGGGCTGATCACCTTCGAACCAGCCGCCCAGCCAGCTGCGTTGCTGCTGTACTTCCGCCATGGCGAAGCGGGTTACCGCCTCTATCTGCGCAACGGCCCCCACTCCGGCGAAGGTGTGTTCACCACCGCCGATGGCCTGGTTAACGTACAGCCGATCAAGGCAAAAGACCCAAGCCTGTGGACGCTGACCGATGCACAGACGGGGGCGGCGTTCGACCTGACACACCTTGAAGATGGCCGCAGGGAAGTTCTGCTGGCAAGCGCGGAAGGACACCCGCTGGAAGTGCACAGTCTGTACCCGGTAGGCGGGTTTCTGGCCTGCTACCCGGCGGCGCAGCAAGGGACCTTGAGCCTGATCATTCAGGAGCGCGGTGTCGACTGGCTCAAGCCGACCTGATTCGCCCCGCTCAAATCTTCAGGACCTGCGCAATCCCTGTGGGGCGAGTGAACCTGAGCCCCTTCAGGCTCATTCAGCTCATGCAGCCCCCGCCGTCACGTATTAACCTGTGCCACCCAAGCGCAACCAGATACAGGCCCGGCTTTGACCAGAGAGCAACTCGAAACCCAGCAGATCCCGATCTACTTCGCCGCAGTGCTCGCCGCCCTGGCCTTCGGCCTGCTGGCCAGCGACACCGCACGGCACCTTGAAGCCCTGGTCACGCCCGCCATCGCCATCCTGATGTACGCGATGTTCCTGCAAATCCCTTTCCTCGACCTGCGCCAAGGCCTGGGCAACCGCCGCTTCATGGCCGCCCTGCTGCTCGCCAATTTCATCCTGGTGCCATTGCTGGTGTGGGCCCTCACCCGCGGCGTTGCCGATCATCCGGCGATCCTCATCGGCGCGCTACTGGTACTGCTCACACCCTGCATCGACTACGTGGTGGTGTTTACCCACATCGGTAAAGGCGACTCGCGCCTGACCCTCGCCGCCACGCCCGTGCTGCTGCTGGTGCAATTGGTGCTGCTGCCGGTTTACCTGGCGCTGATGCTCGGCGACGGCAGCGGCGTAACCATCAGCATTGCCCCGTTCGTGGAAGCCTTCGTGCTGCTGATCATGCTGCCGATGATCCTCGCCGTGCTCACCAGCGCCGGCGCCCGCCGCTCCCGCACGGTGTCGGCGTGGAACGACGGCTGGGCATGGATGCCGGTGCCAGCGATGGCATTGGTATTGGTGGCGGTGATCGGGTCGCAGATTGCCGTGGTGCTTCGGGACTTCGATCGGTTGCTGCCGGTGATTCCGGTGTATGTCGGCTTCATGCTGCTGGCACCGCTGCTCGGGCTCGTTTCGGCGCGGCTGTTGCGCCTGCCGGTGGCTGAAGCACGCTCGGTGACCTTCAGCGCTGCGACGCGCAACTCGCTGGTGGTGTTGCCGTTGGCGCTGGCGTTGCCCGAGGAGCTGCAGGGGTTGGCGGCAGCGGCTGTGCTCACCCAGACATTGGCAGAGCTGCTGGGCGAGCTGATCTATATACGCGCAGTACCGCGGCTGGTGCGCTGAACCACCGCACCCGCCGCAGCCGGTCACGCGCGGTCGGCACACACGGCAAACACTTGTACCTCGACCAGGTAGCCTTGCCCCAGGTCGGCCCCCACGCAGGCCCGTGCCGGTTTGGCCCACCCCTGCAACCAACTGTCATACACCTCGTTCACCAGGTCGAAATCTCGATAGTCTGCGATCCACAACTGAACCCGGGTCAATTGGTCCTTGGTCACCCTGGCCTCAGCCATCAACCCCTCGATTGTACCCAGCGCCTGGCGCAACTGCCCCTGCACATCCTGTTGCAGGTCGTCGGCGACCACGCCTGCCGTTTCGAACAGGCCTGCGTAGCTGACCGCCAGCGACATCCGCGTGCCTGACCCATACCGTTCAATCATCCGGCTCCTCCTTCAACCCAGCTGGTTGAGGCAAACGACTTTAGGCTGGGTCATGTCTTCGTACGCGAACTTCACGCCCTCGCGCCCCAAGCTCCCATACTTGGAGCCACCGAAAGGCATGGCATCGAAGCGGTAGTCGGAAGAGTCATTGATCATCACTCCCCCCGCCTCGATTCGCCGCGCCAGGCTCAACGCCAACGACAGGTCGCGGGTGAATACACCGGCATGCAAGCTGTACTCCGGAGCGTTGGCCAGCGCTATCGCCTGCTCGATATTGTCAAAGGGCGCCAGCATCACGACGGGTGCGAATACCTCTTCACGCCACAGCCGGCTGGCAGGGTCAACACCTTCCAGCACTGTCGGTGAATAGACAGCCCCCTGACGTCGATGGCCACAGAGCAAACGGGCGCCGCCCTGAAGTACCTGGTTCACGCGCTCTTCTATGTGCCGGGCCGAACCTTCGGTGATCATCGGCCCCATGTCGGTTTCGCGCAGGCCTGGATCACCGACCACCATCGCCTGGGTCAAGGCAACGAAACGCTGACGGAAAGCCTCATAAATCGAAGCGTCCACCAGAATGCGCTGGGTGCCAATGCAGTTCTGTCCTGCTGCCCAGAACGCACCAGACACGCAAGACTCGACGGTGGCCTGGAGGTCGCAGTCTTTCAGTACCAGCACCGGAGCGTTGCCACCCAGGTCCATGGCAAGCTTTTTCAAGCCAGCCCCGCAAGCGATCTGTTCGCCCGTGGCGAAGCCGCCGGTGAAGGAAATCATCCGTACTTCACGCACGGCTACCAGCGCCTTGCCCAGTTCGGCACCGCCCGTGGCGACGGTGACGACGGTTTCCGGCAACCCAGCATCGACCAGATACTGCACAAGTTTCAAGGCAGAAAGCGGGGCCAGCTCCGAGGGCTTCAGGATGACCGCATTGCCTCCTGCAATGGCTGGCCCGAGCTTGTGCGCAACCAGATTGAGCGGATCGTTGTAGGGTGTGATCGCCAGAATCAACCCCAACGGCTCGCGGGTGAACCAGCCCTGGCGCGATTCAGAACCTTCATAGGCATCGAAAGGCACCACCTCGCCAGCGTTGCGCCGCGCTTCCTCGGCAGACAGCTTGAGCGTGTTGATGCAGCGCTTTACCTCCTTCTCGGCTTGACGCAGGGTCTTGCCGGCTTCATCGACAATCAAACCGGCAAAATCTGCAGCGTCACGCTCGATGAAGCGCGCAGCCTGCTCCAAAATGCTGGCGCGTCGATGCCGGGGCAACGCGGCACACGCCTGCACCCCTTGGCGAGCACGAACAAGCAGGCCTGGTACAGCGTCGGCGGGCAGGTTGGCGACGCTGCCGACGAGGCTACCGTCGAAGGGGCTGAATACATCGATCAGGGCGGGTTGCTCAATCGCTAACCGCGATACGGAAGTCAGGCTCATGAACATTGCTCCTCAGACCGAGCGGCCAGCGGTGTGGATGGCGACGATATCCGACAGCAGGGCAAATGCGGTTTCGACACGCCCCGCACCTGGACCGGACACGGTCACGGCGCCCAGCAACTGGGTGTTGAACGCAACCGCATTCGTGGCACCGGAAATACCCGCCAAGGGGTGATTGCAGGGCAACAGGCGCGCTTCGACGCTGGCACGTACCGAACCATCGGTTTCTCGGCTGGCGCTACCGATCAGCTTCCAACGCTGGCCGGACGCTTGTGCCTGCTCAATCGCCGCACTGTCGAGGTTGCTGATACCGCTGCAGCTGACATCGCTTACCTGCAGGCAAGCGCCGAGCAGCTCGTTGGCGAGAATGACCACCTTCAGGCGCACGTCATGCCCCTCCACATCGGCGCTCGGATCTGCCTCGGCGTAACCAAGCGCTTGAGCCTGGGCCACGGCCTCGGCAAAACCAAGCCCCTCTTCCATGCGCGTCAACACATAGTTCGAAGTGCCGTTGAGAATGCCCTCGAACCCCTCCAAGCCCGCGCCGGCCAACGTCTGACGTGCCATACGCAAAACCGGCGTACCGCTCATGACAGCACCTTCGTATTCGAACGACACCCCGTTAGCCTTGGCCAGGGCCTTGAGCGCCTGCGCATGCAAGGCAATGGGCCCCTTGTTGGTGGTGACCACATGCTTGCCCGCTTCCAGCGCCCAGCGACAGAAGGTTGCCGCCGGCTCTCCGTCCCTGGGGTTGGTGAATGTGGCCTCAGCAACGATGTCGGCACCCGATTGTTTGATCACCGACTCATTGAACGCTTCTGCCGACCCCTGAGGGATCTGCGCCAGCGCCCCCTTCTGAGCTGGCAGAGCTGCCAGCATGGCGGCGTCCAGGCCATCCCGGTCGATAACCGAGCCCAGGAACAGGTCGGTGACGCCAACGATCTTCAGGCCAAAGCCCAGCTCTTGCTGCCAGCGCGCGTTACGTTCGGCGATCAATTGGGCCAGGGCACGGTTCACGCCGCCAAAGCCAACGAGTGCAATCTTGTATTCGGTCATGGTTTGCTGTCCTTTCCAGACGATGGGTCAGTGAGGACAAGCCTAAGAGCCGTGCGATGCCAGTTGAATATGGCAATACGCTGTATTTGCTGGCCAATCTGACCAGTACCTGATGCAGGCCTGAACGCCCCCCAATGCACGACGCCGCCTGAGCGAAAGCCCAGGCGGCGTCGAAGTATCGATGGCTGAAATGCCTAAGGCGCGGCTTAGATTACGGTGGCCAGGACGAACGACGTCACCGTGTTCTCGACTCCTGGCATGGCGGCGATTTGCGTCCACACATGATGCACTCGCTCGGGGCTGGAGGCCTCGACGCGCAGCAGCAGGTCGAACTCGCCGCTGAGCACTTCGCACTGGATCACCTCGGGTATCTGGCGCAGCGCATCAAGCACTGCCGCACCGCGCATGCGGTCATAGCGGTAAACGAAGATCACCGCATTGATCAGCGATGTCGGTCGCCGCCCTTCACCTATGCGCAACGTATAGCCCTGGATGGCCCCATCGCGCTCAAGGCGCTCAATGCGCTGGCGTACTGCGTTGCGCGACAGATTCACTTTCAGCCCAAGCTCGGCATGGGCAATACGGGCATTGGCGGTGAGCTCGGCGAGAATCCGCTCGTCCAAGGGGTCGAGGATGCGCTTCATTGCCTGGCCTGCAACTGAACCAACAACGCGTGAACGCCTGCTAGGTCTTCGCGGCCCAGCAGCGGCCCCCTGCCAGCAGTACCCCCCTCCTCAGCAGGCACATCGCCGTGCCAGGCCCCCAGCTCCGCCAGCAGTCGGGCGGATTTTTCCGGGGCAAACTGCCCCAACGTGACGATGGGCGCGCCAATGTTGCGCCGATGCAAGCGACCGGCGAAGGCGCCGGTGGCGGCATGTGGGTCTACTGCACTGCCGGTCTCGCGAAACAGGGTGACGACTTCTTCGCGGATCAGCGCATCGTCCACGGCATACGAGTCGAACAACATCCGTGCATGCAACCACTGGCGGTTGCCGATGCTCAGCTCGCCACACGCCTCTAAATGCTCCATCAGTGCCCTGGTCGCACCGCTGTCGCGTTCATACAGCTCCCAGACGAAGCGCTCCAGGTTGGAGAATAGCGAGAAATCCATGACGGGCGACAAGGTCTGACTGGGTGAACCACGGCTGTAGCGATTGCAGTGGATGAACTGGTGCAAGGCATCATTGCGGTTGGTCGAGACAATGATCTGATTGATCGGCAGCCCCATCTTCTGGGCAATGAAGCCTGCGTAGATCTCGGCAAAACTGGCTGTCGGAATGCTGAAGCCCACCGGCCGTATTCCACCTCCCAACTGCAGCGCGGCGTGGAAATAAAACACGATCTGCGCCAGCACGCCGATCCAGTTCGTCGAGTTGAAGCTTATCGGAATCAGTTCGGGGCACGGCCATTCACGCAGCAGCGCCGACACCAGTGACTGGCAGTCATCGAAGCTGCCGTCCACGTCAACGCAGCTCACGCTTTCGCCAGCGGCATTGCGCATCACCGCCGCGCGGTCGGCCGGCGTCCCTGCGCTGGGGTACAGCGCCAACAGGCGTGCCGCAGGGCAGTGCCGCAAGGCTTCGATAGCGGCCACCGCCGTATCGCCATTGCTGGCGCCGACCAGCATGACCCGCTCGCAATCGGGCCCAAGGAAATGGCGGATAAGCCGCGCCTGCAACTGCGCGGCGAAATCCTTGGAAGACCGGGTAGGCCCGTGAAACAGCTGCAGAATCCACTCGTTATGGCCAATCTGTTGCAGCGGTGCAATGCCACGGTGGCGAAAGCCACGGTAACTGTCGCTGACCAGCGCTCTGAGCGTCGGCTCATCGAGGGTATCACCAACAAACGGTGCCATTACCCGCCACGCCAGTTCGTCGAACGGCAACCAGGACCAGCTGGAAATTTCCTGCTGGCTGAACGTCGGCACCGCAGTCGGCACATAAAGCCCACCATCAGCGGCCAGCCCCGAAAGCAGCGCCGTGCGGAAATCAACCCGTGTGTCATTACCGCGCGTGGATGTGTACTGCATCAGTGCTCCAGGATAACTATCAGAATTAACGGTGGGCCATCGCCACCAACCAGTGGCTGAAGGCCTGGGCGTCGGAGGACAACGCTTCGCCCAGGCCACGGACCAGGTAAAAGGACTCGCTCGCCTCGATGCGCTGGGCAAACGGTGCTACCAGGCGGCCTTCTTGGAGCAAGTCATCGACCAGCGATGAGCGTGCCAGCGCCACACCAAGCCCCATTTCAGCCATGCGCAGGGTCGATACCAGGGTGTCGAACTGCAGGCCGGCGGAGGAGTCGACCTGATCGGCACCCACCCGCTGCAGCCAATAGCCCCACCCCTCTTCGTAACCCAGCACATGCAGCAACGGAACGCGGGCCAGATCGCCGGGCTGGCGCAGCGGGGAGGTGGCGATCAGCGCGGGAGAGCAGACTGGCACCAGCATGTCGCGGGTCAGGCGCTGCGCCTCCACGCCGAGCCACTGCCCACTGCCCCAGCGGATTTCAAGGTCATCTTCGGCATCCAGTTCCTTGACCCACAAATTGCTGATGTAACGGATGTCGACCTGGGGGTGCGAACGTCGAAAGTCGGCCAGTCGAGGCGCCAACCAGAAGTGCAGGAACGACAGGCTGCCGCGCACTTTCAGCGGACGGCGCTGGCGTTGCCCGAAAATTTCGTTGGTGCCTACCGCCAGGCGGATGATTGCGTCCTGCACTACCGGCAGGTAGGACTGACCTTCTTCGGTCAGCCCTAGCCCCCGGGGCAGGCGCTTGAACAGCGCTACCCCCAATTGGCCCTCCAGGTGCCGAATCTGCTGACTTACCGCACCTTGGGTGAGGTGCAGTTCCTCTGCTGCGTGGGTGAAGTTCAAGTAACGCGCCGACACTTCGAAGGCTCTGAGCCAGTTCAAGGGAGGCAGGGTTTTCTGGGTCATCGGCGGTTTCTCATGGCAACGTTCCGGTGAACTAGTATCACCCTGCTCAGGCGACCTCGGAACCTGGCACCACGGCTTCCAGTTGCAGCAGGCGACGCTCGCGGTATTTACGGGTCAGCCAGTGCGCCAGGTAACACCAGGCGATGAAGGGCAAGCCGAAATACAGGGCTACGCGTTGGGCCGGGTCAAAGGCGATGCCGATGGAGGCCAGGACACAGCAGAAGATCGCAGCCAAGGGCACGAACGGATAACCGCGCACGCGAAATCCAAGGTCCTCGAGCTTGCCCCCATTGGCGATGTAATGGCGACGAAAGGCCATCTGGCTGACGGCGATGCTGATCCACACCACCACCACCGCCAACCCGGAAATTGATACTAGCGCCAGGTAAATGGTATCGGGCGCAAACACGCTGCTGAGCAAGGACGCCATGCCGCCCGCCATGCTGAGCACGATGGCATTGAACGGCGCGCCACGACGGGACAGCGAGGCATACCGGCGTGGCATGTTGCCTTGGTCGCTGAGGGTCCACAGCATGCGGGCGGCTGCGTAAAGCCCAGAGTTGGCAGCGGACAGCAGCGCCGTGATGATCACAAAGTTCATGATGTCCGCCGCATAGGGGATACCAATCATTTCAAATACCATCACGAACGGGCTTTCCACCACACCGGCCTGCTCACGCGGCAACAAGGTAGCCAGAACAAAGATGGTGCCGACAAAGAACAGCGCCAGACGCAGCACCGTAGTGCGAATGGCCTTGGGCACGTTCTTTTCAGGGTCACGGGTTTCGCCGGCGGCAATGCCGATCAACTCGGTACCCGAGAAGGCGAACGCCACTGCCAGCAGGGTCATGGCGATCGACCAGAAGCCGGTGGGAAACAGCCCTTCGCGAGTGAAATTACCCAACCCGGCTCTGTGGGCCTGGGTAATCTCGAACACGCCCAGGATGGCACTGCCGCCCACCACCAGGAAGGCAACCACTGCCAGTACCTTGATCAGTGACAGCCAGAACTCGGTCTCGGCAAACGACCGCACCGAGATGATATTGCTGATGAACACAGCCAACCCGAACAGCGCACTCCATATCCACACGGGCGTGTCGGGGAACCAGCGCACCATCAGGATGCCGGCGGCGGTGAATTCCGAGCCGATGGCCACCGTCCAGGTCAGCCAGTACATCCAGGCCACCATGTAGCCAGTCCCTGGCCCGATGTAACGCGTGGCGTAACTGCTGAACGAGCCGACCTCCGGCATGTGCACCGCCAGTTCGCCCAGGCACATCATCACCAGGTAGACCATGATCGCGCCAAGCACGTAAGCGATGACCGCCCCCAGGGGGCCCGCCTGGTTGACGGTGTAGCCTGATGTCAGGAACAAGCCGGTACCGATGACGCCGCCCAGTGCCAGCATGACGATATGGCGGGTTTGCATATCCTGCTTGAAGCTATGCGCTGAAGCATTTCTCTTTGTCGTAGTCTGCAGGGACATTGTGGTTTACTCATGAAAGTTGGCGGGCAAGGACGTTGCAACGACCTCGTCTTGGCAGAGCGAAGTGATTTGCCTTGCATATTGTTTTTGTTCGACTTCATGAAGTGGCACCCAACGCAAGTAGTGGGTGCTACGCGTCGGCCTCAGGCCAGAACCGGGCAGGCGTATGCGTCACCATGCAATTGGGTTGCGGCCAACTCCTGACGCACCGATGCGCAGGCCTGCTCCAGGTCTGCCAGCAGGTCCTCAGTGTCTTCGATACCCACCGAAATGCGCACCAGCCCTTCTGAAATCCCCAAGGCCAGCCGTTCTTCGAGGGTATTCTCGACATGGCTGGTGGTACGCGCCGGGCCATATATGCTTTCAACCGCGCCCAGGTTACCAGCCCGATGGGCATACTTCAGGCGCGGCAGCAGCCGCGCCACGGTGGGCATGCCACCTTTGAGCACAAAGCTGACAATGGCACCAAAGCCGCGCATCTGAGCCTTGGCGATTGCATGGCCAGGGTGCTGGGGCAACCCTGGGTAGTTGACCGTTTCCACCAGCGGTTCGGTGCTCAAGTAATGCGCCAGGGCCTGGGCACTGGCCTGTTGCTGACGGAGGCGCAAGGCCAGAGTCTTGATACCGCGGATGATCAGGTAGGCGGAAAACGGGTCCAGGGCTGCTCCGTTGATTTCGCGGTAGTGGCGAACCTTGGCCATCAACGGCTCGGCACCGCACACGACCCCGCCAAGTACATCGCCATGCCCGGACAAAAACTTGGTAGCGCTGTGCACCACCACATCCACGCCCAGGGCCAGGGGGTTCTGGTTCAGCGGTGTAGCAAACGTGTTATCGGCCACTACCAGGGCGCCGACTTGTCGGGCGGCAGCGCTCAGGCGTTGAATGTCCAGCACCTTCAGGGTGGGGTTGGTAGGGGTTTCCAGATACAGAAGGTCGCAGCCTGCAGCAATCTCTCGCTCTAGCGCCTCGCTATCGAGGGTGTCGCACAGACAGACCTGCACCCCCATCCGTGGCAGGAACTCTTCGAAGATCTTGTTGGTACCGCCGTAACTGTCGCGGGTCGACACCACCCGTTTGCCGCTGGACAGGAAAGTGTGCAGCACGGCACTGATGGCGGCCATGCCGCTGCTGAATGCCACGGCCGACTCGGACTGCTCCAGTTCGCACAGTTTGGCTTCCAGCGTGGCCACAGTCGGGTTGCTCATGCGGCTGTAGATGTAACCCGGCAATTTGCCCAGGGCCACGTCATACCAGGCATCGATGTCGTTGTAGCCGTAGGCGGCGCTGACCACGATGGGGGTCTGGGTGGCGTTGTACGGGTGCTGGATCTGTTCGCCCCCCCACACCACTCGCGTACCGACACCGGCCGCTGCAATGCCCTGGTTCTTTTCGTTGTTGTTCATATACGGTTCCCGCACGGCTGAGTTGTAGACGCCGATTGAGCATCGGCTTTCAGCGGACTATAGGGGCATGGCGGGGGGCTGAAAAACGATGGAATCCGGGTCTGAGTAGCGCTTTTTTTAATGGCTGGGGACAGGGCGGGTGCAACAGTACCCCCGCCCCTGTGTGACCTCGGCAACGCTGGCCGCATCGGCAGGCCAGCCACACCTATAGCGCTTTCATTTCGGCAATATCCCGCGCCACCTGATCCGCAGAGTGATCGAACATCGCCTGTTCCTGCATATCCAGCGGTAACTCGATCACCCGGGCAATCCCCTCCCCGGCCAGCACGCAGGGAACGCCCATGGCGATGTCGGTGCGCCCGTATTCCCCTTCAAGAATCGCAACTGCCGGCAAAATGCGGCTACGCCCATTGGCGATCGCATCCACCATCTGCGCAATGGCCACACCCGGCGCATCGCAAGCGCTGCCGACCTTCTTCAAGCCCAGGATCTCGCCACCCCCCTTGCGTGTGCGTTCGACGATCCGCTCGATCTGCTCATCCGACAGGAAATGCGACAGCGGCACCGAGCCGATCTGGCAGTAGCGCATCAGCGGCACCATGCTGTCGCCATGCCCGCCCAGCACCAGCGCCGTGAT